>Ga0209500_10002048_pt1 | contig 14706 bp, 14 predicted proteins | sample S_140212_EF_Meta_FD_187323 | JGI IMG/M metagenome (GOLD analysis project Ga0209500, IMG submission 187323) | Freshwater microbial communities from Lake Simoncouche, Canada to study carbon cycling - S_140212_EF_MetaG (SPAdes) (version 2) | ecosystem: Environmental > Aquatic > Freshwater > Lake ... | reverse complement strand
TTGAATAAGAAACTACGCCCATCATAAAGTATTTGGACGAACCAGGTATTTTTGTTAAATTATAACTAATTAATCCGCCAGTGCAGGATTCTGCTACCGCTACTTTTAATTTTTTTTTTTTTAATAATGCAGTTAATTTTTTTAATTGATTATTTAGATGCATAAATAAATGACTAAAAATGTATATAACCCTGCGATTATATCATCCATTACGACACCAGTTGCATTTTTAATTTTTAAATCAAAATAACTTGCTGGCCATGGTTTACTAATATCAAAAAGTCTGAATAATAAAAAAGATAGTATTATCAAAAAAAAATTATTTTCACATATTAGCAAGGGTATTGATTGACCTATAAACTCATCAATTACAATTTCTTTGGGGTCAGATGATGAAAAAGATTGATTTAATGTTTTGTTTAAAAAATAAAAAAAAAAAAAAAAAAAAAAAAAAATAAAAAATATAAAAAAAATAATATTCAGATAATTATAAAATAAATAATAAATTATTATAGTAATAAGCGATCCCATTGTTCCTGGAATAGGTAAAAATCCTATTCCAAACAAAGTAAAAAATTTTTTATTAAAATTAATTATTTGTGACAGATGTTATTACCTCGCATGCAATTGCTTTATTTTTTCCAACATTACCAAGTCTATCGGTTGTCTTTCCTTTAACGCTTATTTGTTTTTCACTAATATTGCAAATTTTTGCAAGATTTATAGATATAATTTTCTTATATTTTTTTAGATTTGGTTTTTGAGCAATAATATTAATATCAATGTTATTAATTTTAATATTTTTTGCTTCAATAAGGTTAATTACTTTTTTTAAAAAAAATGTTGATCTTTTGTTTTTAAATTTTTTATTATTTGGAAATAAAGTTCCTATATCCCCTAGTTTTTTAGAACCTAAAAGAGAATCTATTAAAGCATGTATTACAGGATCACCATCAGAGTGACCAACTGTGCCCATTGAATAAGGTATATATATACCCCCCAAATATAATTTATAATTTTTTTCTAATTTATGAATGTCATAGCCAATTCCATAAGAAAGTTCTGTTTTATTATTTAAATCATTTTTAAGAGTAATTTTAATATTATTATAATCTCCTAGTATTTTTTTAACTTTAAAATTTTTTAAAAAAAATAATGAAGATTCATCATTAAATTTTTTATTTACAAATTCTTTATGCAAAGAGAAAACTTTTTTATAAGAAAAACATTGGGGTGTTTGAATAGACAGTACTTTTTTTCTATCTAGAATTTTGTTTTTAAAAACTATTGTGTCAGTATTTGTTATGTACGGTATTACAGCATCATTTTTTTTAGAAAATTTAATAATTTTATTAATAAGTACTTTTTTTAAAAATGGTCTTGCCGCATCATGTATTAAAACTTTTTTATAATTATTTGTTTTTAATTTTAAAAGAGCAAGAAGCACTGAATCTTTCCTTTCTTTTCCTCCTTGGATTATTATAATTTTTTTATTTTTATAAACTTGATCTTTAAATTTAGTAAATTGGGGCTTATTAATTACTAAAATTATCTTTTTAATTGGTTTTAATTCAGAAAATATTTTAAGAGAGTAATTTATTATTAATTCATTATCGAGTACTGTATATTGCTTTGGTATAGTTTTTGAATATCTATGACCTTTGCCAGCAGCTAAAATTATTGCGCAATAACTCATAAAAAATGATTAAAAAAATATTAAATTCAAATTTACTTTTATACTTTGGCACTTTTCTTTCAATCGTTTTTGGGATTTTTACACTTTATACTTTTTCCGGAACAAGTTTTATTCAGTTAAATGAAAATAACATTCAGCTTCTATTAATAATAAACATATCGATAATATGTTTATTGCTCTTCTTAATTATAAGAAAGCTCACAGTTTTTTTTTATAAATCTAAAGAAATCACAGGTTTAAGTACAAATTTAAATTTTATAAAATATTTTATTTTTGTAACAGCCATCCCGTCAATTTTTGTAGCTGTTTTTTCTTTAATGCTTTTTAACCTTGGTATTGAAAAGTGGTTTGATAAAAAAGTTAACGATGTTGTTAATAACTCAGTTGAGGTGGCTAGAAATTATCTTGAAGAGAATCAGAACTCTATAAAAGGAGAAATCTTAGCAATGGCAAATGATTTAAATCGTAATTTTAATTTATACTCGGAAAACAAACCTCTTTTTCAAAATTATTTTGATCAGCAAACAAGATTTAGAAAAATTGAAGAATCTTATTTGATAAATAAAGACGGCACTCTTCTGTTTTCAGCGTCATTTAATAATAAGAATAATTTTATTAAACCATTAAAAACCTTTATAGATATGGCCCAAAATGGACAAACAATATTAATCTCAGACGCTAATAAAAATCAAACAAATGCTTTAGTAAAATTAAGTAGTAATGAAAATATTTTTTTATATACAATTAGATATGTTGATCCCGAGACTGTTAATTTTTTAAAAAAAACAGGAGAGGCCTCGACATTCTATTACAAATTAAAATCTAATAGTCTGGGTCTTCAAATTACTTTTGCAGTAGTATATATTGTAATAGTTAGTTCGCTAATTATGTTGTCTAGCGTATATGCAATTAATATAGCTAACAAAATTTCAAAACCGATTATTAAATTAATTTTTGCAGCCAAAGAAGTCTCTACAGGAAATTTAGATGTAAAATTAAAACATGAAAAAGAAGATGATGATTTTAAAAAATTATACCAAACATTTAATATAATGACGCAAGAGATACAGGCTCAAAAAAATAAAATTGCCTTATCTGAAAGATATCAAGCATGGGAAATGGTAGCTAAAAAACTTGCCCATGAAATCAAGAATCCTTTAACTCCAATTACACTCTCATTAGAAAGAATTAAGGATAGGTATTTAAAGCAAATTAATGTTGATAAAGCTGATTTTGAAAATTATTTAAATATAATATCAAGACAGGTTGAGGATATAGGTAAGTTAGCAAATGAGTTCTCGGATTTTGCAAGAATGCCAAATCCTATTAAGAAATCTAATAATTTAAAAAAATTAATAGAAGATAGTATTAATTTATACAAATTATCGGAAAAACAAATAATTTTTAATTTAGATTATAAAAGTTACAAGGAAGTTTTTGAATTTGATTTAAATCAAATTTCTAGAGTTTTAATTAATGTCATTAAAAATTCACTAGAATCTATTCATGAAAAACAAGAATTAGATAAAAATTTACAAGGAATAATTGATATATCAGTCGAAAATAGTAATGATTTTATTAATATAATAATTGAAGATAATGGGGTTGGCTTTAAAGCTACACCAAAAGATTTGATTACGCCATTAACTACAACAAAACAACATGGCTCAGGACTTGGATTATCAATTGTATCAAAAATTTTACATGAACATGGTGGTGATTTAAATTTTATAGAAAAGAGTAATGGAGCTAAAATTAAATTAAGTATTAAGATTAATTAATGAAAAATGAAATTCTATTAATCGATGATGAAAAAGATATAAGGTTTGCTGTCCATGAAATCTTAAAAGAAAATAATTTTTTTGTTCGAGAAGCAGACACTGTTGAAAAAGCATTGTTTGAAATAAAAAAAAAATTACCAGATTTAGTAATCTTAGATGTTTTGTTGGATGAAAAAAATAGAGATGGAATAGACATTTTAAAATTTATCAAATCAATTGATACTGATGTTCCTGTTATTATGATTTCTGGTCATGCAAATATTAAAATTGCAGTTGATTCAATAAAACTTGGAGCTTTTGAATTTTTAGAAAAACCATTTAATAAAGATAGATTATTAAATTTTGTTAATAGAGCGCTTGAAACTTCCTCTTTAAAAAAAGAAAATAAGTCTTTAAAAAAAAATCTTTATTCATCTAATGAATTAATTGGAAATTCATCAACAATAGTAAAATTAAGAAATGCTATAGATAAATTTTCAAAAACAGATAGTCGCATTTTAATCTCTGGGCCAGCTGGATCTGGAAAAGAATTAGTTAGTAGGCTTATTCATGAAGGTTCTTTAAGATCTGATAATTCATTTAAAGTAGTAAATGGAGCTATTTTAGATCCAAGTCATTTTGATTTTGAATTATTTGGCTTGGAAAATAATGATAAAATTGTATCTGGAATTTTTGAAAAATCTAATAATGGTACGTTATTAATTGATAATATTTCTGATGTTCCGTTGCAAACTCAAGGTAAGATTTTAAGAGTATTGTCCGATCAGAAATTTCATAGAGTAAACGGAGCCAATGAAATTAGTGTAAATATTAGAGTCATCTGTTCAACTAGTAAAAATTTAAAAGAAGAGATTTCGCATGGTAATTTTAGAGAGGATCTTTTTCATAGAATAAATGTAATTCCGATAGAAACGCCTTATTTAAAAAATGTAAAAGAAGATATCCCTTTTTTAATTGAATATTTTGTTAAAAGAATTTCAGATAGCAACGGTTTAAAACCGATTGTTATAAATTCAAAAAATACTGTTTTTTATGATTATGATTGGCCAGGAAATGTTAGAGAATTAAGAAATTTGATAGAAAGAGTTGTCATCTTAGCTTCTGGGAAAAATGAAGATGTGGATAAAATTCTATCTGAATCTTTGAAAATTTCATCAGTTAAAGAAAATAATAACGAAGATGCATTTCAATTTCCTTTAAAAGAAGCCAGAGAAAAATTTGAAAAAAATTATCTTGAGATTCAACTTAATAGACATAACGGAAATGTTTCTAAAACTGCAGATTATATTGGAATGGAAAGAAGTGCTTTACATAGAAAACTAAAATCTTTAGGTATTAATTAATTATGACAATCAAAGTTGCAATTAATGGGTTTGGTAGAATTGGGAGGACTATTTTAAGAGCTCATTATGAGAATAAAAAAAAACATGATTTAGCAATTATTGCAATAAATGGTTCGGGCAATGCAGGGGATAATGCCCACTTATTAAAATATGATTCTACACATGGAAAATTTAATGAAGATATTTCTTCAAAAGAAAATTGTATTTTTATTAATAAAGATAAAATTGAGGTTTTAAATAAAAGAGATCCAAAAAATCTACCATCTTGGAAAGATTTGGGTGTCGATTTAGTTTTAGAATGTACAGGTCGTTATACTTCACGAGATGATGCTCAACTGCATATCAACGCTGGAGCAAAAAAAGTTCTAATTTCTGGTCCTGGATATTCACCAGGAACAGGAAAAGAAGCAGATGCAACAATTGTTTATGGAGTTAATCATAAAATACTAAAAAAAAATCATACAATTGTATCTAATGCTTCTTGTACCACTAATTGTTTAGCCCCAATTGCAAAGGTGTTTAACGATACCTTGGGTATTGAGTCAGGTATCATGAATACAATTCATGCTTATACCAATGATCAAGTTTTAAATGATGCTTATCATAATGATTTACGAAGAGCACGAGCAGCAGCTTTATCTATGATACCAACAAAAACTGGAGCGGCCACTTCTATTGGATTAGTTATACCAGAGTTAGAAGGCAAATTAGATGGACTGTCAGTACGAGTTCCAACTAATAATGTTTCTTTAGTAGATCTAACTTTCGTAGCAAAGAAAAAAACATCAGTTAAAGATATTAATGAAATAATTAAAGCCGCAGCAAAGAATGGTTACGAAAATATTATTCAGTATAATACTGAACAATTAGTATCTATAGATTTTAATCATAATCCTTATTCTTGTATTTTTGACTCAACTCAAACAAGAGTATCAAGCGATGGCAAATTAGTAAAAGTATTGGCTTGGTATGATAATGAGTGGGGTTTTTCAAATCGAATGCTAGATACCTCTATTGCTTTAATGAAAGCTTAAATCATTAACAAATTGATTAAAAAAAAATAATTGTTAAAACTACTTTAAATTTAGTTGCGCCCTTAGCTCAGCTGGATAGAGCATCGGTTTTCTAAACCGAGGGTCAGAGGTTCGAATCCTTTAGGGCGCGCCAATTTTATAAATTATGGCTAAAATTTTAATTTTAGGAGCAGGCTCGATGAGCACTGCTTTTGCCTTTCCTTGCAGCGATAATAATCATCAAGTGTCAATTGTAGGCACTTACTTAGAAGATGATTTTATCGATATTATTAAGTCTAATAAAAATATTCATCCAACATTAAAATCTAAAATCCCAAATAATGTAAAACTTTATAAATTCGATAGTTTTAGTAATTTAATAAAAGACGCTGATCTAATAGTTTTAGGTGTAAGTTCAAAAGGAATTTCTTGGGCAGCTGAACAATTGAAAAAAATTAAAAATAATCAGCAAATTCTAATTTTAACAAAAGGATTACATGTTAATAAAAAAAATCTTTACGAAGTATATCCAGACACTGTAAAAAATATTTTATCAAAAAAAGTAAGTAAAAAATTAAAAATTTCTGTTGCCGCTGGACCTTGTTTGGCATCAGATTTATCCAATAGAGTCCTTACTAATGTTATTTTTGCAAACAAAGATATTTCCGTAGTTCGAAAATTATCTAAAATGATATCTACGTCTTATTATAAGATTAACTGTTCAAAAGATATAATGGGTGTTGCTGCTTGTGGCGGCATTAAAAATATTTATGCAATGATAGTTGGAACGTCTATGGGAATTAATTTAAAAAATGAAAAAGATAATAAAAATCTTAACACTGCAGCAGCTTTATTTAATCAGTCAATAATAGAGATGTGTTATTTTATTAAAAAGATAGGCGGCCATGAAACTACGGTAATGGATTTAGCAGGTGTTGGGGACTTGTATGTTAGCTGCACAGGAGGCAGAAATTCAAAAATGGGTAAATTTATCGGAATGGGAATGACATATAAAAATGCAAAAAACAGCAAAATGCCAAATGATACAGTTGAAGGCGCAGATCTTATTTTTGATATTGGAAATAAAATTATTAAAGATTTTACAGTTAAAGAGCTTCCATTAATGACTTCATTTATAAAAGCATTAATTAATAATACTAAATTCAAAATTGATAAAAAACTTTTCTATTAAGTGCTAGAAAAATTTTACGTTTATTTAATTGCAAATTTTAATAATAAAAAAATTATTACTTATGTAGGTTGGACAAATAATTTAAAAAAAAGACTTCAACTTCATAACAGTGGTAAAGGTGCTAAATTTACAAGAGGCAGAAAATGGATATTAATTTTTAAAAAAAAATTAGTTTCGAAAAAAAAAGCTATGCAATTTGAATATAAATTAAAAAAAGATCGTAAAGCTCGAAAAGTTATAATAAATAAATTTATTAGCACAACCCAGAATTGTTTATAGTTACAATATTCTTTTAAGTGTTTTTTTAATTAAGTATAAATCTGCTACTAAACTTAACTAAAAAAAAAATGAAAAAAATAAGAATAAATTCATTTGCTGTTTTAGCTTTTGTTGTAACTTTTTTATTTACAACTTTTAATGCTAACGCAAATCAAACTAGAGAAAACGTAATTAAACGCGGATCGCTTAATTGTGGAGTTTCTCAAGGCGTTCCTGGATTTTCTAATGCTGATGCATCAGGAAAATGGGCAGGTATTGACGTTGATTTCTGCAGAGCAGTAGCTGCTGCTATACTTGGTGATGCTAATAAAGTTAAATTTACACCTCTAAGTGCGAAAGATAGATTTGAAGTTCTAAAAGCTGGAGACATTGATGTTCTAGCAAGAAATACAACATGGACTCTATCTAGAGATGGTGGACTTGCTTTAGATTTTATCGGTACTAATTTCTATGATGGACAAGGTTTCATGGTTAGAAAAGCTGCTAATATTAATTCAGCAAAAAAACTTAACAACGTAAAAGTTTGTGTAGAAACAGGAACTACTACCGAACTAAACTTAAGAGATTATTTTAAAGCAAATAAACTTAAGTATGAACCAGTGGCTTTTACAAAGTCTGACGAAGCAGTTGCTGCTTATGACTCTGGTCGTTGTGATGTTTATACTACTGATAAATCAGGATTAGCTGCAAACAGAACAAAAACTAAAAATCCGGCTGATCATATAATTTTGCCAGAAACAATCTCTAAAGAACCATTAGGACCTGTCGTAAGAGGTAATGATGAAAATTGGGCAAACATTACTAGATGGACTCTTAACGTAATGATCGAAGCTGAAGAGTTAGGCATTACAAAAGCTAATGTTGATACTTTAAAATCTACTGATAATCCTGCAATCAAAAGATTGTTAGGACTTGAAGGTGAAACTGGTAAAAATCTTAGCTTAAGCAATGAATGGAGCTACAACATAATTAAACAAGTTGGTAATTATGGTGAAAGTTACGAAGCTAACGTTGGTCCAAAAACTCCAGTTGGTTTAGGTAGAGGTCTAAATCAATTGTGGACAAAAGGTGGTATTCTATACGCGCCTCCAGTAAGATAGTTACTTAAAATTTATAAAAGGGCCGGTAAATTATCGGCCCTTTTTTTTTAAGTTAAATATATGTTTTTAAATTCAGAATTTAAAACTTCTCTTAAAAAAAATTTACAGCTATCCAATTTAATCCCTCAACTTTTATTAATTTTATTTTTCTTTTTTATTATTTATTTTTTTGCAAATAATGCACAATTAAATATGAAAGCCAGAAACATGAGTTCTGGATTTGATTTTTTAGGAACCAACTCTGGTTTTGATATTCAGTTTAGTCTAATTGATTACGACGGTTCCTCAAGTTATGGCAGGGCATATCTTGTTGGCTTATTAAACACATTGTTAGTAGCTTTTTTTGGAATTTTTTTTGCAACTATACTTGGCTTCATTATTGGAGTTTCTAGACTTTCCTCAAATTGGATAATCAACAGATTATCATTAATATATGTGGAATTATTTAGAAATTTACCTTTAATTTTGCAGATTTTTTTTTGGTATTTTACTGTTTTAAGATCATTACCAAGTACAGAAAAAAGCTTAATAATATTTAATTTTCTAATTATTAATTTACAGGGTTTTTATATACCAAAGTTTATTTTTACTAATTCACACTACATATTTTACGGAATTGTTTTTTCTCTACTTACAATCTTTCTAATTAAATATTACGCAAATAAAATGTTTTATGAGCATGCAAAAGTTATTCCTGTTCTTAAAATATCTTTATTTTTAATTGTTGTATTTCCAGTAATTTTTTCTTTGATTGGCGGTGTAACTATTAATGTTGAATATCCAAAACTAGTTAAAAATTTTGGTATTTTTAATTATTTAGGAGGAGTTAAATTAATTCCAGAATTTTTAGCATTAGTATTTGCTCTTTCCTTATATACTTCAGCATTTATTGCAGAAAATGTTAGAGCTGGAATTCTAGCAGTTAACAAAGGTCAAAAGGAAGCTGCTAAATCTTTAGGTTTTAATAATTCTCAATCCCTTAATTTAATAGTAATACCACAGGCTTTAAGAGTTATAATTCCCCCAACAACTAATCAGTATTTAAATCTAACAAAAAACTCTTCATTGGCCGCAGCAATAGGATATCCAGATTTAACTGGAGCATTTGCAGGAACAGCATTATCGCAAACAGGCAAAGCAATTGAAATTATATTTATTGTTATGATGACGTACTTGACTATCAGTTTATTAATTTCACTTATTTTGAATTGGTACAATAAAAAAATTGCATTAGTTGAGAGATAAAAATGAATAAAGAAAATATAAAGAGTTGGCTAAAAGTAAATTTGTTTTCAAATTGGTACAATTCAATAATTTCATTATTTGTCTTGTTTGTAATTTTATCGATAATTCCTTCTTTTATAGACTGGGCAATTATCAAAGCTACCTTTATTGGAAAAACAAAAGCTGACTGCAAATCAGGAGGAGCCTGCTGGGTTTTTATTGGTGTTTGGTTTGAAAAATTTATTTACGGATTTTACCCTGACAAAGAACTTTGGAGAGTTAATTTGGCTTTTATTATTTTAATTTTAACAGTGATAAGTGCATTTTTTGTAAAACCCAAAATAAAACCATATATATTATTTTTTTTAATTTTTATTTTTCCATTAATAGGATTTATTCTAATACATGGTGGTTTTGGTTTAGAGAATGTTGAAACCAGAGTTTGGGGAGGACTTTCATTGACATTCATGTTAACTTTTTTTGGAATTATATTTGCTTTCCCTTTAGGTGTTTTATTGGCTTTAGGAAAAAGATCTGAGTTACCAGTTATTAAATATTTTTGTATTGCTTTTGTAGAATTTTGGAGAGGAATACCTTTAATCACCGTTCTCTTTGCAGCCGCAATTATGTTTCCGCTTCTTCTGCCAGCTAATACTAATGTTGATAAATTATTGAGAGTTGCAATAGGTATGGGTATTTTTGAATCCGCTTATGTAGCAGAAGTAATTAGAGGCGGTCTTCAATCTTTGCCAAAAGGACAGTATGAAGCTGCAAAATCTCTAGGCATGAGTTATTGGAAGATGAATTTTTTAATCATATTACCTCAAGCCATTAAGACAGTTTTGCCAGGTCTTACCAATACATTTATTGCATTATTCAAAGACACACCCTTAATTATATTAGTTGGTTTGCTTGAACTATTGGGAATGGTGAATTTGGCAAAATCTAACTCATATTGGCTTGGAATGGCCGTTGAAGGATATATTTTTGTTGGAATAATTTTTTGGTTTTTTTCATATTTATTAAGTAGATATACTCAAAGTTTAGAGAAAAAGTTTAGTACAGAAAGACATTAATGAGCGAAAAGATTATAGAATTTAAAAGTGTAAATAAATGGTACGGAAAATTTCATGTACTTAAAGATATTAATCTATTCGTAAATAAAGGAGAAAAAATAATTATTTGTGGCCCATCAGGTTCTGGAAAATCAACTTTGATTAGATGTATAAATGGACTAGAGCAGCATCAAGAAGGCAGTATAGTTGTTGAAGGGATTGAATTAGACAGCACATTAAAAAATATTGATAAAATAAGAGGGGATGTTGGAATGGTTTTTCAACAATTTAATTTATTTCCTCATTTAACAATTTTGGATAATTGTGCGCTAGCGCCAGCGTGGGTTAAAAAGATTCCTAAAAAAAAGAGTGAAGAAATTGCTATGGAGTATTTAAAAAAGGTAAGAATTTCAGAACAGGCAAATAAATATCCAGGACAACTATCAGGAGGACAACAACAAAGAGCTGCGATTGCTAGAGCTTTATGTATGCAACCAAAAATTATGCTATTTGATGAGCCTACGTCGGCATTAGACGCTGAAATGATAAAAGAAGTTTTGGAAATTATGACCGATCTAGCAAAAGCTGGAATGACAATGGTTGTTGTTTCTCATGAAATGGGATTTGCCAAAACTGTTGCTGATAGAGTTATTTTTATGGACGAAGGAAAAATTATTGAAACAAAAAAAACTAAAGATTTTTTTGAAAATCCTGAGAACGAAAGAACAAAACTTTTTTTAAGTCAAATACTTCATTAATCTCAATGTTTCGTTTTTCTTTTTTATTAATATTTTTTACCTTTTTTTCTCCAAATTTAAATGCACACATTGATCATAATAAAGATTTAAAAAAAATTGAATTTGACATTTATAGAAATAATGAAAAAGTTGGTTATCACAAAGTTATCTTTACTGATAAAAATGGTCTTAAAGAAATTTCAACAGATGTATTTTTTGATATTAAAGTATTAGGAGTTTCAATTTATCAATATCATTCCATAGGAAAAGAAATTTATAAAAATAATAAATTAATAGAATTTAAATCAACAACAAAAGATGGAAGAGATAAAGATTATTGCAATATTAATATTTCAAGTAATGGTGACTATAATTTTGATGGCACCACTGAAGGTAAATTTTTTAAATATTCTTCTAAAAAAGATTTTTCTCTGGGAACGTGGTGGAATCATGACGTTTTAATTAACAATAATTTCGTGTTGGGACAAAGTTGCAGATCTACTGAAACAAAAGTAACTTTTTTAAATAAGGAAGAAAGAGTTATTAATAATAAAAAGCAAATTGTTCAGTTTTTTAATGTTAAAGGAGAGGGTATTGATATTAAAATAGGTTTTACTGACAATTCATTTCAATGGGTTTCGATGGACTTTACTCTTAAAGGTGAGTGGAATTACCAGTTAAAGACTTTAAATTAGAAATATTAAGTAATTTTTCTTAAATAAAATTGACTGACATCAGTATGTTCTGTGTCAAATCCAGTTTCGCAATAACTTAAATAATAATTCCATAAGTTTTTAAATTCATCATCAAAACCAATTTTTGAAATATCATTCCAGGATTTATTAAATCTTTCTTTCCAAATTCTCAATGTTTTTGCATAGTCTTTTCCAAATGATTTTTCTTCATATAGCTCAAAATTATTTTCTTTAAATAATTTATATAAAATTTTTTTCGAAGGTAGGACACCGCCAGGGAAAATATATTTTTGTATAAAATCAACTTGATTTATATAATTTGAATATTCGTCATCGTTTATGGTTATTATCTGAAAACAAGCTTTACCATTTTTTTTAAGGACTTTATTTAAAGTTTTAAAATAAATATCCCAATATTTTTTTCCAACCGCCTCAAACATTTCAATAGAGACAATCTTGTCATAGAAATTAAGAGAGTCTAATTTTCTATAATCTTTTAATACAATTTTTGCATTATTGTTTAGATTGTTATTTTTTATTAGCTCTTCAACATAAGAAAATTGTTGTTCACTAATTGTCAAACCTTCAATTTGAGATTTAGTAGTTTCATAATTTCTTTTTATAAAACCACCCCAGCCAGAACCGACCTCAAGAATAACATCAGAAGACTTGATGTCTAAATTTTTTATAATGTTATCATATTTATTATTTTGCGAAGTTAATAGGTCATCACTTTCATTAAGAAAAATTCCCGATGAATAGGTCATAGTAGAGTCTAGCCATAATGAATAAAATTTATTTCCAAGATCGTAATGATAATGAATATTCTTCTTTGCTTGTTTTATAGAATTTGATTTTAAAAAAAATTTAATTTTTTCTACAAATGTTGAAAAAAAATTATCAGCCCAATTTCTTTTTTTAATTTGCTGATTCCTTAGCAATATTTTTAGTAAATTTGTTAAATTAGAAGTTTCCCATTTATTATTTATATAAGACTCTGCAAAACCCAACTCTCCTTTAAAGAGTAAGTCTTTAAAAAAAGAGCTATCTTTAATAAAGATATCGGAACTTAAATTACCTTCTTTAGCTTTAAAAATTTTTTCATAAGAATTTTTGAAATTAATTTTAATTTCTCCCCATTTGAGGTTTTGAAGTTTATAATTTAAATACTTCTTAAAAATATTATCCATGAAAAGAGACAGTATCATTATTTTTTTCTGGTTTGAAAAAAAAAGATTTCTGTTTTTTAAAAATTTTAATTGCCTGGTAATGAATAAGTATCATAACTTTTTGCGCAAAGAATAGATTTTTAATAAGATTGAAAATTAAAGAAATGCTATTAAGCGCCTCAGTCTTCGAAGATATTCCAGTTTTAAGAATTATTTGATTCTTCTTATATACATCTATGTTTAATAAAAAATTATTTTTATTAATTGATAAATAAAATTTATATTTTAAATTCATTTGCAAAAAAGGGGATACATAAAATTCTTTTTTTAATTCTGAATGTATTATTTTTGAATTTTTTTTTATTTTTATAAAATAACAATGCTGTTCATGATGTGTATTTTTTACCTCATAACAAATATATTTAATTTGATTTTTATTATTCTTGCATAAATAGATAGAAATTGGATTAAAAACATACCCAAAAAATGAAGGTGTGCAGTAAAGATAAATTGTGTAATTTTTTCTATCATTAAATTTTTTTACAATATTTTTTAATATAAAATACTTTGGGTTACTATTTTCTTTTCTTTCGCCGTGATCTTTAAAGAAAAGACTAAAAATATTGAATGAGTTAATAGAGAATAAAAATAGATTATTTATGCTATTTAATTCCTCTAAATTAATAAGAGCAGATAACGTTTTGTATTTAAATTGATGATTATATGGGAAAATTCTTTTATGAAATACGCTTCCAAGTTGAAGTGAACTTTGCATTACAATAAATAATTTGTAACATTTTTTGCTGATACTACACCATCTTCATGGAAACCGTAACCGCACCATGCACCGCAGTAATAAATATTTTTTAGACCTTGAATTTCTTGTAATTTTTTAAAGGTGTATTCTTTATTATATTTAAAAACAGGATGGTTATATTTAATTTTTTTTATAATTTTCTTCTTATTTATTAAATTATTTGAATTTATAGAAACAAAATAATCTTTTTTGCACTTAAGATTTTGTAAATAGTTCATCCAGTATGTCAGTCTTGCATTATTATCTTTGTAGCTAATAAAATTCCAGCTTGACCAATTATATTTATTTTGTGGCATTAATGATGAATCGGTGTGTAAGCAGGCATCATTAATTTGGTAATCAACACAAGATAATATTTTTTTTTGTTTTGCAAAATTATTAGGAAGTATTTTTCTTATTTCATCAGCATGATTAGCAAAGATTAAATAATCATAATTTATTAATTTATTTTTATTTTTTATTTTAATCTGATCCTTAGTGATTTTTATAGATTTTACAGTGCAATTTAAAAAAAATTTAATATCTGTTAATTCTATAATCTTTTTAATATATTTATTACTGCCTAGTCTAATGACTTTCCATTGTGGTCTAAAAAATAAATTAAC
>Ga0209500_10002047_pt1 | contig 14707 bp, 21 predicted proteins | sample S_140212_EF_Meta_FD_187323 | JGI IMG/M metagenome (GOLD analysis project Ga0209500, IMG submission 187323) | Freshwater microbial communities from Lake Simoncouche, Canada to study carbon cycling - S_140212_EF_MetaG (SPAdes) (version 2) | ecosystem: Environmental > Aquatic > Freshwater > Lake ... | reverse complement strand
ATGAATCTCTTTCACCACTAAACGAAACGATAAGTTATGACTAAGGCTGGACAGGGCAAGACAAGGGCTCTCAAGGTCGTATCAGGGACGAATAGGGATTCGGTCAGCATAGATTCGACACTTGCGCCAATAAAGTCTCTAATCGGCTCTCCTACGCCTCGAATTCACTCACGGCTCAACGATTTACCGTCTAAAGGTGGCGAACTTATCGACTTTGCGACTAAGTACGGGATTGAACTTATGCCGTGGCAAAGATTCGTCATGGAACACGCGCACAAAATCAAGGAAGATCAACGGTGGAATTCAAGCGAGATCTGCATTGTCGGAGCGCGCCAGAATGGAAAATCTACGCTCCTAATGGTGCGCGCGTTAGCCGGACTCTTCTTGTGGAATGAGCCTCTCCAGATTTCTTCGGCTCACCGCCTTTCTACATCGCTCGAACTCTTTCGCCAGATTGTCAAAATCATCGAAACTCACGACGAACTTAAGGAGCAAGTCAAGGTCATTCGATGGGCTCATGGATCCGAAGAGATTGAAACTAAATCCGGAAATCGTTATCTGGTTCGCGCTTCGAATTCAGCAGCTAGAGGAATTGCACGTCCCGAGGTTATCTACATGGACGAACTTTCCATGATGAAGGATCTCGACGGCTTTGCTTCTTTGCGTTATACAATGATGGCGTCGAGGAATCCGCAAGTCTGGACGTTCTCGACTGCCGGAGATCAGTCCTCCGTCGTACTCAATCAACTTCGCGAACGTGGCATGAATGCCGCAGTCGGTGGAACCGATAAAATTACATATCTCGAATGGTCTGCATATACCGAAGATATCCACGACGAAAATAACTGGGTCGCAAGTAATCCGGCGCTAGGTCACACAATTCACGAGGACAACATTCGAGCCGTTCTCAACGATCCGCCTCACGTTGTCCAGACAGAAGTCTTGTGTCGATGGATCCATCAAAAGGACGCAGTAATTCCGGCTATTTCGTGGGAGGAATGTGGCGACGACGTAGATCTCGATATCGAACGTCAAACATGGTTCGGACTTGACTTATCACCGGACAGAAAAGCGGGCGCGTTAGTCGCAGCGCAACGCTTAGACGAAAATCGCTTCGTGATAAAGTTAATGCGAACATGGGAGAACTCTGTCTCTCTCAATGATCTATCTATAGCAAACGATATTGCGGATCACTTTCGAAAGTATCCCGTCGAGGTTGTGGCGTATTCAAAGCGCACCGCCTCAAGTGTTGCCGGACGCCTAGTGCCAGCCGGTATCCCGATTATGGATTTCGACGGGCATAATTACGCGACTTCTTGCGATCTTCTACTTTCGGCAATTACTTCCGGCAGACTTCGACACAATCGCAATCCAGAATTGACTAAACAAATACTCTCAGCCGTTCGGCTACCTCACGGAGATGGAGGCTGGATCATAGGAAGAAGAGCGTCACAGACGACCGTGTGCGCTGCCGTTGCCGCAGCTCTTTGCACACATTTCGCGACACGCGGAGAGACAGAGATAGACATTCTCGTCGGCTAGGCGTATAAGTGCGCTCTACACTTTGTGCATGGGTCTAAAAGATTTATTTATTACAAAGCCTCAAAGCCTACCGGCGACCTCCGACATCGAAGCGTCCCTTTCTCCAGTCAATGTCACCTCTTCGCTATATAACATTTACGGCGTCGCTGGAATCACCGCTTCGCGCGTTGAATTCATGTCTGTACCAACATGCGCCAGAGCGCGAAACATTATTTCGTCAAGTGTTGCAAGTATTCCGCTTAAGGTTCGCACAAAAGCCGACGGTGCAAGAGTTGAAACACCGCCGCGCGTAATTAGCCAACCGGATCCACGCGTTCCGGGCTCTGCGACCTATGCGTGGCTTGCAGAAGATATTCTCCTATATGGTTATGGATATCTTCAAATTAAAGAGATTTATAGCGATACATATCGCATTCGTTCTTGCGAAAGAGTAGATCCAACTCGGGTCACGATTAAAACTAATGCGATGGGAACGGAAATTGAGTATTACTGCGTAGATTCTATTCCAGTTCCTTATGAAGGCGTCGGATCTCTCGCGGTGTTCTACGGAAACGACGAGGGAATTCTCAATCGCGCCGGTCGCACAATTAAAGCCGGAGCAGAATTAGAACGCGCTGCAACAATGTACGCGCGCGAACCGGTTCCAACGATGGTTCTCAAATCTAACGGCGCAGCTCTTCCTGCGGATCGTATTGCAAAACTTCTCGAATCTTGGGGCTCTGCTCGTCGCAATCGTTCAACTGCATTCCTCAACGCCGACGTAACTCTGGAAACTCTTGGCTTCGATCCCGAAAAATTGCAATTAAATCAAGCGCGTTCTTACGTTGCAACCGAACTTGCTCGCGTCACGGGCATTCCGGCTTATTATGTGGACGCGGAATCTGGATCTAGCATGACATATTCAAACGCGTCTTTGGCAAGACAGTCTCTACTTGATTTTTCTTTGCGACCAATTATGACAAGTATCGAAGAGCGTCTTTCAATGACAGGAATGCCAAACGATTTCGTTTCTTCTACTCAAGAAGTAAAATTCGATCTTGACGATTACTTGCGCGGTTCTGCAAAAGAGCGCGCCGACGTCTATAAAATTCTTTTCGATATAGGGGCAATTACCGCCGATGAAATCCGAATGGAAGAGGAAATGATCCGATGAATGAAACTCCAATGAATCTCAACTTCTCAATTAAGGTTAGCGCAACGGATTTTCCGAAGCGTGAGATCTCAGGTAGAATCGTGACATGGAATGAAGTCGGTTCGACTTCTGCCGGTGAAACTTTATTTACTCCGGGATCTATTACTTTCGGCGACACTACGAAATTATTACTTGAACATAAACGCGAAGCACCTATTGGATTTCTAAAATCTTACAAAGTTACAGACGCCGGAATCGACGCGGTGTTCTCAATCGGAAATACAACTGCGGGAAACGATAGTCTCGTCGAGGCAAGTTCCGGACTTCGCGATGGTTTCAGCGTTGGAGTTCTAGCCGATAAATATAAAAATATCGACGGAGTTCTTACAATTTCAGCGAGTTCTCTCAAAGAAGTTTCACTCGTGACAGATCCTGCAATCGCAAGCGCAAAAGTCGCAATCGCGGCAAGTGAAAATTCTGATTCGGAAACACCGGAGACAGAAGAAATAAATCCAACTAATGAAGGAGAAAACGAAGTGGAAATCACTCCAACCGTTCCAGACGCTCCAGCCGAAACGGTTGAAGCGGCGAAGGTAGTGAACTTAGGTTCAGCACCTCTCGCATTTACAAAGCCACGTTCACCAATTCTTACCGCAGGAAATTATCTTGAACACACAATCCGAGCAGGTCTTGGAAATGAAGATTCACGTCAATATGTAAAAGCGGCAGACGATAGTTTCACAACTAATCCAGCGTTTAGCCCAGTTTCTTACGTTCGCGACGTTGCACAAAATACTAACGCTATGCGTCCAGTAATTGACGCTTGCGGTGGAACACGTCCTCTTAGCAGTTACGGTATGACGGTTTCTATTCCGAAGATCACGGCGAATTCGACTGCGGCAACTGTCGCAGAAGGCGGAGATCCAACAGGAACAACTCAAATTACAAGCGCTTATGTAAATGCAACTGTAATCAAAAAATCCGGATTTCAGCGCTACAGCGTGGAGATTCTGGACAGATCAGATCCATCATTCTATGACATCATGCTTCAAAATCTTCGCGACGCATATGCTCAAGCGACCGACCAATATGTAATTGCACAAATTACTGCCGGCGGTACACAAGCAACTGCAACCGCCGCAGATTCAGCCGGTATTATTTCATTCGTATCGACAGAATCTCCAGCCGTCTATAACGCTACAAAGCGCACCGCAAAATCATTCGTATCTGGAACATCTATCTGGAGCCTTCTTATGGGAGCAACAGATACAACAGGTCGTCCAATTTATAACGCGGGAAATCCGATGAATAATGCGGGATCTGCAACTCCTACAAGCATTCGCGGAAACGTTCTTGGCTTGGATTACTACGTTGATCCAAACATGGTCTCTACTTCTATCGACGAATCAGCGTTCATTATCGAACCACGTTCGATTGAAATTTTCGAATCACCTGCTCTTCAACTTGCTACCAATGTTCCAACAACAGGCGAAATCGAAATCATGCTCTACGGTTACATCGCAGCTCAGGCAGTATTCGCCGGCGGTCTCCGTCGTTTCAATCTAACCTGATCCAAATAATCATCGGCTAGGTGCGCTCCCGTATCTAGCCGAGCAGACGAGAGGAATGGAAATGCCTAGTATCGTTACGGCGTCACAACTTCGCACCGTGCTAGGCGTTTCCGTTTCCTTATATTCAGACGCTTATCTTGAAGGAATTATCACAAGCGCAGAGCAAGCAATTCTGCCAATGCTTACCGCTAATCAAAATGCTATTAGCGCGGTTTATTTACAAAATAATGTTGCGTATTACATAACTCAAAAGCCGAATAGTTTCGTTGCCGGACAAAGTGTTATTGTTACAGGTTGCGTTCCTTCTACATTCAACGGGACTCTAACCGTTACATCGAATTATTATGATCCGTTTCCATATCTTCCATACGCTTATCCTGCTCCTTATTATGTCTTTACGGCAGCGATTACGAATGCGAATATCACCTTCCGTCCGGTGATACCGGCTGGCGTTGCGTATCTATCCGGATCCAACGCCGCCACTCTTTACGCTAATACCGAAGCAATCGAACAGGCTATCCTCGTCGTATCCGTTGAAATTATGCAAAGCGTTACGGCTCCGGGAAATACTTCGGCAGATCTCGAATTCAATCCGCAACCTTTCGTCCTCGGTAGATCATTACAAAATCGTGTTATGGGACTTCTATCACCTTACATCGACGTCGAAACTATGGCGCAATAATGCCAACTGCAACCAGTATCGCGACAAACGTCCGAGGAACACTTGCAACTGCTCTTTCTTCCGTTGCCGCTTCCGTTTATTCTTCCGTGCCGGAATCGGTAATTGCTCCGGCTTGCGTAATTGTGTACGACTCTCCAATGATGGAAAGTAACTTAATCGGTAATAGCACCGTAAGAGTGAAACTTAATTTTGTAATATCTGCCGCCGTTGCGTTTAATAATAATGCCGGCGCACTCGATAATCTCGAGAAATTAATAATAAGCATTCTGTCGGTTATACCGTCCGGATACGTCGTCGGAAACGTCCAAACTCCGCAAGTCATATCGCTAGGATCGTCGAATTTACTTTCGGCGGATCTATCCGTTTCGACCTACTACACACAACAGACAATCTAAGGAGATACCTAAAATGCCAACTACAATCGTCACGGGTCGCGATATAACCTTTACGCTCGCAACCGTAAATTATGACGCGCAGACAACTGCCGTCACGCTAGTCAATGCGCCGGTAATTACGACGTTTCAAACTTTAGACGGCAAGGCTTACAAACATATCGATGATCAATGGACGCTCAATATTTCACTTCTCGCAGACTGGGGCGCGACTTCATCGCTATTCGAAGCCATGTGGACGGCGTTTACTTCAGCACCTAATACTGCACTCGCGTTTACACTCGTTTCGGCTACTGGCGCGTCTTTCGCTGGTAACGTCTTTCCGGTTGCTCCAACTGCCGGCGGCGCGGCTCCAGACGCACAGACCGACACTTGGACAATGCTATGTTCTACAACTCCAGTCTTAACAATCAGTTAATCTAACTAGAGGAAACGGGAGCAATAATGAAACTACCAATTACCATCGAATACATGTCCGGAAATTCTGAGACTTATATCGCGCAACCGCCCGAATGGGCTAAGTGGGAAAATAAGACGGGATTTACAATTTCACAAGCACAAGAGAAAATCGGAATCGCAGATCTTTTATTTCTTGCCTATACTGCTATGAAACGTGAATCAGGTGGAAAGCCTGTTAAAGGTTTTGAAATATGGTGCGAGAGTGTATCTAATATAACAACCGGAGACGAAGCCCCAAAAGTTACGCCGCCGGAAGCGTGAATCGGATTCTCGTCGAGTTAGCAATAGCGACGGGAATACCGATGAGCGAATGGACGACGGCGGAGCAGATCTATACGGCAAAGGAAATCTTGGAGGCTAGACAATGACATTCAAGGCGACAAAAGGTCAAGGCACTTTCCGAATAGAGTGCGAGCCTTACGCGTTGAAAAATCTAATTCAGACTCTCAACATGCTGGACAAGGAAACTCAAGGAAGAGTCAGAGACGCGGCTCAACCTCTTTCGCAAAGACTAGCCGGTCAGATTATGCAATTCGGAGACGCCTCTCCTACTCCGCAGACAAAACTCGTTCTAAAATCTATTGCCACGCCTCGCGATCGCTTGATTCGTGTCGACGTCGGTGGATCTAAGAAGGTCGGTCGTCCCTACGGTGGAACCGCGAGCAAAAGCGGCAAAGGAAACAAAGTAGGAAGAAGCGCGGCTCCTGCCGGTGCGCTCCTATGGGGCTCGGAATATGGATCCCATCAAGGCGTAGATCGCGCAGGTAGAAAATTTACAAATAGATTTAAGGCTCCTTACCGTAGAGATGGATACTGGCTAAATAAAGCCGTGGACTTCTATACGCCTATCGTTGCGAAAGAATATATCGACCTAGTTCAATCCGTTATTAAGAATCTGGAACTCGACTAATGGCTGGCATTCCTAAAGTAAAGATTACCTTTGACGCGGACTTTGACGACCTAAAAAAGGGAATAAAAGGCGGTCAAGGCGAGATAGAAAGTTTCAGCGATAAGGTCACAGACTTCGGAAAGAAAGCCGGACTTGCATTCGCCGCCGCCGCCGGAGCTGCTGCAATTTACGCCGGCAAGTTAGCAATCGACGGAGTAAAAGCGGCTATAGAAGATGAAGCCGCGCAGGTGCGCCTCGCAAACTCTCTCAAGAATGCAACTGGCGCAACTAATGATCAGATAAAAGCAATCGAAGAAAATGTCTTAAAAATGTCTTTGGCTTCTGGAGTGTCGGACGAAAAATTGCGTCCGGCTCTGTCTCGCCTAGCCCTCTCAACTAATGACGCTAAGAAGGCTCAAGATTTACTTACTCTCGCTCTGGATATATCTCAAGCAACCGGAAAAGACTTGGAAGGCGTTGCTAACGCTCTCGGTAAGGCTTACGACGGCAATAACACCGCACTCGGCAAGTTAGGAGTCGGACTCTCAGCCGCCGAACTTAAGGCGATGAGTTTCACGGAAACACAGACAAAACTTTCGGATCTATTCGGTGGTGCTTCTGCCGCTAATGCAAAGACATTCGCCGGACGAATGGAAATTCTTAGAGTTACATTCGACGAGGCAAAGGAATCAGTCGGAGCAAAACTTCTTCCAATCATTCAGGATCTAGTTCAATTCGTTATTGACAAAGTTATTCCGGCACTTGGTAAGTTCGCAGATTACTTCAAGCCAATAAGTCAAGCGATAAACGATAATAAAGAAACGTTCAAAGCATTCGGACAATTTATTGTCGATTACGTTGCGCCGGTTCTGGTCAAGGTTCTAGGCGGCGCGTTTGAAATAGTCGGTAAAATAGCCGGCGGAGTTATTGACGTCGTAGCTGCCGTTATCAAGGGACTAAATTTCCTAATTCAGGGAGCCGTTCAAGGAATCAACGCGTTAATCGGGATCTATAACTCCGTGCCATTCTTGCCTAACGTTTCTAAAGTAAGCGCGCCTAGTATTAGCGTTCCTACGGTTTCCGTTCCCGACATGGGCGGAAGTGCTTCGGTTCCTACTATCTCGGTTCCGGACTTGAGTGGAGGCGGCTCAACTTCTGGAGGTTCTGGCGTATCTAGTGCTGCCGCAGGTGCGGCTTCTATGGATATCGGATCCTTCGGAGTCTCAGGCTACGCACAAGCAATCGCCGGACAAGAAGCACCGTTTGGCGTTTCAGGATACGCGCAAGCGATGAATCGCAATGTAACAATTAACGTCAATGCTCCATCGGTAATTGACGAAGAAGGATTCTCAAGAGCCGTAGCCTCCGCCATGAATAACGGTTATTACCGAGGCACGGGCGGAGCAACTAATCTCGTCGGTGTCTCGTGACACAATGGAGTCCAGTCTGGAAAATAGAGATAAATGGCGTCAGTTATACGACGGTCACTCTTGCGAATCTTTCAATTACTTCTGGACGCTCGAACATCTATACGCAAGCGCAAGCCGGCTATGCGACAATAAATCTAATCAACTTTACCGGATCGGCAATAGTTCCGACAATTAACGACACGCTGGCAATCTCGGTCAAAGACACCTCAGCAGTTTATGTCCCAATATTCGGTGGATCTATTGTGGACGTCGGTGTAACCGTCTCTCAAGTCGGTTCCGTAGGAATAGCGCAGACGATAACCATCACGGCTCTAGGAGCCCTTGCAAGGCTTCAAAAGGCACTCACTAACGGCGTTCTACATCAGGACTTTGATGGCGATCAAATTGAAACAATTCTTCGTCAAGTCCTATTCGCTCAATGGCAGCAGGTTCCTGCAGCTCTTACGTGGGCGACTTATGATCCGACTGTGACATGGGCAAACGCGGAAAATACCGGACTCGGCGAAATAGATACTCCAGGAAACTACGAACTCGCGCAACGCGCTTCGAATCGTACCGACGTTTATTCTCTCGTTTCAGCACTTGCAACTTCTGGACTCGGTTATCTTTACGAAGACGCGCAAGGTCTTATTTCATACGCCGACTCAACTCATCGCACAACTTACCTCAGCACTTACGGATACACCGATTTAGACGCCAATCAAGCACTCGGTCAAGGAATCAAAATCCAGACACGCGCTGGAGATATACGAAACGACTTGACGATTAAATATGGCACTCTTTCGGCTAATGAAGTCAGCGACACGGATCAAACGTCAATCGGACTCTACGGAGATCTTGCACAAATCATCACAACAACAATCAAGCATTCGGCAGACGCAACATCGCAAGCCGCATTCTATCTATCTCTTCGTGCTTATCCGCAGCCGATATTCGAATCCATAACTTTTGCTCTTACAAATCCCGAATTAGATAATTCCGATCGTGACGCTCTTATTAACGCATTCATGGGGCAACCAATCAACCTTACAAATCTTCCGCTTAATATGTCCTCCGGCACGTTTCAAGGTTTCATTGAAGGCTGGAGATTTTCAGCCTCTTACAACGAACTCGCTATCACTCTTCTACTCTCACCGCTTGCGTTTTCGCTTCAAGCGATGAGATGGAATGACGTTCCAATCGTTGAAACGTGGTCGAGCGTGTCGCCGACACTTACATGGGAATACGCGACAATCGTCGCTTAGAAAAGGAGATAAATAAATGGCTAATCCAACAACGAACTTCGGCTGGGTCATGCCGACGGCTACGGATCTCGTCACCGATTTACCGGCAGACTTCAACGTGTTCGGTCAAGCCGTCGATACTTCAATGGCTCAACTCAAGGGCGGAACGACTGGACAGATTCTTTCAAAGACTTCCGCGACTGACATGGCGTTCACTTGGATCACCAATGACGTCGGAGATATTACGGAAGTCGCAGCCGGTACAGGAATTTCAGGCGGTGGCACTTCTGGATCCGTAACCGTAACTAACTCAATGGCGACGGCTATTACAACCGCCGGAGACGTTATACAAGGAACTGGATCCGGAACGTTCGCTCGTCTTGGAATAGGAACCGCAGGGCAGGTACTTACAGTAAATTCAGGTGCAACTGCTCTTCAATACTCAACTCCTGCAACAGGAGGTGGATTAACTTTATTATCGACGACAACTTTTAACAATACGGTTTCCAATTACACTGTTTCATCAATTTCTGGCAGTTACAAACATCTTTTGATTGTCGGATCAGGTTTACAAACTGCTAACGCAGCCGTTCAACCTATCACCTTTCAATTTAACGGTGACACGGGCGCGAATTACAATGATTCAGGCATAAGAAACAACGCTGGAACTATTCAATCTTATTCTGATATTTTAGCGACTACTTATCAAACTGGGCTGGTATTGGCAAATACCACAGATACATCACCGCGATTCGGAAATTTCCAACTCACAATTTACAATTATGCGAGCACCTCTTTATACAAGGTCATCAATTCACAAGGTGGCTGTCAGGCTTCTGGCAGCGTTTATACACAGACTAATTCAGGCAACTGGAATAATAATACTTCGGCAATTACTTCTATAAAAATGATTGAAGGCGTTGCAAGTAATCTCAAAGCTGGAACTATTCAAATCTACGGAGTGAACTAATGGCTAAAACAATCGACGTTAATGCATCAACTGGCGAAGAAATCTTGCGAGATATGACTCCAGAAGAGATAGCCAATATCGACGCTATAAAGAAAAAAAATTTAGATAAAGTAGCAGCGGAAAAGAAACATGAAGAAACGAAATTATCCGCACTTTCTAAACTTGCAGCACTTGGACTCACACCGGAGGAAATAAGTGCCATATCCTAACGGCACTCTTCATCGTGTTATCGAAATCGCTCTGGGCGAAGTCGGAACCGTTGAAGAAGGAGACAACCTGACAAAGTACGGAAAAGCCTTTGGCGTCGATGGTTTGCCGTGGTGCGGTTCATTTTGTAATTGGGTCTATAAAGAAGCCGGAGTCAAAATTCCGTCGGTTATCTCAACGGCAGCAGGGGCTCACGCATTTAAGAATCTTGCTAAGTTTAGAGAAACGCCCGAAGTCGGAGATCTTGCATTTATGGACTTTCCGCACGATGGCGTGGATCGTATTTCGCACATCGGAATTGTGGTCAAAGTTTCGTCGGATTCGATTACTACAATCGAAGGAAATACGTCAGGGACAGGCGATCAACGCAACGGCGGAATGGTAATGATTAAGACTCGCGCACTCGGTACAGGGTCACCGGTTGTCGGTTTCGGTCGTTGCCGTTTCGCAGAATTCGATGGTGATCTTCCGGTCATCGTTGAAGAAGTAAAAACACCTATAAAGAAAAAAATAGGAAGGCTAAAAAAATGAAAGAAGCAAAAGCACTTGGAGCCTCTTGGGCTCGTTCTTTTCTAGCTGCGGCAGTCGCACTAATCGCCATTGGTGAGACAGATCCAAAAGCAATCTTTACCGCAGGAATGGCGGCAGTAATTCCCGTCATTCTTCGATATCTCAATCCTAAAGACGTCGCCTTCGGTGTCTCTGGAAAGTGATTCGGTTCGCACGGGCGGCAACGCTTCTCATAGGGCTATGCGTTGCGTTGTCGTCTTGCGGTTATCAAGGATCCATACGTTATGAATGTCAAGAATTTCAAAATTGGGAAAAGCCGGAATGCACACCGCCAGAATGCAAAGTCGCTGGCGTCTGCTCTAAGGATCTCGTGGGAGAGAAAATCTATGAATCGCAGCCGTAAATTATTATCTCCCGAAGATATACACGCGCGCCTTATTCTTGCCATCGGCTTATCTCTGGCAACGGTATTCGTAATTACTACAGTCGGCATTACTTACGCGCTTATATTCGTGACGCAACCGGTGGTCAATCAAGCACCTAACGACGCGGCGTTTATTGACGTTCTCAAAATGATAGTGACATTCTTAGCCGGATCTCTCGGTGGCGTACTAGCCGGTAACGGGCTCAAATCTAAAGCGAAGCCGATAGACACGCCGATGGATACGCCTAAAGGTTGAAAATGTCGGCTCTCGATGAGACTCTTTTCTCGGGAGCAACGACAAGGCTCCCACGGGAGCATAAAAATGTACGAAGAAATAGGTTATTGGTTAAGTCTGGCAATCCTTGGAATTCTTGGAATTTTATGGGGCTACTCAAGAGGCTGGAAAGATGGACATTCCGAGGGCTACGTTCGCGGACGTGCTATCGCAAGCGCATTCAAGGAGATTAAGAAATGAGTAATTTCCTAGAAGGATACGAGGACGTAAATGCTCGAATTACAAGAATTCACGCCGAATTCCCGTCATGTCGAATCATTACGCATATCGAAGATATCGACGTCGTTAAAGGTTACGTACTTGTCAAGGCAGAATTCTTCAAAGAGTTCGAGGATCACGTTCCATCATTCACAGATTACGCGCTGGAAATGCGGTCAGATCGTGGAGTCAATCTCCACTTCTGGGTCGAAAATGGAATCACTTCGGCAATCGGACGAGTCATTGGATTAGCCTCACCTTCTAAGGATCCGAAAACTGCCGCACGTCCAACACGTCAAGACATGGAAAAGGTTGAACGTCTCTCAACTTCCGACGTTTCAGAATTGAAGAAAAGCGACGCTTGGACTTCCATACCTTCTTGGGATACAAAGGAAGCAGCCGAATCTGCTGGAATGCCAACACTAGGAACGGCAATCGACACGATTAAAGACTCACTCGGAGGAGCAATCGTTGCAGATCCGACTCAATGCAAGCACGGAGAGCGTACGTTCCGATCCGGAATATCTAAGAAAACCGATAAGCCTTACGGAGGCTGGTATTGCCCTAACGGAATCGTTTCGCACCAGTGCGAGGTCGTCTGGGGCGTTCTAGACGCCGACGGTAAATGGCAGGTCAAGAAATGAGCGAATTCGTAGAGATAATAAATCCGCGCACCATGACGGCGAAACTCTTACTCGACGGACAAGTTACTGCCGAGTACAAAGTGGAACAATGCGATTCGTGCAAGTTATTACTTAAATTCGATTCTGCCGGTTATCAAGTTGCAGATCTTGAAAAAGTAATGTGGCTATGTGGATCATGCCGTCCTACGAATTAAGGTATTCAGTTGCATTCGCCGATGAAATGTATATTCATCAAGCTGCGACCGATAAAATCCTTCAAGGATCCGGAATCATGGGAACTCAGCCTAGATACAATCTGGCTCTAAACACGCACGAGCAGGTCAGCGAATTAGCCGAATCTATAACGGCGGAGTTAATCGTGGCACGTTACTTTGGGCTCGATTATGACGCACGGCAAAATAACGGAAAACATCATGCCGACGTGGGGCAACGCTTAGAAATCAAGTGGACAAAATACGAATCCGGACACTTAATTATCTATCCCAATGACAGAGATAGTGACGTCGCGGTGATGGTCGTCGGTAAGAGTCCGAGTTATCGCATAGCCGGCTGGATACCGGTTCAATTCGCTAAACGCGCTAAATATAAACATCGCTCACAGGATTCATGGTGGATCGAGCAACACAATCTTTTTCCAATCGAGGATCTAGTAAGGAGCGAACATGGACGTTCACTTATCTAGTTGTCGGATCTGTAAGAAGGTCACAATGCAACGCGAGCGAATAGTCACGGACAAACTTCCGCCTAATGTGAAGGTGCTGGAATGTCTAAAATGTGGAGTCATGGGCGTTGTGTTACTGGAGAGTAACTTGTGAGAATCCTCAATTTATATGCCGGTATAGGCGGAAATCGTAAATTATGGACAGACCATGACATAACTGCGGTTGAATTAGATCCGGCAATAGCGGCCATCTATTCAGATCTATTTCCTCAAGATAAAGTCATAGTGGCAGACGCTCACGAATACCTTTTAAATCATTTTATGAATTATGACTTTATCTGGACATCTCCACCATGTCAGTCGCATAGCAGTTTCAGGCAAAACATAGGCGTTCGATATAGAGGCGTAAAACCTATTTATCCCGACATGAAACTTTGGCAGGAAATTATATTTTTACAAAATAATTGCACGGCTAAATGGGTCGTTGAAAACGTTAAACCTTATTATCCGGTACTTATTCAACCTTCTATTGAATTACAACGTCATCTCTTCTGGTCAAATTTCGATATTCCTGCAGCTACATTCCAAAAAGACAAAATCCGTACCGCACAGATACCGCAACTCTCAGCATTACATGGCTTTAATCTTGATAAATATAAACTTTCAAATAAACGTCAAGTCTTGCGTAATTGCGTATTTCCAGAACTAGGCAAACATGTTAGAAACTCTGTAACTTATGAATAGTTATCCACAGGAGTTATACACAGGCAGTCATAACCTGTGGACGACACGCAGGAGCGCCGTTCAAGTTATCCACATACTCGTCGGTAACTTGACACTAGGACTACCATCACGACGCGGTGGAGAGCCGGTCAGCCGTCTCGCTCGCAGCCGCTTCTTGGTGGTTGCGGGAGTTCTATGTCTTAACGTAGTTATGACGGCTTCTCAAGCAAAAGCAGTTAATAACACAGTCGAAATGTATAAACTCTACGCTCATACGAAACTTCTCAACTCTAAAGAATTTCATTGTGTGGATCTACTCTGGACGAAAGAGAGTCAATGGAATCCACGATCCGATAATAAACACTCAACCGCTTTCGGAATTCCTCAACTGCTCAAGATGAAGGAAACTAATCCATTTCGCCAGATAGATCTTGGCTTGCGCTATATTCGTCACAGGCATTTCACTCCTTGCAAGGCATGGCAATACTGGCAGAAGAAAGGTCATTACTAATGGCGCAAGATAGGCACGGGAAAGTCTATGGATCCGCGTGGCGTAAAATGCGCAAGATGATCTTGGCTCGGGACGGATTTACTTGCGGTTATTGCGGTCAGCCGGCTAATACCGTGGATCACGTGCAAGCCGTGAATAAGGGCGGAGAGATATTGAATCCGGATAATCTAATCGCCGCATGTGTTTCGTGTAATTCGCGAAAGCAAGATAAGCCGACTCACCTTTTTTTAAGACCGCGTTCCAC
>Ga0209500_10002045_pt1 | contig 14715 bp, 12 predicted proteins | sample S_140212_EF_Meta_FD_187323 | JGI IMG/M metagenome (GOLD analysis project Ga0209500, IMG submission 187323) | Freshwater microbial communities from Lake Simoncouche, Canada to study carbon cycling - S_140212_EF_MetaG (SPAdes) (version 2) | ecosystem: Environmental > Aquatic > Freshwater > Lake ... | reverse complement strand
AAGATGGCAAGCTCTACATCCAGGAAGACCCGGGTAATAACGCCTATGTCGCCAAGCACTGGGTCGTGGACCTCAGCCAGTCCACCCAGGCGCTCCGCGAGTCCACCGCCGTCCAGATCTTCGAATCCGACCGCAGCCGCTTCAGCACGGGCGCGGCCCAGTTCCAGACGATCGACGAAGAACACTCCGGCATCATCGACATCACCTCGATTGTCGCCGACGGCATCACCGGCAGCAAGTGGTTCCTCGTGGCCACCCAGAACCATGCCCTCGCCACCGGCGCCAGCGCCGCGACCCTCGTCGAAGGCGGCCAGTTCATCGCCCTCAACTACAAGGTCGGCTCGGCCAGCGGCGTCGTCGGCAACCTGATGACCCTCGACAACGGCGGCGCGGTGATCGCGAACGGCGCGGCCATCACGCATAACGTCGCCCTCACCGGCACGGGCGGCGTCTTCAACACCACCGCCAACACCACGGTCTCCGGCGCCATCGGTGGCACGGGCGGCCTCTGGAAGAACGGCACGGGCACGCTGACCCTCTCGGGCGCCAACACCTACACCGGCAACACCAACATCGAAGTCGGCAAGCTCGTCGTCAACGGCTCGCTCGCCTCGTCGGTCCGCATCCTGAAGAACGGCAGCCTCGGCGGCACGGTGACGATCGCCGGCAACCTGACCAACCTCGGCACGCTCGCTCCGGGCAACTCGCCTGGCACGACCACGGTCAACGGCAACTACCTCGAAGCCGGCACGCTCGACATCGAAGTCTGGGGCCTCACCGCGGGCACGCAGCATGACCAGGTGGTCGTCTCCGGCACCGCGACCTTCCAGGCTGGCAGCACCCTGAAGGTCACCAAGACCGGCGGCACTTACGACCTGACCCGCACGCAGTCCGTCCTCGCCGTCAGCGCCCTCGCTTACTCGGGTTCGTTCACGAACCTGGACCGCGGCACGCAGAACAACAACCAGGTGTTCTTCAACAACGCCACGGGCCGTATCCACGGTTCCGGCCTGACTGAAACCCAGACGTTCGCCGACCTGACGACCGACACCAACCGCAAGGCGATCGCCACCGCGCTCTACGCGAACGGCCTCACCGACGGCCAGGTGATCAAGAGCGGCACCGCGGTCCTCGCCACCGGCAAGGCCTTCATCGCCTCGGGCGAGATGGGCGCCGCGACGGTCGCCTTCCTCGGCGCCGCCAACGCTGACACCGCCCTCGATGCGCTCTCCCCGGAAGTCTACGGCACGTCGATGGTGATGGCCTCCCGTAACACCTACTCCCTGGCCCGCTCCCTCGCCGGAGCCCAGGCCTTCGGAGACACGTGGAACGCCCAGGTCGGTTACGACCAGCAGCAGTCGACCTCCACGGCCTCGACGACCTCCCTCAACGGCTCGTTCGACGTGAACGCGACCTACGCCCTGGTGAGCCGCAAGGTCGGCGCCGGTTCGGTCTTCTCCGTCCTGTTCGCGAACAACAACGGCAAGTCCACGGCCAGCGGTTTCGCCTCCGAGTCCTCGGGTGAATCCTACGGCCTCGGCTTCGGCACCGAATCCGACCTCGGTCGCCTGGACTTCGGCCTCGTCACCGGCGAGCTCAAGTCCAGCGGCTCCCGCGCCGGCCAGACGTTCGGCAACCAGAAGATCACCTCCACCACGCTGTCGGCCCGCATGAGCTTCACCAAGCTCGGCGCCTTCGTCCCCTACGTGGGCCTCAGCCGTAACATCGCGCAGAGCGACGCCTTCACCGAAGTCGGCACGGGCGCCAACCTCAACGTGGGTTCGGCGAAGCAGTCCGACGTCACCGCGGAGATCGGCATGGGCTACGGCGTCAAGGTCGGCGAAAACCTCACGGTCTCGCTGAACGTCGCCTACGAACACGCCCTCACCACCGATGGCGGCACGCTCAATGCGAGCTTCGCCGATGCCGCTGCTCCGACGACCTTCACGGTCCGGACCTTCGGCGCCGGCCAGGATCTCCTGCGCGGCGGCCTCGGCCTCAACCTCGGACTCGGCGAAGGCCGCTCCGCTGGCCTGAGCTACGACTACCATACCGGAGCCGACGTGGAGTCCGCCCACCAGATCAAGGCCAGCTACTCCTTCCGCTTCTAAGCGGTCGGCAGAGCCGGTCCGAAGGCCGCCCACTCGGGCGGCCTTCTTGTTTTACCAGGGGGTGAAGCGAAGGCCGAAGAGCGCAAAGACGGCGGCGGCGAGCAGGCTGAGCGCCGGCAGGAAGAACGGGTCGTAATAATCGGCGGCCCGCGGCTTCTTCTCGAGGACGACGACCTTCTTCATCTCGTCGATCCGCTTGAAGACGGCGTTCAGCGCGTCCGGGGTGACGGCGTTGAAGGCCTCGCCACCGCTCGAGCGGGCGATGCCGATAAGCGCAGGATCCACGGGGATGTCCGTCATGAGTACGGTGAAGACGATGACACCCTTCTCCTTCAGGTCGGCGATGATGGGGACGTCCTTAGGCGATTTAATGTCAGGGCTCTCTCCGTCGGTGATAAGGATAATCATCCGGTCGCCGACGGGTCGCTCGGCAAGGTGAGCCGAGGCCCCGTAAAGGGCGTTACCGATGAAGGTGCCGCCCCAGAGCTCGTCGGGTAACACATTGGGCGCGATGAAAGGCCGCGAGAGCATGATCGTCTCGGTATCCAAGGTCAGGGGTACCCAATGGATGAAATTACGGGAAAAAATCGTCAGGCCAAAGGCGTCCCCTTTGCGATAGCGCAGGAACTTCTCGAGCGACTCCATGGCGGAGTCGAAACGGCTATGCCGTCCCTTGCTCTGGTCGCCATGCGCATCCCGCATACTGCCCGAGGTATCGAGCACAACCTGGATATTAGTCAGCTGGCGCTCGACTTCCGGCGGCTGGAACGTGATGGGGTGGGCCAGGAAAATGACCGCCACGGCCAGCAGGCCGGCCGGTAAGCAGTTGGCGACGAGCACGAGGCAACGCAGGAACCATCCGCGACGGCCCTTACCGCCGTCGTAGGGCATCGCGAGGGGCTGGCCGGGGCGGACCCACTCCCAGAAGGCCAAGATGACCGGAAGGGCCAGCAGCGCCAGCCATTGGGGATGCAGGAAAGTCATGAGCGAACGACCACGCGGGCCGGAAGGTACTGGCGAATGATCGTCGCGATCTCGGCGTCGGCGATGCCGGAGCCGGGTCGATGGAGCCAGCGCTGCAGATGGCCCAAGGCCTCGCCGGTACGCTCACCGCGGGCGATGGCCGCCAAGACGTCGGCCATGGGGGCATCGGCCGGGACGAGGCCTTCGCGCCAGCAACGCAGCAGGAGCATCTCGAGGCGGGCCTTCTGCTCAGCGGAGAGTCCCCCTTGTTCAAGTTCGCCCAGAAGCAGGCGCAGCTGTTCGGCCAAGGTGAGTGGGGGCTTCACGGGGACCGGGACGGGCTTCTTAGGGCGACGCCAGAAGATGAGCGCGCACAGCCAGAGAATCCAGAAGACGGCCAGCGCCACGAGCGTGGCCTGATAATGCCCGCGCACCTCGATGCCGATGTCCTCGGTCTCCTTAACCCGGGCTTCGAGCTCCTTCGACAGTTTCGGGTCACCCTGCACCTTGAACGAGGGCAACCCCGTCAAGGCGGCTCCGTTATCGGACATGAGGTACGCGATGAGGTCATGCTCGCCCTCGCGGTTCACGAGGTAGCGGACGTCGTAGACCTTGGCCCCACTTTGCTCGGTCACCTGGGCGATGCGTACGTTCACGGCCACGCCGTAACGGAACGGCTTCACAATGAGCCCCGGGCCGCTGTAGGTGATGATGGCGGCCTGTTCGACGCCGAGCGGCACCTTAAGATTTTCCTCCTGCCGCAGGAACCACCAGGCGCCGAGGATAACGACCAGCACGGCCAGCCCCCGGAGGAGCCAAACGCGGAGCGATTTCTTCGACGGAGCCATGGTCAGCGGGCGGTCCGACTGGCGAAGCCGCGGTTCTTCAGGAAATAGGTCAGCTTACCCAGAATCGGTTCGTCGGTACGCAGGTTGAGGTAATCGATACCGAAGCGGCTGAGCTCAGCCTTCCACCCAGAAGAGTCGACCTGGCGACGGCCGCCGAAGCCGACGAAACTGCGACCGGATTCGGCCTCGACGCCACGGATGATACCCGCGCCACGGAGGCCGTGCTCAGCGGGATCTTCGAAATGCAGGACGATGCAATCGTTCCTTTGGGAGAGCACCTGCAGCGCCGCGATGGCATCCGGATCGTGCAAATCGCTCAGCACCACGACCGTCGTGCGTTTCGCGAGGGAGGGGGCGAGTTCGCGGGCGCGTGCCGACAAGGACGTGACTTCGGTGAAATCGTGCTGACGCAGTTGATGGGCCCACTCCATGACGATGTTACGCGAGAGCGTCGGCCGAATGTGCAGCTCGCGGGCGCCGCAACCGAGCAGACCGACGGGCGTGACCGACGATTGCGCGGCCAAGCCGATGCCGGTGGCCACGCGCACGGCCCAGGCATACTTGCTCAGCGGCTGGGAGGAGACGCACATGGAAGCCGAGCTATCAAGCAGCAGGTAAAGCGGGATCTGCTTGGTCTCCTTGAACTCCTTGACGTACAGCTTGCCGAGACGTGCCGAAATCTTCCAGTCGATGAACTTGACTGCGTCGCCGGCGACATACGGGCGAGACTGGACGTACTCTAAGCCGGCGCCATGGAACACGGAATCGCGCTGGCCGAAGTCCAGGCTGTTCGCGAGGCGCCGGACGGCGACTTCGAACTGCCGGCTGTCGACCGGATCGTGAGGCAATGTCCGCTGACGAAGCATCGGCTCAGCCTAATCCCGCGAGGATCGATGCCAGCACCTTGGTGCTCGTCTGCCCGGCGGCCGCGGCTTCGTAGCTCACGCGGACACGGTGCAGGACGACGTCCTCGGCGAGGTCGAAAAGATCTTCGGGGGTAACGTAATCACGGCCACGGATGACCGCACGGGCGCGGGCGGCGTTGACGAGGGCCAGACCGGCTCGCGGGCTGCAACCGAAGTCGAGGTCCTTGGATTCGCGCGTGCGGCGCACAAGCTCGACCGAATGGCGGAGGAAGACCTCGCTCACGTGGACGCCTTGGACGGCTTCCATCGCGGCGACGAGGTCGGCCTTGGTGCCAACCGGAGAGTCCTCGATCATGTCAAAGGCGGTATTCGGAACCGCCCCGCCCTCTTCCTTGCGCAGGCCCATGCCGAGCTGGCGCTGGAGGATGTCCTGCTCCTCGTCGCGGCCAGGATAACCGAGGCGGTGGAGGAGCATGAAACGGTCGAGCTGCGCTTCCGGTAGTTCAAAGGTGCCGGACTGCTCGACGGGGTTCTGCGTCGCGATGACGAGGAACGGGGTCGGCAGGCGCATGGTCTGGCCACCGAGGGTGACCTTGCGCTCCTGCATGGCTTCAAGCATCGCGCCCTGCACCTTCGGCGCGGCGCGGTTGATTTCGTCGGCGAGGAGCAGGTTGGTGAAGACCGGGCCGCGATGGATGCGGAAGTCGCCCGACTTCTGGTCCACGACTTCTGAGCCGACGATATCGGACGGCAGCATATCGACCGTGAACTGAATACGTCGGAAGTCTAGGGCGATGGCCTTCGCGACCGTGTTCACGAGGAGTGTCTTCGCCAGACCGGGCATACCCTGCAGCAGCAGGTGGCCGCCGGTGAGGAGCGCGATCATGACACGTTCGACGACGACGTCCTGGCCGACGACGACCTTGCCGACGCGCGTGCGGACGTCGGCGACGAACTGGTGGGCGGCCTGCACGGCCGCGGGGTTGGGAGGGTTGTTCATTTTTTAAGGGGTAGGGATAGGGGTGGGGGTAGGAAATGAAGCTGGGCGTTCAGCGGAGTTGGCGGAGCCATTTTTCCGCGACAGTCTTCAGGTCGACTGACGACAACGTGGCCGTGCCGCCGAAGCAGCCCGTCTGCACGCGCTCGATGTCCTGCTGGAGGTCAGCCTTCTGCGCGGCGGTGAACTTCACCAGCGGGCTCGTACCTAACTTGCGCAGCAAGGCGACGACGGCGAAACCGTCGATTGCCGCGGGGAGTTTGAAGACATCACGGGCGCGCGGAGGGCGCGGACCGGTGTCGCGCTTGCGGAGGATCAGCCAGGCAACAAACGCCAACAAGACGGAGACACCGATGTACAGGTACGCGGAATAGTCTTCGGCCATCGGCGGGATGTAGCCCGCGCCTTGGGTCACCTTGACGCGGTCCAGCAGGACGGACGCCTTGGAGAGCACGATCGGATCGATGTCCTGGTAAGTACGCCAGACGGTGGTCGTGTTCGCAGCCTTGAGCGTTGGGAACGGCACGTCCGTCGCCTTGTCCGCGGCTCGGATGGCATCACCGTCCAGCGTGATCGACCAGCGACGTTCGGTGCGCGGGGCCACCTTCTCACCCCAGGTATTGAGTTCCTTCACCATCAGAGGGTCGATCACCGTCACCTGACGGACTTTCGCCAAGGCGGAGAGCGGCGCGAGGTCGAGGAGGTCGTCGAGCTCCGGCACGAGGCCAGAGGCGGTCGCGGCGACTTCGAGGCTCAGTGAGCCGTTGATCGCGAACTGGCGCGTATCGAGGGTCTGCGTGACCTCGACCTTGTCGGCGGGACGGACCGCCGCCTTGCCGCCAGCGACCTTGAGCAACGTCTCGGCGGAAGTGGCCGGAATTGTCACCGGTCCGCTGAGGTCGATGAAGCGGAGCTCCATCTGCACCGGCGGGATCTTATCGACGCTAGCGTCCTTGGCGCGGACGAGCACGTAGGCGAGCGGGGTCTCCTCCCAACCTGGGCGGGAAATCGGACGCGACTTCACATCGGGCGCGGCGAAGGTGATCGAACGGATGTCGAAGAACGGCGCGAGTCCCTCGGTGAGCTTCTTCTCGAATTCGTCACGCGGACCCTGCGGCTCGGCTCCTTTGGCCGCCTGCGCACCCCGGCGCTTCGAGGCGGCCGCAATGGCAATGGCGTCGTTACTGAGATACTGGCCGAAGCGGGCCACGCGGCCCATGGCCTCGGTGTGCAAGACGCTCACGATAAGGCCGAATTCCTGACCGACGCCCACGGTGTTAGGACCGTCGACGCGGGTCTGGACGCGGATCTCGCTGAGAAGCTCGTCGAGGTAGTCAGAGCGCTTCTTCAGGCCGAGGGAAAATGGGTCGTCCTTGGTGACCACGAGCGTGCTGGCGAGGTAGCGGTACTTCAGGTCCTCATGCAAAGGATTGTTGGTGTCGTTGAGGCGACCGTTGAGCGACTTCGCCAACTGACCCATGTGAGTGGGCGCCATTTTCCCTGGCAGCGCGAGAATCGCGGCGCGGATCTGGGTGAGGGCCGCGCGGTTCATCGGGCGGCCGAGATTAACCTGGCCGGTGCTGCCGATGCCGAGGACGGCGTTGAACCAACTGAGGTAAGGGTCGATGGTCAGCTCGTTGCCCTGCAGGCGGACGACCTGGCGACCGTAGGCCACGGCGGCACGCTGGAAGTAGTCCTGCGACCGCAACGTCTTTTCCTTTGCTGCGACGAGGCGCTTAGCCGGCTCGAGCGGAGCCAGGTCCTGGAAGCTTTCGAAATCGGACCAGTCATTGAGCACGACCGCGCCAAGCAGGAGCGCCTTATAGGCGTCGGGCCGTCCCGCCTGCCACTCGTCGATCATCTTGAGCAGTGAAGCGTACCCGGCTTCAGCCATCACGTAGGTCTGCGCCTCGTTGCGACGGGTCAGGCTGCCGCGCTGGATGTCGGCGCGGCGCCAGCGGTCGCCGAGATTCGAATGCATCTTCTGGGCGAGCAGGAAGAATACCCGCTCATCCATCTTGGCGGTCTTACCGAAGACGCGCTCGATATGCGAGTCGCGGTAAGCCTCGGCGTTGCTGTAGGCCAGATCAAAGGCGTTCACGACCTTGCTCTCGTCGCGCGGGGCGACGCCGGCCTTACGGAAGACCTCCATCATGCGGGCCAAGCTCTCGATGTTGCGCTCCATCATCACGGGGGTGATCGGGATCCGGGCGTCCTCGGGTAGCCCGTAACGGGTGCGAAGTTCCTGCGGGAGCTGCGGATTATGCGCCTGACCCCAGGCGAGCAGGAAGTCTTCCGCGAGGGCCACGCCGGCGGCCGGATGGCGGCGGGCGAGCTCGACGATGCGGTCCGCGGCCATCTCGAAATTGGCACTCACAATGATGGCGCGGGCGAGGCTGGCGTCGAAACGGTCGCGGAGGTCGGACGGCAAGACCGCGTGCCACTTGCCCGCGGGAGCGAGCAGCAGCATCTCTTCGGGGTCGATCTCGCTAGAGCCGTTGCGGTTGTTACCGCCGCGGCGGGGCAAGCCGGCCTGGCGGCTAAAGGAATTCTCCACCTCGATCATCCAGGATTCGGCCATGAGCGTGAGGATCTGCTTCCACGGCTCAGAGCCGGCGGCCGGATTCTCCGCGATGAGGTTCGCGAGGACGGTCTGCGCACGAAGATTATCGATGCGCTGCGCGGCGGCGGCCTGCGACTCGTTCTGGATCTTGCGCGAAAGCCCGCCGACAATCTTGAGGGCGGCTTCGGGCTGGGACTTCATCAGGTCGGCGAAGGTGCCGCTCAACACCGCGGGCGAGACCTGCGTCAGCACGCGGAGCATCTCGCCGGCGGCCTTACTCTTCTCCCAGTCGTTGACCTTCTTCTCGGAACGGAGGATGGCCACGTTATCGTTCCAGATGCGCGAGATCTGGTCGCGCTGGGCGAGCTCAGTCGCCTGTTCGGCGGCGAGGAAGGCGGCGATCTCCTGACGGAGGCCTTCGTCGGCGACCTTGTCCAACTCGGCACCATCAGGGAGGTAAGCCTTGGCGAGGTCCCGGAAGCCTCCGGCGAGCAGCACGCGGCCCGCGGCGAGGCGACGAGCCGGATCCTTACCGCCCAGTTTCTCGGTGCCACGAGTCATCCGCTCGGCGATCCAGAAACTTTCGTTGGGTGAGACGACTTGGCCGAGCATCTGGCCGATCTTGCGGAGCTCGAGGTCGGTGAGTTCGCCGGGCGCGGCATCGGCGAGGGCGAAGATATCCTCAATGCGGACGCCGTTCTTCGGGCGCTCGGCGAGATCGGAGAGGATTTTGTCGTAGATACCGCGGCCGAGTTCGGGCGGCAGCGAGGCAAGTTCGGAGCGCACCTGTGCCCAGTCGCCAAGGCGGAAGGCGGAGAGGAAGCGGGTGTCGGCGGTCGCACGGGCATCGGCCTTGGCCGACTTCTCCATCGCGGCGAAGACTTCGGTCAGGTCGCGAGTATAGCGATGGCGGAGCAGACGCTCATACTGCTGCTGGGTCTTGGAGTCGAGCGGTGCAGCCTGCTGGGCAGGTAAGGTCGCCGCGAGCACGAGGGCGGCGCAGAGGAACGGACGGAGGAGTCTCATGGTATGTTATGTTTAGAAAATGCGGGGGATCAGGAACCGTTGTCGGGGATCTTCTTGATCTCCTCGAAGAGTTTGCGGTCGTCTTGCTTGGTGGGCTTACCCTTCGGCTCGGGTCCGCCGAGGAGCGCGGCGGCGGCCTTGGCATTCTTCGGCTCGGGCTTACCGGCGGGTTGGACCTGGAGGGCGGCTTCGAGATTCTGTTGCTTACCGGCGCCGATGCCGGTGACGCCTTCGACGGGCTTGATGCCGCCAGCGGCGGGCTTGACGCCTTCGGGTGCTTTGACGCCCTTGACGCCGCCGAGTCCCTCGGCGGGAGGCGGCGGCGGCGTAGCCTCCGTGCCCGCGCCTTTGACGGCTTCCGGGGGTTTCACACCTTCAACGCCTTCGACGCCCTTAGGGGCCGGCGGAGGCGGCGTTCCCTTGGTACCAGCACCCTTGACGCCTTCGGGCGGCTTCACGCCCTCGGCCCCGACCAGACCCTTGGTCGGAGGAGGCGGCGGTGTCGCCTCCGTGCCCGCGCCTTTGACGGCTTCCGGGGGTTTCATTCCCTTCACGCCTTCGACGCCCTTCGGGGCCGGCGGAGGCGGCGTAGCTTTCGTGCCGGCGCCCGCGACGGGCTTCGCACCTTCGGTGACGGAAGCCGGCGGAGGCGTCTGCTTCACCGCCTTGGCCCCACCTGGCGCCTTCACGCCATCGACCTTGTCGACGCCCTGCACGGTGGTGGGCGCGACGTTCTTCGCAGCGGGATTAATGTCCTTCACCTTGCCGGAGCCTTCTTGGCGGACGCCGCGCACGCCCTCGACCGCGGACGGAGCGGGAGCTTCCTGAGCGAAGGCGAAGGCACCGAAGGCGCAGAGGAGGAGGTGGGTCTTCATAAGTTATTCTGGCGGGCGGAACGGGCGAATTCCACTTCGACGCGTTTCTCGTAGTCGGCGAGGGCCGCGGGGTCCTGGTGTTCGGCGAGGTAGCGGAACACCTGCCGGGTGCGCTCGGCGTACGGACGCCATTCGTCCTCGGTCGCCCCGTTAGCCTTGAGCAAGGAGGTGGCGTAGAAGTAGGCCTTGCCGAGCGTCTCGCGGATCGCGCGGGTCGTCGAACCGTCCTCTCCGTCGACTGCAGCCGACTCCTTGAGCAGCTGGCCCAAGTCGGCGATCGCCCCGGCGACGTCGAGCATCTCGATTTTCGCCTTAGCCTTCGCGAGGCGAATCTGATGGCGGACGGACGGGCGTTCGTCTTGGGGCAGTTCAGCCGAGAGCTTGTCGTATTCCTCGACGATCGTCGCCCAATCCGGCTCCTTCGCGCGCTCGAGCTCGCGGATATGCCCGAGATGGTCACGGGCTTTCTCGCGAGCCATCTGGGCCTGGCCTTCGTTAAAATGATAATACACCACCCCGACGGGGAAGAGCAGCCAAAGCAATGTGAAGAACTTCCTCATCGGGCGGTGCCCTCCCCGGCTTCGGCTTCGATGCGGACGACGCGCCAACGGGAGCCGGCAACCTGCAAGGCCACCGGCAACAGCGCCAGTATCGCGGAACCCAAGGCCATGGCCAGCACCGCCAGCTGCGCGAGATTGAGGCCAGATTTCGGCATCGGCGCCCGTTGAACCAGGTCGCCCAAAGCGGTGGTCGGCAGATGCTTCTCGTTCACATCATAGTAGGTGCCGCGCAAGGCGCGGGCGACGTTCGTAAGTACCTCCGCATCCTGCCGGGACTGGTGCCCGGCGATGAAGGTGCCCTTGCGCGGGTCGCCGACGCCAAGGATGAGCACATCCTTGACGGACTTCGGGCGCGGCAGAATCGGCTGTAACGGAATCGTGTCGCCGTCGGTGAAGACGATGAGGCGCACCGTCTGCGCGGGCAAGCCATCCACGACCTTGACCGCGGCGTTAATCGCCGTGCCCAGATCGGTCGAACCGGCCTTCATTACATACTGGAGGGGAAGGCCGTTGAAGACGTTGCGGACGAGCTCCGGATCCCGGGCATCCATCACCACGGAATGGGCTTCGGTGTAGAAGCCGATGACGCCGTAACGCAAATCGCCGCCGACCCGCATCAGCACCGCTTCGACTTCTTCACGCATGCGCGCCTGGCGCGTGACCTTCCCGTCCGGACCCGCATCCTTCAGGTACATACTGGGCGAAAGGTCAGCGACGAAGACGAGGCGGACCGGCTCCTTGGTGTCGGCAAGTTTACCGTCCTTGGCCGCCTGATGCAGCTGCCACATCACCGCCAGGCCCCAGGCGAACGCCGTGATCGCGAGGCATCGCAGCAAAGGAGCCAGCATGGTCCACCCACGCGAGGCGCCCTCCGGCCCGAAGGCCAACCGGGCAGCGACGCGGACCCGACGCGCATGCAAGCCCTCCGCCAAAGCGGAGAGCAGCAGCACCAGGAGGGCGGCGAGCAAGGGGTTCATGGGGGCGGCGGGGTAGCCGTTGTTCGGCAAATAAGCCACCCCGCCGAAGCGAGGCAAACTGCAATGCGCCCTCCCCCCCCTTTATTCTCCGCCCCGGAGACGGTGAGGGCGTAAAGAGACCAAGAAATGTCGTCTGGGTCAGGGGTCCCCCTCTCAGGCCCCGACCATCCGCATCCAAGCACTGAGGTTATAGTAATTCGAAACGCGGGCGACCTTGCCGTCCTTCACCTCGAAGAAGGCGCCAACGCGCAGGTGATACTTCTGTCCAGTGGCGGGCGGGAGGCCTTCGTCCGTCTGGAGATACTCGCCGCGAATGTAGAATTCGGCGGCGGCGCGCCCAGCGTCCGGACCGGCGAAGACGACGAGATCCTCCACCTGCTCGCGGTAGGAGCGGTCCATGCGGCCGAGGAAAGCGCGGAAGGCCGGGATGCCGACCTCGACCCCGCCTTCGTTGATCTCGTGGACGATGTCGGGATGCAGGAGCGCGAGCAGCGCCTCACGGTCGCCGGAGTTGAAAGTCTGGTAGTACTGACGGATGAGCGGGTGCATGGGTTCAGGTAAGGAGACGGAGCGAGCGGGCGGCGAGTTTGGACGGATCGGTCTCGCCGGACGTCGCGCGATGGCGGCGCAGGAGCGCGAGGTCGACGTCAACGGTGAGGGCGTGGTCCCCTTCCGTGCAGACCGGGGTGGCGAGATGACGCGGCTCGTCGCGGAAAGCGGCCTGCGAAGGCGCGAAGGCCGCCGCGCGACCGACGTTCTCATCGATGAGTACGGAAGCGGTGCGGCCGACGAGATGGCACACGCCGACGTGGCAGCCGAGTTCGACCGCGCGGGCGTCGGCACAACGTCCCACGCGTTCGACTCCGAGCAGGGTCTCGGTCGCGCTGGGTACGAGCATGAGTTCGACGCCCTGGCTGCGCAGGAGCGAAGCGAGCTCGGGGATCTCGACGTCGAGGCAGATGACGACAACGCAGCGCACGCCGCGGAAAGACCAGAGGCCGACACCGTCGCCACCGACGAAGGCAGCTTCCCATGGCGTGAGGTGCAGCTTATCCTGATGCCGAAAGTCGAGGCCGTCCCAGATCGGCGCACGATTGCGAAGCAGTCCATCCGGGCCGAGGAACGGCACGGTGCCGAGCACCACGCCCTTGTCGGCCTGCGCCAGGCGCGGGGCGAGCCGGGGCCAGAGGTCCGTCCAGAAGAGTCGCGCGACGCCGCGGAGTTTGTCTTCCTCCGCCACGAAAGGCTCAAGGCCCATCCAGAGGAACTCCGGGAGCACGACGAGGTCCGCACCATCGTCCCACGCTTCGCGCACCCGCGCGCAGACACGGTCAGCGAAGGCATCAGGCGAGGCTGCAGGGGGGCCGACGTCGAAGGTCAGCAAGGCGAGGGTCAGGCGGTCCATGTCTTCGTCCAGAAGGTCAGGGTCTTAGGAGATTCCTGTTCTTCGCCGACTTCCTTCCAAGAGAAAACTGCCTGCAGCTCGGGGCGACGGCGGTAGCCTTGACGGGCCCAGAAAGCGTCGAGCGGCCGATGGCCCGCGGGCCGAGCCGGATGATCGGCGGGCCGTTCGACCGCGCAGAAGGCCGTCGTACGCAGGCCCAGCTGGCGAGCGTGCGCTTCGCGACGGGCGAAGAACTCCGCGCCGAGCCCGCTGCCGCGAAATTCGGGTAGCACGATGCTTTCCCCAAGGTAGAGGACGTCGTCCGTCGGCACGCCGGCGCGTACAAACGGGTCACGGAAGTCTTCGGTTTCGTCGGCCAGCGGCAGGCACGTCGTCGCACCGACCGGCCGACCGGCCTCATCGCAGGCGAAGACGACGAGGCTGCGCGGGCAGTCGAGGTAGGCCCTGAGATATTCCCGCTCATACGCCAGGTCGCCTGCGTAGAGATACGGGTACTCATGGAAGACGGCGATACGCAGCCCGCCCAGGGCATCGATCCACGGCGCCAGTTCGGGCCCGCGGACTTCGATGAGCTGGAAGGCGGACGGCATGCGGGAGAATCAGAGTCGGATGCGGAGGCGGGGCGAGATCGGCGTACCGGCGTCGCGACGCGGGCGCTTCGGCCCCTTACCTGGCGCCTCATCGTCCGCCGCGAGGGCCTTCTCAAATTCCTTGGGCATCGGCGACGAAGCCTTAAAGTCGACCTTCGCGCCCTGCCAATCGAACGAGAGCTGCGTCGACTCGGCGTGGAGGAAGAGACGTTTGAAGCCGCGGGCGGTGCCGACGGCCTTATTGAACTCGAAATCGCCGTAAGTGCGGTCACCGAGGATCGGATGGCCGTGCGCGGCAGTCTGCACGCGTAGCTGATGCGTGCGGCCCGTGCGCGGCTGGAGCTGGATGAGGGAAAGTGGGAGCGTGCCGCCGGCCGCGCGCTGCCAAGCGTACACCGTCACCGCGGGCGCACCAGCGGTGGCGGTCTCGGAACGGACGCCGCCGCCAGGGCCCTTCGACTTCGACATCTGATCCTGCCACGTGCCGCGCGGGGTGCGCAGGCCGCGACCGCGGATGAGCGCGACGTATTGCTTCGAGACCTGCGCCCGGGCGAACATCTTGCGCACGAGGTCGGCGATGCCTTCGTCCAGCGAAAGCAGCAACGTTCCACTGGTCGGCGAGTCGAGACGATTGAGCAGATAGACGCGGCGAATACCGCCCTTGCCGTCGCGGACATGGAAGGACTCCTCGTCGAGCGAGTAGTTGCCCGTGATCAGGATCGTCCCCTTCTCCGCGACTTCACCCGGGTTCGGATGGGACAAGATACCATCGGGCTTCTCGACCGCGATGAGTCCGCACTCGTGCGAAGCGACCACGCTTACGCCGCGTCCAAACGGGATCCAATCAGTGGCCAGTGTCATCAGTGGTAATGGAAGTTAATCGTGACCGTGTCGCTCTCGCCGTACATGGCGACCATATCCGCTCGCCAGATAT
>Ga0209500_10002042_pt1 | contig 14741 bp, 32 predicted proteins | sample S_140212_EF_Meta_FD_187323 | JGI IMG/M metagenome (GOLD analysis project Ga0209500, IMG submission 187323) | Freshwater microbial communities from Lake Simoncouche, Canada to study carbon cycling - S_140212_EF_MetaG (SPAdes) (version 2) | ecosystem: Environmental > Aquatic > Freshwater > Lake ... | reverse complement strand
ACACATAATGAAAACTGCTTTAATCACAGGCGGTTCAGGTTATCTTGGTTCTCATGTATGCAAACGCTTGAAACAAGAAGGTTGGACTGTTGTCGTATATGACATTAAAGAACCCAAACACAAATATACTGATTTATATTGTCAAGGTGATATCCGTGATAGAAATACATTAGATGATTTACTAGGCAAAATAAAATTTGATGTAGTATTTCATTTTGCAGGTCGCATTGAAGTTGGTGAGTCGAGTAAAATACCGACCGAATTTTATGATGTGAATACTGGTGGGACCTGCAATCTATTAAATGTCATGGTAAAACATGGCGTTGATAATATCATCTATTCATCTACTGCGGCTGTTTACCGAACAGTAGATTACCAATTAGATGAGTATAATGAAGTTCAATATAAAACTAATGCCTATGCAGGTAGTAAATTGAGTGCTGAATATGCCATTCAACAGTCTGGTTTAAAACATATCATTTTCAGATACTTTAACCTTGCAGGTGCTGATCCTGATGGCGAGATGGGTGAAGACCATGAACCAGAAACACATTTGATTCCTAGAATTATTCAGAATCTAAATAAAGTTGAAGTTTATGGTAAAGACTATAATACAACTGATGGAACATGTGTGAGAGATTATGTCCATGTGTGTGATGTTGCAGAGGCGCATTTGAACGCAGCCAAGTATCTAATAGAAGGTAACAAACCTATTATTTTAAATCTAGGAACAGGCAAAGGTTATTCGGTAGATAAAATTGTTGAGCTTATTGAAAAAGTTTCTGGCAAACAAATTGACGTTACCTACCTACCAAGACGACCAGGTGATCCAGCAAAGTTAGTCGCCAATGTTGACCTTGCCAAAAAAGTATTGAACTACCGACCTAAACATGATATAATGAGTATTCTACAAACCGCTTATAACTGGCATACAAAATGAAAAAAGAAGATATGATGATACCGGCTGAGGAAAAAATCAGCATTGGTTTACTGAACGCTCACATACATTTCCTAACTGGTGAAATTAATGAGGAAAGTATTAGAAGTGCAATCGAATGGATTGTATATGAAAATCTAAGCACAAACGATACGACACCGTTGTCATTGTATATCAATTCAACTGGTGGTGATTTGAATGAAGCTTTTGGTTTGATTGATATCATGCGTAATTCAAACCGAGTGATTCGAACCTTTGGTATTGGTTCTATTTGTTCAGCTGCGTTTTTAATCTTTGCAGCTGGCACCAAAGGTCATAGATATGTTGCTCAAAATACTAGTATCATGTGTCATCAATATGCCACAGAGATGAATGGAAAATATCACGACATGAAAGCTTTCGTGCGTGAAAGTGAACTTACCAATACAAGAATGCTAACAGTATTGCAGGAATGTACTGGTTTGGAACCTCGTAGTGTGAAGACCAAGCTTATACCGCCGAGCGATGTTTGGTTTACTGCTGAGGAAATAGTAGAGCTCGGTGTTGCGGATATTATTTTCTAAAATGTATACTGGCCGGCAGAAGGTTGAAAAACCTGAACGAACAAAGTTTCGTAAAAATACAGACAACGTGGTTAAACCATCACAAAAAAAGAAACACCATGACCGAAGCTTTTATCGGTTGGTAAAAGAGGAAAAAGAATATGAGTTACAGAAATGAACTTAAAAAACGCATTGAGCAATTGAATCATGAAATTTCTGAAGACAAAGGTCAAATCGAAGCCTTGAAAAAGGAATTGAAAAGACTTGAAATGGCTGAATTCGAAGAAGACCTTTCCGAAGATTCGAGTCAGCAACTACTAAAAGGTTGATGTTGTTTTAATACAACAACCCGCTTGACATTTGCACCAATATCTGTTAAGGTATTGGTATGAGTGAAATTCTGCAAGAAACTACAATATGGACAGGCCATTATGGTGCCTGTAATCATACTTATTTACTAGATAATCAAAATAAGATTATCGCTTATATCAAACAAAATGATAATAAAGTAAATATATTAAAATCACAGATTAAAATCGATAAACGATATCGGACATTTATTAAAGTCCGAAATATTCAATTAGAACGATTATCTGGTAAATCCATAAAAGATAATACTAGAGTATTCAATGTGCAAAGTAATACTAAAGTATATAATGTAGAACTAAATGATTCACATTATACCTGTACCTGTACTGGTTTTAATTTCCGTGGGAAATGTAAACATATTACTGCTGTTGCAGAAAAACTACAGTCTACCGAAATTGCTTGACAAACCTGCCCAAATCTGTATAATGGTACCTGTTGAGTTGATAAGGACATCAAATGAAAGATAAATTGACATGGGAATTGCAGGCATATGGTTCGCCTGCTGATGATATCATTGCTTCTGTAGAAGAATCAATGACTTTTAAATTTTCAGGTGTGGGCATGGTCATTGCTTCTTACCTGTCGGATGCTCAAGAAATGTTAGAGCGTGACAACAAAAACGCTTCTCGCCAATATATCAATATTGCTAAAATGTTGATGATGCATTATGACCTCGGTTTCAAACGTGCTTAAGGATTAAAAATGTCTGCTACAAAAGAATACACCCTCGAAATTTACAAAACTGACCGCCGCATGAAAGAAGGCCGCCGTTTAGTTGCTAAACAAGAATTTGCTCCAGTAACCACAGCATACATTAATGCTGTTGCTGACGGCAAACGTAATTTAGGTTTTGATGTAGAAATTTTCGAAACATGGATTACTAAAAAGAATTTGCTTTCTGGGAAAGAGTATCAGGAAAAATACGATACACCGCATTTTTGCTCTGCTTCCTCAGAATCGTATTGGTCAATGTAAGGATAAAAAATGAAATTGCTTATTTCCACCCAAAATTATGAAAACTATGGCGCCCACGATTGGGACGGCCAAGGTGAGTGCCCACAATATTGGAAAGCCAAGGGTGGTAGCGATTACGTGGTAAAGAATTTTACCAATATTAACAATACCACAGAGGTCGTTATGGCTCTCCGTGGCCAAATTGAAGAGGACAGCGAGTATTTTCGTTCCTCAATCATTAATTGGGAAGTTGTGGCTGATGACTACCTAACAGAATTTGAACAGGATCAGCTTGACTATGAAGGCAAAATTCGATTTTTTGCCAAAGAACTGGTGTTATAAAATTATGTGGCGAATTGTTTACATTAATGATGGCTATGCCATTATGAATTTACTCAGCGAAGAAACCGCTGGTTGGTATGAATTTAAATCGGATGCTAAAGAAGCTTTCGAATCTATGCGTAAAAATGGAGAATTTTAATTATGGCTTATATGAATCAACAAAAGAAAGCAGTTATTGCTGCAGCTTTGAAACCCGTTTTAAAGAAATACAACCTCAAAGGTTCTTTGCGGGTTGACTATCACTCAAGCATTATCTTGAACCTCAAATCTGGCCCAATTGATTTTGGCGGTGATTATGTTCAGGTTAATCCATATTGGCTCGATGACCATTATGATGGTGTGGCCTTGGATGCTTTGAAAGAAATCAAAGAAGCTTTGCTTGCGGCTGATTACTATGACCATTCGGATGCTCAAACCGATTATTTCAATACCGCATATTATTACCACATTCATGTTGGTAAATGGAACAAACCATACGTATGTCAATAATTTATACTTACCAAAAATCTAAAAAGAAAAGCAAAACCAAAAAGGAAATTGCTGAGTATCAGGCATGGCTTGATGGCGTCAATAATATGTCCACTGGTTTTACCAAGTTCAAACCTAAAGTGATTAATTCAGGCGTTCCAAAATTGACCACACCTGTTGGCCGTGAAACACCAAGATATCCTAGTTTGGAAACATTTGGTGGTTCTGCCACAAAACCTGTGCATGGTAAAGTTTATACTGGTACTGCTATGAAAGGTATTGGTACTTTGCACAAAAGCAATGCGGTTCCTATATTTTCGGATGAGGAAGCTCGTGACCAGGCCTTGATGCGGAGATGAGTACTTTAGTATTACTGTTGTTTCCATGCAACACCCGCCAAAAAATGCTTGACAATCCTGCCGATTCGTGTATAATGGTACCTGTTGAGTTGATAAAGGACATGAAATGAAATTGCTATCTACAGGTAACCCCAAAGTTTTGAAGGGTTTGGCACAAGGGTACAACACCTATATTTTGCACTTGGCTCCTGCTGATTTGTCAGGTTATGAAACCTGCGCTAAACGTACCACTGGTTGTACAGCTGCTTGCTTAAACCTTGCTGGTCGTGGCGGCATGTTCAAAAAAGGCGAAATTACCAACGTCATTCAGCAAGCTCGAATCCGTAAAACAAAAATGTTTTTCGAAAACCGTATTCAATTCATGGCCGATTTGGTAAAAGATATTGAATTAGGTATCAAGCAATCTGCTCGTCTAAATTTAATTCCTGTGTTCCGTTTGAACGGCACATCCGACCTTGCTTTTGAAAAGTATGAGGTCGTCCGTAACGGTCGTTTGTACCGTAACATTTTCTCAGCTTTTGCTGAAGTGACATTCTATGATTACACCAAAATTCTTGGTCGTAAAATTAAAGAAATTCCTAACTATTCGTTGACCTTCTCGGCTGCGGATGGTAATGATACTGATGTAGCAAAAGCTATTGTACAAGGTTACAATATTGCTACCGTTTTCGGTATCAAAAAAACATTGCCAATGCCAGAAACCTATTTGGGTTTGCCTGTATTTAATGGTGATGAGTCAGACCTGCGGTTTCTGGATCCCAAAGGTGTTGTGGTCGGTTTGTATGCAAAAGGCAAAGCCAAAAAAGATACAACCGGTTTTGTAAAGTATCCAGTGTTAATGTTGAAAGCAGCTTAATGAAAGAATTTTTCTTTTACCTCGATGCATGGAAATATTGTACTGACCATAATTTACCAACGGATTGCATTATTCGCAAAAATTGGAAAGTTTGGGAAGTAGTTTGTGAAGAATTTGAAACGGAGAATTAAATGAAGCGTTTATTGCTTATTCCTTTGGTGTTATCGGTTGTGGCGTGTTCGTCAACACCAACTTATAAATTATCTGGTTACAAAGGCCCTGAGGCCATGGATCGGAACGAAGCTGTGCAAGCAGCTAAACAATGCGTATTTGCTAAGATGCGCCCTAATGTGGAATATCTGTCGGTTAAAACCGATGCTGGTCCCAAAGTGATGGTGCCTGTTAATGTACATTGTGAGCCTTACCAGTAAAAATGCTTGATTTTATTTTTCAACAAAGTGTCTTAGAAACAATTGTTATTGTTGGTATTGTAATAGCAATTATTGGTGTCTTTTGGAAAATAATTTTGATTGGTGGCTCAGCACTTTTTTGTTTGTCGGTATTAGCAAAACATTTACCGCCAGTTGAAGTGAAACCGAGTGTTGAGATTGTTAAGCCATATCAACAAAATCAGGAAGTGATTAAAGAAGTTATAGTTAATCCTACTCCTGTGAAACAAGTTGACTCAAGGCGTGATGAATATGTGAGTGATTGTGTGAGTTATGGATTCGCCAAACAATGGTGTAAAGATAACTGGGATAATAAAATTGAAAAGGATGAATAATGGGAACTCGTAGTTTAACTTTTGTGTATGAAGAAAACAAACCAATTTTGAATATGTACCGTCAATTTGATGGTTACCCTTCTGGTCACGGCCAAGAACTGGCTGAGTTTTTGCTATCTGGTGAAATGGTCAATGGCATTCCTGTTGGCGTAGATAAACTATTTTTCAATGGCATGGGATGTTTTGCCGCTCAACTGATTGTTAATTTCAAAAAATCAGCTGGAGGTTTCTACATTTATCCAATTGAATCTAACAGCTGCTGGCAAGAGTATGAATACCACATTTACGAAGATACCTTGATTGTTAAAAATCCTGACGAAGTGATTTTTAACGGCACTTGGAAAGAATTCTATGATTTTTGTTACGATACTGTAACAGATTGAGACAAACATTGGCGATGCCTCTTGACAAATTCGCCTACTTGTGTTATACTAGAACCCTTAAATTGATAGGAATATATTATGTCTAAAACTAAAACTGTAAAAGCAATCAAACTAAAACCGTTCCAAAAACTGTTGACGGTTATGATTAGTGGCAAACCAACAACCGTTGAAGAAATTGATGCGTTGCTTGGCAAAGAAATTCAAATGTACCGCTTGTCGACCTACATTTGGCACATTAAGACTAATGCCGATGGCGTAGTCAAAGCAATCAAAGATGGTCGCAAAGTGACCGCTTATCAAATCGTTAATGTCCCTGACGTTAAGAAATACATGGATCGTGTTGGCATTACCAAGTCTGGTTTTGTTGCAGGCACACCAGCTGTTGCACCTAAGACTGCAAAAGTTACTAAGTTGAAAGACTTAGCTGCTACTCCTGTAACCACACCAGTTGTTGAAACTGCACCTGTTGCAGAAACTCTGGTCGTTACAGAAGTGACTGCATGATTAGTGCGGTAGAAAAAGAAATCCTCCTGATTACTCAGGAGGAATGTGCAGAGGTCACCCAAGCTATCTCTAAAGTGTTCCGATTTGGTATTGATGCTAAACACAATGGCAAAACCAATCGTGACCGCTTAACAGAAGAAGTTGGTGACCTTCTTTGCATGATTGATTTGATGGTCGAAAGAAACATCATTGATGATACAAATGTACATGAAGCTATGCTAGCTAAAAAAGCAAAATTACAAACTTGGTCTAATATTTTTGGAGAAAAGAAATGAGTTACATTGTTACGATTGAAAAAGATCCAGAAACTGGTGATTTGATCTTGCCATTGCCAGATGAGTTGTTGAAAGAAGCTGGTTGGAAAACTGGTGATACTTTAGACTGGAAAGATAATGGTGATGGAACATTTTCTATGACCAAACAGAAAACAGAAGAAACTGAATGGGTGCTTGTTGAAGCTATCTCTCAGTTCCGTGAACGCTACATGGTCGAAGTACCAAAAGGCAAAGCTGAATGGGCTCTTGATACTGTAACCTTGAATGAAGCACAAGAATTTAGCCAAGAACATCTTGGTGAAGTTATTGTTTCTCACCGTGTTGTATCATTTGATGAAGCTTTGGAATTGTGTGACAAAGACAATCATTATTGTTCAGCATGGGACAATGAGAAAAAGATAAGCGCTTTCTTTACAAAAGAAGGCGTGAAGTATGACCTATGAACATTTTTTACCTCGACAATGATGTAGCTAAATGTGCCGAAATGCACAATGACAAACATGTGGTCAAAATGATTATTGAGTACGCACAGCTTATGTCAACTGCACACCGAATGCTTGACGGCGAAGAATACATTGATAAAACGGCCAATGGCCGCAAAATCAAACGCTGGCGCATGAAAGACAATGATTATGAAATTGGCTTAATGAAAGCTTCCCACATTAATCATCCATCGAATGTGTGGGTTCGTGCAAGTAAAGAAAATTACCTTTGGCTAAATCGTATGTGGAATTGTTTGTTACTTGAATACACATATCGATATGATAAACACCATGCATGTGAAAAATATGAAAAACTTTTGTATGCATGTCCAGTAAATATACCAAATAATCCTTTTACTGAACCAACACCTGCAATGCCTGATGAAGTGAAAGTTGCAGGCGATTCTATCAAGTCCTACCACAATTACTATATAAACAACAAGGCGCATTTAGCTTCTTGGAAAAAACGTAATAAACCGGAGTGGTATAGTGCCATTGTATAGCTTTTTAAATACTGAAACGGGTGAAGAATTTGAATCATTTATGAGCATCTCTGCTCGTGAGGATTATCTGCAAACCAATCCAACAATCCATTCAGTTGTGACCTCAGCTGCAATTGTTAGTGGAGTTTCCATTACTGGTAAAGTACCAGATGGATTCAAAGAAGTGCTTTCTAAAATATCAGAAAACCACAAATCAAGTGATGTTGCTAATCGTCATGGCAAGCGTTCATCTAAAGAGATTAAGACCAAACAATTGGTTGATAAACACATAGGAAAATAGTTTGGCTTTTAATCATGTTAAGTTACCTGAATTAGATTTTGAGTTACAATCACAAACGACCGAAGCTGGTCGAGAGTATGTAACACCAATTGGTAAATCATATCCATCCGTAACCACGGTTCTATCAGACTACAATAAAAAAGCATTGTTTGAGTGGCGTGAAAGAGTTGGTGCTGATGTTGCTAATAAAATTGCAGCTAAAGCGTCCAGTCGTGGTACCAAATTGCATACTGTTTGTGAAAACTATCTGCTCAATGAAATGACAGATGATAAGTTGCGAACAATGATGCCTGATACCAAGCAATTGTTCATGTCACTTAGACCACACCTTGATGAAAATATTGGTGATGTATATTGTATTGAACAAGCTCTTTATTCTAAGACTCTGAGATTGGCTGGTCGTGTTGATTGTATTGCTGAATGGAATGGTCAGTTATCGGTGATTGACTTTAAATCCTCTACTAGAGAAAAGTCTGAAGACAACATTCTAAATTATTTCATGCAATGTACCGCATATGCAGAAATGTTTGGTGAAATTACTGGTAAACCAATCAATCAGATTGTGGTTGCCATTGCCGTTGAAGATGGTTCTCACCAGATTTTTGTGCGAGAAAAGTCCAATTACTATATTGAATCTCTGCAAAGATACATAGGTAAGTATTGGCGCAAAAGGTTGACAAATAAATAGCTTTATGTTATAATAAAGGAATCTTTATGAAACTGGTACAATATAGAGATATGGGTATGGCAACATATACTTACTTTTATGTTGATGATAACAAACATCAGGTAAGTCCTTTCTTTAATAGTGAAAAAGAAGCACTAGCTTGGTTTGATAAAGTGTTTGATGGATTAGAAGACGAAAACAAATAAGGTGACTATGAATGGCAGAATAGCGTTATTCTTACATCAACCTTATTGTTCGGTTCAAAGTGGCAATGGTATTATGCAGGCTTTAAGTCCGCATTATACATTTAAGATTTTTACTCGCCATGATTTAGAAGATGATTTCTTTGATGATGTGGATATGATTTGTTTTCCTGGTGGTTTAGGAGATGCAAGCAGTTTTGATTTTCTCACCAAAGAAAATGGAAATCGAATCATGAAATTTATAAAACGTGGTGGTGCATATTTGGGTGTTTGCATGGGTGCTTATTGGGCAGGTAGTGAGTATTTTGATTTGTTGAATAGTGTTGATGCTGTGCAATACATCACTAGACCAAAAACTGATACAAAAAGACCTCATGCTAAAAATCTAGATGTTGTATGGAATGATGTTCCAGAGAAAATGTTTTTTTATGATGGTTGTGCTTTAGTTGGAGATGAATCAAAGTTTCAAACTGTAGCAAGATATGCAAATGGTGACCCAATGGCTATTATTCAAAAAAGAATTGGGTTAATTGGATGTCATCCTGAGAGTGAGAAACATTGGTATGACAATTATAGTTGGATGCATGGCAAATATCACAAAGGCAATCACCACAGCTTGCTTTTAAATTTTGTTAATGATATAATGAAACGATAAGATGAAGGTTAATATGACAACTCGTAAGACTGGTTTTGTTGAGAAGGGTTGGGGCTCAGAATTAATTTGGGCGACCAATGACAAGTATGCAGGCAAGCTGCTACGATTTAATAAAGATGCTCGATTCAGTATGCATTTTCATGCTGAGAAGGATGAGACATGGTATGTTTTGTCTGGTAAATTCGAAGTGAAATATATTATGACCGAGAATGCAGAAATGAAATCTCAAATTTTAGAAGTTGGTTCTATATGGCGTAATGAACCACTTGAACCACACCAAGTCATCTGCCTTGAAGAAGGCACAATCATTGAAGTCAGCACACCTGATTCCGTAGAAGATAATTATCGTGTATTACCTGGAGATTCACAGAAATGAAAGTTTACATTGGACCTTATAAGAATTGGGTTGGCCCCTATCAAATAGCCGAAGCACTTTGCTTTTGGGCAAAGCCTGTGAAGGATGAATATAATTTTGAAAGAAAACCTGATTGGGTACATAATTTTGGTACCTGGCTTTCTCATGGAACTACAGATGAGAAAATTACAGATTCGAAAAATGCACCAAAAACTTGGCTATCGAGACTCTGCCAATGGATAGAGTCTAAGCGTAGCCGCACAACTTATATTAAGATTGACAAATACGACACATGGTCAATGGATCACACACTTGCAATAATTATATTGCCTATGTTGAAACAATTGCAAGCAACCAAACATGGTGCACCAAATGTTGATGATGAAGATGTGCCAGAAGAACTGAAGTCAACTTCAGCGCCAGCAAAAGAAAATGAATATGATACTGACGGTAACCATTTCAAACGCTGGGATTGGGTTATGGATGAAATGATATTTGCATTTGAACATCACGTTGATAACAAATGGGAAGAAAAATATTCTAAAGGTGAATGGTCAACAAGAAGTGAAGCTTGTGAGTGGGATGAAAACGGCAAACCAAAAATGTACAAAATGATTTACAATGATGACCATACGCATGAAACTGATTATGAAGGTCTAAAGGTTATACACGAAAGAATTGCAAATGGTTTTAAACTATTCGGGAAGTATTATCGAAACCTTTGGGACTAAATATAATTCAAGGAGAAATATTGAGAAGTAAACCAATACTTTTTAGTCTGTTCTTTGCTTCGATTATCATAATGATATCAAGCATCAACATTCAAAATCCAACGATGCCAATTAAAGCATCTTTCAACTCACTTACCGATGAATCAAAAAAACAGGTAACGTGTCTCGCAGAAAATGTATACTTTGAAGCTGCCCATGAACCTCTTGAAGGTCGCAAGGCGGTGGTGTTCGTCACCTTCAATCGTATTCAGACAGGCAACTATGCGGGTACAGTTTGTGATGTGGTAAAACAAAAGTTCAATGGGACATGCCAGTTTTCTTGGTATTGTGACTCATCATTTACCTCCAGGCTCTTGACAATCAAGCATACTCCGTTGTATAATGAGATATTGCAAATGTCAACACACATGTATTTGAATTTCGATAGAATGAAGGATGTAACAAATGGGGCAACCTACTATCATGCAGATTATGTAAATCCTGGTTGGACAAAACTACAAAAGGAGAAACAGATTGGCAGGCATATTTTCTACAAAAGCAAAGGTGATAAAATTGACAGAAACAAAGGAATCTATTATGAATAAAGATTTGATTACAGTATGTGTATCGGTAATTATTGTGGTTTGTACCGCAATTATTGGTGCAATCATTTATAATATCAATGACAGAAACAACATGGCCAAAAATATCGAAGCAGCTATTGCTAAAGGTGTTGACCCATTGTCTGTAAAGTGTGCATATGAAACAAGCACCAACCCAACCTGCATAACATATGCAATGAAAAAGTAAACTAGGAGTATATTATGGCTATTCAGCAAGTGAGTGTTAATCAATTATCTAACCCAGCCGACAGGGATAAACTATTAAAAGTTATCCGTGAATGCTCTGATGCGATGGTTCGTGCGTCAGCAGAAAAAGACTTTATCAAAGAAGCAACGGCTGATATCAGTAAACAATTACAGTTGCCTAAGAAAATCGTTCAACGAATGGTTAAGGTTTACTATAAACAAAATTATGATGAAGAAGTGGCAGTACATGACCAATTTGAAACTCTATATGAAACTGTGGTGAAATAATGCCTAAATTTACTCTAACCTGTGAGCATGATGGTCCTGTTGGGTCAAAAAATACTTTAGAATTCGAAGCTGACTTTTTACCAACTGTACTTGAACACTTCAGACAATTCTTAAAAGGTTGTTCATTTGAATTTGATGGTGAATTGGAAATTGTAGGCCTTGACTATTACAAAGAACCAGAACTTGATTATCCCGATGAGTACGAAGAAGACTATGTTGGTGCTCAAGTCTTTGACAACATGGCTGCCAATCTAATGGCTAGTTCACACAAAGATGATACAATTTCAATTTCATCATTAGACCTAAGTGATAAATGTTCTGTATGTGGACTTCCCGTTGCTATCATGCAAAGAAACACATGCTTTGACCCTAAATGTGGAATTAAATAATGCCTACTAGAGATGAAATGGCAAAATTTGCCAAAGCTATCGATGCATTGGTTGCTAGGTCACGATACAACTATATCGAAGCTATTGTGGAACATTGCAGAGAAACCGGTCTTGAAATTGAGGTTGCAGCTACATTGATTAATGCAAACCTCAAGGCTAAGATTGAGAATGATGCAATGGATAATAACATGTTGAAAGAAAAAGGTTCTAGATTGCCTATATGACTGGCTACGAAACATTCAGTTTGTATCAGGCTCTCAAATTACATTTTACACAAGAATCATATGATTTCTTTAAATACAATGGTAAAACCAATGTTAGTGTAACTACATTTGAGAACCGTAAAGACAAATACCATTTCTATAAGTTGTCTCGCCGTCTTGCACAAAAGGAAGACATGATTGATTTCATTGTTGCTAATTTTGTGGAGGATGAAAAGGCTTGGGTTGGTTCATTATTACTAGAAGATGCTGAAGTGAATTATCGCAAGCACCAGAAGGTTATACAATCAATGTCATACAATTTTGAGAATGAATGTCGTGACCTCTTTGATGGACTTGATGATCCAAACTCTATCCTGCGTGTTGGTGATGACTATCCAACACTACTAAGAAAAGCACTCAGGAAAGAAGTAACAATAGAAACTGTTTGCCTATTAAACAATCAAATGGGATTCGTACCCGTTTGGTCTAAGAAGATTGCCGATACAATACATTGGCCAAATTATCGGTTGAAATTGCTCAAGTATGCCGCATTTCTTCCTAAGGATGATGTAAAATATAGGCTAATTCTGAAGAAAGTATTGAATAAATGAAAGTAACTAAACTCTACCTGGATATGGATGGTGTACTGTGCGACTTTGAGAAGCGATTCACAACTTTGTATGGTAAGGATGCTCTTGGTGCTCGTGACCGTAAAAATTTCACAACCAATTGGCCTAACTTTATTATGGATGGAAACTTTGAAAGCCTTGAATGGTTCCCAGGTGGAAAAGAGTTACTTGATTTTATTCAAAACGAAACTGACTGGGAAGTGGAGATTCTATCTTCATCTGGTGGTGAAAAATTCCATACAGAAGTTGCTGCTCAGAAAGTTGTTTGGCTTTGCAACAATGGTATTCCATACAAAGCCAATATTGTTCCAGGCCGAAAGCATAAAACAGCATATGCTACACCTGAAACTATTTTAATTGACGATACAGAAGACATTATCGTTAATTTTAATGCCGCTGGTGGTCTTGGTATTCTGCACAAAGATATCAATGTAACACTGGCAAAATTGAGGACTCTACTTGATTAAAATACTAAATAAAGTATATTATGAATAATGTGGATAATCTACTATACTCCGTTAATACTACGTCTATACAAAGGAAAATTATATGACTTCATTTGCAAATCTAAAGCGTAACAGCAATTCATTTGAAAAACTTTCAAAAGCGGTCGAAGCTACATCAGCTGGCACCGAAAACTCCAAAGATGACAATCGTTTCTGGCAACCAGAAGTTGACAAGGCAGGCAATGGCATGGCCATTATTCGTTTCTTGCCAGCACCTGCTGTTGATGGTGATGATGCTCTTCCTTGGGTTCGTACATTCAGCCATGGTTTTCAAGGGCCAGGCGGATGGTTTATTGATAACTGTTTGACCACTCTTAATGAGAAGTGTCCAGTTTGTGAACACAATAACACATTGTGGAACTCAGGTATCGAAGCAAACAAAGATGTTGCTCGTAAACAAAAACGCAAGTTAAGCTATCTAGCAAACATTCTTGTGGTTTCTGACCCAAGCAATCCTTCTAATGAAGGACAAATCAAACTGTATAAGTTTGGTAAGAAAATCTTTGATAAGATTACAGAAGCAATGAATCCTGAATTTGCTGATGAAACACCAGTTAACCCATTTGATATGTGGGAAGGTGCTAACTTCAAGTTGAAGATTCGTAATGTCGAAGGCTATCGCAACTATGACAAATCAGAATTTGCTGATGTGTCTGCTCTGTTGGATGGCAACGATGAGAAACTGGAAGAATTGTGGAAGAAAGAGTATTCTCTGAAAGACTTTACAGAGAAGAAAAACTTCAAACCTTATGACCAATTGAAAGGTCGTTTGGACAAGGTTCTAGGTTTTACTGGTGCGCCAATTGCCAAATCTAAAGCTGAAGATACTGTTGCATCATTCAAAGATGATGTGTCTGTATTAGATTCTAAGATTTCGGAAAGTGATGATGACTTGGATTATTTCAAGTCTCTTGCTGACCAAGATTAAACTAATCTCATGCAAGTGCAACCCCGCCAAGTGCGGGGTTTTTTACGTCACCCGTTGGAATAGATTTAAGAATACATCATCATAAACAGAAGGCAAGTTGCCTTGTGACTGTTGAGCAGCTGCTGATGCTTGTGTATTGTTATTTGTGATATTTGTAACTGAAGCCATAGCAGTATCAAACGCTCTTGTTATATCACCAAATGCAGAAGTTGCTGATGTAATCATATCACCAACATTTGGTGCAGCCGCAGCTAATGTGCCTAATGATGGCATTTTAAAATCAGGTAACGATTGTGAAGCTACAGCTGTACCACCATATGAAGGACTAGAAGGTGCCATTCCTTTGGCATCATATTTACTATATGTTTCAGCAACCACATCTTTAGATAGTCTGTTTAAATGTGGATTAGTATAGGCTGCT
>Ga0209500_10002040_pt1 | contig 14744 bp, 11 predicted proteins | sample S_140212_EF_Meta_FD_187323 | JGI IMG/M metagenome (GOLD analysis project Ga0209500, IMG submission 187323) | Freshwater microbial communities from Lake Simoncouche, Canada to study carbon cycling - S_140212_EF_MetaG (SPAdes) (version 2) | ecosystem: Environmental > Aquatic > Freshwater > Lake ... | reverse complement strand
GAGCCAACCGCTACACCGGGGGGACGCAGATCAACTCCGGCACGCTCGCCCTCGGGAGCAGCGACGCGATCGGGAGCAGCGGGACGATCTCCTTCGGCACTGGAGTGCTGCAGTACACCGGAGCCAATCAGACCGACTATTCGGGCCGGATCAGCACGGCCGGCGGGGAGTCGATCCGCATCGACACCAACGGCGAGGCGGTTGAGTTTGCCACGGGTCTGGCCGGTGCCGGCAGCACGCTTGAGAAGCTCGGGAGCGGCACGCTCACGCTCTCCGCGGCAAGCACCTATTCCGGCGGCACGATCGTCAGCGGCGGCACGCTCGACGTGGCAAGCAGCGGGTCGATTGCCCATGCCAGCGCCGAGCTCGTCGTCGGCACGACGGCTGGCGACGGCACGCTCGTGGTCGACGGCGGCGGCATCAGCGTCGGTGACGTCACGCTCGGTCGCGACCTCGCGAGCAACGGGACGGTGACGATCAACAGCGGCGTCTTCGATGCCTTCGGAATGCTCCTCGTCGGCAGTGGCGATTCGGCCACAGGGACATTCACGGTCGCCGGAGGGACCGTGACGACCGGCTCCGCCACGATCGGTGCCGGGAACGGCGTCGGCACCGCGACGGTGTCGGGGGGGAGCTGGACCAACAGCGGCAACCTCGCCGTCGGCAACGGCACGGTGACGATCTCCAGTGGCACCGTCACCGTCGGCGGAACGCTCTCGGAGTCGGCGTCCGGCAGCATCAATCTCCAAAGCGGCGGCGAGCTCCGCATCGGCACGGGGGGAGCCGGCGGGGTGCTCCAGGCCGATCTCAATTTCGCTGGCTCGCTCGTCTTCAAGTCCTCGGGGAATCCGACCTACGGCGGCACCCTCGCCGGGACCGGCCCGCTCACGCAGGAGGGGAGCGGCACGCTCACGCTCTCGAGTGTCGGCACCTACAGCTACTCCGGACTCACGACCGTCTCCGCCGGTGGCCTCGTCGTCGATGGCGCCCTCGGCAGCTCGGAGGTCTTCGTCGCTGCCGGCGGGAGCCTGGGCGGAAACGGGACGATCGCCTCGGCGGTGACGGTCGCATACGGCGGCAGGATCGCCCCCGGCCTCTCCGGCACATCGGCCCTGCTCACGGTCGGTTCCCTCGATCTCCAGAGCGGCAGTGAAGCGGCGTTTGGGATCGTCGGCAACGGTTCCCTCGCCGGCACGGCCGGCATCGACTACGACGCGCTCAAGATCTCCGGCGCGGTCGCGCTCGCCACGAATAATGTCACCGTTCGCCTCGACTTCGCCACCACCACCCCGTTTGCCAACGGCCAGGTGTTCCAGCTGTTCGCCTTCGAAGGGGGAAGCCCGGTGGGGCACTTCTCGTCGGTCATTGCCAGCGGGATCGGGCCCTACGTCGGTGTCACGTTCCGTCGCGTCGACGATGAGTGGATTTCGACCTTCGGCACCTCCGAGCAGTTCCTCCGCTTCGACGAGCGCACGGGGAGCCTCGTGGTGGTGCCGGAGCCGTCGACCTGGGGGCTGCTCCTCGCCGGGAGCACCGCTGCGGCGGGCTGGGGGCTGCGGCGCCGGCGTCAGAAGATGTTGGGGATGTAGGTTCCCCCCCGGCAGCGCTGCAGGTAGTGAAGCGCCGCCACCTGGCCGGTCGTCTCGAGACGGTCGCGGTAGACCGGATCGTGAAAGCCTTCGATGTCGATGCTTCCCCGCCAGCCGGCGAGGCGGAGCTCGGAGATCAGCGCCGTCCAGTCGGTGTCTCCGAAGCCGGGCGTGCGGTGGTGGACATAGGGCACGCCGCCGCGGATCCCGTGCCGGCGGACGACGTCCCACCGCACCGTCGCGTCCTTGCCATGGATGTGCCAGATGCGATGGGCCCATTCCCGCAGCTGCGGGAGGGGATCGACGAAGCTCACAAGCTGATGACAGGGCTCCCACTCCAGCCCGACGACCTCGTCGGGCACCTCCGCGAACATCGCCTCCCAGGCCCGCGGAGCGTGCGCGATGTTCCAGTCGCCGCTCGACCAATCCCCCCCCTTGTCGCAATTCTCAAACGCCAGCTTCACCCCCCGGTCGGCAGCGCGCCTTGCCAGCGGCCGAAACACCGCGCCGAACCGGGGGATCGATTCCGGCACCGGCCGGCCCGGGATCCGCCCTGCGAAACCGGAAACGATCCCGCAGCCGAAGTTGGCCGCCGCGTCGATGAGGGTCTCCCAGTCGGCCACCGTCTCGGGGCTGACCAGCGGATTGCCATAGACCCCGAGCGCACTGATCCGGGGAGGCGGTTGGTCGGGCCCGGTGGAGTGGGAGGCGAGGACGTCGGCGAGGCGGCTGGCGAGGTCGGCGAGATCGCGGCCGGCGAGGCTCTTTCCGAAGCTCACCTGAAACGACTCGAAGCCGTGCGGGAGGAGCGCGGCGACCATCTCGGGGGTCCGGTCGTGGGCCGGCACGAGCGTGCCGATGCGGATGTCGTCGTGGCCGTGCATGTCGGGACCGGTGGTCAAGGGCAAAGGCGTCGCGGGAGCGGTACACTGGACAGCATGAACAAGGCATTCTGCAAGGAGCCGGAGCAGTCGGGCCGGCCGCTGTGCCCGCGCTGCGGCGCCGAGGGGCAGGTGGTGACGGGAGCGACGCTCGAGGCCCACGTGTCGGCCGGCGACGCCGAAACGCTCGCCGAGCCGGTGGCCTGGTGCGACACGGAAAGCTGTCCGGTGGCCTACTTCGACAGTCTCGAACGGTCGATCGACGTCGGCCGGGCCAGCGGAATCCACTGGCCGAAGGATCCTGCCGGAGTGTTGTGTGCCTGCCATGGGCTGACGTGCGAGGATGTCGACGCCGACCTCGCCGAGGGGGAGCCGCAGCGCGTCCGCGGGATCGTCCGCCGCGCCGGCGAGCCGGGGGCCGAATGTGCCCTCCGCTCGGCCGATGGCCGCAGCTGTGTGGCCCGCGTCCAGCGCGTCTACGTGCGACGCCTCTCCGGCGGCCGCTGACATGCGACTCCTCTCCTGGAACATCCACAAGGGGATTGGCGGCCGCGACCGCCGGTACGTCCTCCAGCGGATCATCGATTGTGTCGAGGCCGAGAATCCCGACATCGTCTGCCTCCAGGAGGTCGACCGGCTCGTTGGCCGCAGCCGTCATGACGACCAGCCGCGGTTACTGGCGCGGTGGTTCCGCTGTCATTCGGTCTTCCAGGCCACCGTCCATGTCGGCGGGGGCACCTACGGCAACCTCGTCCTCTCGCGCTTTCCGATCACGAGCCGGCATCGGATCTCCCTTTGCCACGGGACGCGTAAACCGCGTGGGGCGCAACTCCTCCTCGTCGATTCGCCGGAAGGAACCGTTCACGTCGTCCACACCCATTTGGGGCTGGCGGAGCGCGAGCGGCATTGGCAGGTGGAGCGTCTGCTGGGGCACACGCTCTTCCGCTCGGCCGCGGCGCACCCCACGGTGATCGTCGGCGACTTCAACGACTGGCGGAACACGCTCCATGCCGGCGGGCTTGCCGGGGCGGGCTTCCAGCAGGTGACCAGCCCAGTGTCGCAATTCCGTTCCTTCCCCGCCTGGCTCCCCCTCGGGGCCCTCGACAAGGCTTTCGTCCGCGGGCCGCTTCTGGTCCGGCAGGCGCGGATCGTCCGCACGAGCCTCACCCGCGTCGCCTCCGATCACCTCCCGCTGGTCGTCGACTTCCATCTGCGGCCCGGGTGACCGCCCGCCGGCCACGGGGCCGGTCACATCCCGGCGAGTGCCGCGTGGGCGGCCGCCACGGTCGCGTCGATGTCGGCATCGGTGTGGGCCGCGGAGATGAAGAGGGCTTCGTACTGGCTGCAAGGGAGATAGATCCCCTGGTCGATCATGCCCCAGAAGAAGCGGCCGTAGGTCTTCGTGTCGCTTCGGCAAGCCGTTGGCCAGTCGACGACCGGCCAGCCCTCCCCTTGCTGGAAAAACATCGTCATCATGCTGCCGAGCCGCGCGACCGACACCGGCACCCCAGCCGCGGTGGCAGCCGCGCGGAAGCCCGATTCGAGCCGCGCGCCGTGGCGTTCGAGGAGCGGATAGGGGGAATGGTCGCGCAGTTCCTCGAGGGTCGCCGTCCCGGCCGCCACGGCGAGGGGATTGCCGGAGAGTGTCCCGGCCTGGAACACCTTCCCGGCGGGAAGGACGTTGTCCATGATCTCGCGCCGGCCGCCGTAGGCCCCCAGCGGAAGCCCACCGCCGACGATCTTCCCCAGCGTCGTCAGATCGGGGGTGATCCCGAGGATCTCCTGCGCCCCGCCGTACGCCAACCGAAACCCGGTCATCACCTCGTCGAACACCAACAGCGCCCCGTGCTTTTCCGTCAGCCGCCGGGCGGCGGCGAGGAAATCGCGCGACGGGACGACGAGCCCCATGTTGCCGACGACCGGCTCGAGAATGACGGCCGCGATCTCGTCACCGCGGGCCGCGAACAGGGCCTCGAGGTGTGCGGTGGCGTTGTAGTCGAGGAGGATGGTGTCGCGCGTCGCGCCGGGGGTGACGCCGGGGGAATCGGGAACGCCGAGGGTGGCGGCCGACGACCCGGTGGCGACGAGGAGCGCATCGACGTGGCCATGGTAATTCCCGGCGAACTTGACGATGCCGTGGCGGCCGGTGAATCCGCGTGCGAGGCGCACGGCGCTCATCGTCGCCTCGGTGCCGGAGCTCACCATCCGCACCTTCTCGATCGACGGCACCGCCGCAATGATCAGCTCCGCCAGGTGGCTCTCCCCCTCGGTCGGCGCGCCGTAGCTGGTGCCCCGAGAGAGGGCCCGCTCGATCGCCGCGACGACGCGGGGATGACGGTGGCCGAGGATCATCGGGCCCCAGGAGCCGATGTAGTCGAGATACTGCAGCCCGTCGATGTCGGTGAGCCACTGGCCTTCGGCGCGCTCGAAGAAGATCGGCTCGCCGCCGACTCCGCCGAAGGCCCTGGCCGGGGAATTGACCCCGCCGGGAATGAGGGCCCGTGCCCGGGCGAAGGCCGCGTGGCTGTGGGGGCGAGAGGGGGACGCGGTCATCGGGGATCGGCTCCGGGGGCTCTGGAGGGAATTATGGCGCCGTCAGGAGCGGCGAGGAGTGCCAGAACCTCGTCGACGAGAACCTTGGCGTGGGGGCGGCTGGCGTAGGTCTCGACGACGCTCGCAAGGAGCCGGCGGCGCTCGGCCAGCGCCGTGTCGCGGTCGGCGGGGGCGGCGAGAGCCGCGGCCAGGAGCGCCTCGGACTGCGTCAGGATCGAGCGGATCCGGTCCTCGTCCTCCTGCCGCTCATCGATCGCCAGCGGCGTGAGCCGCGCGAGCTGGCGGTGGACGAGGTCGACCCACAGGCTGACGTCGTCCTCGGGATGATCCCCCTCGGGGCCCGGGGCGAGGCGGGAGACCTGGGGTTTCGGGTGGAGCGCGAGGAGCGCTTCGAGGGCATCGATGCAATCCGACGGGCTCTCCAGCTCGCGGGCCATCGCCGCGCGATAGTCGCGTTCGATCGGCGAGAGGGGGCGGTCGGTGCGAACCTTGCGGCGGGCGCGGCGCTGGAGGCGATCGAGGGCGATCGTTCGCTCGAAGCCCGCCACCTCGCCGGCGCGGGGATCGTCGGCATGGTCGCGCAGAAAGCGGTGGATGAGGTCGGCGGCATCGCGGAGATCGCCGTCGTCGTCGTTGGTCACCGCCTTGATCCGGGTGTAGAGCGCGTCGGCTGTCGGCGGGCGGAGGAGCATCCAGCCCCCGCCGAGGACCGCGACTGCGATCGCGACCGCTGTGGCCGAGCGGATCCAGGTCGTGCGCGCGCCGTCGCGGCTGCGGCGATCGCGATCGGCCTGGTCGAGCTCGGCCATCGTCGTGTGACGCCGGCGGACGGCCGTGTCGACTCGGGTCGTCGAGCTCGCTTCCCCCGGGGGGAGATCGGTGCGATCGCTGTCGATCCCGGCCGTCCGGCCATCGCCGGAACCGCGGCCGGAGGCCATCTGGGGGGAGGCATCAGCGCGCGTCGGCCCGCCGCGCGGGGGGGGCTGCGGCCCGGCGGGAGTTTTACTGGCCGCGGCCGGCGGGGGCGCGGCCGGAGCGGGGGCGGCTCCGAAGACGGTCGTAAAGTCCTCCGTGCGGCCGGGGGGCCCCGGCTGCGGCGGTTGGGGGGCGAGATCGGCGATCACGAGTTTGTCCCCCGCCGGGTCGGTTTCGTCGGTCGTGGGAACGAGGGTGCCGATCGCCGTCAAGAGCCGCGCCAGTGCCAGGGCGCTGCCGGGGCGCGCCGCTGGATCCTTTTGGAGAAGACGGTCGATGAGCGTGTCGAGCTCCGGAGGCACCGACGGGACCGCGGCGGCCACGCGCGGAGCGGGGGTGTGGCGCTGTTTTTCGATCACCTCCGTCACCTGTCCTCCGCGGAACGGAGGCCGGCCGGCGAGCATCGCATACATCACCAGGCCGAGGGCGTAGAGATCGGCCCGATGGTCGACACCGCGGCCTGCCGCCTGCTCGGGGGCCATGTATTCGGCCGTGCCGACGATATTGCCATGGGCGGTGTGGGCCACACCGCCGAACAACTTGGCGATCCCGAAGTCGGCGAGCTTCACCCCCGCGCCGATCGGGACGTCGTCGGTGAGGAGGATGTTGGAAGGCTTCAGGTCGCGGTGGACGACCCCATGATCGTGCGCCAGCTTCAAGGCCCGGGTGACGGACAGCGCTACCGCGACGGTTTCCTGCCAGGTGAACCGGCGGCCGGTGCGGAGGGTCTGTTCGATCGTCTTTCCCCGCACCAGCTCCATCGCGAAGTACGGCTGGTCCCCCTCCTCCCCGAAGGCGAGGAGTTGGACGATGCCGGGGTGCCGCAAGTCCTTGAGGGTGTCGATCTCGGCGCGGAAGCGGGCCTTCAGGCCTTGGTCGTCGGCGAGATGGGCCGCGAGCACCTTGACGGCGACGGTCGTGCCGGTGATCGCGTCGACGGCTTCGTAGACCGCCCCCATCCCGCCACGGCCGAGCCGGGCGCCGATGGAGTACGGTCCGAGCCGGGCTGGTTCCATCGGGTGTGCCGGGGAAAGGGGGAGGAAAGGGACCGTCGGGGAACGGCGGGCAAGCCCCGCGGACGTTCCTTTTATTCTGGGGTGATCGGCTACAACTGTCGAACCGGTTCTTTCGACGACCGGATCCCCGCCAGCCGTATCACATCCTATGTCCCATCCCGTTTCCCAGAGAACCACCGGCTCCACCCGCCTCCTCCCCGCCGACACCAACCAGGCCCACGGGTTGGCGGAGTACGCCCGCGACTTTCTCCATCATCCCCAGCCGGTCGGCGCTCGTACGCTCGGGCTCCTCGAGCGCTTCCATGTCGACAGCGTCGGCTGCGGCGTCTCGGCCCTCGCCCGGGGGGCCAACGCACCGACGGTGCTGCGGCGTGAGGCGCTGGCGTCAGCCCCTGCCGCCGGGAGCCGGGGGGCGATCTGCTTTGGGGCGCGCCGGCCGGTAGCGATCGAGAAGGGGGTGGCGGCCGACGCCTCTGCGGTGCGGGAATGGGATTCCAACGGCACGAACTTCGGCCACGACGCCGCGAAGGGGCGAACGGCCGGGGAGTTCGGCCACAACGATTTCTATCCCGTGGCCCTCGCGGCGGCGCGGGAAGCGAGGCTCGACGGCGATCAGACCCTCCGCGTCATGCTTCTGATCGACGAGATCCGCGGTCGGTTGGCGGAGGTCTTTCCGCTGCGGACTTACGCCATCGACCACGTCCACCACGGCGCGGTTGCCTCCGCGGCGGCCTGTGCGGCGGCCCTCGGCGGGGATGTCGACGCGATCGAGTCGGCGATCGGGATGGTCGTCGCCCACTACGTCCCCTACCGGGCGATCCGCGCCGGCCACCAGCTTTCCGACAGCAAGGGGGCCTCGGCAGCGCTGGCGGCGGAGGTGGCGGTGTCGGCGGCCAGGCGCTCACTGGCCGGTTTCATCGGACCAAAAGATATCTTCCGCAATCCGCTCGCGCTCTACCGCAGGAACGTCCCCTGCCCCGATGGCCAGAGCCCGTTCGATCTTGAGCTCGGGCTCGGCGGCGACGCCTTCGCGATCCACTTCATGCACTTCAAGCTCGGGCTCTACGAGCACCAGTCGGCCGGCGCGCTCCAGGCGCTGGTCGAGCTCTTCGCCCGCTGTCCGGGGCTGGCGGCCGATCCAGACGGAATCCGCCGCGTCGAGGTGGCGATCTACGAGCCGGCCTTCTCGATCATCGCCGACCCCGCCAAGCGGACGCCGACGACGCGGCAATCGGCCGATCACTCGCTCCCCTACATTCTCGCCAGGACGCTGCTCAAGGCCCGTGCGACGGCCACGACCGGCGCAACGCCGGGGTGGAACGAGCTCATGCTCCTCCCCGACGACTACGATGCGGAGCGGATCGCCGATCCCGGGATCGCGGCGCTGATCGGCAGGATGGCGATCATCCACGGTGGCCCGGACTACGACGCCCGCTATCCTGACGGGATCCCCACCAGCGTGACGATTGATCACGCCGCCTTCGGGCGACTCGAGAGCGGTTTGGTCTGCCACCCGCTCGGGCATGCCCGCTCCGATCAGGCGGCCACCGAGACGCTCGTCGATCTCAAGTTCAACCGGCTCGTCGCCGGGGCGGTGGAGGATCCGGCGGCGCTTGAGTCGCGCGTCCGGTTGGCAGGGAAATCGGCCGACGATGTCGCGGAGCTCTATGCGTTTCCCATTCACGGGTGTGATCCCGGTTGACAAGCCCCCCGGCATCACGAGCCGGAGGGTGGTCGATGTCGTGGCGCGGGCCGCGGGCATGAAGACGGTCGGCCACGCCGGCACACTCGATCCGCTTGCTCGCGGCGTCGTCGTCGTCTGCCTGGGGCACGCGACGAAGCTCGTCGACCATCTCCACGCCCAATCCAAGGCCTACGCGGCGACGTTTCTCCTCGGTCGCTCGAGCCCCTCGGATGACCTCGAGACACCGATCGAGCTGGAGACGGAGCCGCGCGTGCCGACGGGGGAGGAGCTCGAGGCCGCGGCGGCGGCCTTCCGTGGCGACATCCTCCAGCGTCCCTGCGACTATTCCGCCATCCATGTCGACGGCAAGCGGGCCTACCGGTTGGCGCGGCAGGGGCGGCCGGTGGAGATCGATGCCCGCCCGGTGCGGATCGATCGGCTGGAGATTACCGGATACCGGTGGCCGTGCCTCGACGTCGAGATCGAATGTTCGGCCGGCACGTTCATCCGCGCGATCGGGCGCGATCTGGCGCTGGGCTTGGGAACGCGCGCGCTGATGGAATCGCTGCGGCGGACCCGCGTCGGTCCGTTTGGCCTCGGCGACGCGGTGGCCCTGGAATCGATCGGGGCGGAGACGATCTCCGCAGCGCTCCTCCCCCCGATCTCGGCCATTCCCCACCTGCCGCGCGTCACGCTCGCTGGAGCGAGCCTCGATTCCGCGGTTCGCGGTGGCCTGCTCCCGGCCGACACGGTGACCGGCAGCCTGGCGGCGGCGGTCGATGCCGACGGCGAGCTCGTCGGCATCCTCGGGCGCCTCGCGGACGGGAGCATGAGGCTGCGCCCCAACTTTCGCGGCCTGGGATGAGCGGCAAATGAGTGTCGGGGGCACCGGTCGGTTGACGCCGCGGGCGGAAGTTCGGGACGATGCTAAGAAGAACGGTATACGGGCAGTGAGCGAGGGGTTTCATGCGAATCGACGGCGGATGGCGCGAGCGAATTCTCGGCGGGTTGATCATGGCCGGGGTTCTCGTCGGCGCGTGGGGCTGCGGTGGGGTCATCCAGGCGGCGCCGGCGGAGTTTCATGTTGCTCCCGATGGCGATGACGCGGCTGATGGTCGCCCGGGGCGGCCAGTGGCGACCCTCCGCCGCGCCCTTGACCTCGTCCGCGAGCTGCGGAAGCGGCGGGCCACCCCCGCGTCGATCACGATCGAGGTCGCCGATGGCCGGTATGAGCTCGCCGACACGCTTCTGATCACGGCCGAGGACAGTGCCGGGGAGAAGTCGCCGACGATTATCCATGCCGCCGAGGATGCCCACCCCGTTTTCAGTGGTGGCCGGCGGATCACCGGTTGGACGGTCACGGAGGTCGCCGGCCGGCCGCGCTGGAGCGCTGTCCTCCCCGAGGTGAAGGGGGGAAAGTGGCGGTTCACGCAGTTGTTCGTCGATGGCCAGCGCCGGTTCCGGCCGACGCTGCCGGCCGAGGGATGGTTCACGGTTGGCTTGGCGCTGCCGCCGTCGCCCGCCGCCGAGGGGCGCGGGCACGACCGGTTCGCGGCCGCTGCCGGGGATCTCCTCCGCGAGTGGAGTCAACGCGACGCGATCGAGGTCGTGGCGGTGCATCAGTGGTCGATGTCACGGATGCGGATCGCGGCGATCGAGGCGGGGGAGGAAGGTGGCACGGCCAACGTGCAACTTGTCGGCACGACGTCGAGCCTCGATTCCTGGGGGGCCCTCGCCGCTGGCGCCCGCTACCGGCTCGAGAATGTTCGCGAGGCGCTGGGGAGCCCGGGATCGTGGTATCTCGATGTTCCCAGCGGCACGCTCACCTACTGCCCCCTCGATGGCGAGGATCCGGAAACCACCGAAGTCGTGGCGCCGCGCGTCGACATGCTCGTCTCGGTGCGGGGGGAGCCGGTCCCGGGAGGGACAGTCGACCACATCCGCTTCGTCGGCTTGTCGTTCACGCATGGCAACTGGGCGATGCCCCCGCGCGGCCAGTCGGCGGCGCAGGGGGATCTCAACGTCGGCGCCGCGGTCTCGCTCACCGGGGCTCGCGACGTGCAGCTCATCCGCTGCGGGATCCGGCATGTCGGCCGGTACGGCCTGGCGCTTGGCGTCGGCTGCGGGCGCTGTCTCGTCGAGCGCTGCGAATTGCTCGATCTGGGGGCCGGCGGGGTGATGGTGGGAACGACCGCGGCGGGGGGGCGCTCGATCGCCCGGGTCACCGAGAACACGATCCGCGACTGCACGATCGCCCATGGCGGCCGCCTCCATCCGGCGGGAATCGGGATCTGGATCGGTCAGGCCGACCGGACCACCATCGAGCGTTGCGAGATCGCCGACTTCACCTACACGGGGGTCTCGGTGGGGTGGACCTGGGGCTACGAGCCGAGCGCGGCAGAGCGCAACCGGATCGTCGGCAACCACATTCATCACCTCGGCCGGGGCGTGCTCTCCGACATGGGGGGCGTCTACACGCTCGGGGTCTCCCCCGGCACGACCGTCGAGGGGAATCTGATCCACGACATCGTCAGCCACGACTACGGCGGCTGGGGGCTGTACACCGACGAAGGTTCGAGCGGGATCGTGATGCGCGACAACGTCGTCCATCATGCGTCGTCGGGGAGTTTCCACCAGCACTACGGCAAGGACAACCTCATCGCCAACAACATCCTGGCCTCGGCCCGCGACTGGCAGCTGCAGCGGACGCGGGTCGAGGACCACGTCAGCTTCCGCTTCGAGCGCAACATCGTCTGGTGGGATTCCGACACGGCGCTTGCCAAGGGGGATTGGAACACTGGCATCGTCGCCCGCGACAACTGCTACTGGCACGATGGCGGCAAGGTGACCTTCCCCGACGGAGCGACGCTCCCGGCCCGGCAGAAGGCAAAACTGGAGCGCGGCTCGATCGTCGCCGATCCCGGTTTTGCCGATCCGCAAGCGGGCGACTTCACCCTTCCGGCCGACTCGCCGGTGTGGGATCTCGGTTTCGAGCCGATCAAGACCGACGCCGTCGGCCGGAAGACGCCGCGCGTCGTCTCCCCCGATCTCCCTCCGGTCCCTTCGCCGTGGCCCGAGGCGCGGGCGCTGGCCGCGGATGAAGCCACGCTGGAATCCGCGGATGAAAGCGGAGCGGATGCCATGGAACCGGCCGTGGAGGATGACGGCGGGGCCGACGTCCGCTGACGGCACGTCGGCATCAGGCCAGCCGAGCGACGTCGATCGCCGCAGTGCCGATCCCCGCAGTGGAGAGCGCTGCCCGGAGCCGCCGGGCGAAGTCAGCGCTCCCGGGGGTGTCGCCGTGGATGCAGGCGGTCTTCGCCGTGACCCTCAAGATCGTCCCCTGCCGAGATATCACGATGCCGTCGCGAATCATCCGCACGAGCCTTGCGGCCGCGGCGTCGGAATCGGTGAGGAGGCTGCCGGCGCGTGTGCGCGGCGAAAGGCTGCCGTCTGATTCGTAGGCCCGGTCGGAAAAGACTTCGCTTGCCGTGGCGAGCCCGGCCCGGGCGCCGGCGTCGATGCTGGCGCTGCCGGAGAGGGCAACGAGAACGAGCCCCGGGTTCACTCGCGCCACCCCGCGGGCTATTGTGTCAGCCACGGCGGCGTCGGTGGCCGCGAGGTTGTAGAGGGCGCCGTGCGGTTTGACATGGCCGACGCCGATCCCCTCCTCTGCCGCGATCCGCACGAGCTCGCCGACCTGCTCGACGACGAGGCGCTCGATGTCGGCGGGTGGCAGCGCCAGCGGGCGCCGGCCGAAGCCGCTCCGGTCGGGAAAGGAGGGATGGGCCCCGAGGGCGAGGCCGCGGTCGCGCGCGAGGCACGCCAGCGCCCGCATCGAGCCGGCATCGCCGGCATGGCCGCCGCAGGCGACGTTGAGGCTCGTGAGCGACGCGGCCAAGTCGGCGTCGGCCCGGAAGCGCGCGGCGGCGTCGGCAGCGGTGGAATCCCACTCGCCGACGTCGCCGTTGAGATCGATCGAGAGTGAAGCAGCGCTCACCGCAGGTACTCCAGGCCGAGCGTGAAGATCCGGATCGTCCGTTCGCGTTCCCGGAGGAAACGCTGCGCCTCGTCGTGCCCGATCTCGACAAAGCTCAGCGGCGCACCCGGGGACGCCTGAGCGATGCGGGGGAGATCGATCGTGGCCACGACGGCGATCCGCGGGTATCCCCCGGTGACGGGATGATCGGCTGCCAGCACGATCGGTTGTCCGGAGGGGGGAACCTGGATCGTGCCTGCCACGACGACTTCGGAGAGCGTCATCGTCGGCGCTGCGAGAGCCTTCCCGGAGAGCCGGCACCCACTCCGATCGGAGTCGGGGGTGACGACAAACGTGGTGTTGAAAAGTGCCTCGTGGCTGGCTGTCGGAAAGGCGTCGAACTCCGGTCCACGGAGAACGCGGATCGGTGGCGGGGCCGCTCCGTCGGCCGGGCTTCCGGTCGGCCAGGGGGTGAGCTCAGGGGGCACTGTCCTCGGTAAGACAACAACGTGGTGCCGGTCGGCTGGGGGCTTGCGAAGCGCCGCTCCGACAGCGATCTGGTCACCGGCCCGCAGGGCTCTTCCCTGGTATCCACCGTAGCCGGAGCGGAGATCGGTCCCCCGGCCCCCGAGCAGCAGCGGGACATCGAGCCCGCCAGCCACGGCCAGCGACGACCGGCAGCCGTGCAAAGCGAAGGAGCCACAGATGAGCGTCGCCCCGTCTGGCACCCAGATCGGATGCCAGGCTGGCACGGGGATCGACCGGCCCTCGGGGGTGACGACCACCGCGCCGACCGCCGCGCCGGTCATCGCCACCCACGCTCCCGTCGGAAAGACGAGCCGGGGCCCGAGGAGGGTGATCTCGAGCGCGGCAGCGTCGGTGGGATTGCCGACCAGGAGATTGGCGACGCGGTGAGAGAGCGTGTCGACCGCGCCACCGGGGCCAACGCCACTGGAGCGAGAGCCGTGGCGGCCGAGATCCTGGATGGTGGTGAGCATCCCCGGGGCCGCGACCTCGATCGTGGTCATCGGATTCGCTCCCCAGCACGAAGAGCGTCTGTGACCGGCACGAAGCGGACACGATCACCGGCACGAAGGAGCGCGGGGGGATCCCGGCGGGGGTCGAACATCGCCCGGGGCGTGCGGCCGATGACATGCCAGCCACCGGGGCTGGCCCGCGGATAGATCCCTGTCTGGTGTTCGGCGATCGCCACCGAGCCGGTCGGCACGCTCGTCCGCGGCGTCGCGCGGCGTGGGATCGAGAGCGCCGCGGGGAGGCCGAGGAGATAGGGGAAGCCGGGGGCAAATCCGATCATGCCGACGACATGGTCGGTCGTGGTGTGGAGCCTGACCACCGCTTCGGAATCGAGGCCGGCGTGGGCCGCCACGGCGGCCAGATCGGGCCCATCATCGCCGCCGTAGGCGACCGGAATCTCGATGATCGCGCCGGTCGCGGGGACGGCTCCCTCGAGACTGCGCAACCTCGCCAGGATCGCCCCGGAAAGCGCGCGGGGATCGGCCCGGTGGGGATCGAAGACGACGGCCACGGTGTTGAACGTCGCAGCGATGTCGACGACCTCCGGCAGGGCCGCCGCGGTGAGGGCGGCGGTGGCGGCCGCGACGACCCGGGAGGTGACGGCGTCGATGCCTGTGCCGAAGCGGACGACGAGGCAGGCGTCGCCGAGCGGTTCAATCGTGAGCAGGCTCGACGCCATGGATCGTGCGGCCGGGGCTTCGGGATCGGGCAGGGAGGTCGAAAACAAGCGTTCCAACGGGGACTGATGGAGGAGCGTGGGCCGGCGTCGACAGTCCACCGCGGCCGATCTATTCTTAAAAGCATTGAAGGGATGCTGGCCCTTTGCGCCAGAGCCTGTTCACCGGGCCGGGGAAAGTCTACGCCGATGGCAGACCGTTATCACCATCCGCTGCGCAGTGTCACCAACCGCCGGACGGCCGTTCAGGCTGGTGCCCTGGGGCTTTTCGGGCTCTCCCTCGATGCGCTTGCCGCCGCGCGGGCCGCGGCCTCGCCGGCCGCCGAGGGATCGGTGCGGCCGCCGAAGTCGGTGAT
>Ga0209500_10002039_pt1 | contig 14753 bp, 9 predicted proteins | sample S_140212_EF_Meta_FD_187323 | JGI IMG/M metagenome (GOLD analysis project Ga0209500, IMG submission 187323) | Freshwater microbial communities from Lake Simoncouche, Canada to study carbon cycling - S_140212_EF_MetaG (SPAdes) (version 2) | ecosystem: Environmental > Aquatic > Freshwater > Lake ... | reverse complement strand
ACCAGAACCAGAACCAGAACCATCTCCGGCACCAGAAGCCTTGGCTTTGGCATCACCAATTGCGGTTTTTAGGTCAGGAGATAGTTGATCGATATGTGTATCTTTTATTAAACTATGTTCATTTGGTGTTAGTGTTTTAATATACGCTAAAGCATCACTCTGAGATAACAATTTAATATGATTAATAACTGCAGCGGCATGATCCGACTCAGGTGCAGCGGGTAGAACAGGTGGAGCATGAGCATGAGCATGTTGTGATTGATTTGCCATATTAAGTATATTTTCGTGTGTAATACCACATTGGTTAAGAAAATCTCTAGTATTAAGAGTAACTTCAACAACTATTTTTTCACCATCGCATTTTACATTGGCAGTATTACCGCATGTTTCCATAGTAGTTCCATCGGAAGAAGAAGATGCAGAACTCGAACTCGAATTACTAACAAATAATTTACTTAACATGCCTTTAAATTTGTCGCGGGTAGAGGAAGGGGGTGCTGATGCTTCCGTTGCCGATCCTGGTGTATAAGCAGCAGAAGCACCAGAAGCACCAGAAGCACCAGAAGCACCAGAAGCAGGGGCTTCAACTTTTATATCAGATAACTGTAATTTTCTTACACCTTCACTTATTTTAGATAATAATGATTGATTAATATCCGGCGTTATAAGTTTTGAATCATTAACTAAACTTATAGTTTTTGTAATAATGTCTCTAGCTTTTTGTATTTCAGCATCTGTAGGACCACCACCTTCCTGACCACCGGTGTTCGTTGGAAACCTTGTATTCCATGGTTTTACGAGATCATCGCTTACAGCCAAAGCTCTCGTTAATAAAACCATACCCTCTAAAAAATTGCCTGTCAAATTCAAACCATATACTAACTGTGGAATTTGTTCATTTTGATGAGAATAAAATTCATCACCTGTAATATTTTCTTGATATAAATTTTGAATAAACTTATCACTCTTTTCTGGAATTACTTTACCGGCAGCATCAATACAAGAATCTTTAAATTCTCCTATAACACCCTTTACATTATTATTAAATTTACTTAAACGTTCAGATAACTCTTTTGCAGACTGACTAGATGCGGTTTGTTTGCATTTTAGTGACTCATCAGACATTAAACCCTTTTCTTGGGCAAAAGTTGATATTTCTGAAATACTCGGTTCTCCGTTAGTAAATTTGGTAGTCAACATGGATATAAGTTCAGTAAAATTTATAGGAACAAATGCTTTAGTTAGCGTCATATATGAACCAATGCTATACTGTGGAGCATTAATATCTCCTACTCCCGAGTCAATTGCTGAACCAGGGGTGATTTTGCTTAAATTCCTTGCAAGTCTTATTTTAGTTCTTTGCCATTTACTAAGTTTATAACCATTTGGTAAAATTTGTATTTCTGTATCATCGCAATTAAATGTTAATGTACCTTTTAATCCATTTTTTGCTTGAGGTAATGTTATACTAGATTGGTTTGTGTTACTGTCGGTATAACTTAATTCGAGATTATTATATTTAAATGGCAAATAATAAATACCACGTAAATTTGTCAAACGAAGATAATCTTTAGGCTTTCTATTTTTTAAAACAGATGTTTCTTCAGTTTTTAAATCATTATAACTTTTTCTGAAATCTACAATATTACGAGCCTTTGTTCCAGACAAAAATCCACAAACTATCGCATATGTTATATTACCATTATTATTAACAAATCGAATTGCATCTCCTACTTTAATAATAACATCAGGTGAAGCTGAAGGTAAAGATGTATTGTTTTCGGAGGATACAGAATCATCTTTCGAAAGTATTTTATTAATTTTAACTTTCATATTAGAAACACCATTAGCTATATCATCGATTGTAAGTGGAACCATAAGATTATAATCTTCATCTTCTAATGTTGTTCCAAATGTAACAGGTTCAGGTTCAAGAATAGCAATTTTTTTTTTACCAAATCCAAATGCCCCACCCCCGCTAACACTAGTTATAGAATCCTCACGAATATAACTTTTTAATTTATTCTCTTTATCTTCACTTTGTATTTGTGTAATAAGTTTATTAACCGAAGAATTATCATCAAAATCAAATTTAAAGGATGTTAACCCTGATTGTGCTGTTTTATAACGTAGAGCTTTAAAAAATAAACTTTTAAAATATTGAATAGCGCGTAAATCGAAAAATCTAGAAAATTGTATAGTATCATTATCTGCCTTTTTATATAATTCGGTGGATTTAGTATCACTTTGTTCTGATTTATCACCTTTATTAATAGAGATTATTGTTCCTGTTTGTGTTTGTGCTTCTTCAATAGCTTTAATCATTTTTTGATATGTTTTTGCATATCCACTTTGTGTAATAAAATTAATAAATTGAATATAGAATTTCAATACCTGTTTTTGTAATTTTATAATTTCATTAAATTTAGATTTTGCATCTATATTTTTTTTCAATACACGCGTAATTTGTTGATATGTAGTTGATATAGATTGTAATTGAATTATTGTTCTTATTAAACTACTTATAGTTATAAGTGGATTTGAACTTGGTGGGAAGAATTTTTTAGTAAATAATTCGATACCTTGAATTCTATTAGTAAAATCATTATCAATTTTCATTGTCAATCTTAATTTATCCGGATCTATTTGTTCAACTAATCCATTCACCTCTCCAGGGTTTACATTTTTTATTTTTATATTTCTAAAACATATACTAAACCATGCATCCTTATGCAGTAACATTAAATTTATATATTTTTGTTGTTGTATAGGAGTTTTTGTTACCAAACCCGAACCCGATCCTGAACCTGAACCTGAACCTGAACCTGAACCTGAAGTAATAAGTTTACCGCCACTTTCATCAAAAACAAAATCAGATATATTAAATGTAAATTCCAATGAAGTTATATTACCAAATGCTTTATCGTTGGTTTTATCGGTTTTAATAGTTTTACGACTATTACTTCTAAGTTTACTTTCTGGATCTCTATAATCGTTAACACTATATGGAGTAAATATTGTTGGTATATTGTCTTTAAAAATAGTAGCATTACTGTTTGATGTAATAACTAATTCTTTTACTTTATCATATGTAGAAAAAGAGATTTGACTATAATTTGTTAATTTTTCAAATGAAGATATTGAGCCAATATTACTATGATATTTTGTAATTATATTTTCAACTTTAGAACCACTAAGAGCATCTGTAAGTTCTATAAATTCATTCAAATATGGAGTTACATCACTATCTAGTAACTTAACTACGTCATTAGCTTTTTGTTCTGCTTCGTCTAAAGTTTCTTTTTCGGGTTTAATAGCTGCTTCATAATTTTGTTTTGCTTTGTTTATTTTATCTTGGTTACTACTAGCAGCAGTTATGGCATCATCTCTTTTTTTTTCTTCATATGCTTTTTTTATATTAAATTTTTCAGCTGCATTTAAAAAATTTTCAATTAAATTATTTGCATCTATAATTCTATCATCGATATAACTTTTATTTTTAACATTTATAAACTTTTGAATATCACTTCCTGTATTCAATGTATTATTCTGTTTTTCAGCAGCAGTAACCGTATCAGTAGCTACAGACTTTATTTTATCTAGACCTGACGCATCAATAATATTAGATTTAACATCATTAACCTCCTTCAAAAAATCTTTACTTTTAATAATAGAAGATTGCATTAATCCAATAACACCAGATTGAGGTGTTGCAGGAGCATAAAATTTTTCTAATTCATCGTATAAATCTTTTATTATTGCAGTAACAGATAATGGAGAGGGTAGAGACGATGCCAATTTATCAGAATTTGCTGCATTAATAATGTCTTCTACAGCTTTTATACAATGAGTCGAACTACTAAATAAACTAGTTTTAGACTTGTTTAATATTGAAATCAAGCTACTAAATTCAGCTTCAGATTCATTTTTTTTTGTAGAAAATGATTCAGTTATAGTTTTCGTTTCGTCTGTTTTCTGTTCTACATGTTCAAATAATATACATTCAGTTTTTGTATCATCTATATTTAATAATGATGAATCATATGTTAACTTAAAACTTACCTTATTATTACAAAAAAAATCATAATCTAAATTGGTATTAGGTAGCACAACTTGTATAATAATACTTGCACATGCCTGAAAAAATTTCGCGTTTGGTGTTGTGCTTATTAATACTACAACTGATTCTAATGTCGCCATTGATGCAGTAATCGTGCTTGATGCAATTAAAGACGATGGTGTAGATGTAAAACCAGATTCATTTAAAACTTCATAAGTTAATGTCTGCAATCCCCTACTATTTATACCATATTTATTTTGTAAATCTAATGTAGCACCCTGAGGTAAATATATAATATTTGGAGGTTGAGTTGTAAATTCAATAGCATCATAGGGTCTATTTTCAGCATCAGCGGCTGGTTTATCTGCATAAACAATTAAAGGAATATAGTGAATTCCTGAAGCATAATGTTTTGCTTCATTCTGTATTATTGCTACAATAGTTTCACCGGAACTTGCAGCAGTAATTATACCCGTATTATTATCTACAGTAGCTATGGATTTAACTTTTATATAATATTTAAATATTATTTCACCCGTAGATGATATCGGACCCAAACTTGATAAATCAAATGTTTTGTTTGTTACCAAATCTAATTTTATTACATCAGGTAACGGCTTAGTAAAAGAAATAATATTCGGTTTTAATAAACCAGAATCAATATCTACAATACCAGGCATTTTAACATTAAAAATTAAATCGTATGTATTCAAAATATCGACTTTTTCTTGAGATGCATCTTTAGTTTCAGTTTGAGAAGGATAAACTGATATACCATATTCTTGAAATCCTATAGACCTACTAGGATCATTTTCTAATCCTTTTTTAATATCATCGGCAGCGGCAGCAGCTTCAGCAGCAGCGGCAGCAGCTTCAGCAGTTTTTTTGCTAGTAAACATTCGTTTCATTCGGTTTTAAGTTATTTATTTATTTATGTATGTATTGATATAATAATATATATTAATAATATATTTTAATATAATATTATATTAATATAATATTAATATATTAATAAATAAATACACGACTAGAACAATAATATAAAATGGCTCAAGCATGTGATTTTCCAGTAAATATAGATACTTCCGTAAAATCAGACAATTGTAATATAACTTGCAATTATAAGTATGACTATAATGATAGTTCGTGTATAGTAAATAGTTTAGGATGGAGGTTGAATATTAATTATGATTTGAAAAGCGACGGAACAAAGCCGCAAGCATTCCTAAATGACAAAAAGTTTAATGTTAAAGAAATACGAGTATTAACCCCTTCTAAAAATACATATAACAAAGCTAGATCAGATATAGAAATTGTAATATATCACGAGGGAGGTAGCGATGGTAAAGAACAATTATTGGTTACAGTGCCGTTTGTAGTATCTGCGTCAACAACATTAAAACAAGGAGGATTAATTTTAGATAATATTATAAACACCTATGTAAAACAAACGGCGGGACAAAGTGTTCAACAGTTAACTAGCCCCGGTGCATCACAACAAATAAATATAAATAATTTTAATTTAAATAATTTTATCCCCAATACTCCTTATTATTATTATAAAGTGAATACACCTACATGCAACCAACATAATATAATTTTCGATATGTTAAAAAGCGGGCAAACGATTAGTCAGTCTGCGGTTGATAAATTAAATACACTTTTATCTACAGGATTTTTTAATCGCGATCAAAGAATAGCATACTATAACCAATATGCGCCAATAACTACCCAAACATTGTATCTAAATTCAAATGGACCTAACCATCAAGGACAAGCAACAGATAATAAAATATATATAGACTGTCAACCTACAGACAAAGAAGGTGAAGGAACTACAGAATTATATAAAAAACAAAAAGAAGATATCGGTAAAGATTCACGCGAACAAGGAGTTAAAATGATAAATACTCTAATGGAATCAGGTTCTGTCCAGTTTATTTTAGCAATCGTAATTGGGCTTATTGTTATAAGTATAGGAAAACGGGCATTTATTCGTTCCTAGGTAACAAGACAACAATACAACAAGACAACAAGACACTAGCAAATATTTTATTGATATGTATAACCATCAATAAAATAAAGTAAAGCAAATAAAGTAAAGCAAATAAACTAAACATATTTATATTTTGTGAATCTATACACATATAAGCATATAAGCAGTGTTAAACAACCCCGTTATAATTTACATTCGCAGCATCATGCAAATCGTTTAAAATAGGGGAAAAAGATTTAGGACCCATAGATGGACCCGATTGTAAAGGTGCCATTTGCTGGACGACTTCTTCTTCTAAAGTAACCGGAAATTGATTAAAAGCCGATAAATATTGGCTCTTAACATTTTCGGTAGGCAGGAATTTAATCATTGCAAGAGATCCAGTAGAAATACTTGAACGTTTAAAAAGAAGATAAATTGCAAAAATTCCAACAAGGGTAACTACGGGGTGTAAATTTACAGCCATCAGTGCGAATAAACCGATAATAACAACATATCCGAGTGTAGAGTCCACGATAGACGCGATGGGTTCAGGGGTTTGTATATTAAAAATAATATAAAGAACAAAAAGTATGAATAACAAAAATTGTCCGTTCATTAATTTATTTGAGCTATCATTTTTTTTCAACATTTCCGTATATCATAATATTATATTTTTTATTTCTTAATTATTTAGGAATTATTAGGAATAATTTAAATAGTTAAAATTGAAAATATGTAAAATTGAAAATAGCTAAATAAAACCAATGTATACTATAGTCAATCATCGCATCACCTATTCAAGTTCTCATCTTTAAACAAAATGAAACCTAGCAAAGTGAAATCTGTGGAAACACTTCCAATCAATACAGTAAATACAGTGATCCAACCCCCGACAACTATCCAACTCCCGACAACTATCCAACTCCCGACAACTATCCAACCCCCGACAACTACACCAATCACCGAAAATTATTCAACATATTTGGGTGAAAAAGGGTATTCGATTTTCAAAGAATGTTTATCTGTAGAAGAGCAGCATTATATAAGAAAGGAGTTAACAGTGAAGCCATTTATTCCTAAATCACCAATACAGCCTAATCCATTTCCTATATATTTGGAATCACCATTGAAGCTATATATGCCGCGTTATTTCGGAATAGATACATATGGCCCACCAGATAAAATCTTAATACATCCAGGAAATGAAATCGCGCTACAATTTAGCGGCGAGTTGCGTCCATATCAAGTCGCGATTGTCGATAAATATATAAAGCATGTAGGTAAATGTGGCGGAGGATTACTAGACGTCGATCCAGGTAAAGGTAAAACAGTTATGGCACTAAATATAGTATCGCAGCTAAGGAAATGCACGCTTGTAATTGTGCACAAATCGTTCCTTCTCAATCAGTGGATAGAACGCATAGAACAGTTTCTGCCCGGTGCGCGTGTAGGTAGAATACAGGGGCAAATAATGGATATAGAAAATAAGGATATAGTAATCGGTATGCTACAGTCGCTATCAATGAAGGAATATCCGAAAGACACATTCCGGCAATTTGGGTTGGCTGTTTACGATGAATGTTTTCCACGTAATACACTGGTTCATACATCGCGTGGACATATGGAAATCGGGGCATTATACGATTTATGGATAAAGCGTGGAATGACGCACAATTTTGAAAGAATAGAGACGGAAGTCGAGAAACTGGTAGATACAATGCCGAAAATCCTGAGCTATAATCAAACGACTGCGAGATTCGAATGGGGGCTAATGACGCATGCATGGAAAAGGCACAGGAAGGAGCTGATCAAAGTATATTTAATGTGTGGTTCGTTTGTTTGCACACCTGAACACAAGATATTAACCACACGGGGATATAAGTGTGCAAATGAACTATTACTCGGCGATTATATTGAATGTATGTATAATATTACTGACGATGTTCGTGTCGATATTGGTATTTGCAATTTATATAAGACGCAGTCACCGAAAGGCATGCTGACGCCGACAGCGTTCTTGTATACCGAGACTTATATACCACCTACGACCCCTGAAGCCGCGCTCATTTACGAAAAATCAGATGAGGGTTATGATGTATATGATATCGAGGTAAATGACAACCACAATTTCGTATTAAAAATGGCCGATGGAAGGTATCTCCATCCTGTAGTAAGCAATTGTCACCATATGGGCGCAGAGGTGTTTTCGCGTTGTATGATGAAAGTAAATACGACGTATACGCTGGGACTATCGGGCACGATGGAGCGCAAAGATGGCTTAACAAAAGTATTCGAGATGTTTATTGGACCGGTTGTGCATAAAGAGAAGACGGAATCAGAGCACAGTGTAGTAGTGAAAGGTATTGTATATCATGTAGACGATGATGAATTTAACGAGACGCCACATGACTATATGGGAAATCCGAAATTCAGCACGATGATTTCGAAATTGTGCAGTTATAATCATAGAAGCGAATTTATTCTGCGTATTCTAGCTGCCGAATTAGAACTGAATTTCGAGCAACAATTTATGATATTGGCGCATAACAAGTCGTTAATTACATATTTGCATGATGCGATAGCACACCGCAATATAGCCGGAGGATCGGTGGGATATTATATAGGCGGAATGAAAGATGCGGCACTAAAACAAAGTGAAAGTAAAAAGATTATAATAGCGACGTATGCTATGGCGTCTGAAGGGCTCGATATTAAAACGCTAACTAGTCTGATTTTGGCATCACCCAAGACAGATGTATGTCAATCGGTGGGGCGAATTCTACGACAGAAGCATAGTTCGCCTCTTGTGATTGATATTATAGATGGGCACGATATTTTCATGAGTCAATGGTATAAGCGACGCAAATATTATAAGTCACAGAATTATAAGATTTTGGTATGCGATAATGCAGAATACGAAGAACAAAATTATAAAAAAGATACGACAAAATGGAAAGTATCATGGGAGCCGAAGAGTGTGGCAAATAGTGGTGTGTCGAAAACGATACACCCAACGAAAACGGTTGGGCAAAAGACTATAGCTGAGCAGTTAAAGCTAACGATTAAGATACCGAAAAATGGTGACAATGCTTGCGAAGAATACGACGATGATATAGAAAAAGAAGAAGCCGAGCATGAAACAAAACGCAATAAATCAAAAGGTAAATCGGGGCTTATGGGGAAGGGATGTTTGCTAGATGCGTCTGCATTATTTGGCGAATAAATTGCAAAATAATGGAGTAAAAGCCAGGAGGGGTATGGGTGAATAATATATTTTTACCTACCACCTGTTAAACTGTTATAAGGCATAAATGGTGCAGGATTTGCAAGTGCGCTCATATTAGGAGCCAAATTAAACCCTGGTGTTCTAAATCCTAGTGTGAATGGTGTATTTCCCATATATTGGTGATATCCACCGCGCAGTCCTCTCCCTCCTTTGACTTTCTTAGAATGTGAATGTCTGTGAGAACGTCTATGTTTAATACGGTATTTAAGACTACGTTTGCGAGCATATTTTTTAGATGAACGCTCACGTGAATGAGAACGTCTATGTTTTCTGCTATGTTTGCGTCGTCTTGCGCCACCGGACATAGGTTTATGAACGGCGCTTGGCCCACTGCCTCCAGTAACCGAATATAAACCTTTACCTGCTAAAGAGGCAGCACTTCCTCCAGCGCCATATTGAGTATTTCCGGCATTGGCTACAGCGCCAACAGTGCTTGATGTAAACGGTCCTCCATGCATATTTCCTGGATTCAAATTTTGTGTGTTTTGGGGTATTATAGACATGAAAAAATAATATATTACAATATATTTACAATATATATATTATAACATATTTTATTTTATTTTATTTTATTTACCAAGTGTAAAATTATATGTGTTCGTATGTATATACATTCTATACAACTGAAACTGGAACCCATTTCTTAAATTTATAATTAAAATTACAACGCATCTTTATTGTTTTATTTAAATCAACAAATTTATCGATTTGTATATTTTCGAATTCTTCTTCATCGTCGCTTTCTTCTAAACTATCTAAATTAATATTTTCTTTAATATTTCTGAATAATTTATTCATTAAAACACTTGTTTTATAATCAGGTATATGTGCTATTTCTTTTGAAATCGTTGCAAAATTTGTAGTAGTATTAGGATACAAATAATAAACATCATTTTGTAAATCAGGTTTTATGTTGAACAATTTATATATTTCATTTGAGTATGAAGAATATGACGATGATGATGATGATGAGGATGATGACGACGATGAAGGTTTTTGTTTTATAATTTCATTTTTTTCTATAATGGGTGCAATGGTAGTGGTAGTAATAGCAGAAGGCGTAGTGTCAATAATTACACTACTACCATTATTGAGACCATTACTAATACCGTTACCAGTATTAAAATGATAAAATTCAATCAAAGATTTATTGTTATTGTTATTGTTATTATCTTGTTTATAACCCAAGTATCTATATTGTATAGAATAAACAGAATACGGTAACTTATCGGCTTTATCAAGTGCATCAACAAAATCTGTTGTAATAACAGGCAATCCAAAAACAACACCATTTTTAAAAAATGAAATATTATATCTCAATTTTGTATCAAATATATTTTTAATTACTTTTAATTTTTTTTCGTATATATACTCGGATATATCATCTCCCTTATAATAAAATATATCTTCCACTGAAAAAATTTCACTATTATTTTGACACGACGATGATGCGTCACATTTAGTTCTAAATAATGTGCCATAAAATATTGTCCCATACGATAATACATCATCAAATGAAACATGACGATAAAAAACATTCATTATTTTATTTTGATATCCTATTTCTAAAAAAATACAAATATTTTTTCTATTCCTGTGCGTAAACCATACAAAATATTTTTTACCCTTTGGAATAATTACAAATATATCAGATAAAACTTTCTTATGAGTGCTTCTTTCGTAAGAAAATTTAATTGTTGACGGGAAATTCCTTACTATTTCATTTTGTTCATCAAATGAAATTTCATTTTTAGAATTAGAACCAGAACCAGATACAGAACCAGATCCAGAACCATACGGGACACGCGTATTATACTGACTATGTGGAGAATGCGAACTATACTTACTATACAAGTTAGTTGACATTATGAATATAAAAGAATAATATACTGCTGGCTATTTGTAATATAAATATATATTTAAATATCTTTAACTTATTTGCAAATATTATATATTTCTATACACTATCGGCTACACACCACATACCATGACCATCACCGTCACCATCACTGCACACTACATCTCAATAAGGAGAATAAGCAGAAGCATATGATGATGACATAGACGGTGTTCCAAAATCGGGGGTTTCTGTTGATGAACCTATTTTATCTGTATTTTGCATATAATTGGGTGTATTATTTACTCTTGTAGATATACCATTTGCACCTCCTAAACCTTTTAATATATTATCGGGTGAATATACACTACTTATTTCATTATTTGAATTTACTATACTCGTATTATTATGAGAACTACTATTGCTGCCATTATTGCTGCCATTATTGCTGCCATTATTTCTATTTAAATCGTTTAAATATTTTTTTAACTCATCTTTCATGGATGTGGATGTGGATGTGGATGTTGATCCAGAAGTTGCAGATATTGTAGAATTATCATTAACAGACGGTTTCATATCTTCTCCTAAATTATAAGAGCCACCATTCCCTGCACTTTGAAGAGATTTATAAATGGTATTGTATTTTTCTTGTGGTTTATTTACTAAATCTTTTAATTTGGGCGATGTTAGCGTTGTTTTAAAAAATGAATATAAGTAATGGAGTAAGAATATAAGTAATAATGAAATTATAGTAACTTGTATTATCCACCCCCACATTTATTTTGTTGTATATAATTACCTATATAAGTTTAACCTCGATAAAAACGACAGTAGTTCATCTTTTACAAATTTATTTATTTCTATTTCATTCTTTTCATTTTTACTTATTTCGTTTGAAGTAATTACTGCATAAAAATCATATACAATATCGTTTTCAAATTCTATAATAAATTTTAAATTTGATTTATTATCGTTTTTATATGTCTTAATAACCTTCTCTTTAATATTATGAATATAAGGTATCTGAAATGAAGGCGTATCAGCTCGTTTCATATATGAACTATCGATCAGTATATGTAAACCATTCTGCGATTCTTTACTAATATTTATTTCTGTTACTGGCTTATCTATAGGATATAATTGATATACATTATCGTTCAACATTTCAAATATACCCGTAGAACCGTAAATTACAGATTTTGATTTTTCATTTACTAAATATTGCGATATTTTAGAATTATGTTTTAGAATTTCTTGTATTTTATGTAAAGAAATTGTCGGAAAGTATATTTTTATCATAAATGGTTGAATAGATATAGTCTTTGTGTTTGCATTTGCATTTGATTGGGAAGTCGGTTTAGATTTATGTTGCGTTGTTTTTTTATACATGTTTGTTATTTATATACTCTATTAATAAGTGTGTGATATACACGGAAATATCCAAGTTTAACTTTATATATTATATCGTAAACTATTTAAACCGATTGCAATCAAATGATATAATCAAGCGCTAGTTCAAAAATGGTAAATAATAATAATAATGAGAAAGATAAAAATCAAAAAGAAAATAAGAAATCAAAGTCTACAAAAATGAATGTAAATCTTAATACAAATGTTATAAACGGAATTGGAATTGGAATTGGAAATGACATTTTAGAAAAAGATACCATCGAAGAAAGTAGTATTAAAAAACAAAAAAATACCAAAGGAAAAGATAAAGACAAAAATAAAGAAAACAATATTACATTTATAGTAATTGAAAGAAATGGAGATTTAAAAGAGCACGAAATTAAAGAAAACGCAATTTGCGCAGAAGAATTATGTAGAAAGTGTAAATTTAAGAAGATAGACGGATATATTAAAAGAACTGAGTGGGAATATTTATCAAAATCTTCGTCTTCGTCTTCGTCTTCGTCTTCGGATAATAAAATAATTATTGAACTATGGGCTAAAAACGACGGACTTGCTAACTATGAAAATAAATATGAATTCCCACCTCCTGTAGATAACGAATTATTTTTTGGAGCATGTGCACTTATTGCACGAAATAATAAAAATAATTATATAAATTTAACAAAAGACATGTGGAATAAAATTTACGAATACTTATTTGGAGGATTTGAATCTTTAGTCGCGAATGAAGATAGCGACGAAGAAGAAGAAGATGAATTAGATGCTATTCCAACTAATAAAAAAACACGCGATGGATATTTAAAAGACGGGTTTGTAGTAGATGGTGGTGGTGTAGCAGGTGATTCAGAAGGAGATGTTGAAGAGGCGCAGGATGATAGTGATACAGAAACAGATGAAGATACTGATAGCAGCAGTGGCGACGATGATAGTGAAAATGGTGATAAACAATCTTTTTCAGGAGATGAGGGTGGATGTGGAGGTGATGCGGGAGGTGATGTAGGAGGCATATATAGTAATAAAAAAAACAAGAACGCGTTACATATGAATAAAATGAATGTGAAAAATGTAGCAAGTCTTAAAAATGCAACAATTATTAAAACATATGGTTCTAAAAATATTATAAAGGATGATGAGGATGAAAATGCTGGATGGAACACGGATGAATCAAGTGAATTAAGCGAAGAAGAATATTCGTATTCATAGTTACGCACACAGTAATGTATACGCGTATATGTGAATTATTACAGAAATTTCACGGATTTGTAAGATTATGATTAATAATAATAATAATAATATTATTAATAATAATAATAATAATAATATTATTAATATATTATATACTGCCTGCGATGTTCAACAATCTTTGCACTCCTGCTCAAATTTATCTTATTATTTCTTTTATTTTAATGATACTTTCTTACTTTGGGTTAAATGCGATTTCTCAACAATTTACTTTAAATCAATCTAATAATTCTTTTTTACAGAGTCTTAATTTTACATACCAGAAAGATGCAAGAACCTCATATATAATACAAGCGATATTTATTGTTTTATGGACATGGGTATTATCTTATTTGTGCAATAAAGGATTTAGCCAACTTTCATGGTTTTTAGTGCTTCTTCCTTGGGTTCTTATGTTTCTTGCATTTTTTGTATACATTATAGAAATGGTTAAGGGAATATTTTTTAACACCACGGGTTCATTATCCAATGCATTGAATCTTCCTTAAATATTTTATGTTTGTTTATTTATTTAGGTTTATTTATATATTTAGGAAAATTGAATAAAGACAATTTGATTGTTATTAAGATATAAACATAAACACCTCTTAATAACAAACACAAACACAAATAAAACTATAATCGTTTCATACAATCGAAAATCCAAGATGCACCAAATCACAAATCCTCAACAATTTCGCGACAACGTTCGTGCTAAATTAGCCCAGATTCTTACGGACCCTGAAGTTGCAACAAATCTCGAAAAAGGGGTTTTCAATAGTTCTTTGGCAAAAGCAAAAGAAAAATGTATTATTCGTAAATGGGACAATATATACTTTGTTACGATTTACTTAGACCTTCTTCGCACTATATATGTAAATTTAAAAGATAAAAAGATATTATGTATGATGAAAAATCGAGAAATACAGGCACATAAATTAGCTTTCATGAGTCATCA
>Ga0209500_10002038_pt1 | contig 14755 bp, 19 predicted proteins | sample S_140212_EF_Meta_FD_187323 | JGI IMG/M metagenome (GOLD analysis project Ga0209500, IMG submission 187323) | Freshwater microbial communities from Lake Simoncouche, Canada to study carbon cycling - S_140212_EF_MetaG (SPAdes) (version 2) | ecosystem: Environmental > Aquatic > Freshwater > Lake ... | reverse complement strand
AAAAAAAAAAAAAAAAAAAAAAAAAAAAAAAAAAAAAAAAAAAAAAAAAAAAAAAAAAAAAAAAAAAAAAAAAAAAAAAAAAAAAAAAGAAAAAAAAAATAATAAAAGAAAAAAAAACAAAGAAAAAAAAACAAATTGAAAACTTTTTTTATATTTATTAAAATGTAGCTTTATTCGTCTTCATTTTTCAATGTCATCTTCTACTCGCGTCGTCATCAAGCCCTCTCAAGCATTCAACAAGTGCGGCATTCGCAACTACCTTCTCTACATTCCCGCATTCAAGAACCAAGGCGACACAACGGTTGAAAATGTCATTCCTCACTGGACTGGTGGACTCAAATCATTCTTCATCATTCCACAACAATTCGATTACGAGTGGTTTTGCTACCTTGTGGGCGATATTAATGAGCCCGACATGGAGTGCGGAACTTCGGCAACGCACAAGGTTTACCGCGACGGCGACAGTTTCATTCAAAATGTCTTGACGCCCAATGTTGTTCAGATTTGCAAAAACGTTTGCATTCCTCGTGACAATGTTGATGGGTCGCTGATTGAAATGTTCATTGCCGGCGCAAAAATGAGCACTAGTGAAGCCGTTCTCAAAACATGGCAAACTCTTGTCAGAGAAACCATCAAACAAATTCAAACCCAAAAGGAAGAAGATGAAGAGATGGAGTAAGAATAAAAAACTTACCTACATTTGTTCTCAAGATTGTCTTTATAAAAAACATAAAAAATGAAAAAAAAACAAAAGAAAAAAAAATAAATTGATTTTTTTTCTTTTTAATCTATTATTATCAGCGTTTAAACAAGACAACTTTGCATCCGATTCGATGAAGTACTACTATACCATGTTCGGCATTCCCATAACTTCGGAATCGACTTCCAATCCATTTCTCAAGTACTACGGAGACAGTTTCTCAATTTCAAAGAGTGCCAACTTACTCGGCGACTACATTGTGCTCATGATTACAAGATTTGAAGGTGCGTGCAGGGATGTCAAGGCGATGATTGATTCCATGGGCGGATACTTTGACGGCAAGTACGTAAAGCGCCGCAGAACAATCTACGCATTGTTGAACGATCTTGAGAATCTCCGCAAGACAATGGTCCGAGCCCAGCAAATTCAAAAAGCTCATATCAACCGACTTGGCAAGGAGAACCACGACTTGAGGAGGAACAAACTGGTAGCCGATATCATGATTGATGGTAATTCTGAAATCAAGAACATGATTGAAAAAAACATGCGCGCGATTGCCGATGCCAAGCGTGATTCGGCCGAGATTACGAGATGTCTTGCCAAAAACATCATTTCCGTCAAGCAGAATCTTGAACACCAACTTGACGATTTCGCCATGTTTTTAGCAATGGTGAAAGATCGCGTCATGAAATGACCAAGAGTCATGATTTATCTTGAATTGGTTGCCTTATAATTGCCTAAATTAAAAAATAAATAAACAATCCAACTAAAAGTAAAAAAACAAAAAACAAAATATTTTTTATTAAACACTCATCATTCCACAAAAATTTCACCATCCAGTATATACATTCAAATACTTTCGTTTCTTGTCAACGTACTTTTTGTAGAGCGAAGGGTTTGATGTTTCGAATGATTTCGCGTAGTCATCGGCGACGGCAACATTGGACAAGTGCTCTTTCCTAAACACTCTGTCCTTGTTTTTAGTGTCATCGTATTTCCCTTTGAGATACATTGTCGCCAACCAAAAATTTGAAAAGTCCGCATATTTTTCGCTGTAAGAGAGTCGGATGTAGATTTCAATCGCCTTTTTGTAATTTGATGGTCCCCATTCACCCCTTCTCATGTCATTCGCAAACGTGAACAAAACATCTTCGCACCCGGGCAATGAGGCGGTTTGTTCCATCATTTCATTGTGGCCTTGATACCACATGGATATCGCCTTTTTTTTCATCTCTTCAGCTCGTTTGAGCATTTCTTCAGCTTCTCTACTTACCCTATTCGCTTCCGACATAATCGCTTCTGCTGCGTCTATTTTTGCACGGACGTCTCCACTTGAAGCGGCAATAGCATCCCTCGCATTCTTACTTCTGTACTCGTAGTATGACATTATAAATGTGGATGCAACTTGGAATCACTGAAGATAATCAATATAAAAATAAGTATTTCAATTTATTTTTTCTAATTTTATAATTAGAAAAAATAGAAAATACTTGAAAAAAAACAAAATTGATTTTTATTTTTATATTAAATAATAGTACAAATTCTGATTATCCTCTATCTCTCTTGAAACGTTGTTATAAACTAAATAAAATGGGACAAACCGCTTCCAGTCGCCGTCACGCTTACAGGTCTGTTCCCATCATGTCAAAGGTAGCCCATTTTGAAAAGGCGCCAAAAAAATATCGTGTGGAAATATGGAAACAAATCAAGGATTTAGAGGTTGCTCAACTTCAAGAAAAGGCGATGGAAACAGAAAAAGAATTCGACAAGATCAGGAAACAGTTCTTGTGCCAGTCGTTTCTACTCAAAGAAACATTTGAGGATCAGCTCAAGGAACAGAGGGAGATTCATAAAAAGGAAATGCAGCAAGCATGGGATGAAATTGAAAATTCGCGTGATGAAATTGAAAATTTGCGTGATGAAATTGAAAATTTGCGTGATGAAATTGAAAAATTAAAAAAGAAATTAGAGACATGAAAAAATAAAAAAAAAGAACATTTTGATAATGTGGAAAATATAAATTGATTTTTTTTTAAGTATTCAATTACTTATTAGCTTACCAAGTATTATCTCGATATATTTTCAATGACTGTCATCAATATTCAAGTTCAAGACCAAGACGCCACCAGTCATCGCATATCAACTCCTAGAGACGCCGTCGTTGGAACGATCTGCGCCTTCAAATGCAAAGGAAAACTAGAGTACGGTCGAATTGTGAATGTCACGGCGACATCAGTTCGCATCGAGCGCATGCAAAAAACAGCCAGCGGCGAATTCATTCTGCACCCCAATCAGAAAAACACCACCACAAAGAATGTAATTACATTCTCGCGCAAGATTGAAGCCGTTGTTGTCTCAACCGCGTCTATCGTTGTATCTGAACCCGCACTTGCATTTGAACAATCCATGTTGCACGGAGGAATCAAGCGAAGGTATCCGAATGCACAATCCGAAATGTGATGATTTGATGATTTTGTGCGCACACAATTAAACCAAATAAAAATAATAAAAATAATAAAAATAAAAAATAAAAAATAAAAAATAAAAACCAAATAAAAATACTTTTTTTCTTATTGTCGTTTCATTATGAAAAAATAAAAATAAAAATTAAATTAAATTTAAAAGTCGAAAAATAGGAAAAAAATTGAAAAAATATAATAATAAAAAAACTAAATTGATTTTTTTTTATTTTAAATTTATATTATTAGTTATTATTTTCCAAACCAGTTCAATGTTTCCAATCGCCATGCTTCCAACCGCTCTTTTCACCATTGCCGTTCCCATTTCCCCAATTCGTGATGTCAAAGGAGATGAAACCGTTCATCTTATTTCAACGCCCCATTTTTGCATGTCGCCTGAGCCCAAGATTTCCAAGTTGTGTATGAGATTGTTTGAGGATTCAACGATGTCTCCCACCATCATTATGACCGATTTGAAGGACGTGTTCAAGGTGGATTATTCGTCAAATTGGACGACCGATTCTGACTCTGACTCTGAATCAGATTGGTCCGGATCAGCCGATTTTTCCGAATCCGAGCCCGAGTCAGAGTTCAGATGGAGTGCCACACCGTAAATTTGAATTTAAAAAAAAACAAAATGAATCAATTAAAAAAATAAAAAAATAAAAAAATAAAAACCCTTTTTTATAAAATATAATTTTTTTATAAAAAAAACAACTTGTTCAAAGTATACTAAACCATTCAAAAAATTTTATTTTATTTTTTGAAACACCTACATTTTCATTTTTTTTCACCACCTCGTAATCTTCTTCGGAATTATAATTAGAATTAGAATGGATACTGACTGTATCACTGTTTACAGATTGTGGTGATGATTGCACTTTTCCTTGAGTTTCTTCTTTTCCTTGAGTTTCTTCTTTTCCTTGAGTTTCTTCTACATTTTCATTTTTATCATTATCGTTAATATCATCATTATCATTTTTATCATTATCGTTAATATCATCATTATCAGTAATATCACTTTTAACCCCGGTTTCTTCTTCATTGGATTCGCCGGATTCATCATTCATGTTACGCCGAAGTTCATTCGAATACTTTTCAACCTGCTCAACAATCACATTTTTTGAAGAGAGATATTCTACCAATTCGTTTAGATTTGTTTGAGTATATTTATTACACATTTTTATAGCAATATTATTATTTGAATGTTTAGCAACAACGCATTCAATTACTTTATTCACGCCTAAAATATATCCAAAAAAGGTTGCAATGCAAACAAAGCAAAACATTGTTTCACCTTGAAATTTAGTATGAATGGTGGCAAATGTATTCATATTCATTAATTTAATTGATATATAATTTAATATTTAATATATATATATTTTATATTTTTAAATTTTAATATATTATATTATTTTATATATATTATATCAACAGTGTTTAAAATTAAAATTAAATGGAAGCTGCGCTAACATTAGACCAGTGGATACAATCTTTAACCGCCGGAGAGGTAGCTCCTTCGTCAGACCAACTTGTAAACTCTATAAAACAATATTATTCAGAACCAACACCCGAAGAATATAATATTAATGACAGGATAAAGGAATTATTTCGTGTATCAGAAATAAACATTTGCGACTTGCGTACAATATTTTCAAGATTATTTCCTGAAAAAAAAAAAGGAATAATTGATGCAAGAAGTACGACACAACGCGTCAAAGGTATTATCGAATTTGAAGCGAATAGTAATAAAAGTAAGATTAATTTTACATTTATCGATAAATTAATTACAATAATGAATCTTCTGCGCGAACGCCACCGGCGGCAACATCAAGAGCGGAGTGGTGACTCAGACGAGTCGTGTGTTTTACAAGGAGGGAGAAGAAAACGACAAATGAAAAAAAAATCTAAACGTGTAAAGGTAAAACGATCAACACGACGACGCTTGTCCAAAAGACATTCACATCATAAAAAATAAGATAAAAGCATATTTATGTATAAAACCGAATATAGTAAATAAGTACAATAGCAACATAATATGATGAAGCAACTATTAAAGTAACATTGAATCTATTTTTTGTATTTTTTTCCCAGTCCAAACATTCTAAAAATGGGTCTGCAATTGTAAAATCGTCATTGCAAACTTTGTTTTCAATCATGCTTAAAATGCACCCATCAAAAGTAATAAACATTACAAGTATAATAACCAGTAAAACAAAAACAATCCATACGACTTTTTTCGGAGCAAATAATGCTATTAACAAGAAGAATACGGGCGTGCTCGTATGAAAGGATCGCATCATAATCCCGAGCGATTTGTTAGAAAGTTTACTGTTGTCGCATTTATTTTTAAATTGTTCAACGATTTTATTTCGTTTTTCTTTTGATATTAAAGTCATATTCTATTTTAACTAAACCTTTTGGTGACCTTTTTAAAAATATTTTATTAATATCTTATTACTATTTTATTATATTTAATATCAAAAAAATGAACGATTCTATAAAAAAAGAAAAAAAGAAAAATATAAAAAAAGAAAAAAAGAAAAATATAAAAAAAGAAATAAAGAAAAATATAAAAATAATAATAGTTGATAATAATAATAATGGCAATAATAATGGTAGTATTAATAGTAATAATAATGGTGATATTAAAATTCATACCGATTTATTAGACAGTGCATTCAAAGAAAGTATAACTAAAAACAAATGGTTTTATTTAACCATATGCATCTGTTTTTTCATATTTAGACACTATTATAGCGGAACATCGCCATCGTCATCATATATTACATTAGCATTTTCTTTTATTTTTATACTCGCAATGGGTCACATTACTCATCGCCTGTCCCACAATCTACACTTTTTAGACATTTACAATAGGCATAAAAAAAATAATATAAATGGTCGTGTCGATACGATTTTAACAAAAGTATTCAACTTGTTAGATTTTCATAGAATAACACACCATGATACGTCGATTAATAAAGAACTGGCGAACATACGCTATGAATTTTTAAACAATTTTTTAACACAGGGAGGCGGATTAATTCTTTTTATTTGGTTTTATAATCGGTTTATTGATACACGAGTCGTATTGCTATGGGCGCTCATGTATGCGACTGCGCATAATATCAACTATCTGTTTATTAAACCGACCGTTCATAGAGACCACCACTTGCATGAAGAGACGAATTTTGGGCTTGATATTGCCGACATTGTATTCGACACGAAATATGACTTGAATGATGTCGAAGACCATAATCACATGTCTATCAATTTAATACTTATTACGATTGTTATTGTATTTTTTACGCATTTTAATTAGAAATTATAGAATAAACACAAAATTTGATTTATTTACTTTGATCTTGTTTTTGATCTTGTTTTTGATCTCGTTTTTGATCTTGTTTTTGATCTCGTTTTTGATCTTGTTTTTGATCTCGTTTTTGATCTTGTTTTTGATCTTGTTTTTGATCTCGTTTTTGATCTTGTTTTTGATCTTGTTTTTGATCCTCCTTTGTTTTCTTCATTAAAAAAACTGCCAATCATATCGTCATCTGTCGATTCGCCGTCAAATTGTTGTGCCGCTGTTGCGTATTGTGCCGCTGTTGCGTATTGTGCCGCTGTTGCATATTGTGCCGCCGGCGCATCTAGTAGTGATGCATAAGGTGAATAACCTGGTGGTGCATATGACGGAGCAGAATGTGCCGCTGGCGCATCTAGTGATGCATCATAACCTGGTGGTGGTGCATAACCTTGTGCCGCTGATGCAAATGGAGAAGAAGACAATGACGCAGCTTCAAGAGATGATGATGCCATTTTTCTTTGTTTTTTTTCCATTTTACATGTAGGACAGTTTCTAGCCCATGTCTTTCCATGTGAGCATCCAGAACTGGGTGAACAAATAAGACAATAATCTTTGCGTTTGTTATGATCACATATTGTTTTTTTTTTTGGAGCTTTTACCCATGAATTCACCTCTCCAAGTTGTCGCCCTGACATGACAATAGACAATAATATTACTTATATTTTACTTATATTAATAAAATATAAATTAATTTTAATTTATTAAATTAATTATAATTAAATTAAATACCTTTACTATTTTATTTTATATTATGTGACAGTTGATACCTTATCTAATGACGATTTAAAATCTTGCGCATTAAATACACGCATGTCCGGACTCATTATATATTTTATCGATAATCTTCTTTTTTCAAGTGGAATATTAATTATAGGAGGAAGGCGATTTCTCGTTTTAGATGGCAGAACGATTCTAGAATAATAATCAGGATCAACCTTGTGCGCAGATGCTATTATTTGTTCCATTTATTCACTAGTGAAAAATGTATTTAATTAAGTATATAAATAACAATATTAATGTAAATTATTTATATACTTTTTATGTATATTACCATATTATTACACAGACCTATTTTTATTATAATATTAATATTATTTCAATTAAGAAACGGGTTTCGGTTTAATTTTTATTTTCTTTTGCACTGCCGCGGCGGGTTTATTCATCTTTGGCTGGTGACCATCGTCTTGTTTATGCTCTTGATCGGAGTTTAAACTCAATGTATGGATGTCTGGACTCACCAGCATATTGGTGTACCTCGAATCAGAAGTGACCGTATTCATAATTTCATCCACCGGAATATTATATTTTTCGGAAATGATGTCGACAACTGTAATGTGAAAGTCGGCAACGTGTTTGAGTATCATTTGCAACGATGCGGCATATGCGCTGCGCCCATCTTTAATTTTAATTTCAACGGGAATTTGGATTTTAATGTTGCTGTTGGTGTTGCTGGTGTTCATATTTTACTAATGCGTAATAAAATATGCATTTATATAAAAACTAGAATCAATTTTTATATAAATTCAATTGTTTTATTATTTTATTAAATTATATTTAATTATTTTCCAACTTTTATAAGAAAGTAATAGAAAACGCACCGGACTCATTTTTCGCGCATTTCGCAATGATGCGCGGGTTAGTGGAGTTATTGATCACGTCTTCGTGCTTGTAAACATTGTTTGAACCGTCGATAAAGTACTCGATACCTTTAATATTTTGAACCCAAATGTTAATGCTTTCTTGGTTTGGTTTCGGCGAGTCATTTTCATTTTGATCCATGATGCTACACGGCACGCCCTTGGTGTGCGTCCCGCAATAATCGCATCCTTCCTTTTTTTTACGAGTGCATTGTTCGCCGTTGGCGCGTTTGGCGAGACAGCGTTGCTGAATTGGAACCATATTCTTCACGCGTTTGCGCTTCATAAAATCTTCTTTTACCAATTTTAATTTTTCATATTCGTATACAAATGATGTCAACTGTTTGCACAAATTTTCAAGAGGAGCATTTGAAGGATCGGTGGAAGAAGTTCCGAGTTCGCTTATTTTTGATGAAATTGCGTCTTTGAATTCAATAATATATGCATCAATTTTTGATCCGATTCTACGTTCCATTTTTTTTGTAAAGTGAGTTAAATATAAATTATTTATTATAATCTTTTTCAATTTTATAATAAATTTAAATAAAATCATATATATAGATAATGAAAAAATGTATAAAATTAAAAACGAAAAAGTATCGTTTACGCGGTTCTCCTCCATTTTCAGCAACGGACTGTCCGGGCAAAACAATGAAAGGGAATGATGGAGACATATATGCATCCAAAGCCGATAAAAATGGAATATACAAGTGGGTAAAAGCGGTAAAAGCGGTAAAAGCGGTAAAAGCGGTAAAAGCTTTAAAAACGGGGAAAACGGCAAATAAAACAATGAAGAAACCATCTAGCGGAACAAACCATTCGAGTTGTTCAAAAGATTTGAATCGATCGTCTCCTCCATTTTACAAGTACGCATATAAGAAATCTGTATTTGCGCCCGTAAATGTTTCAAAATTTTTGAAATGCATACCGCCGGGTATTGTAAAAGATGAAAAAACGAAACCAAGGCATATTTATGAAATTATAGATAATGGCGGGATACCGTTTCTAGTATTTGATTATGGCGCTCACGCGGATATTTATAATCAACATTATGACGAAGAAACAAATGAGTATGAAATACAGGGTAAAATATTGGAAACAAAATATAGCAGAATTTTTGTAGGAGACAATGAATTAAACGATCCGGACTATGACTTGGAAAAGGGTAGTGGAAAGGGCAATACCATTCTTTTACAAACGGGCAAGGATAAATATACATACATTGGCGACGGAATTCGTTCATTTACGACCAAGGATGGAGACGTTATTCAAAAATATTATTCGCCAGTGGGAAATAGTGCGGTTCCGTATCCTTATGCGGTAGGTCAAAAATATGTGTATTTAATGCTTTATAATCACTACGAATCCGTTGAAGATTTTGATCTAACCAAAGATGTTTATACCCAATATTATGCACATCTTGATCTTGATAAATTCAAAAATAAAAGTAGTAAGAAATATTCAGTAAAAACATTATTCAAGCGTTTTTATTAAATTACATGTTGCCAATCTGTGAATTAGTGGGAGACGGCGACGGGTTATTATCATTATTATCATTTTCATTAAATTCATCAGGAATATTAATGACAAAACTTATTTCATTCGCGTTATTATTATTTATAATTGAATTTTGCGATCCATTATGAAATGATGATAGTAATTGCGGTGTTGATAAATTTGACGACGGCGAGGACGACGAAGTCGATGACATAATAACATTAGTATTTGAATTATTTGGATCTTGTAATTTAAAAGTTTTTATAGGAGATGAAGAAATTGGCGTTTGCGGTTTGGAACTTTGACCTTGATTAACATTTTGTGACAATGGTGTATATATAAGTTGAGCCGAAGCTCCAATTTGTTTATTTGGAGGTTGCGTGTATGTTATATTGGGAGATTGCTGTTTAGAATTCAGATTCTGATTTACATTCGAGTTCGGAAATGAATTTAATATATTTACTGGAAAATCAACAGGAGCGTTATTATTGAAATAATTTATGTTGTCTTGATTATGGGGATGATCGTCTCCCACAACACTCATGGCCCTGCTTGCGTTTCCGCTTCTAACTGAATGAGACAAAGATGCTGCTGCTGCCATCTCTTGTTCCAATGAATTCGAATTCACTTTTACCACCGTTAAGCCATTTACAAAATTCGGTTTCTTTACATTTTTATATTTTCCATATTTCAAGTTGTATTCTTTTATAATTTCCTGGTCGATTACCGGGCTTATATCCTGTAAATTTTTTATATCGGTTTTAATAATTGAAAGCATATCTTTGGCAGTTTGGCGCTGTTCTCTACACAATGAGAGTTCTATTTGTATTTTTTTATTGATTTGCGTGTACTGAAGAGCGCACATTCGGTGCGATTCGGAACGTTTTCCGAGTTGAAAATAAGAGTCGATCGATTTAATAATTCCCACAAAAACGCTCCCAATGCCGAGAATAATATTCATTTTATCATAATTCAAATCGATACCGGTTATGAATCCAATTCCGCTACTTAATATAATCACTGGAATGTTGATAATGTTTGACAACTTGTTGTATTTTTCGTAGGATGCAAGATGCAATATTCCCAAACTTTCACATTCTTCCGCAGATTGCGCCAATAATGTTTCTAAATCATTGTTATAAAAAATAACATTTTCACCATTTGTCATTTTTTTTGTTTCGCTCATTAATTATAATTATTATAATTTATAATAATGCAAATATTATTTTATAATTCTATATTTTTATTTTTATTCTATATTAATTTTATTTATTTTACTATTTTACTATTTTACTATTTTACTATTTTACTATTTTACTATTTTACTATTTTATTTATTTTATTTATTTTACTATTTTACTATTTTACTATTTTACTATTTTACTATTTTACTATTTTATTTAATTGAATTTAATTATAATAATTAAATTGTGTCCATTGGAGAATCTGTTCTAGAAGGCAGAACGAGCCAAAATATGACGAGCGCATTCCAAAATGTTAAATAGTTTCCATATAAGCTTGGGTCTATTCCTATAAAGTTCATGATTGTGGTTATAATGTAATCTAATGCAATTGCAGCAAAAACAACAATTAATTTTAATTTTAAAGATGCCATTTTTTTAAATAAATAACTAAAATAAATAACTAAAATAAATAACTAAACCGATAATAATATATATTATTTATATTATATTATATTTTATATTACTTTTAATTATTGTAATACATAGTTCGTATAATCAACGTCGAATTTATCAGGAATGTCGCCTGTATCCATCTTATGATAAGATATAACTGCAGAGTGATTATAATTTTTAAAAAACCATTCAACAGTATTTACTGCGACGGCGCCTTCTTGAAGAGCGACGAAATATAATCCGCTATATGCCGTGTCGTATTCTTCTGTCCAGTTTCCATTCGAGTCGCGAAGTGCCATCAATTTATCGATAGATTCGTCTGTTTTGGCAAGTTCTTGCGAAATTTGCGAGTCGTCGGGAGGACCGTCCTTTAAAAATGCCTTCATTTTCCCGATAAAGAGCACCATTCTTAAAACGCCGCCTTCCTTATACTTACCATGTTTCCCCGATGTAATGCTTTCTCCGCTATAAAGTTCAAATGATTTTTGGTCGTGAGTATAGCACGCATATTTCATAGAAGATAGAAAATTAGTGGCCACATAAAATGGCCCGAATGAACTTTTAATGGGAGCTTTTAACAAGCCGAAAAAAGCCAGGTATTTTATTTTTTGAAACTGGTCGCCATAATAACACACGGTTGGTGTTTCTAAAAGTCGACCTTTACAATCATACAAGTGCATAATTTCCTGATTCCTTATAAATAGCTCGTAAACGGAAGCATCAACATCCGTATACATGACTTTTTTAAAATTCACAATTTCGCTCGTAACAATCCACCACACATCATTTTGTTTTGAAAGCTGATACGGATGTTTCAGTTTTTTAAAATACTTTTGAAAAAATAGGTAAATGTTGGGTTGTTTTTGTTTATCACATTTTTTTGAAGAATGTTTAAAAAATCCTCTGAATTTAGTGATGCCATTATTATTTTCTTCTTTGTCATCTCCATTATGATCATTATTATCATTATCATTATGATCCTGTTGTTTTTCAAGTGTGGCCAGTGTGTGTGAAACATAATGTTCCGCTTGCTGCAAAACGGTTCGTTTGGATGAAACATAATCAAAATGAGGGAATTCAAATACTTTTTTATTTTCATGGTGCTGTTGCTGTCTTCTAATCATGAGAAACTCAAGAAATGGGATTTCACATGACGTATTAATTTGATAAATGCATAAGTTTAATTTAACATCTTCGCCGGAATCATCATCGCCGCTAGCCCCATCTGAGTCAGGAACGTCTTCAAAATCAAAATCCAACAGTGACTCGAAATCTTTTGAAAGTGTGGATGCAAACGGATAAATGTCGCAATGATTAAAATCGTATTCATCTTCTGTCATTTTTTCTAAATTATACTGCAACAACAGCTCGTTCATGTCATCGTGGTCTTCATCGTTCCCGTCGTGATTGTTATGTTTGGATTTTTTACCGCCATTGGTTATAGTGCCAAGACGATTATTTTTATTTTTAGAAGAATTCCCAGGTAACATTACTACTACTACTACTACTACTATATTAAATAAATAATATTAATATTCTTATTAATACTAATATTATTTTATTTAAACTTTTTTCCTACGGATCGATTCTTTAATTTTTTCTTCTCTTGTTTCCATTAAAAATGTTGAAAGTTTTTCGGCTTGACTCGCATCTTCCTGGTAAAATGAAAGTAGGGCGCTCATCAGGTTATTTTTATTCAGCGGCGCCTTCACTTTTGTTTTTGAATAGATGAGCTGTCCTCCGTTGATGTCAAAACAATCAATTTCATTGTCCTTCATAATATGGAGCAGCTTGTCTGTTATTTCCTTTTTTTTATCTTTTCTCTCTTTAATTTCTTTTTGAAACTCTTTTATTTCGTTATCCATTTGAATCCACCCCTTCACATGTTTAACAAGCTGGTCCTTGGTCTCTGACGATGAAGATGATGCTGCTGCTGACGCGGATGACATTTATTTATAACGATATTATTATTGATTGATAAAAAATATAGGGTTATCTTTTTAATATATTTTTATTTTTTATATATTTACATAATCCTCTTCTGCTAATTAATTGATTATATTTTTAATTTTAATTTCAAATTTACATATTTTTATAATAAAAATTGAAATTTAAAATATTAGATTTCGATTACTTAGCATAAGATCATCAACCCCTTAAACAAATGGCACCGTTTAATAAAGTGTCAGAATATGTGAAACGCGCGGCAACATCCGTGTACAATAGTGTTTTCGTAAATATTATTGTATACTTTGTAATGTGCAACCTGGTGCATCATTATACGTCCAGAGTGTACATTTACTTTTGTGCGTATAGCACCCTCATGTTTCAGCTGAATAGCTTTTTAATGTCTCCGATTGTCATCATTTCACCTCACTGCATGGCACTCAGGTGGCTCATCTTGGAGAGCTCAAACACAGTGTACTTTCAAATACTCGCGTGCTGTTCGTGGGTCATTGCACGCATTACAAAATAAACCCATTCTGTGCTGCTCCATTTCACCGATCAATAATATAAAGAAGAAAAGAAGAAAACTTGAACCTTTTTGAAACTCTTTTTTAATTTTTGAAATTGGACATAAATAAATGTCCAAAAACGATTTTAGAAAAAAAGTTTGTAAAAATGAAAACCCTTTTTTTTTGACATTTTTTTTGAGACATTTATTTTCATTTTTCTTACGGTAAATGGTAATGCGACATTTTATAAAAAAGGTGCTGAGACCATAAGAGAAAAAGTGAAAAAAAGTGTTTTTTTCTGATTTTTTTCAAATTTTTCGGATTTTTTTCAGATCGATTGGATAACTTTTGGATAACTTTGGATAACTTTTGGACAACTTTATAGGAACATTTCAATAAAAAAATGACTCAAATAAGATATTTATGTTTTACATAAGATAAATAGTACAAAAAATTTATTAAGATAAAACAAATTAGGAAAGAAAAATATAAATTATCAAAAGTTCCCCCAAAAATGCAGAAATAGTGTAAAAAACATGAGATATTGATTTTTGGGGGATAAATTGCAATTTTTAATGAAAAAAAGAATGGAAAAAATGGTCGAAAAATGGAAAAACTTTCACTTTTTTGAAACTCTTTTTTAATTTTTGAAATTGGACATAAATAAATGTCCAAAAATGATTTTAGAAAAAAAGTTTCAAAAAACGAAAACCCTTTTTTTTTCGATTTTTTTTTCGACTTTTTTTTCTTAATTTTAAACGATCAATGATAACATGACTTTTTACAAAAATAGCGTTGAGACCATAAGAAAAAAAGTGTTTTTTTCAAGATTTTTCGGATTTTTTTCGGATTTTTCGGTACCATTTTAAAAAAAATGGATAACTTTTGGATAACTTTGGATAACTTTTGGACAACTTTATAGGAACATTTCAATAAAAAAATGACTCAAATAAGATATTTATGTTTTACATAAGATAAATAGTACAAAAAATTTATTAAGAT
>Ga0209500_10002036_pt1 | contig 14766 bp, 15 predicted proteins | sample S_140212_EF_Meta_FD_187323 | JGI IMG/M metagenome (GOLD analysis project Ga0209500, IMG submission 187323) | Freshwater microbial communities from Lake Simoncouche, Canada to study carbon cycling - S_140212_EF_MetaG (SPAdes) (version 2) | ecosystem: Environmental > Aquatic > Freshwater > Lake ... | reverse complement strand
CGATGCCCGTCTCGCAGATCACCCAGCCGCCGGTGCGCAGGAACTTTGGGGCATCGGTCAGGATACGGCGCAGGTCGGCGAGGCCTTCCTCGGGCGCAATGAGCGCGGACTTCGGATCGAACTCGCGAACCTCGGGATCAGCCTCGGCCACTTCGGCTTCGGTGAGATAGGGAGGATTCGAGACGATTAGGTCGTAGGCGTCGGTGACGGCGGCAAACCAATCCGACTCCGCGAAGTTGACGCGCTCCGTCAGGTTGCACTGCGCGGCGTTCTCACGGGCGAGCGTAAGGGCATCGGCCGAACGGTCGACCGCATCGACCTTCCAAAGCGGACGTTCGGAGGCGAGGGCCAGAGCGATGGCACCCGAGCCCGTACCGAGGTCGAGCACACGGACGGCCTGATCTTCAGGGAATAGAGCCAGCACCAGGTCGATGAGTTCTTCGGTCTCCGGACGCGGGATCAGCGCGCGCTTATCGGACTTCAGGACGAGATCACGGAATTCTACCTTGCCGACGATATGCTGGAGAGGTTCGCGATTACCACGGCGGACGGTGAGGTCGCGTAGGCGCTTCACTTCCTCGTCATTAAGTAGGCGTTCGAACTGCAGGTATAGGTCCAGGCGTTTCAGGCCCAGACCAGCGGCGAAGAGGTGCTCCGCTTCCACGCGTGGTTTTTCCAGGCCTTTACGGGCGAGAAATTCCGCGGCTTTCTTCAGCGTATCGAGCAGGTTCTGCATCAGCGGGCGGCGGCACGAGTCAGGCGATCGTTGTAGGCCGCGCCGATGCCAGCAGGCGGAGCAAGTTCGGCGTGGATTGTCTCGTAGCCGCGGGCATCGAGCTGGCGGAGCAGGTCGAAGAGATTACGTGCGGCTTCTTCGGTAGATCCGTTTTCAGAAAGCAGGAAGACATCGGCATTACCGGGAGGCGAGGCGCGGCGACCCATGAAGAGGATGGCCGAGCGCAGATTCGCGATGACCGGCAGCGTGCCGTTTGGGAAAAGCGCGACGCGAGTAGCGGGGCTATAATGACGCTCCAACATGCCCGGTGCGTCCTGCGCGGCCTGCTGGCTCGCGGCGCGCGTGACCACTTCGACTTCACCGAGTAAATCGCGCAATGCCTCCAGCGGAATCGGGCCCGGGCGGAGCAGACGGGCTCGTCCCGGGACGGAGAGGTCGAGGATGGTGGATTCAACGCCATGGGCGCAGGCGCCGCCGTCGACGATCCATGGGCAACGTTCGCCGAGGGAATCGCGCACGTGCACGGCCTTCGTCGGGCTCACGTAACCGAAAGGATTAGCGCTCGGCGCGGCCAACGGACGACCTGACAGACGGAGCACTTCCCGAAAGAGCGGGTGGGCCGGGATACGCACGGCGACCGTCTCCTTACCGGCGGTGACGAGATCCGGCACGACGGATTTGCGTCGCAGCACGACCGTCAGCGGGCCCGGCCAGAGGTGCGCAATCTTCGCGAGCCGCGGATCCGGCTCGGCCACTTCGGCGAGCGCGACCTGATCGAGCACGTGGACGATGAGCGGATCGAGCAGCGGGCGACCCTTGATCGCGAAGACCTGGGCGAGCGCGGCGGGATTGGTCGCATCCGCGGCGAGACCGTAGACCGTCTCGGTCGGCAGGGCTACGCAGGAGCCCTGCCGCAGAAGCTCGGCCGCGCGAGCGAGGTCGGCGGGAGCGGAGGTCAGGAAACTGGAAGCGGACGGAGACAAGGGAGACGGGACTTTACGGGACGAGACGGCGGGAGTCCCGTCCGATTTACCTCGGGGTGGCGGCGGGGGCAACCTCCCAGACCAGCAACAAAAAGGCCGCCTGAAAAGGCGGCCCGGGAAAGTCGTCGCGAGGACGATTACTTCATCGTGATCATATTGCGGGCACGCTTAACGGCCTTGGCAATATGACGCTGCTGGCGGGCGGTGAGGCCGGTCAGTTTGCGGGGCAGGATCTTGCCCGTCTCGGTGACGTAGCGCGTCAGGGCCTCGGGTTCGGTGAAATCGAAGTCGAGGGGGTTGCGGGAGCGCTTGAGCTTACCTTCGGTGGTCATGGGAGGTTTGGAAGTAAGAGGAGCAGGGCCGAGGGCAAGGAGAAATGGGGGCGCCAGAGGCGCCGGAGACAGGGCTAGGGCTAGGGACGGGGCCAGAATAGACATAAATAACCATAATTTGGCTCTTTTCTGAAAACCCTAGCCCTAGCCCCAGCCCTACCTTTAGCCCTTTTAGGCCCTTTTGACGGCGATCAGGAACTCTTTGTTACCATCCCGACCTTCAATCGGAGAGGGAATCACGCCGAGGACCTGGGCGCCGGGAAGCGACCGAATGGAAGCGGTCAGGCCATCGACCACGCGGGCATGGATGACCGGGTCCTTGATGATCCCCTGCGCCTTGTCGGCCTCGGCCCGCGTCGCCTCGAACTGCGGCTTGATGAGCGCGATCAGATGCCCGCCCTTCCCTGTCCGCTCCCAGGCGGCCGGCAGAACTAGCCTTAAAGAGATGAACGAGAGATCCATGACCACGATACCGTAGGTCCGGTGCGGTAGCTCAACCGTGTTGATCTCGCGAGCGTTGAACTTCTCGAGGTTCTTGATGCGCGGATCATTACGCAGCTTGGAATGAAGCTGCGCCGTACCGACGTCGACGCACGTCATGCTGACGACGCCGCGCTGCAGGAGACAGTCCGTGAAGCCGCCGGTCGACGCGCCGACGTCGAGCCCGTGCAAGCCTTCGACGGGTATCTTGAAATGGTCGAGCGCCCCTTCGAGCTTCTCGCCACCGCGGGAGACGAAGCGCGGAGGCTGATCGACGATCAACACCGCATCTTCGGGAAAAGACTGCGAGGGCTTGCTGACGACCGCGTCAGGGCCGGAGCGGACCTTGCCGGCCAGGATAAGGGCTTGGGCGACCGAGCGGGTCGGGGCGAGGGAAAGCTTTAGCAGCAATTCGTCCGCACGCATCCTGCCGGGCTTCGCGGCCATCGGTCAGTCGAGGAAACCCGTGAGGGGCGAGGTCGGTTCGGCCTTGTCCGAGCCGAGGCCCAGGCCCGCTTCGCGGGCAGCACGACCGGCTTCGACCGCGAGGCGGAAGGCGCGGGCCATCGCGATGGGATCGCCCGAGGAAGCGATCGCGGTATTCACCAGGACGGCGTCGGCACCCATCTCGAGGGCTTCGGCGGCGTGCGAAGGCGCGCCTAGGCCGGCGTCGACGATGACCGGCACGCGGGCCTGTTCGATGATGATGCGGAGGAAGTCGCGGGAAAGTAGTCCACGGTTCGAACCAATCGGCGCACCGAGCGGCATGACCGCGGCGGCGCCGACTTCTTCGAGGCGTTTGGCGAGGACCGGGTCGGCGTGAATATAGGGCAGGACCGTGAAACCCTTCTTCACCAGCTCGCGACAAGCCTCGAGGGTCTCGATCGGATCGGGCATCAGGTATTTCGGGTCCGGGTGGATTTCGAGCTTCAGCCAGGATGTGCCGAGGGCTTCGCGGGCGAGCTCGGCGGCAAAGATGGCCTCCTTGGCCGTGCGTACGCCGGAAGTGTTGGGCAGGATGAGATGCTTCTTCGGATCGAGCGCGGACAGGATACCGTCATCCTGAGCGCCGAAGCGGACGCGCTTGATGGCCATCGTGACCACCTCAGCGCCACAGGCGTCGAGCACCGCACGGAGCTGCGCGGCGGAAGCATACTTGCCCGTGCCCGTGAAGAGGCGCGAAGCGAAGGTACGGTCGGCGATACGGAGCGAGGACATCGTTGCTTGCACAATCCGAACGGAGGCGGGCTTGTCCAGCCCTCGCATCCGAAACCTAGGCGGACACCGCTTCGACCAACGATTTCGCAGCTGAAACGGGGTCGGCCGCCAAGGCGATGGCGCCGCTGACCGCAAGGCCGTGGGCACCGAGCGCACGCAGCGCCGGCCAGTCGGACGCCGTCACGCCGCCGATGGCGTAGCATGGCAGCGGCGCGGCTCCGGCGATGAGCGCAGCGAGGGATTCCGCCGTATGGATGGCCGCAAGTTTCTGTTTACTCGCCGTATGGCGGAAGGGGCCGACACCGGCGTAGTCGACGCGCACGCCGGCAAAACGGGCGAGGTGAGCGGGCTCATTGAGCGTCACGCCCACGATGGCGAAGTCGCCGAGCAAGGCGCGGGCCGCGGCGGGCGAAGCGTCGTCGCCGCCGAGGTGGACGCCGTCGGCTTCGGCGCGGAGCGCGACCTGCGGGGAATCATTGACGACGAAGGTCGCGCCGTAGTCGCGGCAAAGTTCGGCGATCGCGGCGGCTTCGGCGATCCAGACGTCTTCCCGGAGATGCTTCGCGCGGAGCTGAATCCAGCGCACGCCGCCTTCAAGCGCGGCGAGGGCCTGCGCCCGATGCGTGAGCGGCGAGGCGTCGAGCGTCAGGAACTGCAGGCGCGGGAACACGGCCTAGTACTTGCGCTTCAGCTTACGCGCTTCCTTGCCGTACCAGGCGCGCTCGAGGTCGAGGAACGCACGGACGGGGTCGGGCTGCTTCCAGACCGAGCCGATGAAGGCGATGCCATCGAAGCCCATCTCGCGGGCTTGCGCGGCGTTCTTCGGGGTGATGCCGCCGAGCGCGTGGACGGGGGCGCCGCCTTCGGCCTTCCAGCGCCGGAGGATGACCTCGTATTCGCGGAGCGTGCGGCGGGGGCGATGGTCCTTCTTTGAGACCGACTCGAAGATCGGGGTTAGGAAGACGTAGCCACAGGCCTTGTCGGTCGAGCGGAGCTCATCGTAGTCGTGGCACTTGGCGCTGACTGGAGCATGCTTGGGCCAGCGGCGCGGAATACGTTCGCCTGGGTGCATCTGGAAACCGCCGAGCTTATTCGCTTCGACCAGTTCCGGCTCTTCGCCGAGGACAATGCGGGGCCAGAAGGTCTCGGGGACGGCGCGCAGGAACTGCTCGTAATGGCGGCGATCCCAATCCTTACGAACCTGCACATGGAGACGGCCGAGGCCGGCGTCAAAAAGGCGACGGACTTGTTTCGTATCCCAGCTGCCGTCGTTGGGGGTGAAGAGCACGAGATTCTCCGGGGCCGGGGCTTCCGGCTCGCTAACGAAGAGTCCTTTGATGAATTTGAACATGAGAGAGGTCAGCCACCTTGGGCGGCGCGGATGACGAGGATGCGGGCGCCCTCGGCGAGGGCGTGGGCGGACCAGCGGGAACGGGGGACCACCTGTTCATCGACCGCGGCGGCGACGGCTGGCTCCTGGGCGACGCCCAGCTCGGCGAGCAGGTCCGCCAGCGTCCGGGCGGCGGTCTCCTTGAGCTCATCGTTGATGGTCACGCGCATGTGGGAGCGACCCTGTCCCGCGGGGGGCGGGCTGGCAAGCGGAGGTTTGGGGTTGCGGGAACGGGCGGGCGGGCTTGGCTGAAACCCATGAAGACCCTGCGCCTGCCCCTGCTGTCCGTCTTGGCCGTCCTGGCCGCCCTCACCCTTTCCTCCTGCAATAACAAAGAACAAATGAAAGACTCCCCTGCCGCCGGCACCCCTCGTGCCATCATCCACACCAACTACGGCGACATGACCGTCGAGTTCTGGCCCGACGTCGCCCCGCGCACCGTGGACAACTTCCTGAAACTGTCCCGCGAGAAGTTCTACGATGGCTCCGCCTTTCACCGCGTGATCAAAGGCTTCATGATTCAGGGCGGCTGCCCGAACTCCAAGGTCGGCGCCCGCGGCGCCCCCGGCACCGGCGGCCCCGGCTACATGGTCAAGGCCGAGTTCAACAACCGTCCGCACGTGAAAGGCGTGCTTTCCATGGCCCGCTCCAGCGACCCGGACAGCGCCGGCAGCCAGTTCTTCATCTGCCACGGCGACGCCTCCTTCCTTAATAATAAATATACGGCCTTCGGCAAGCTGGTCGCCGGCGAGGAAGTCCTCAACAAGATCGCCAATATCCGCTGCGTCGGCATGGAAGGCTCGACCCCCACCGAACGGGTGGAAATCAGCAGCGTGGAGATCGTGGAAGCCAAGTAAGGGTTCCGCCTTTACAGCCCCGCCCGACCGCCTAACCTGACGCTTCCCCATGAAAACCCTCAGCACCCTCGCAGTCCTCTCCCTCACCGCGGCCGCCCAAGCCCTGACCATCGACCTCCAGATTGGAACCGGCAAACCCAGCACTCCGCTCGCTGGCGGCGCCAGCGCCGACAACACTTCCATCGTCGGCGTCGGCATCGGCACCCATCTCAGCGAAAACTCCCACCTCGGCCTCAACCTGAGCACGCGTGACATCGTCACCTCCGATCCGGTCGATGCCAAGGCCCGCACCGCCATCATCGAATACACCTACGAACTTAACCCGACCGGCGGCATCCACCCCTTCATCGGAGCCGGCATCGGCTACGCTTGGCTCAAGAATACCGATAAGGCGACCGCCCTCGCCTCCGACGTCTTTGCTGGCCTGCGCTTCACGATCACCGAGTCCGTTGACCTGACCCTCACGGCCCGTGCCCACCAGCTGTACAACGTGGACTTCAGCCAGGTCCAGGGTGAAAATAATCGTCAGGTGAACAGCTTCGAAGCCGTCGCCGGTCTGCGCTTCAAGTTCTAAGCGGCCAAAGCGCCCAAACAAAAGCCGCCCAACCGGGCGGCTTTTTTATTGGCGTCATTCCAGCCGACCTCAGGGGGCAAGCAGGCCTTGTTCCTTCATCCAGGCGCCGAGTAGGTCGGTCCACTTCTTCGCCGCCTCGCAACGATCGGAGGCACCCCAGCCATGGCCGCCCTTGGCCCAGATATGGACCTCGGTGGAGCCGCCCATCGACTTGAGGACCTTGGCCAAGGCCATCGAACCTTCGGCGGGGTAACCATCGTCGGCGCTGTGCGCGAAGAAGACCGGCACGGGCTTCGTGCCCTTGGGCGGTACGACGCCGTCCGGGCCTTCTCGGAGCACGCTGTCGGGCTTGTCCTTCTCAAAGAGATAGGCCGGATAGACGAGGACGGCGAAATCTGGGCGGGCCGTGCCGGCTTCAGCCGGCGAGTAAGCAACGCGGGCGGCGAGGTTCCCGCCAGCGGAGAAACCGAGGATGCCGACCTTAGCCGGGTCCGCGTTCCATTCCTTGGCACGCTCGCGCACGATCTGAATCATGCGACGGGCGTCCATCACTGGGACGCTCCAAGGCTTAACGTTATCGCGGCGCGGCACGCGATAGCGGAGCACCACGGCGGCGCTGCCGAAGGCGTTAAGACGACGGGCGACTTCGGCGCCTTCATGTTCTTCCGCGAGGATGCCGTAACCGCCGCCAGGGCAGACGATGACGAGCGGAGCGCCGGGCTTGGCGGCGGGATAGACCACGAACTCAGGGATCATCACGTCGGTGCGGTGACCGTTCTTGTTGATAATGCCTTTCGGGTCCTGGCCGGGTTTGGCCTTCAGGGTTTCGGCGGGCGGCGCGCCTTCCCACACCAGGGCGGGCGGGAGCGACGCGGCGCCGAGGGATGCGCCGAGCAGACTGAGGAGGAGCGTAGTCTTCATAGGAAAGTTTAGAGCGGAGCGAGTAGGCGCTGGTCGACGAGCCACGCGCGGAGGGTTTCGGTCCAGACCTTCGCGGCTTCGCAACGTTCGGTCGCACCCCAGCCATGACCGCCCTTGGCCCAGACATGGACTTCGGTGGAGCCGCCGAGGGATTTCAACTTCGCAGCGAGGGCCATCGAGCCTTCGGCCGGGATACGATCATCCGCGCTGTGCGCGAAGAAAGCCGGCACGGGCTTCGGGCCCTTCGGAGGAACCACGCCCTCCGGTCCGTCGCGCAGGACGCTGTCCGGCTGGTCCTTCTCGAAGAGGTAGGCCGGGTAAATCATGACGGCGAAATCCGGACGGGGGACGACGCCTTCGGCCGGCGAGTAAGCAACGCGGGCGGCGAGGTTCCCGCCAGCGGAGAAACCCAGAATACCGACCTTGGCCGGGTCGGCGTTCCATTCCTTCGCACGCTCGCGCACGATCTGAAGCGTGCGACGGGCGTCCATCACCGGGACGGTCCAAGGCTTATCCTTGTCACGACGCGGCACGCGATAACGCAGGACCACAGCGGCGCTGCCAAATGCATTGAGGCGGCGGGCGACTTCGGCGCCTTCATGTTCTTCCGCGAGGATACCGTAACCTCCGCCCGGACAGATAATGACAATCGGGGCGCCGGGCTTGGCCGCGGGATAGACCACGAATTCGGGGAAGAACACATCGCCGCGGTGCGTCTGCTTGTTGAGCGTCCCGCGCGGATCCTGGCCTGGCTTGAGCGTGAGCGTCTCGGCTGGCGGGGTGCCCTCCCAGACGGGGAGAGGAGCGAGAGGGGCGGCGGTGCATCCAGCTAACGCCAGGAGCACGGGTGTCAGGAGACGGGTCTTCATAGGTAAGGTCATTCGTGTCGGAGGGCTTCGATCGGGTCGAGCTTGGCGGCGCGGAGCGCCGGGTAGACGCCGGCCACGAGGCCGACGATCACTGAGAAAGCGAGGCCTTGGGCCATGATCACCCAGTCGAGGGTAGCGACCGCCCCCGTGGGCAAGGCCTGGGTCAGGATGTAGTTCATCAGTGCGACGATTCCTATCGAAACCACCAGCCCGATGAGTCCACCGATAACCGAGATCACCGCAGCTTCAGCGAGGAACTGCAGGAACAGGTCCGAGCCGCGCGCCCCGACAGCCTTGCGGACGCCAATCTCGCGGATGCGTTCATTGATTGAGGCGAGCATCACGTTCATAATCCCGATGCCGCCCACGAAGAGGGAGATACCGGCCACGCCGCCAAGCGAGAGCTTGAAGGCCGCCTCCGTCTTACGGAAATCCTCGAGCGTCTGCTCGTTGGTCGTGATGGCGAAGTCGCGCAGACCCTTATGGCCAGCCAGCATCGTGCGCTCGGTCTGCTCGACCGCATCGCGCAGCAGCTCGGCGTCACCGATGCGCAGGCCGAGGCCGCTCAGACGGTCATTGCCGATGAACTTCGCCTGAGCCGTCGAGACGGGGATGAGCGCCCCGCTGTTGCGCCAGCGCCAGGCGCCACCTCCGCCGCGGGAATTGGCGGAGCGGATTTGCATGCCGGTGCCCTCGATGTTATTCAGCACGCCGATGACCGTGAAGCGACGACCGCGAATCTTGATGACCTTGCCCACCGGGTCGACATTGGCCCCGAATAGCTCCGGTACGACAGCCGAACCGAGGACGATGACGTCGTTCATGTTCAGCACGTCGAGGTCACTGACGAAGCGGCCGAAGCCTGGCTCAATCCAGCGCTTGGCGACTGGCAGGTAGTCAGCCGTGACGCCAGTGACGTAGGTGCTCGTCTCCCGGCCGTCGATAATCAGGCGCTCGTAGCCTACCCGGGCTTCAGGCGAGATGTTATCGACGAGCGGCACGGTCTTACGAATCCGCTCGACGTCACGCATCGTGATTCCTTCCGAAAGCTCAGCCAGGTGCTCTTGCTCTTTCGGGAGCTGCTCGCGGGTGACCGTGATCTTCTCGATGCCGCCCATTGCATCGACGAACTGGCGGAAGTTGCCAACCATACCCTGCACCACCGTGACCATGGCGACGAGCGAAGCTACGCCTAGGATGATGCCCGACATCGAGAGGAGCGAGCGGACCTTGTTGGCTTGGAGTTCGCGGAGGCCGTTGATGACGGCGGGGCGAATGCGGTCGAAGAGCTTCATTGAATGCGGTCCTCTTGGACGCGGCCTTCACGCATCGAAATCACGCGGTGGGCCTTCTCGGCGACGGAAAGATCGTGCGTGACGAGCACCACGGTGATACCTTCCTTGATCAGTGAGCCGAGCAGGTCGAGGATACGGTCGATGTTCTTCACGTCGAGATTGCCGGTCGGCTCGTCGGCGAAGATGATCGAAGGCGAGCCCACGATGGCACGCGCGATGGCAACGCGCTGGCGTTCGCCGCCAGAGAGCTGGCTCGGGCGGTGATCGAGGCGATGCGACATCCCGACGCGAGCGAGCGCGGCGGCCGCGGCGGCCGCGTTGGTAACGGGGTCCGAGTTCTCGCGATACAGCAACGGCAAGGCCACGTTCTCGAGGACCGTGAGGCGAGGCAGTAGGTTAAAGGACTGGAAGACGAAACCGACGCGGTTGGAGCGATACCAAGCGCGCGAGTCCGGGTCGAGCTTGGCGACTTCCTGGCCATCGAAGACGATGCTGCCTTCGCTCGGCGTGTCCATGAAGCCGAGGATGTGCATGAGCGTCGACTTGCCGGAGCCAGAGGGCCCGAGGATGGCGACAAACTCGCCCTTCTGGAAGTCGAGGTCGACGCCCGCGAGAGCATGGACGGTCTCGTCACCCATGACATAGGCCTTACGCAGGCCGCGAATGGCGATGAGTGCAGGCATCTCAGCGGACCGGCGCGGGGCGCACGAGGCTGACGACATCGCCCGCCGCGACACCTTCCTTAATCTGGGACCAGCCGGCGTCGCTGAGACCCAGCTTGACCTTGCGGGCGTCCCATTCGCCTTCGGCGTTACGCACGTAGACGAGGCGATCGGCACCATCGATGAAGACGGCCGACACCGGCACGGCGACCTGACCTTTAACGCTGTCGACGGTCACGGTGACGTTGGCGCTGATGCCCGGGCGAACGCCGTCGCCGGAGGCGAAGGAGACTTGGGTCGGGAAGACGCGTAGATCAGGCACCTTGAGGTCGGCCGTGCCGAACGGGGTCATGAAGTTAATCTTGCCGGGCTTACGCAGGCTAGGGATGGAGTCGAAGGTCACCAGCGCGTCTTTCCCGATTTCGACGCGCGTGGCGGCGAATTCGTTAAGATTGACGTCCACGCGCAAGATCGACGTGTCGGACACCGTCATGATGAGCGTTCCGCTATTGATCGACTGCGCTCCGATGACGATCTGGCCTTCAAGGATAGTGCAATCGGAGACCTGTCCGTCGTGCGGGGCTCGGATGACCGTCTTGCGGACGTTCTCGGAAGCCTTATCGAGCCGGGACTGGGCAATCTCGCTCTGCAACTTCGCCACCTCGTAGGCGGTCTTGGCGTCGAGCATCTCGCGCTCGGAGACGAAGCCTTTAGCGCGCAATGCCTCGGAGCGACGCAGGTCGCGGGTGACCTTCTCCAGGGTGAATTTCTGCAGCTGTAAGGTACGACCGGCCTCATCCGCATCAGCCTTGGCGAGGACGGGGTCAAGTTCAGCGAGGACCTGCTCCTTCTTCACCATGTCGCCGGTCTGCACGTAGAGCTTCTGGAGCTTGCCGCTGACTTCCGCCCGGATATTACTGTAAATCACTGCACGAACGAAGCCCGCGGCTTCGACTGTCTCGAGGATGTCGCGCTTCTCGGCCTTGGCCTCGAAGGCGGGCGCGAGCGACTGACGGCTCGGATTCTTCTTCTTCGGCCAGAACGCGAAGGTGAGCCCGCCGACGACGGCCAGGAGGAGGAATGGCTTGAGAAACTTCATGGAGTGGAGGTCAGCGGGGGAAGTGGGTCTTCAGAGCCTAGGCCGGCACCAATCTTCTGCTCGACGGCATCCATTGTGAAGCCGTGCCGCGGTAGGAGGGAGCCATCGAGACGGGCGACCTTCGCCGAGGCGGCGCGAGCGTCGAGATGCGACTGGACCCAGTTAAGCTGGGCGGAGTCGAGGGCGGCCTGCGCCTGGAGCACCCGGAGGACGTCCGACTGTCCGGCGTCGTAGCGAGCGCGTTCCCCTTCATAAGATTGGCGCTGTAACTCCAGCGAAGAGGTCGCAGCCTCGACACGGGAACGGGCGGCTTCGAGTTCACGCCACGAGGCTCGGGCGGAGAAAACCAGGTTCTGACGGACGTCGGCGAGGCGGAGTTCGGCTTGACGGCGGGCGCGGTAAGCCGACCGCAGGGTCGCCGTCGACTCACGGAAGCCGAGGGGAAAACTGAGCCGTAACTCAGCGAAGTTACCCCAGCCAGACTGCTGACGATACGCATCAAGTCCGCCCGAGACGCCGATAGCGGAGGAACCATACCGCGAGGAACCCATCGAGAGATCGAGACTGGGATGGTCGTTCTGTTCCGCCTGCGCGACAAGCGCTTCAGACTGGGCGATATTGGAAAGCTGGATGGACGCGCCGAAATCGAAATCCGCGACCGTGCGAATCCACGGGGCGAAAGCCGGCGGCGCCGATACCGCGGACGTCGGCATCTCCGCGACAAGTAAGGCCGCCTCAACGCCGGCGGCATCACCTTGGCCGAGCAGGCGCCGGAGGCTCATCTCCGCGTTGTCGAGCGTCTGACGGGAATTCAGGACGGCGACCTGCTGACTGGCGACATCCGCCGCGGCCTGAAGCTCCTCGAGCACGGTAGCGTCGCCCAAAGAACGTTTGGCACGAATTTGGGCGAGGAAGGTCTCCGCGGAACGGAGGCTCGTCTCGCGCAACGCGACGAGTTTACGCGTACCCGCGAGCGACCAGTAAGCGATCTCGGCGTCGCGGATGAGGTCAAGCGAAGCGGCGCGCAGGGTGAGCCGGTTACGATATGCGGCCTGGCGGGCAGAAATGAGCGAGCTCAAGTTCACCGCGCGCCAACCCCCCGCGAGTAGCGGCTGCGTGTAGACGACATTGGTGCCGAGGTCGTAGGTCGAGGCCGAGGCCAGAGCTCCGCTATCCTTCCACGAGCGCGTGAGACCCGCGCCGACCGAGAGCGTACCGCCCCAACTGAATTTCTGGCTCAGCGCGACGTCGGAGTCATGCAAGCGGCCAGCGGCAATTCCGCTGGTGATATCGGTGGAAGCCCGGGAGCCGCTGAGTCGATTGGTCCACGACAGATTCGGATCGAAGACGGATTCCGACACCTCGACCGTGTCCAAGGAGCGTAACGCGTCGAGGCGGGTGATCGTCAGGCCGAGATTATGAAGCAACGTCCGGTCGATAGCCTTCTCTAGGGTGAGCGGCCCGGCGGGCGCGAGGGCGCTCGACGCAGGCAAGCCCAGCTCGGCTCCCGAAAGGGAGGCCGCCGCCAGAAATGCCAAGGTGAGGACGAGACGCATGCGTTAGGGTAAGAACCTCATAACAGAGAGTTTGTTCCCACTGCAAAACAAAGCGGCGCACCTTTCAGTGCGCCGCAGGGTGACAACTGGAAACAACCCTTACTTGGCCTTCGAGATCTCGACGAGTTCGACCTCGAACTCGAGGACCGACTTGCCGGGGATCGGGCCCTGACCCTGGTCGCCATAGGCGATGGCAGACGGGCAATAGAGGACGATCTTGCCGCCGATGCCGATCAGCTGGACGCCTTCAGTCCAAGCCGGGATGACGCCGCTGAGCGGGAATTCGGTCGGCTCGTTGTTGCGAGTCTTGGTGGAGTCGAAGACCTTGCCATCGACGAGCTTGCCTTCGTAGCGGCATTTCACGGTCGATTCCTTGGTCGGCTTCACGGCGGAACCCGGAGCGAGAATCTTATAGCGGAGTCCGGAGGCGGTCTTCGTCACCGACTTATCCGTGTCGACCTTGGCGAGGAACTCGTCGTTCTGCTTGCCCCACTTGCCGGCCTTGGCGTTGACGCGTTCCTGGAACATGGCGTCGGCGCCTTCGCCCAGTTCGGCGGGATTGAACTTCGGCTTTTCGCCGCGCAGCGCCTGGCGCACGCCGGCGAGGAAGAGTTCAATCTCCTCGTCGGTGAGCTCGAGCTGCGAGTTGACTTGCGGCATGGGGGACTGGCTGGCGATGGAGAAGCCAAGCATGGTCCAAGCCTGTTTGACCTGATCAGGGGTGAGCGGTTTCACGATTTTTGCGGGGGGAGGAGGGGTGGTGGCGGCGGCTTTCGGCGCGTCGGCGGCATGGAGAGATGCGACGGCGACGGCCAGCGCGGCGAGGACGGGGTATTTCATGGGAAAGAGGTTCGTAGCCGATTCAGGCCTTCGGGGGAAGCACCTTTGCGTGCTCCTGCAAGGAACTAACCGTGAGGGGGTGTTCGCGCAGGGAGCGGATACCCAGGACCGCAGCGCGGGCCGCGTTCATCGTGGAGGCCATATACACGCCCCGGAGCACGGCTTCGGAACGCATCGCGTTCTCGTCCTTGCGGGGGAGCATACCCGCGGCGGTGTTCACGATCATTTGCAGCTGGCCATTCTTCAGGAGGTCGAGCGCGTTGGGGCGGGCGCCTTCGGAGATCTTACCGAGCTTGGTAACCTTGACGCCGGCGGCCTCGAGGGCCGCGGCGGTGCCGCTAGTGGAATAGAGGTTGAAGCCAAGCGCGGCGAGATCGCGGGCGACGGCGACAGCGCCATCCTTGTCGCGATCCTTGACGGAGAGGAAGGCGTTGCCGGCGACAGGCAGAGCGGGCTGCGCAGCCATCTGCGCCTTGGCGTAGGCCATACCGAGATCGTCGTCGCAACCCATGACTTCTCCCGTGGAACGCATCTCGGGCGAGAGCGCGACCGGGGCGCCGGGGAAGCGACTGAACGGGAAGACGGATTCCTTGACGGACCAATAGGGCGGACGGATCTCACGGGTGAAGCCGAGATCTTTGAGTTTGGCGCCGAGCATGCAGAGCGAAGCGAGCTTCGCGAGCGGCACGCCAATAGCCTTGGACACGAACGGAATCGTGCGCGAGGCGCGCGGGTTGACTTCGAGCATGAACACAATGCCGTCCTTGATCGCGAACTGGATGTTCATCAGGCCGACGACTTTGAGACGCTTGGCAAGGGAATGGGTAATGCGACGGACTTCGTCGACGAGTTCCGTCGAGAGCGAGTGCGGGGGCAGCACCATGCCGGCGTCGCCGGAGTGCACGCCCGCGTGTTCGATATGCTCGAGCATGCCGCCGATGACGGTGGTCTCGC
>Ga0209500_10002033_pt1 | contig 14778 bp, 24 predicted proteins | sample S_140212_EF_Meta_FD_187323 | JGI IMG/M metagenome (GOLD analysis project Ga0209500, IMG submission 187323) | Freshwater microbial communities from Lake Simoncouche, Canada to study carbon cycling - S_140212_EF_MetaG (SPAdes) (version 2) | ecosystem: Environmental > Aquatic > Freshwater > Lake ... | reverse complement strand
TGTGTTGGATCGCCTGTCTGAAAAAGCGGTGGTTGATTTTTTTCCGTTGCGCTTCGCGGTTGCTCGAGCCGATCCGAGTTTTCCTCCGTGGCTTCGGTTGCAGCTGAGGTGGGCGATTCCTGCTTGGTCGAGGCTGGGGGCTATCTCGCCTGTTTCTGCTAGGGGTGGTTCGTGGTCTGCGGTTGGGCCGTCGGGGTGTGATCCGGGCAGGGTCATGTCGACCGGGTAGCCGCAGCGAATACAGACTGGCTCGCATTTGGCTAGCACTTGCTTGCGCCATGCGCGGTACTGGGCGGTCGAGTGAAGGCTGCTCATGCTCGGCGTCCGGCCAGGATGCGGTGGACTGCCTCGACGGGGTAGCCCTTCTGCCTAGCTTGGCAAGCCATGAGCCAGCGCTCGTGGGTTTCTGGCCGGCAGAACTGGCAGGGGCTGGTGTGGTCGGTGTCTATCCAGCCCCGATAACAGATCACGTGGCCGCAGTTGCAGCCAGGCTTGCGACAGTGTGCGTCGATCTCGATGGGTGTGTGCATTTCGTTTCCCCTAGCGTTTGGGCCACTCGCCCCGACCTTACCCCTGCGGGGTCTGGCCGAGCGGCCATTGTTGTTCGGTTAGTATTTTCCCCGATCATCCTCTAACCCTTTCGGGTCTTGCATCTACTCCGCAACCATGCACCCATTTCCGCATGGCAGGCCCACCAGCTCTGACCTGGGTTAGACCCGCCGAATACTCGGGCCATGGCATTAGGGCGCTGCCATGCGGCGATGGTGCTGTGGTTTAGTTGGATGCTTCGGGGTGCTGCTCGAGGTAGGCCTGCCACACGTGGGCCTGTAGCCTGCCTCGCTCGCCTACAGGGATGCCTACCTTTCGAGCCCAGGCCCGGACATCCTTTTCGGTTGCGATCATGAGAATGGGCCTCCTGACATGTGATCGTGAATATCGCCGATCATTCTATGCATGTTCATAACTGCTTTTCTGGCTTTCTCGTCTGCCTCATATTGGAGAGTTGCGTTCAGGTCTTTTAGCTCGCGGTGAACGGCTTCGTGGTCGTACTCCCATTCCTCAATTTCATCGAGGTTTTCCGAGGCTACTCCCTGGCCGCATTGACGGTTAGGACACTGGAATATATAGATCATGCTGTTTCCCCTTCAGTAAATGCCTCGACCGTGGTCGATTCCTGCATCTTCTCGATAACGTCTGATGCTTGCTTTTTTGTCAGGTCGTCGAGGCTGGTGACCGTATCATGGTTAGCTGCCATTAGGCAGGCATTCACCAGGCCGAGGAATTCCTCGCGTGTCGCGATCCCGAGATCCTTGGCGATTCCCCTGATCTTGCCTTTCTGTGCAGCTGACGCCTCTCCTGTGCCTCCATAGACCCTTGGTGCACCGGGCAGGTTAGGAATTGGCTGGCCATTGGGGAAAGTCTCTACCTTGGGTTGAGGCTTGTAGAATGGGTCATCCTCTGGTGTGCCAGTGAGTCGCTCGGCTTTAGTCATTTCGGTCATCGAGGCTCGGAACTTTTCTTTCGAGTATCCGGCATTTGCTAGGGCTCGGCCGATTGCTGAGGTCTCGCAGTTCTCGAGGGCTGAGGTCTTATTGACCGGAGAGCCTCCTACTACTTCCTCGGCGAATCCGTTAGCTGCGAGGCGGTCGCCGATCCAGACCTGAGCTTCCATGAGGTACTGAAGCGGTCGGCCTGAGTCGTCTCGGACTACCTCGATAAGCCGGGACTCGATGCGGCCGTCGGCCTTGTGCTCGCCCCAGAACTTGTGAATGCGGGTATCGACGGTTTCGTACTGGCTGAGATCAAATGCCATGGTTAGCCGCCATTACCTCGACGCAGCGCCATGAGCAGAAATGCATTTGGATGCCGGCACGCGGTGTAAGCGTGAGGTATGCACCTTCGTGCATGAATTCATGGCAGTGGTTGCACTTGTAAACGATCATGCGAGGATTTCCCATTCTCTGAGGATTCGGCCGTGATTGCCTTTGACTATGGATGTGGTGAAGCCTGAGGCGCGGATAAGGCCCTTTGAGGCCCATGAGTGCATGAGAGCGCCTATCTGGTTAGTAGATCCGCAGGGTAAACCCACGTGCAGCCTGAGGTCGTCGGCTGTGATTGTTCGCCCAGGCCCAAGGTCGCGCCGGTAATCGTTGGCCCGCTGGTGCCATTCGGCGTCTTTAACGACGGCGGCTGTGGCTGCGGCTTTGGCTGCATAGCCGCTCCCAGCAGAACACCAGCTGCAAACGCTATTCCTGAGAGGCCGACCACAAGTAGTGCAGTCGCTAAGCGTTGTTCCGAATAGTGTGTCATTTTGCATCGTTTCCCCTTGTTTGTTTGTGTTTGTTAAAGGCCTGCGGTCTCGATTGCTCCTGCGATGGACATGATCCCGGCGAATAGCAGGGCCACACCCATACCAAACAACATACGTATGACATTCTGTAGCGTCATTTCCCCTACTTTCCTGGTGTGCAGGTCCAGCGGCCGCCGGCCCAATGCTTTGAGCCTGACCACTTTCCCCTGTGGTTGAGTGTTTCGACCATGGCCGCGATTTGGAGATTTGCCGGCCATTTGTGCATTTCTGTAGCCCTGAGTCGTGCAGCGAATTCTCGAGGCCTTGGGTGCCAGGTCTTGAGCCAGTCGAGCATCATCCAGGTCGAGCCGTCGGTTAGGGCGTCATTAAATTGGAACATGCCAAAATAACCGTTCGCCCGGTTAGTGCTTTTCGGGTTGCTGTGTGATTCTCTTTCGGCCACGCACTCGACGTACCTGATTTGATCCTGAGGAACGACGTAGGTGGGACCGGCTAGGAGCGCCGCAGCTGCTACGGCCGCCACAATCACACGGCCTCAATGATCGTAACGGTAGACGATACGCGGGTGCGGGTTATTGCTTCCACACTGTCGCGGTTTACTCGCCTCTGGCCCCCGGGCGTCTTGTGCCCTTCGATTATGCCCTTGTCCACGTACTGTCGGACGGTCTCCCGAGTGACCCCCAGAATTCTGGCGGCCTCACCGGGCTTTATTAGTTCGCTCATCGTTTCCCCTTTCGGGTCAGACATTAGCGGTGTCTGCGCTATTTGCGCTTTTTATTTCTTCGGCGTGTTGAGAATCGGCAGCGGGAAGGTCTGGGCATTGTTCTCGCCCTTGGTCGAGAATGACACGTGGATATGGTGCATGTGCCCATAACCCGAGCCACGCCACTTCCACATCGAGTTCGCGTAGGTGCCCGAGGCGATCTGATCGTTAAAGACCACGTTTTTGATTCGATTAGCGCCTGGTATGCCTGAGGCGGCGTAGGCGACGATTTGGTTAGCCAGCCGTTGGGCTGCGCCTGGGTCTTTGGGGTCGAGGTCGGCGTCGATGTCGAGGGCATGGACTAGGCCTCGAGCGTCGGGGTTGTGGTCTGACTGTCGGCCGGCGTGGGCCTTGTCGCCGATCCAGCCGTCTGAGCGCTTGTCGCGCTTGGGCCAGCGCTTATTGACCTGATTGCGGAGGGTTACGCCTCCAGCGACTAGTCGGGCCATTACTCTCCCTCGATTTCTAGCTCGGGCATCGTGGCTGTGTCGTCGACATGGGGCCTCGAGTTGATGCCGTAACGGTAGTCGTCACGGTTAAGGGCGTTCATTAGGACGGGGATGCCTGCGGCACCTAGGGCCACGATCAGGGGGTGAACGTTGGAGGTGGCAAGCCATGAGCCTAAGGCCCCTAGGAGGGCTCCTGCGAGGCTCTTAGCGACCGTACCTTCCCAAGTAACCGCCAGCCATTTACCCATGACTTACCACCTGTTCTAGAGCCGACTTGCGAGGTCGTCGAGTTTCGCTGAAATGTCGGCCAGGCTTGACCCGCCGTTGCGGTAGCCGGGCTGAATGGTCTTGGTGTATTTCTCTAGCTCTTGACGGACTACGGCCCGCACTAGCCAGATAATGCCAGCGAGTATGGCGGCCATGATCGTAATAACACCAACCGCTAGGCCGACTACGTCCGTCCACTGCATTTCAGCTCTTGAGGCGGCCGAGCACGATTGCTCGTGCCCGGATCGTGGCAGGATTTAGGCCCATGTCAGCAGCTGCACCCTTCTTGCGTGGGGCCTTCTTGGGCTCCTCGACGGGCTCCAGTGCTTGCTCGATTTCCTCAGCTTGCTGGTCGCTCATGCTGTCCCCTCTGGTGAGATAAACTCTGTGCCAGTCCAGATGTCGCCAATGGCTGCATATTTGCCTCTGGTTCCATCTTCATAGGTTTCTACTGCCTGATCAGTGATGCCGATCTCGGCCAGGAATGCGATCCCTTCGGCCTCTGTTGGCGCGTCTTGGTCATTGACGTTAATGACATTGGACACGATGTCATTCTCAAGTAGGGCGAATGTCTTCATTAGGATAATCCGATCCATACGACGCCTGAGCCACTGCTAGAGCCTGTGCCTCCTGCATTTCCTGTATTGACAGTTCCAGTGCCACTTCCTGTGACTCCACCTTGGCCGAAACTTCCGGCCCAAGTGGTCAGTGCGGCCCCGTAAAATGGTGCACTACCTGATGCCGCACCACCAGCTCCGCCGCCGCTGTATCCGCTTCCTGCGTAGCCCTGAGCCCCGCCATAGCCAGCCGCGCCTGCCGCAGCATTAGAACCGCCGCTTCCAGTAGCTCCAGCTGATGAACCTGCCGCACCGGATGACGCTCCTCCGCTGCCGCCTATGGCGATGAGTCGGTCGGCTCGTGAGAAATTGCCCAGAATGCGATCCCCAGTCGTCGATAGTGCGCCGACTGTAATGGTCCAGACTTCGCCTGCGCCGATATAAAGCTTTTCATCTATCACACCTCCGCCGCCACCAGCACCGCCAGTGAAGCCGCCCGATACGCCACCAGATCCACCACCGCCGACACAGACCACACTGGCGAATCCTGCATTACCGAAAGTGATAGTTCCCGACGCTGTGAATTTGTAGTAAGAATAGGTCGTTCCGCTATAAGTGATTGTTCCTGTCGCTGGGCTTCCGGTAGTGCTTGCCACCGTCGCGGCGGCACTACCTCCGGCGAAAGGGAGGCACCACCACACCGCTGCAGCTGAGTCGTAAGTAAGACTCACGCCCGAGTATTGGGCAGTAATCGAGGTGGCCGTACCAGTAACAGTTCCACCCGTGAAAGTGACCGCGCCAGTATTGACGCTAAAAACATTGAGCATCATGCCATTCACTAGGCTGCTCGAGGGCAATGTGACGACGGTCGCTGAAGCCGAGTTCATGCAAATGGTCGTGCCAGCCAGAATGTCGGCCACCGTGACGGTGTAGGACGCGGTTTTCTTCGACATCGACCCTGAGGCCACGACGTCGACCCGGTTAGCTAAGGCCAGGGAGGCCGAGGGGTAGTTGGCTACGAGATCCGTCGAGGTGACGTAAGTCGTACCGCCTGTAGTGGTTGCCATGCTGTGCCCTTCCTAGGCCGCTAGATCATCTGAGGTGACTACGTTGTACCAGATCAGGGTCGGATCTACGTTGCCCCATTGTAGCGTCGGGTCGACGTCTGCCCAGGTAACCGTCTGGTACGAATATCTGGGGTCTGAGATGGATAGCGTCAGGATGTGCTGCCCGGGCGTGTAGGTTTCCGACCAGCCTTCGACCAGGCCGAGAAACTGCTCGAATGGGGCAGGTTGGGGCAGGTCATTAACTAGGACGCTCGAGCCCGAGATAAGCGCGAGTATCTGATCCCGCTCGGGAACTGTCAGCTGATCGACGTAAATCGAGATATTGCCCAGATTCCACAATGGGAGAGCTTGGGCTAGGAGGATCGCGTTTGCCCGGCTAATTGCATCAGCGTTTGCCTTGAGGCCTGTTTCGAGGGTCAAGGCTCGGCGGCCATAGGTCGCGATCGACGTCGCGTCCGTCGCCTGGTGATACGATGGGTTGCTGCCATGGCTGACCGTGGCATCGTTAATGATCGAAACCTGATTCTGAGTCCAGGCGGGCGTAAAAATGACGCCATTACTCGGCAGGCTGGTCGCAGCTGTAGTCGAGGGATAAGAATCCCAACTGGACTCGGCTTCGGCCCACGTATTTATCTGCGCTCCCCAAGCGCCGGGGAATGCGGTGGAGCCGCGATTGCCGTAGGACTCGAATACGACGTAACCCTCGGGGGTGTCGAAGTAAGTTCCGCCTGACCATTCTGCGAGCGCCTGGAGGCCGTCGAGGCAAGTCTGAGGCTGCGCGTTGCCAGCCGAGATGGAATAGAGCTCGAGGCTGGTAGTTCCGCCGTTCAGGAATGTCTCGCCTGAGTCGGTCAGGATTTCCTCGGCCCTCGAGTAGACCGTTTCCGAGGCATAGCCGGACGCCCCAGTGATCCTCGAGCCAAGGTTAGAAAGGTTGCCGATACAGGTGATCGTCGTGATCGCCTCGGGCGGGATCGAGGACAGGTGAGTAATGGCGAGGTCTGATACTTCCCCAGTAAAGCGGCTAAAGCCGTAGGTCGTAATGTCTACGCTTGCGGCGAGGTCAATATTGACGCCTTCGGAACCTCTGAGCGCGATGACGGCTGTCGAGGCTTCTGGCTGACTCTTAATGTCGTTACGGCCATGCGTCACCGATACCTGATATTCGACGTCTGCTAGATCGAGGCTGACGCCTCCGATAATGATGTGGGTTACTGGGCTGGTCACTGGAGGACTGCCTGCCCGGTGCGGCCGAGGCGCTGATTCGAGTCGTAAATAGCCCGCTCGATTGCCTGCGCGATCGAAGTACTGGAGAGTGCGCCGGCGAATGACCCGCCACCAGCTGCAATTCGGGCCGCGGCCTCGGTCGAGATCGCCGGGCCTGTAGCACCTCCGAGGGTGGCGTTTCCTGCACCCATGGCTACACCAGCCGCGGCCAGGGCCGCCCGGATCTCTTCTGCTGCGGCGTCGCCGATTGTCTTGCCCATGGCGCGACCCATTTCCTCGAGCTGCGAGGTCGCAGCGCCGAGCGCGTTCTGGGTGCCGATCAGGAAATTCACTGCCGAGTTCACACCAGCGACCAGGAATTCCGGGGTCATGGCTTCCGCCGCAGTGCGGGCTGTGCTCTTGACCGTGACGAGCTTGTCCTGGAAAGTCTTTACGAGGCCTTCGTCGATGATCTGCTGCGCCAGTTTGTTGCCGATTTCTGGACCCAGGGCGGCCACGGCATCACGGAGTTCGGGGCCGCCCTGGGTGTTCAGGGTTTGCAGGTAGCCGCCGAAGAGGCCCGCCTGCTCGATTTGCTTGTTAAATCCGTCGATGAGCGACTTACCGGTGGCTTGCCCCTCAGCGTCGAATTGTGCGCCGAATGCTGCGCCGAGGTCGATACCCGAGGTGATCTGGCTAGCCATTTGCTCTTGCCAGTCGTACATCTCTTTACGTGCTGTGTCGACTGCCTTAGCAGCCTCGCCGATTTGAGTAGTCAGACTCTTTACTAGGTCAATCTGCTTTCGTAGTGCCGGGTCCATTTCCTTAACGGCTTTAGTCATGCCGCCGGTCGAGGTCGTGGTCTTCTCGATTGGCTTGAGCAGTTCTAATTGCTTTTCGCGCCACGTGTCCAGGCTGTTAAACATATTGGTCGTGGGAATGCCCGAGTAGCCGCCTCGGACGTATTCGTCTACCTTGGCCGCGGTATTGCTCCACAAAATAAGCCCGTTGACGTTGGCGATAAGTGCGTCGGTCGAGTCGTCCGTCGCGCCTGTGACTCCCTCGAGGGCTTTTCTGAGCATGGAGAACGGGTTAGCGAGGTTCAGGAGATCGCCGAGGAATCCGACGACCTTGCCCATATTCGTGTTGTTCGTCCAGGCGTCGAAGGCCTTGTAGGCCTTCCAGGCGTCATTGGTTAGTTGGAGGATTTCTACGGCCAGTTTGCCGACGCTCTCTCCAAGATCCTTGGCCACTTCTTGGCTGTCGCGGAGCAGCATCGAGAACTCGTTTAGGCTGCCGCTGGCGCCTTGCATCCCGTTCAGGAAGCCTGTGCCGAACGATTCTTTCAGTTCGTCGAATGAGATCGACAAAATCTTCATTTGGCCTTGGAGCGTTCCTGCGGCTGTGCTTGCCTGGCCTGAGAACGTGGTCGACAGTTGGGCCAATGCGCCGTCGAGGTCCTTGGACTTGATCGTCGAGGTGTCGATGCCGGCACCGAGTTTGCCGAGGGCTCCGAGGTTTCCGTCGTAGGCCTTGCCGAGGGCATTAGTCACGGCCTCGAGGGATTTGCCGGTTCCTGCGCTGACGTCAAGTGCTAACTCGAGAAGTTTTTGGGCCTGGGTTACATCGTTGACCGAGGTCAGGAGCCTGGAATATGCCGGGCGAAGGGTCGAATCGGACACGGCCGAGGCGTACTGGAGTTCGTCGATAAAGCTATTTACTTCGTCGGTCTGCTCGGCAAAGCCGAGGTTGTTTAGCGTGGTGCTGAGTTTGGCTAGTTCGGCTTCCTCCTGAATGGCTGCCTGAACTCCGTCGACGGCCAGGGCTACCGCGAATGTGCCGGCGGCCGCGGCTGCACCGATCAAGGCCGGGCCGACCATGCGGTTTAGTTTGTCGCCGAAGCCGGAGAGGCTGCGGTCTGCGCTGTTTAGGCCGCTGCGCAGTTTGGAGACGTCAGCTGCGAGGTAGACGGTTAGGGTCTTGCCGCCGATTGCCATTACAGGTGACTCCATTTCAGGACGATTTGGTCTACGGCCTTAGCCCATTCCTGGAGGGCTCCACCCTGGTATTGCTTAACGTTGCCCATCCAGCTAGTGCCCGCGCCGAATGCCGGCGGGGTAGCGTCTCCTGCGCGGCCTTGGTTGCCCTTGTCTGACGGGTAACGGACCATCGTCGGGGAAGCCCCGCCTGAGAATTTCTTGCGGGCTCCGCCGATATTGACGGCTGGTACTCGGTCTTTCTTGACCTTGACGGATTCAGCAATCTTGGCACCCCATGGCCCGGCGTAGTTAATGGCAGCATTTCGCCATGCTGGAGCCATGTGCTTATCGGCCACGGCCTGGGAGGCCTGGCGTAGTTCCGCTGAGGCTTCCTTGGGCAGGGCGCGGAATCCTCGGAGAACCTCATTTAGCCCGACTACGTAGGTGTCAAAGGTTTTGTTTTGAGCCATTGAGCACCTCCACTATCGTCGCTAACTGCCTGGGATCGTAGGCCGCCACTTCCTCGAGGGGCCTTCCTATCCTGACTGCTAATTGGGTGATGAATCTCCGGACTGATCCGGCTGGGTAGGGTCCGGCGTCTCGGCGTCCTCTGCCCAGACTTCCTTTTCCTTTGCCCAGGCCTTGACCTGTGCCAGCGTTGCAGGTGATTCCCCGGTCACGTGGATATAGGCGCAGATCAAGCGGATACCCATGGTGCCCGGCTTGCGCTTTGCCTTGTCGTAGATCTCTTCGGCCTCCATGAGATCCGCTGAGCAGATCTGGTAGATGACGGCCTCGGGAGTGTCTGACGTTGTTACGGTAATGCTTGGATACATGGAGTTTCCCCGTTCACTAGTTGGTTATGCGAAGGTTACAGTGCCCTGTGCCGAAACGGTGCAGGTGGCGATGCCGGCGGCGTCGAAGGTGACATCGCAGGAGTCGATCCACATGGCTGCGCCGGTCCACTTACCCACGGCTGACTCGACCTCCATGGCAATTGCTGTGCCTGCGGCGATCGACGTCTGGAGGGCGTCGTAGATGCCCGTGGACTCGTCATACAGGAAATCGAACGACATCGTGGAGTTGAGGTCGGTCTGGTTAAAGGCCACATCGCTGAGGGTCTTCGTGCGGATCACCGTCGGGGTCGTGGTGACTGTGCCGGTAGTGATCTGGTCTTCGTACTGGACTGCGCCGACCTTGACGGTGAACGCGGCACCAGCCACGGATACAACTGCCATTTTCTTACTCCTTCATCGAGACGGAGACGTTTATCTCCGTGGTGTAGACGGTGCCTTGCGCTCCCACATCATTGAGCTGCGGGGGGTTTATGACATCCCATGAAAATCCTGCGGGGATGAGTGGTAGGAGGAGGTCGATTGCGTTCTCGACGTCCAGGGTAGCGGCCTCATTGTTTCGAGGGCTGATAACGATTAGGACACGCCAGCGCACACGGTAGCCGAGGGCTGTTCCGCGCTCATGCGTTATCCAGGGCGAGTCGGGCACGATGACGACCGCCGGGGGCCGAGGTACGGCGGGAACTGTCGTATAGACCTGGAGGCCCTGCCCGGTAAATGCCGCGACAAGGGCCTCTCTGGCTTCGGTGACTAATGCTGTCATCCGATCATGCCTTTAACGTCCATGTATGGCCCGAGTAGAGCCATGACGCGGCGCGTCATCCAGACCGACAGGCGGTAAGGGCCTGGGCTGAAGTCGGTCGCCACGGCCTGCCCGCCTGCGGCGGTGCGTGCCTGGAAGATCTCGACCGCTACGGAAAGTGCAGCCTCTTTGCAAGCCGGTGGCTCGAGTTCGTAAGCCCCATCCGTGAGTAGGGACGCGACGATATCGTCGGCCGCAGCTGCGACCTGATCGTAAGGCTCTGTCGGCGGGTCATAGTCGAGGTCCAGCGCATCGGCCAGTTCCTCACCCGTCACGAGTGCCATATCGTCGCGTCCCTTATCTCAGCGGTAATTAGTCTTCGAGGCTGATGATGCCAGCGCCCGAGATGATCTGCGAGGCGCCGTAGCCGTAGATCGCGACGTCGCGACCCAACTGCTGGACGTTCTCGACGGTGGCGAGACGGGGGCCGTCTTCGATCCACTTGGCTGCTTCGCGGTTGGAGACGATTGCAGCGTTGCCGCCCAGGTTGCGGTCGAGGATGACCGGGAGACCCGAGACGCTAACTGCGAGGGTGTTCGCGCTTGCCGTGCCCGACACATTGTAGGTGCCGTAGTTGGACGGGAAGAACGTGGACCAGCCGCCGATCTTGATGAACACGGCCGGGCTGACCAGCACGAATTCGGCAGGCATGCCGGTAGCGGTCTGGCAAGCGACGGATGCGGCGAAGACTGCCTCACGGAAGTCCGAGCCATCGGTGTCGGTGGTGATGTCGTAGGCGAGCGGGGTACGCGCACCGTAGACGGCTGCGATGAACGCGATATCGGTCACCTGAACGTACGAGTTCAGCATGATGCGGCTGTGTGCGTCAACGTAGGAGGGTGTCGAACGCTGGAGCAGCTGGTAGGAAATATCCGAGCCAGCGGCGTAGGTCTTCAGCGTTGCGGTGCCCTTGAGCAGGTCGATACGGACTGAGTTAACCTCATCCTTTTCGTCGATCTGCTCGGCCACGATCTCGGTCAAGTCGCCGGTCCAGTAGGGCCAGTTGAAGACGGTTCCCGAGGTGCCGGCCGACTCGGTGCCGAACGCGGCGATGGTCGGGCGACCGAGGTCGAAGATGCCGCGAACGATGCTTGACCAGTTCGGGGGCATGACGCCAGGGTTATTGTCGGTGATCTGGTCGACGAGTGCGCGTGACTCGATCTCGCCGTTCAGGACTGCGAGACGGTACTCGCCAAAGCTGCGGTACTGCGCGAGTTCATGGACTGCGGGGGCTGCGCTGTAGGAGCGTGCCTCGATTTCGCTGATGCGGTCGGCCTGCTTGGCAATTGCCTCACGTGCCTGAATGTCGGCGGTGACCGCAGGAGCGGTTTCCACCTCTACGGTTTCGACTGACATTTCTTCCTCTCGGATCGCTGTTACACCGGCCGTAGGGTATGCCGGCATATGGGTTATGGACGTCTCCATGAGGGAGGCGGCCATGTGCTGGACCGAGGTCTTTGCTCGATTCCAGACAGATTTGGTCGGTACGAAACCGACTGAGAGGCCCTTGCTCGACCCGGTGCGGATCAAGGTGGCCGCGTCGCGGCCCTGGACCGTGTTGGCAATATTAAAGTCGATATACAAGCCATCGGGCTTGTTCTCAGCTGCGGTAATGACGCCGATTGGCTCATTGTGGCGGTAGGCGATGGGCTTGCCCACGACGTCCTCGGGCTGAAAAGCGTTAGCGCCGAATGATTCGCGTACCTGCCCAATGCTGGTCTCGACGCCGTAAGGTACGGCTCGGCCGTAGCCCTGCCCAGCGATGTCGGGATTGGCTACGTCTTCGCGCATCTCGACAATGAAATCGGCAGTAAATTCGGTTGTCTGCATCATGGCCTCAGCTGTGGGTCGGATTCCATTAGGTCGGGCAGGTCAAGCAGTTCGCGGGCCTCGTCGATTGAGATGACATCGAGCGGCCGCAGCGTGGAGATCAGGGAGGCGATCTCGGCGGGGTTACCGCGCAGGAATACCGAGGTGTCGAATTCGACCGAGTGGCCTCGAGGCGTAATGTCATTCATCGAAAGACGCTGCGAGATCTGGAGCATGACCGGGGTGAGGCTGAGATCGAGCAGCTGACGATATAAGTCGGTGCGGTTCGAGTAGGTAAGGCTTGAGCCTGACTGTGTGGCGTTGACCCAAGCCGCGTCGAGATTAGCCTGCCGGGCGATCGCAAGGGCCGAGGCATCTCGAGCAGCCACCAGCTGCATGTCATTGGGACTGAATCCGCCGATAGTCTCGGTCGAGATCGTCGAGTTCAGGTAAGCCGTCGAGCGATTAGTTCGCGCAGTCTCCCAAGCATCGAGCAGGTCGTCGACAACCGAGCCGGGCAGATCAGCGCCCGAATTCTTCAGGATCACGTTCGGCACTGGGTACTCGGCATAGCGCAGCGATGCGGCCTCAAGGGCTGCGGCCGTATTGCAGGCCGAGGCCATTGTGGTCAGCCAGCCGCCAGCGCCGTCACCATCGAATCGAATAACGTCACGCGGCGGGACCGGGACGCCGTTCCAATAGACCGTGCCGAATGCCGGAATCGGGTCCATGACTGCCTCGGTCGTGGGGCCAGGCACGAATGAAATCTGTGTGTATGGCATCCAGACGATCTCGGTCGGGTAGCCATCCCATGCGCGAGATTCGACTTTCCAGTATGCCTCTCCGTAGAGCAAGAGATCCTGAACGGTGCGGCCCATGAGCGCCGAGTAGGTGGTCTGCATTGTGGGCTGGACTAGGAGACCTCGAGCGACTACCTGATCCTTGCCGACGTATTCCTTCAGCGGGAAAGCGCTGATCGTGTTTGTGTACGTCTTCAGGCACTTGACAAATGCCGGCACCTGGAGCGCCACACCGAGGTCGACGCCGTAACTCTGTGAACGCTGGATCTGGACTAGCAGCTGAGAGGAGGCGTCGCGGATGTACGGGACCGGCTCGGCCACGGCCTGCGCTGCCGCTGACTGGATCAAAGCCTGGTCCCGTACAACCTTGAGTGAACGGGGAAACGCCACGGGTGTAATTCTGGTCGTATATCACACCATCGTCAAGTATCCAAGACTATCTGTGCTTTATGCGCGTCGGCGTGTATGGATTCGAGCCATTGGCCTCGGAGTCTTGCTCGCCTGGTAGGCCGCAAACATGACGGCCCTAGCTGCGTACACACCGCCATGACCCATCCGGGCAGACATGACCCAGCCGCCCTGACGCTTCGAGATATTCGACTGGGTGAAATGCTCGAGCAAGGTTTCCGAATCTTCGTGAACTATCGCCCGCCGGTCGAATAGGTCGAGTAGGTTTTGGGTTGCAGCTGCGGCCTCACGCTGCCCGACCAGTTCGTCGAAACGCTCCTGGAGTCTGTCCACATAGCCAGGAGTTACCTGTATAAAGAGACTGGGGTGATCCTTGCGGATTTCCCCTAGACGTATGTCGACATCCTTAATTGTGCGGTGAGTCGTCGCCCGGACAACGATCCGACCGTCCTCGAGCGGGGCCGCGATCGCCACGGCGTGACCCATGCCGTCAAAGTCAGATTCGACTGCGACAGACCAGACGCCTTCGGCCGGCAAGGCTTCATCGGATAGGGTTTCTTTCCACCAGGAATCTTTGAGCCAGTGATTAGCTCGAGGCACCCAAAGATTCAGGTATTCCCGAAGCCAGGACGACTGCTCAATATTTTCCCACTGGCCGCGCAGGAAAGCCTCCCGCTTATCGTTCCATTCTGGGCTCGCGTACTTCCAGGTCTCGGGATCGTCGGGATCGGCGGTAGGCGGCGCTGACCATTCGAGCAGCAAGATATTGCCCGGGTCTTCCGCGCCGAGGTGGTCGATTGCCCTCTGCCGATATGAGGTCATTAGATCGCTCGAGGAATCACCAGCTGTAGACACTAGGAAAGCCTGCGGGTTGAGGCGCTCGGCCATGGTCGGCGCAATTGCTCCCATGAAGACTTGGCTCGGGATGCTCCAGGCCTCATCGAGGAAAGCCATGTTTATCGAGAACCCGACGCCGGCAGAATCGTTAGCCGCGTGGATTAGCCAGCGGTCGCCGGACGGTAACTCGATGCCTGCCCGCTCATTTCCCCAGCGTGCTGCCTGCTTGCCGTACTTTTCCACGGCCCAGATTCCAGCCGGGCGCATAACCTCCATGGCGGTCGACCGCTTATTAGCCACGTGCAGGATCGTCTGCGGCTCGCCAAATAGTTCCGCGTGGTGTAGCCGCCACATGCAGATCGCCCGGGAAAGCACAGACTTGCCAGACTGCCGAGCCACAGTGAGCACGACCGTCGGCCAGCACAATTCCCCAGTTTCGGGGTAATACTCCAGCGCCCGGTCAAGCGCGTAAGCCTGCCAGCCTCTCAGCTGCAATCCGTACACCGTGGACAGCCAAACTCGAGCCGCAGGACCATGAGAATCCACAGTGCTCCGTTGCGGGCCTGTCTCCAACCGTGGCAATACGAAACCCTCAGGATGTACCCGAGCCTTGTCGGTCTGCTTCTGGCCCTTCCTGGAGCGTTCTGGGACCTCTGGGGGATAATTGAG
>Ga0209500_10002032_pt1 | contig 14779 bp, 22 predicted proteins | sample S_140212_EF_Meta_FD_187323 | JGI IMG/M metagenome (GOLD analysis project Ga0209500, IMG submission 187323) | Freshwater microbial communities from Lake Simoncouche, Canada to study carbon cycling - S_140212_EF_MetaG (SPAdes) (version 2) | ecosystem: Environmental > Aquatic > Freshwater > Lake ... | reverse complement strand
GTAGACTTCCGACCTAAAAAAAGGGCTTCGCTACGCTTACCCTTGCTGCTATTGCACCTGCGACAGCACGCAACTAGGTTGTCCAAGTCATCAGTTCCACCTAGCACGCGTGGTTGTATATGATCCACCTCATTTGCTGGCTCTCCACAATACGCACATATATAGCAGTCACGCCTTAATACTACTAAGCGTTGTTGCTTCCATTTAAACGAACCTAAATGCTTGTTACCCATCAATGCCAGCCCTTGCTCTTGAAGTGATTGAGTGCATTACACATAGAACCATACCTCGCATAAGAGTAACGTATTCCCCATTTAACTTGTGCGATTGGGTTAGCAGTCTTAAGGTATATAGATCGTCCTTGTGGTATCCCATAATGTGGGCCGTTCTTTGCTTCACTTCTCCAATTACTTTCTTTGGTATAAAGAGTTAAAGCGCATTTATATTGAGTATAGGGAAGGTTGGCCTTTGCATAGGCTTTAGGTGTTTGTTGTATTTGTATTCCATCGTGTATTGGTGCTGATGCATTAGCCGCGCTAATGAATAGTATCCCCAGGACACTTACTACTGCGCAAGCGATCCGCGCTGCGGCTTGCGCTAAGTGCCTGAAGCACTTTAGCAAGTTAAGTGTAATGGCCCATCGTGTATTGATTGACATTGAGCGTTCTCCTTCGGCGTGTCATCTCATATATTGAGACGAATTGCTTAACGGTTATCGGTCTTGTAAAAGCCCTTCCCACGAAATACGACTGCAGGTGCAGTCCAAATGCGTGTCATAGTTCCCCCACAGCTACATTTAATACTCTCTGGGTTATCGGTGATCTCCAAAATTGCGTTGCATAGATTGCAACTGTAATCAAATCTAGGCACTAGCGAACTCTATTAATCTCTGAGTTTCTGAGAGCTTCGGCGTTATCCTGGCCAAATGCAAAGAGAGCAACTGGCATGAATATTCCCATCGTTCCTTCGTCTCTATGCTCGAACTTCATATTCTGTGGCATAGGGACAACCGCATCAGCATGATTCCAGATATTGATAAACCAACGCGCCTTAGAGAAGGGAAGTAGCGCAATGCCATTGTCATGATTCATGAACTTCTCTACCCAGGGAGTTGGTAGGGAATACGGTGGATTCATCCACACACGGCCTTTCCATTCCTGGGCCAAGCCGTCTATTGCCAGGTGGTAGTGAGTCTTAGCTGGAAGCCAGGGAACGCCTGCCTCAGGCGCGCATACATCCACGTCAAACTCTAAGCCTAGCGTTTCAAATAACCATTTCGGCGTGTAGTAATCATCCTTCGGTTTGTATTCCTTCGAACTTCGGCTTTTCGCTGTCATTTGTGAACCTAACTATGGCCTCAGCCATTCTCTGGGGACTCTCTGGTAGTCCGTATTCGTATCTACTCCACAGGAACTTTGCAAGTTCTGCAATCTGTTCCCATGATGATCCAACTGCCACATTGTTTGCATCTGTCTGGTTCATTATTGGGTGCTTTCTCTTGAAGGATTGACATCAAATCCCCTAAACGCATAAAGGCTAAATACTCCCCTGCGTTCTCGCCTTGTCCATTGCAACGGCTAACTACGAATGCAACTTTACCATTTTTATTAGTCTCTGCCTGTTTTATCCAAGCAAGCGGCTGGAAGTCGGATCGTGCTTTAATCTCTATTGAGAAGGGTATCCCTGTTATATCCTCACCGTTTCTACCTGCCCCTGTAGATTCGGCAAAGGGATACCACTGTCTCAACCACTCAGCTACGACGCGCTGCGTTCTGTAGCCTCTGTGTTTGCGATGATTAGCCATTGACGGTATGGCATTTCTCGCATTGCCATTGAAGCGGTGATATACTCACGGTCCAAACACCTTCATCTTGATCAGGGATGTTGTTACACATTTGGCACACCAGCAACGGCACTTCTCCGTAAAACTCAGACGTGCCGTCTGGTCTTATTATTTGTAAATAACCCATTTATTCCACCCCCTCAGGTAGCCTAAACTTTCCTGTTGTTTTTGATAACACATACCAAATTGCTTGACATTGTTCAGATTTAGGTAGTCGTGAATCTGCACAATAAGCGCCACGCCAAGCCCTGCCGTTAGTAATGCCTGACTTTGTAGTCCTTTGTCCGTGGGAACAAGTCGGTATTGGTTCGGCCTCGCCGATTGATTGCGCGACTACCTCAGCTGCATCGTTTAGCGTCACAACTGGTTGGATTCGTTTTTCACTAACAAACTCATCCCAAGTATTGTTTATGGCTAAGGGTGCATTTGCAATAGCTTCACTTCTTTCGTCATTCGTGACTCTGTTTACTTTTGCCATTTCTTCGCGGGAAGGACGCTTTTTAGTCGCGAATCCGCCAGTCGCAAGAGCGCGGCCGATTGCCGAAGTAGAGCATCGTTCAAGCGCAAATTCAGCAAGCGAAGTTTCGGGTTTAAATGATTCTGCCGCCAGATCGGTCGCATAAGGCTTTGTGTCAGCCTCAGTCCTAAATACGCGAGCCTCAACAATAAAACGACCTGCACCCGCTTCCAGTAATTCAGTCTCAATCCTTCCATCTGGGAACTCCTTCCAAAACTTAGTTATTCTTTCTTCAACTGTTTCATAATCGTTCAGGTTAAATGCCATCTACTTCTCCTTCGGTTGCGAGCATTCCAGCGAGTGCGATATATGCACACGCGTCAATGTATGAATCGATATAGTGAGGACTTTCTTGGATTCGTGCGAGTTTAACTTCAACGAGTGCCAAACATGCCTGGTAATCTGCGATTGGCGTGTCGAGCAGTTGTTGTAGTCGCAATGCAATCCTTGTTTGATTGACTCTTGGGTGGCCGTAGATTGCGCCTCTATCAGAGATAACATCTGTTGCGCTCTGCAATATCTCTTTAGCGATCATTGCGCACTGGGACACGCATTAGAGATCGGCCCGCAATATAACCTTCACGCTTGCCGTTATTGAAGCCAGCCCAGTATGCGCAGAATCCTGCTAGTGGTGGCATTGTGATAGCAAATAACAAAGATAGCGCGTTGAGTTCAATCATTATGCAGCCACCCTTGCTGCGTGGAAGTCATAACCAGTTATGAAGCACCATTGTTCGGTTGCTTCGTCAAAAGAAGTTACTGCAAAATGACCGCGTTGGTTAAGAAAGTCACGGCAAAGTATAAGACTGGCGTAATTCTCAACCCAGTATATGTGGCCGTTTTTAACTTCTATCGGAAAGTCGAACCGCGCTTCTTGATCGCGCCATGCTTCGATGTCCCAGTCCATTGCCATTTCAAATAAGTGTTCAAAATCCTGCGTTGTGATGTCCATTTTTAGCCCTTCTTGTCGGCTACTGTGCTTCGCCAACAAGTTAAGGGTCGCACTAAGTCAAGGCTAAATCAATCTAAAACAGGCATATTTTGATAACGATTTGATAACGAAATCCTCTTCAAAACCTAGCCATTCCTCACCGCATAGGCTCTCAGCCATAGACTTTGCCTTCAAATATGAAGCTACCATCCTTCTCAATAGGCACAGCGATAGGCAAGACACGCTTACGATCCGTGTATATAACGCCAAATCCCGCCTGCCAGTTAAACGTGCCTTTGGTGTAATACGCCTGGCGTGTGTCCATCATGTGGCCTACTTCAAAGCCAGTCAATCGTGATACCTCTAAACCGCCTGAGGATTGCGTGTAAGAGGATATTCCCTGCCTGTGCGTATGTCCACAGACTACGCTCTTTCCGTGGCGTTTCGAGGCTTCTAGGGCCGTTATACCCCCTTGTGGCTTTATGCCTTGCTCATCGCCATGCACCATAATCCAGTTAGTGCCTGGTATCTGGTAAGGCTGCCTGTGATAGGTAATACCCAGTTCGGGTAGTTTCAAGAAGTTTTCAATCTCCAACTCTGGTGCGCCTATGAGTCCAGGCAACCTATTGGATAGGGCGTTAAATAACCTAGCCCCATGATTGCTACGAGAGAGCTGAGTGATTTGCAAGTCATACATGACATCAACACACATATCACGGTCTTTGCCTATTGTCTTGGAATGCTCATCAAAGCCCGAACTCCAACGCGATATTGTCTGGAAGTCCATTTCGTCCCCAACGCATATAACTTCATCGGGCTTGAACTTGCGGATAAAGGCTGAGACGTTGGCTACGGCCCTGGGCGAGTGAAAGGGAACTTGAAGGTCACTGATCACTACGATTTTCAAGGTTAGTCCTCGTCATCCTCGTAGTAGCCAGGTTGTTCTGGCAACCAATTGGGCGTGGGTAATATCGTAGCGGGATAGGTTTGCGGTGCGGTTATTAAAAAGAGTGCATGATCGCAGCTAAATCCAGCGCGTCTTAGGCTCTTATAATATTCATTTAAGCCAATACAATATTGATCCAGGGCTGAGTAATCTGTAACGTCGATTACTTTTCTGCGACTCATGGTTAAATTATCGCTCTAGGAGTATGTTGTAAATCTCATCGACACGCGAGTTGAGTCGTTTAATTTCGCCAAGTAAATGCGTGATTACATAGCCCGACAAGCCACCAATGACCGATACCGTGGCAATGTAAAGCGTGAAGAAGTCTTGTTGGTTCACTTCTGAATAACTAACGTGGAAAGGTTAGACGTGCCAGCAGAAGTAACAGCATAGATAGCGTTGCCGTGATTCTGGATTACAACCTTATCGCCGTTGTCCATGCGATAGCCATTAGCAACAGTTACATCTGCGCCACCAAGATACAAAGTGCCTGATGATGAGTGAAAGTGGACTTCCTCTGCGGCCTGGTCATCAGCTACTACTACTGATCGCGTGGTTGTTACCGTGTAGTTTGCGCTGGAGATTGTCATTTTTTAGGGGTCGCATATCCAAAGACTCCAGCAAGGATAGCCCAGAGAACTGCGCGGTAGTCGAGCGAGAAGTTACTGGCTGCCCACGCAGCTAGAAACGCGCCTGACATCAGGAAATAAGGATTTTTCATTACTTGCCCCTTAGCATAGGTATTTCAAATATAGAACCATCATTGTCAGCCTTGCCCTTATTGAAGGAGATGTGGATATGGCTGGTGTGTGGATTAATTCCTGTGTATTTACGCCATTTCCAGTTAAGGATTCGACTAGCAATCTTTTGATTGTGTATGACATAAGAAACTCGTTTAGCAGGATCAGACTTTGCAAATGCACGAATCTGATTTGCAAGGTAGATACTTTCAGATTTGTGGTCTGTGAGGTCTGCGTCCACATCAAGGGCGCGTACCCAGCCAGCAGCATCAGGCGTATGGTCTGATTTACTGTCGTGCTTAGAGTCTCCGATAGTGCCGTCAGTTCTACGGTCGCGGTTCGGATACGTGTCATCTATTTGTTCGCGCAGCTGAATTGCGCTTTTACTCAGGCGCGGCTTCATCTACAACCTTTGCTGGAATTATCCATTGGCAGGTTTGATCATTAAAACCTATTGAATTATCTGGTTTCGGTGGAATAAATGCGTCTTTGACTTCATCATAATAATAACCAATTCCTGCGTAATTTTTACGGATTTTGCCATTGTATGAAGTTTGAATCCATGTTCCACCAAGTCCTAAATCATTTGATAAAAACTCTGCGCCTTTGTCTTCTAAATCATTTGAAACAACAAGAACTTGTAAAACTATGTTATTTTCATCTATTTCAGCAAAGTGAGCCATTAGAAAGTTACACTCCCTGATCCTGTCCATTGGTAAATTCTATAACCACCAGCAGTTGTAATTGTTGGTGATCCAGTTGTTGCAGTTGCTAGTGCAAAAGTATCTGGATAGCGGATAACAACAAAGCCTGATCCACCTGCGCCGCCTGTGCGAGCTGTTGGGCCACCGCCACCACCGCCGCCACCGCCAGTATTGACTGTTCCCGCAGTTCCGTTTGAACTAGCGTTTCCACCAGCACCACCGCCACCTGTTCCACCTGCACCGCCTGTTGCGTTGTAGCCACCTTGACCACCGCCGCCAGAATAACTAACTGAACTTCCAGTTATTGAACTTGCAGTTCCATTGCCGCCCTTGCCAAAAGTAGATGTTCCATTTCCATTTGCACCAACTTGAGATGCACCACCGCCGCCACCGCCAGTTCCACCTGTGTAACCTTCTACTGGTGAATAGCCACCTTGGTTACCAGAACCACCTGCACCTGATCCACCGCCGCCACCGCCAGAACCGCCTGCACCTGCGGCTTGGGCTTCATAAGAACCAAATCCACCACCAGTTGCAGTAATTGTTGAGAAAACCGAGTTAGAACCTTTTGTTCCATTTGTGGGAGTTGTTGATCCAGCATTACCACCGCCACCAACTGTAACTGTTAGTGAAACACCAGCAGTTACTGCAAAACCAGATGCAGTTCTGTAACCACCAGCACCGCCGCCACCGCCAGCGGAATAACTTGCGCCTGTGCCACCGCCGCCACCGCCACCAGCAACAACAAGATATTCAACTGTTGTGGGTTTGCTTAATGGAGCTGCGTTTATGATACTAGATATGGCGTTACCAATCATTAGGCGATAGCACCAACCACATACCAAGTATCTGTTGCAGTCTTAATGCAAGCAGCAGTTTTATATTGTGCAAGAGTAGGAGATGCGGCAGTTGCACCAGCAGATAGAACCGTAGTTGTGCCTGAAGTAGTTGCGCTAATCGTGCAAAGTCCTGCACCTTTGTTTAAGATAGTAATGACTGTGCCTACTGGAAAGGCCACAGAAGCATTAGTAGGAATCTTGAACGCAGTTGCTGTTGCGCTGTTAATAGGCACTAAAACCTGATAAGCGTCATCTAAAACAGCTGTATAGGTAGCCGCAGTTGAATCTGCATCAACTGTAAAGGTTACTAACCCGTTATACATTGCAGCTGATAAAACGTCTCCAGTTACTGCTGGAAATCCTGTTGCCATTTATTACCCCTTAATAAGTCATTACTGACGAGCCGATTATACCGTATAAACTGCTCCCAATCAGGAAACCATCTACGATAGGTTCTGACGTTACAAACGTGGTATTCCAACTGTTCGGTGTTATCTCGTGTCGGATTCCCATACATTGCAAAGTCTTTTGGATAGTAGTGCCATCTTGGGCCACGTTGGTTATGGCCATTGTGTCGAAGAAATCTAAGTTAAGCGCAGCTGAAATGCCTGCTGTGTAGTCTGGGGTGTTTAGATCAAGAGTTATTTCATTTATGCGGATTGTGGTTTCGGCGCGTGTGCTGACATAGGTTCGCGCTATGTTTAAAGCTTCGGCATCGGTCTCTACTACTAAATCCGAGTAATTAACTGAATGTGGAAAATACTTCGTAATTGAAGCAGCATTGCTGGCGGTCTGAGCTGTGCCGCCTGTGCGAGTAATAGAAGCCTGATTAATAATCAATTTGTCATCAAAAGCAAAGACTATGTTCTTGTAACCTATGCCTGACCCATCATTAGCGAAAGTAGTCGGATTCTGACCCGACTTAGAGACAATAAAACTGCGCTCATCAAATACCGCATTACCGCCAGGGCTTACATAGAATGCCCCTTGTTCACTAAATTCAACGTTTTTGATGGCAGATAAAGAAGTGCGAGCTGTGGCTGGATCAACTTGAACTGTCGAGTCTCCAGTATTTATATCTCGCATGGATGTAGGCCAAGACACGGTATCCAAAATATCGTCAATACGTGCGCCTGTTGTCTGACCTGCTGAACTGCCTGTAACAGTAGTTATATTTGCCATGTTGAACAAACGGAAAGCATCGCTACACTCTATATCTACGAAGCCGATTTCCTGGTCTTTAGGATAATTGTAATTATACGCTGTTGTATATCCTGAGAACAGATATACCCCATCACCTAATACGCGCATCTTGCGCAAGGGAATTAACTTGCCGAAGTAGGGTGAGGCAGGGTTCTGGGGATTCCACGCGCCTGTTGGATCATAAACTCTGATAGTGGCTGTGCCAGCCTGAAACTGGTCTTGCAATAAGTCATAACCGCGTCTAATGCTTATCTTTAAAACTTGATCAGATATATCTACAATATCGGCTGTTGAGTCTGCCAATACGTTTGTGCCTAATATGCCGTGTGCAGGATCGCCAATAGTAAATGGGTAACCAAATATAGGCCCATTACTAAAGTCAAAAGTTACACCTACAACAACAGGATAAGTCACTAGAAGCCTGTGCCAGTTCTTTGGAAATTGTTAGAGTTGCCGTTAGCTGCGTTGGCTACTACCGCCGCTGAGATACCGTATTGTGCGGCTGAAGGATCAATAGATACCACTACGTTCGTCATTGAGTTTGCAGCATTAGGTCTAGCAAAGGCATCCTGGTAATTCATGGCTGAATTTGAGTAAACGTCATTGAATGAATTTGCAGTTCCTGGGCCTCTAGCAAACGCATCGACGTAACCTGCTACGCTACTTGGATTCGTCAACACAGGCACTGCTACCTTAGGCGCGCCAAGCAATTCAAGTTCTTTCCTAAGTTGTTGCAAAGCCGCTAGAGCCGCAATGAGCGAATCTGTGAAACCACCAAGAGGATTAGTTGAGGATAACTTCATTGCTGCTATTTGAGAGGATAGGAGTTGTTGTGCCAAGTTGCCAGCCTCAGTCGAGTTACCCAGAAGGATTGCTTGCTGGAGTTTAAGTCTAAGAGTTTCGTCGGCAGTTACCTTGCCCATAAGCGCGGCTGTGTTCTGGATTAAATCCATGTTCATTACTGCTGAGGCTTTATCAAGGACGGCTTTTGCTTTTGCTAATGCCGTCTGTTCTTTTAATGCCTTTGTCTGTTTTAACAGCATTGCCGCTAATTCCTTTTGGCGTTTTGCAGCATCTTTGTCTTGTTTGATACGTTGCTGTTGTAATTTAACAAACCCAGGAGTTAGACCAGGGTTAATTTGGGACATTGGGTCATAAGTAGTCGGTGCTTTTCCATAAAGAAAATCAAACAAAGGATTAGACTTATTGCCTGTTCTTGCTCTGCCTTTGGCTTCAGTTAATGCACTTAAGGCAGGATCGGTCAATTTACCTATAAGTTTGCCCATTTCAATAATAGCCAAACTGATGCTTGCAGCCATGTTATCTATGGCGTTTGTCGCGTCTTTAATGCCGTGGTCTTGACCGACCACCGACTGTAATGCTGTAACTAAACCTTTACCAATAGTTTCTTTGGCATTGTTTGAGGCTATCGTTAATGCGTCAATCTTGCCCGAATAGGTCTCAGCAGCTAAGGAAGCCTGGCCCGCAAATCTCTTCGTAATAAGTTGTTGAAGTTCGTCAAAAGATTTGGCAGCTAATTCAGCCTTAGTTAAACCTAACTTGTATTTATTTAGACCTCTAGTATTTCCCACATAGGCCTGAGTTAAATCATTAACCGTGGTGCTTAAATCTACGCCCGCGCCTGCAGAAGCATTTAATGCGACATTTAATAATTCCTTAGACTTTGTATATGACTGAGTAGTTGAAATCAACTTGCTAAATGCAGGGCGCAACAAGTCATCAGCCACGTGGAATGTCTTTTCCAATCCCGCAATGAGAGTTTCCACGTTGGTCGTTTCATAAGCCATGCCCAAGTTAGTAACTGTTCGTGCTAATTGTTGCGCTGCTTTGTCATCTGCAACGAATTCTTTTACTGATGCCTTGCCAAAACGAAAAGCCTTTTGCGCACCAGCCAGGCCAACATAGGCTTTTGCAAGTGTTTTAACTCCCGCGCTAAGTCCTAGAACATCTTTATTGGCTTTGTTAAATGCTGGTTTTCCCTTGTAATCAGCACCAATGCCGACTACTAAATCAACTCTGGCCACTATGCGCCCCGCCTATTCTTAAAATTCTTGGCTGCATTCTCTAATGCTTTAATAACCGCCGCAGTTGCTTTGCCTTGATCTCTATTCCATGCAGCAAACATGGCGCGACCTTGCAGTCTGCCTTTGCCTTCCATTGAACCTAAAGCCTGTGCAAAATTGGGTCTGCTTGATTTTTTTGTGCCTGGCGCACCCACTCCAGCACGTTCATATATCGCACCTATGGCAGACTTGTTATGTATAGAAGCTGCATAAGAAAACCCACGATAATTGGGTTTAGTTGGTGTTGTTCTGAAACTAATGCCGCGCTTGGCAATCTTTGAATCCCATGTCGGGAATGTAGCTTCACTCATGGCTCTTGGCCGCCACCCAGATAAAGGACTAACAGCTGGCACTAGATTACGAGCCTGTTGAACAATTGGCTTTAACGCAGCGGCCATTTCTTTTTGTGTTTCTTTGGCTAAGTCAGGTTCAAAGTTTTTTAACGCGTAGCGAAGTTCTTTAACGCCTTTTATTTGCGTTGCCATCCTTCATCTCCTTCGCCCTATCTTTCAAAGCCATTAAATAAGTCTTGAACATTCGCACATCCATATCTATAAAGGATTGTGCAGGAATCCCTGTCTCTATACTCATTCGTGCAATGAGGTAGTGAAGGGATTCCTTACTTAACCCAGGGGGTCATCATCAAGAACTTCCACACGCACCAGCGTATCTAAGAAGGATGCGCCAAAAGGAGTTACGGTTTCTCCCGATCTGCGGATACATTCCCAAGCCAGCCAATATACATCCGACTGCTTCTCATCCTCACGGAAGGCCTTATGCAGACCTTTTTTTGCATAGACTTCAAATGCGAATTCTATTGCTGGCGTGATTGCGTGAGTGGTATCGCTACCATCCACCCTTACGATTCTTAACTTTGCCATTTTAGCCCTTTTCTTTAGTAGTTAGTTTAGAACGCTGTTGATGATGATGGAACAATCTTGCTGTTACAAGTAAATGTAATATCAAGTGTTGCTTCATCTGCTACTGCGCCGTTAATGTCGGTTACATTGTCAATAAGCACTGTAGTCGCATATGTTTTATTTGTAGCGGATACTGCTGTTCCTTTTACCTGGATCATTGAAACAGGCACAGTAGTTCCCCATGCGTCTTGAATTGTTGCAAGAACGCTGCCTGCTGCAGTGTCATTCAGGAAGGAAACAGTGATGCTCGAAGCTTCCAATCCAGTAACGAATTTGTGTGCGGTATCGCCCATCGCGCTGACTTCGATTTGATCTGCCTGGCGATTAATTGTGATTGCCGTAACGTGATCACTGAGATCAATGCTGTTCAATTTAAATCCAACGTTATTGTTAAGAAAAATTGCCACGGTTTATTCCTCGTCTTTCTTTGCTGGTGCTTTAGGGGTGGATTCGATTTGACCAATCTTCTTCAAGAAAGCCAAATCCTCAGGTGTTAGATTAGTCATTTTTTATGTCCAACTCGTAAGTATGCTCAGACGGATTTCCGTCGTGAGAAGGTCTCCAGCAGTTGTATCAACTGATACTCCAGACACAGAGCCAATATTATATGATAAAGATGACGCAGCTAGTTTAGTAAACACGCCAACAATAAATTCCTCAATATCCATGAGCGAACCCTGGTTATCTAGGAGAGGTAAATAAAGTTTAATTCTAAAGTTTGCAAGCGGGGCAATAGTTATATGTTGATTATTGCTTGGAACAATGTAGGGATCATCTGGTTCAACCACGATTGAAAAGGCCAACGGACTGGCAGGTGGAAAACTAAAGACCTGCCATACCGTTGGATTACTTAAAGCCGTTGCAATGGTAGAACGGAGAGTAGTGACGGCTACTGTCATCCGACTAGTCCACTTGGGTTTAAGTAATTCGCAATCAGACCTCGAACTCTTGCCAGGAGAGTGTTACCCATTCTGTATGGTGAAGGGGTGAATCCATCTGGACTTACACCGCCAGCGTTACTTAACTGCCTGCTTTGCCAAATGTCCACCGCAATTAAAGTCGTGGCTTCTCTTATCTCTGGCACAGTTCCAAAATCTACGTTTGTTGTTGCAGCTACTGTGGCAAAAGGTTGGATTGGGTTTTTAACCTGGTTCGCGCCTGTGGCTGCGTAGGTTATTGAATAGTTATATGCGGTCAGCGAATAGTTTTGATAGTTCAAGGCTGATACCTGAGTTGCGCCGTTGATCTCAGTAATTGTCTTTGTGCCGTTGAACGGAGAACCCGCATTGGTAATGATTACGCTCTGGCCCACATACATTCCGTGCGGTTGTTGGAAGTAAAGAGTCGCAAAGTTATCTGTAAGGCTTCTTGCTGCAGCGTAATAATTGTTATACCAGAGATGGCCTTTAATAATATTTTCAGCCGCCTGGCAGACTTCCTCAACAACTGAATCTGAATAGAGAGTGCCAATACCAAGAACTGTGCGCAGTTCGGCTTGTGTGCAAAATGTGGCTGCCATGTTTTCCTCTCTAATTAAAATTGAAGGGGCTAAGGGCTACAAAGCCCCTTCAACACGTTTGCTAAGTGTTAGTTATGCAACCATCCACTTATATGCGCCTGTCGCAACCTTGGTGGCGATTGCTCCATAGCCATAATAGGCCACTGAAATTTGGCCCGAAGCGATTACATTAGCTTCCAGCTTAAAAGTTGGGCTTTCATACCATGTGTATGCATCTGGATTTACAACGATGATTGTTCCATCGCCTGTTCCTGAAAGGTTACGATCAACGTAAAGATTCAAACCATTGATTTGGCCGCGAAGCGATGTAACTGAAGCAGAACCACCAGCATTGACTGGATTAATTGCTGTGTAAATCGCTCTGTTTGTTGAATCCACGAGGCCCATAATTGCGCCCCATTGATCAGCAGATACAACAATGTTTTGCGCGAACCCAAGTGTGTTTGCGTAAACTGAAACTGCTGCGTCTGTTACGAAGTCGAGTAGGTTTGCTGCTGACATTGTGCGGTTTCCACCGTCTGTCGCTGCACCTGCAACTACTGTTGCAACACGTGCATCTGTTGCTTTAGCGTAAGCATATTCCATATTCTTAACAAGTTCTGAATAAAATGCTGGCGAACTTCTGTCAAGAATTTCTGTACTGAAGGTCTGTTGCCCCGCGAACTTCTGAACTGTAACTGAAAGATAACTGTCCTCAAGGTCTGTATTGCTTGGTGCTGCTTCTTCTGCAGTCACCGCGACTGTTGGAACTTGTGAAATCTTTGGAATTTCAAAGGTCATGCCCGCATCTGGAAGGACTCCACGAGAGATCGCATCAATGAACGGTCTGTCTGCATTTGCAAGTGGATTGATTACTTCTGTCAGTTGACGAGTTGGAACAAGTCCAGCGTTGTCAGTTGTATTTGCTGCGGCACGAAGATATTGACGTGCATCATTATCTCCGAATTGTGCGCGGATTGTGTTCTCTAAGAATTTTTCCTTAGTGAACTCAAGACGTGGTTCAGCGTAAAACGCTGCTGTTACTGTTGGGCGTGAGGCTTCAACCGCAGGGGTTTCTACAACAGCCTCAGGTGTTACGGCATCTGGAGTATCCAAGATGGCCTCACTTTCTGGTTGGGTTATTTCGGTTAGTGCTTCATCTACGGTTTCTGCCGCCGATGCTGCAACGCTAGTTACTGCTGCGGAATCGAAAGCGGCAGCCTGAACAAGGCTGGTTTCGAATAAGCGAGCAGATTGGACATACAACACGCCGTTACGTGGTTGTGATGCTAAAACTTCGACTCCAACACTGAGTCCCGAACGAAGACCGTCTGATGCTTCGATAAGTGCGTCTGTTCCACGGCTAGTGTTGGAGACTTTAAAGGAAGCGAAAACTCCCTGTGGCGTTTCATTGAAAGCCACTGCTTTTCCAAGTGGTTTCTTTGCGTCATGTTCAAGCAACAATTTTGACTTGCCTGGTTCTGGTAATTGTATTGATCCTTGTTCGAAAACAACCTTGCCCACTGATGTCTGGCCGATTTCGCCGTCATAGGGAACAATTTTGCCAGAGATAAGTCTGCGGCCTTGATCGCACTCAATATCGCTACTGAAGGTTAATTGCATCTGATGCACTTCCATTCGGTGATAGTTCTTCCATTGCCATAGCATCCTGAACTGAGATAAGTCCAAGAGCCAACATCTTTTCGATTACTAACAAGCGTTGCATTGGATCAGCTCGCAGAAAGCCTGAGTCCAAGTCAAAAGAAATATACTGAGTCGAAGGCGTTATGTCATTCATGGACAGGCGAGCCTCGATTGCAGAAATGTATGGCTGCAAACTTAGTGAAACAAATTGCCGTCTTTCGTCTTGAACGTTTGCGTATGTCATACTGTTATTCATATCAGCAGAAATATAATATGCAGGGACATTCATGAGGCGGGCAATTTCGGTTGCCATATACTGCTTGCCCTCGTTCATCATCATGTCTTTAGGTGAAAACGCAACTGGCTGGAACTCAAGAGTAGAAGTCAGATAGGCCGTTGAACGATTGTTACGAGCGTTGCGCCATGCAGCTAATAATCCCTGGACTTCCGATTCGCCTAAGTCTGCACCTGTATTTTTTAGCACTCCAGTAGCCATGGGTGTGCTGGCCGCTATGCTGCTTGCGCGATCCAAGTCAAGTGCTGCTGTCAAAACTCTCGCGCCTACTTGCAAAAGGCCGTCTGTCATGCTCTGGAAAGTTACAAGCGAGCCAACGCCAGACATTGGTCTAACTGTGCCATCTACTTGATAACCTTCAATAAAAGTATTTGTTTTGTTGTATTTAGGAATGACACGTGAGTTAGCAACCCAGTTAAATCTCGCTGGATAACCATTGTCCGCATAGACTTCTGTAATCTCCCAATACGCGACACCAAAGAACAAAAGCGAATCAACGGTGAATGCCATCGTGACTGCATACGGTTGATTGTGTGATGGTTGATCCATCCAGGGTAACTTTGGTAAATCCTCATCGGTGCGTTTTAATTCTAAAGATAATTCCATCGCGGCAAT
>Ga0209500_10002031_pt1 | contig 14780 bp, 17 predicted proteins | sample S_140212_EF_Meta_FD_187323 | JGI IMG/M metagenome (GOLD analysis project Ga0209500, IMG submission 187323) | Freshwater microbial communities from Lake Simoncouche, Canada to study carbon cycling - S_140212_EF_MetaG (SPAdes) (version 2) | ecosystem: Environmental > Aquatic > Freshwater > Lake ... | reverse complement strand
TGTTAAGATTTTCAATTATTTTGATTATATCTGTGTAATAATAATGGTTATCTCTCTTTACTTGTTCTTTTTTAATGTAATAGGAAAATGTTTGTTTGTGATCTGTATTAAAAATAGATGGAAATGTCATGCTTTCAAAAAGAATATATTCTGGTACTGCAAAATAAAGACATCCACCTTTTTTGAGTATTCTTGACCAATTATAAAGACTTATTTCTACATCTTCTAAGTGTTCTAAGCAATGTGACGAATAAACAAAATCATAAGTATCATTTGCAATGCTTTCCATTAGCATTGCATCACCATTGTTTAAATCCCAACAATCTACACTACCTTCTTCTACTATTAGTTTGTCATTACCACAACCAATGTCGATTCCTTTTCCTTTTAAATATAGATCAAAATGACCTTCTTTTTTTCTTGCTTCCTGACATTTAGATGTTTCTTTCATAATTTAATTTTTTCAAACACCATTTCTGGTGTTATACCTTTCATGCAAGCGTGTTGTGGATTTTCGTAAGTTTGATTTGGAGGATTATCACATAGTCCTAATGAAATTCTGCTAACTTTTGGATCTTCTTTGAAACATGGTTGGCAAGATAATCCTAATGATATGTTTTCATTGTGTGGATATCCACTTGCATCTGCTTGTGTGGAGCCAAAAAGTATAATGCCTTTTGTTCTTCCCTTGTTGAGCCAATTTATATTGGTTGTATGATTGAAAACTGAATCTAATCCAATGTGGGTGTTTGCCCATGCTTGTGCCGCTAGATTGTCTTCAAAAGAATCTCCGCAAAAGCTACCATCTATGTTTTCTATTTTAGGATCATTTGATCCACCTATTTGATATATTTCGATATTTGGTTTTTTTTCTTTTATAAGATTTATCAATTCTTGCCATCCCCACCACTCTTTGTACGAAGACCAACCAGTCTTATTTTGAAAAGTCATATAGCGAGGAGTGTTTCTATTCTTTATTTTTTTTGGAAACTTTGGCAGGGTTAATGTAAATTGATCAAACGAAAAGTTAGTTTCCATCTCAATCGCAAAATATTCCAGCAAATGCCGATTCATTTTTTTATATGGATATCCTTCGTTTAATGGATATCCAATAAGATGGATGGTTTTGTCAAAGTTTTCTTTTTTGTATTTTTCTAATGGTTGGAAATTTACGAGGTTATTGTTTGATATGAAATTATTCAAGATCGAATGAATGCCAGAACTACAGAAAAAAGTCACTTCTTTTTTGCTTTTTAATTTTTGAACAAAATTGAGAGCCATCATTATATCACCGATGGCTCCCGGTCTTATTAGTGCTATTTTTTCCATAAGTTAATATAGAAATAACAATATTATTCTATTATATTTTCAATAAAGTTTGATTAATTAACAGAGAAATAAAAATATGTCTAAAATCAAGTTGACTATTGGATGGGCTTGCCACGATGATCTTGAGGGAAGTTTTTGGACTTCTTCTGCTTTAAGGCTTTACCATTTAGGAAGAGCAGAAAGCTGTAAAGATGTCCAAATATTAATATGTGATGATACACCAAAGGAAATAGAAGGTCTTAAAAATTTAGCTAATTTATCTCATTCCAAATACATTCATTGTCCGAAAAACAAAGGACCGGCACATGCTAAAAATTCTGTGTTTGAACACGCAGATGGTGAATATGTTTTGTTGTTGGATAGTCATGTTATGCTTCAAAATGGTGCCATAGATTATATTTTGAAAGGAATAGACGAAGATTCAATTAAAAAAGACATGTGGTGCGGTCCGCTTTTAAATGAAAATAAATCATGTATAGCAACACATATGGAACCAAAATGGCGAGGTGATTTTTTTGGTATATGGCAAACTGAATCGCCAATACCTGAAGTTTTTGAAATTCCAATGCATGGAACGGCTATGTTTTTAATGAAAAAAGAATTTTTCCCAAGGTTTAGTGATAACTTTATGGGATTTGCTGGAGAAGAAGGTTATATTCATGAAAAAGTAAGAAACAATGGCGGTAAGATTTATTGTCATTCGGCACTTGGTTGGGTGCATAGATTTTTGAGAAGTAAGCCAGTTACATATAGATTATATTTAGAAGATAAAATTTATAATTATTTAATTGCGTTTTATGAAATCGGTAAAAACCCAAAACAAGTAATCAATTTCTTTTCTAAAACGCATCCAGAACCAGTAATAAATACGGCTAAGAACCAAGCTTTAGCCGTTTATCCAGACCTATTGGAAAAGTTTTCTAATCTTACTGATACTCCTGATATAGCAGCAAGTTAAATTTTTATTTATTATGAGAAAAATTAAGGTTCTGGATTGTTGTGAAAACGCCAGCTATGAATGTGCATTTATCTGTACAAACATTGTTACACCATCTGCAATTATTTGTGCCACTATTTATATTTTTTCACACTTCTCTACAATGCAGTTTCATGCATTTTTAATTGATTTTTTCTATTTTTCTACAATTCAATATAGAATTTGATATAAAAAACATAGTTTATTTTTTTTATAATTTTAAATTTATGCATTCGGATGAATTATTTCCATGTAAACAGTAATAAATGTTTTTGAAAGATTATATATTTGGGGGTGATATGCCTTTAATTCAGTGGATCATGCAAAATTTGCAGATATATAGGACTCCATCTTATGCTGCATCTGGAACTATATTTCTCTATGGTGATAAAGCTATAGCAAGTTTTAGTGAAAATTATTTCGCTAGAACTGTAAAGTTTGATATTGGAAGCATTGGATTTGATTTGTCTGGCACCCCTTGGACTGTAACTGGAATAAGTGCTTATTCAAATCAAGAAACAATTTACACAGCAAAAAAGAATAAAACAATAAAAGCATTTAGAGACAGTGAAATTTTAGTTAATCAAATACCAATTGATAAATTGAACTCCTTACAAAAACTTTTAGACAAATCTATCGAAAATTCATTAAATCAAAACGCTAGAATAAAATAAGGATATAACATGTATTCATACTTAAGTTCTGGATCGATAAATATTGCTGGTTGTTCAAGAATTGGAAAAGATATATTTGTTCTTTATAAATGGGGAGAAAGATCGGTGGTATATTTTAAGCCAAAAGCTATGAAAGGAATTATTGAAAAAATTGCTGTGAAGAGAGTTGTAATAAATTATATTGAAGGTAAATTTAGACCAATTTATGTAGATACTCTAAATTCACTTTATAATGAAGAAGAGCTTATTGGCGGATATGAAGCAAATTTATTGGCTCAAAAATATATTGACAACGAAAGGTTTAAAATTGCAGAAAATCTTCGAATATGCGGATCTAATACAATTTAATTTTATGTCTCATAAGTCGAACAATTTGCATTGCATCATCAATCGCTGTGTGTGGATTCCACGCAAAACTTTGACCAGTCTTTTCGTTCATTCGGTCAACACATGTCTTTAAATCTGGAAGAAAAATATCATCATCTGTTAAGTAAAGTATTGATGGATCTATGAACCTTTGTCTGAAAGATATATTGTTCCAATGACCCTCAGGAATTTTTTCCAATAAAAATTGATAATCAAAACTTCCAAAGTTTTTACCTGCAACATTAATGATTATTTGTCCATACTTGTTTGGAAATACTTCATTATTTTGTAAAAAATTTCCAAAGGCATACATCAAATCTTCTATGAATACGCAACTTTCATCTTTCTCTGCTAACTTTTCAAATATTTTTGGATGCATGGCAATTGCTTTTGCATCGCAAATGTAAGAGCTATCTTTTTTGATATATCGATGAAATTTTGGTAATTTTTCAATTGGTTTATTTGATCCGATTTCATCAATGATCGCTGCAAATTCAATAATATCATGCTCAATCGGGTTCAGTCCTGTGGTTTCAATATCAATCGAAATATACTGCATGCTTGCTTCCTTTCAAAGTGTGACAGTTAAGATTGTATTATTTTTTTTAAAATAAATCAATTACAAATAAGTAGGAATAAATCTAGGAGTAGCAGCCCAAATCAAAACTTCTTTAGCTCTACTGGCGGCTGTGTAGCTCCACTTTTTATGATCCCATTCGGAGCAATTCTGTTCAAATACAATTACATTGTCAAATTCATCTCCTTGAGATTTATGACATGTAATTGCGTATGCGTAATCAAATGGATTGGCTTTTTGATCGAATTTGAAGGCATTCTTTTCTTGCCCCCACTGATTTGTATCGTACATTATGTTTTCAAATTCTACATCTTGTGATGTAAAATTAAAACAATCTTGTCTTTTTGATATTTTAGTCACCACTCCTTGCATTCCATTAAAAAGTCCTAATTCTTTTTTGTTTCTTAGACAAATTATTTTCTCTCCCATAGCGATATGCGTGAATTGAATTTTTTTAAATGCCCTAACCCTCTCATTGATATTGATTCTGGTCTTATTGAAAGCACAAATTATTTGATCAACTTGAGCCAAGTGACGATCTTGAATGGCTGATTCTTTTACGATTTGAACTTTTTCTTTTCCTTGGAAAGATGTACTTGGTAATCCTTTTCTCAAATGCTCTGCAAAGTGTGCGATTTCACCAGCATTGCGATGAATTTTTTCTAGTCTGTAGTTTGGGTTTTGCATTAAATTAAATTTACTGCCAACTGGCTCTAATTGCCCATGATCTCCTACATAAAGAATTGGCAATCCAAAAGACAGAAGATCTTTATGGATATCTTCACCAACCATTGATGCTTCGTCAATTATGAACCCATCATGACTAAATTCATGCCATGGCTTTCTTGTCCAATAAACTTCATTGGTTTCCAAGTTCTTTTCAGTGCGATATATGGTGCTATGAATTGTCGCAGCTTCTATGCCTTTTCTGCGAAGCACATTCGTAGCTTTTCCAGTATAAGCACAAACTGCAAATTTATATTTTTTATTTTCGAGAGCTTTGACGATGGTGTTTACGCAAGTGGTTTTGCCAGTTCCAGCATAACCTCCAAGAGTAACAAATCGCTCGCTGTTTAAGTCTTTAAGAACGCTTTTTATTGTCGATCTTTGTTCTTCTGTAAGTTGCATGTTTATTCTCAGTGCAGAACGCTGGAAATAACAATTGCAATTGACACAAGAAGCGCACCAACAACGATTCCAACTGCCATATTTCCTTTGGCGAGTTCTTCTTCTACTTCAAGCTTGGGAGTGAGTTTGTCAAAAGCAAAATATCCCAAAAGAAAGAGAGCGATTCCTACAACTCCAAACAATAAAGAACCACAAGCACCAACCCAAAAATTTTCTGGTAACATAAATTCTCCTTTATTCTATTTATGTATATAACATCGCAGGTTTGTCTGTAAAATCTAAAACTTCAAAGCCTAAGACTATATTTGGATGAGTTTTAAAAAGTTTTGGAAAATTAAATACTTCAATGCTCCAACCTTTATTTCTTATGAAATCTTGTTCATCATCTCCAAGTTCAACTCCTCCACGAACCCATTGCTTTGGAAGATTTCTTCTCGCAAATTGTTTTGCAATATCTGATTGTTCAAAACATGGTATTGAAACTCTTCCATCTTTATATTTAAGAGCAGCTAGTGGCATCCATTTATTTTCTCTGCAATCAAATCTTAATTCTGAAAAATCTATTTGACCATTGCTGTAGATTATTGCAATCATTAATTACCTTGAAAAGCAAAAAAATCTCCTCACACAAAATGCATGAGGAGATTATAAGCAAATTTAATACATCTTTACAATTCCATTATCAAGTAAAGATTTACGAATTTCCACTCCTTGATAAATTCCTGAGTAAGATATGCAGCTTGGATCGAAAGGATGAAAGCTAAAAATACCATCACTTCCACGGACACGACCATACCAATCTCTGAATGAATCAAAGTCATTTGCATGTTTTAATGTCGATTCGTGACATCGAACACAAGAGTTGGTTGTTACTGCGATTGTCGCAGCTTGGTAATGTTTCGGAATAATGTGAAAGTTAGAGTCGGTAGTGGGAGCATGAGCATCATTATGCCATTCTTGTCCAAGAACATTCACAAATGTCTCAGACAAAGCTTTTTTCACTAATGATTCTGGAATATCTTCCAATGATGTAGTAACCACATTACCTTCAAAAATTTTGTGGTACTGTGAGATTTTTTTATCGGTGTAATATAACTGATGACCATTTGATTTACAAAAATTTGCAAAATCCTTAAGGTTGGAAAATGGTCTATACGCACTAGCCTTCCAATCCGAATCATCCTTTCTTCGAAGTCTAACTTCAAATGTGTAATATTTTTCTTTATAATATAACTGAAGAACTTCTCCGACAATTGATCCTTTTGGATATTCCCACACATAAGATGGTCTTTTATCACCAGACAAATATTTTTTGTAAATGCGAATACTTTCATCTTTTGGCAATAATAGAAATTTAAAAGATGAAAGCTGATCATTTGAAGTCAATTCAGTGCCAGCTGGAGTTCCCCAAGGAAATTCGACATTTGGATTTCCAAATCTTTCCTTTGGTTTTGCTGCACTTATGTTATAGCTCGGAGAGTGAATGCCCGGCAATGCTCCTGCCCAATCTTGATATGCTTTTGGCATTTCTTCTTCAGTATATATCAGCAGACGCTTATCACTTCTGATTTTTTTTAAAATCCCATCCTTACTATCTGGTATGTGAGATGACAATATCTCATGTCTATCTTTACTGATTAGTTTGAAATCATCATCAGATGCACAAACTATGGGAATAATTCCCAGCACTATGGAATAAATCATGTGGACCTCCTTGAGTTCAACGCTGCGAAGTGCTGCGTTGGTTAAGAAGTATACCACAAAATATTATTTGATAAACTGTTAACTAAAAATAGTAATATAGATAAATTAGGAGTTCTGGTTGCTTTCTATTTGCATCCACTCTTTAAAAGCAAGCTGTGGAAATGTGCTTAGTTGTCTGCCGGGATTTACTAGTATCTTTTTTATCTGCTTTTCTCCATCTGGACTAGTGATGCGTTTCCATGCTTTTTCTCTAGTTGATTTTGAATATTTTTTGAAAGATTTCGTGAGGTTAGATGCAATATCAAGAATTGCCTGTTGAACATTTGTGTCTGCTTTTTGTGGCTGCTTGTTCTTTTGTGATGCCTTAATTTTTGCCATAGGTTCCTTTTATGATTATGATTTTCCTTTTGATTTTGGTCCTCTTTCCTTTACTTGTATATAAAAGGAAAAGCTCCTCTCTGCAGTATCTTGGTCAATAATTGGAGGTGTCTCTTTATAAACTAAATTAAGTCTGGTATTTGGGTTTTCGTAACTCAAAAAATCTTTAAGTTTTGGCAAAACAGAATTAATGAATGTAGAACTACCTGTAATTCTCACGCCATCCTTGCCATATGTTCTTCCTTGATAGTCATATTCAATAGGATCTGCAGTGATTGGAAATTCTCTTTTGTCGGCAACTCCGGGTAATTTTCTCCAGTATGTAATAATTTCTTTCTTTTTTGCTCTCCACAAATCTATATCTGAATCTTTCTCTTCTGGTTCATTTTTGACTTCTTGATTGCTTGGTTGAATTTCTTCTTGTTCTATAAGTTCTTTTTTTTTGCAAAAATGAACAAATGACTCTGATGGGATATAATGCTTGATCTTTTTCTTTTTCCTTGAAATACCTTCGCCCTTTTTTATCTTTTCATTTTGTGCTGCCGTATTCTGATCGCTGCATGCTCCTACGACAATATAATTGTCTGTAGGTCTACAGTCGCCAATATAAGGTCCAAAACCAAATGATTCATTTATCATGTATTATTTAGTTGTTTACAAAAGAAAAATATAATGTTAATTTATTGATATAACATAAGGAATAAAAATGCTCACCAATTTTAGCTTTGATAGTTTTGAAAAATATAATGATGAAGACCTTCAAATCTTTGCAAATGTTATAAATGCATTTTTATTCGCAGATAAATTGAAGAATAAGGGAATAATGAAGGGCGGTCCAACAATTGACCAAAAAGCAATGAAAGATGCCTTGGTTTATTGTGATGATAGAGGTATAGCACCAGAAAAAAATACAAAAAAACTCATCAAATATATAAAAGCGATTAATGAATCTTTGTGATTTTTCATATATAATTGCATGAAAAGCTTTAGCCAATTTATTGATTTGATAAAAGAAGATGCACCACCACCTCCACCACCTCCTGCTGGCGGTGGAGCGCCACCTATGGGCGGTGGAATGCCACCTATGGGCGGTGGAATGCCACCTATGGGCGGTGGAGCGCCACCTATGGGCGGTGGAGCGCCACCTATGGGCGGTGGAGCGCCGGGAGGTGCGCCAACCGGAAAAAGTGTTGCAAAAAAAATAAAAACCTCTGATGTTTGGTCTTCTTTAAGAAATATGTTTAAAGCACAAGATGGCGAAACAACAGACAAAAAAGAGCAGCCAAACCAACCAAAAGATCAGCCAGAGCAACCAAAAGAGCAACCAAAAGAAATAGAACAACCTAAATAGCATTGATTTATATCCATTTTTAGTTTAGTTTATAAAACTAATGGAGATTTTATCAATGAATGAAGTTTTGCTTTTTACAGATATCCATATACACCCACACAAAAGAAGAAATGAGAGACTGGAAGATTGTCTCAAGGTTCTTGATTGGGTTTTTGAAACCGCAGAAAAAAGAAAAATAAAATCAATTCTATTTGGTGGAGATCTTTTTCATGATCGCCAGAAAATAGATGTTTACACATACCAAAAAACTTTTGAAATTTTACAGAAGTGGCTGAAAAAAGATATTTTTCATTTATATCTTGTTTTGGGAAATCATGACCTTTGGTTCAACGACCAAACTTCCATCAGTAGTGTCACTCCTTTGTCGTCTTTGCCAAATGTTAAAGTTATTGACAAGCCTCTTAGGTTGAACATAGAGGAAAGTCTATGGGATATGATTCCTTTTACGCATGATCCAATTAGTGCAATAACAAAACTCGATAGTGAAAATGGAGATCCAAAGTACGCTCTTGGTCATTTGGCTATTGATGGTGCTATTTTGCATGGAAGTTCAATTGCAGATGTTGCAATAGAACATGATGGAGAGATGGTAAAGATTAGCCCAAATTTGTTTAAAAAGTACAAACATGTATATCTTGGTCATTATCATTGTTCTCAGATTTTGGAGCCTAATGTTGAATACATTGGTTCTCCTCTTGAGCTTTCTTTTGGAGAGGCATTCCAAGAAAAACATATTATTATTTTAAATTGCAAGACTGGTAAAAAAGAATACATAACAAATGACTTTTCGCCTAAACATCTCGTCATATCACCAGAAGACATAGAAAAATATGATTTAGATAAGAATTTTGTTCGGGTTGTTGTAGATGATATTTCTGCTACAGATTTGTTAGATATGCGTAAAGATATATCTAAAGATAAAAATTTGGGAAGTCTTGAGATTAGACAACAGAAAAGAAAAATTGATATTGATTCTATTGATAATGCAAAGGCAATAATATTTAAAGAAGACGAAATGATCACTCAGTATGTTGACATTGTTGGCACTGGCGATCTTGATAGAGATAAGCTTATACAGATTGGAAAAATCATTTGTGAGAAGGAGATAAGTTGAATAAATTTTTAGTATCTTCATTTGATGAAGCTTATTTTGCAAAATATGGCGTTTCTTGGTTTGCATCTCTCAAGGAAATTGCAAATTTTGATGGTATGGTTATTTTGCTTGCCTTTGACATTGAAAATCAAAAAATCATAGATGTCTTAAAATCAAATAATATCGTTGTTCTGTCTAAGAAAAATGTCATGGATAAAAGACGAGAGGTATTTGATACCATTTCTGAATTACAGGCTCATAGTCAAGGAATGTTTTCTTATTTTGACATAGATGGTTACTTTAATGATGACATTTCTGATTTGTTTGAAATAACAACTGATGAATACTTAATGTTTGCTAGTGATTATAATATGGGTTTTTGTTATGGATCTAACTTTGGATGGCAAATGTATCGTGACTATAGAACCTTTGAAAAGTTCTTTCAATTTGAACATTCCATATCTGGTTTTGTAAATTTCAATAAAAGAATAGCTCAGATCGATAATATTTGGAATTGCTTAGAACCTAATAGATTGTCTTCTGATGTAAAGCCAAAATTTATTCATTACAATCGTAGCATTAAGCAAGTTACTGATAATATATCTGATCTGGAATTTTCCTTCCAAAAAAAACATCCAGATTTATATGAGAAGTGGCAATTTGAATTTTATGGTCATCCAAAGACAACTATGAAAAATTTTCTTGTAAGGAAGAAAAGTAATTGAACCTATATCTAACTTGGGCTAACAATATTGATGATATTAATTGGAATCAATATCAAGTTTACTTTTCATCTATATCTAAAATAAAATTCAACAATAAATTTGTTTGTTTGACGGATGGGATTAATTCTAAATACATATCAAAAATTGAGGAATATGGTTGTGAAATAATAACCGAACCTCGAAAAAATAAAAAAATATTTACAAATCGTTGGCATTGTTTTTGGAAATATTTATCTAAATCTAATTGCGACAAGGTAATCATTACCGACTCTAGAGACATTCTTTTCCAGCACGACCCATTCTCATATTGTCCAGAATTTGCAGTTGGAGTTTGTTGCGAGGGGTTTGAACATCAATCATCTTCATTTAATATGATTGATCAAATGAATTTGCAAAAAAATCAAATGGAAGATTTAGAAAATTACACAGATTGGTGTGTAGTTAATGGTGGCGTTTGTATTTCTTACAAAAAAAACATAATTGATTTTTGTTTTTTGATGTGGTCAAACTGCCTCGGAAGACCATTTTGTACAGACCAAGCGGTTTTAAATTTTATTTATAATAATCTGAAATCTACTGAAAAGATGTATTTGTTCGATCCTCGAAAAGATAACTTTTGTCTCACTGGCGAAGCGGAAAAAGAATTTTTGCTTCCTTATGATGTACAAATGATTGATGGATTAGTTGAAAATCAAAAAAAAGATAGGTTTTGCATTTTTCATCAATGGGATCGAACAAAATTCTCAAATCAAATCTTGAAAAGATTTATAAAATAAATTATCATTACAGAATGAAAAGTTTAAAATTTAAATATCTGACTGCTAAGAATTTTTTGTGTTTTGGACCCAAAGGTATCGAATTAAAATTTGATGACTATGGATCTATTGTTTTCATCAGAGGTGAAAATAGAGATGTTAAAAAAACAGAAGAAAGCCTTCCTTGCGATGAAGTAAAGATAAGTTCTAATGGCTCTGGAAAGAGCAGCATTCAAGAAATTATCTCTTATGGTTTGTATGGGAAAACAATTAAGAAACCTTCAGCAATAACTAAAGATGGTGTTATCAACAATCTTGTTGGTAAAAACTGCATGGTTGAATTGCAATGGGGCAATTACAGAATTGTTCGATGTCGAAAAAAGAATTCTTTGCAATTTTGGGAAAGTGAATTACAAGAATGGAATGATACCACCGAAATAACAACTGGCAGTATGGATGAAACTCAAGTCTTAATTGAAGACTCCATAGGCTTGTCTTATGAGGCATTTGTAAATATATGTATATTCACAGATGACCAGTCATCGTCATTTTTAGAAGCTAATGCTGCATTAAAAAGAGAAATTGTTGAAAACCTTTTGGCTCTTTCTTCCTATCGTGAAAAACAAGAAAAAGCAAAAAAGTTTGTTTCCGAAACAACAGCAAACATAAAGATGTTAACTAGAGAGTATGATATTCTTCGAACCAATGAAGATCAATCGAAAAGGCGATTACAACAAGCAGAACAAAAAGAATCAGATTGGAAGAGAAGTAAGAAATCAGAAGTTGATAATTTACAAAAATCATTAGATGATAAAAAAGAAAGATTAGGAAAAACATCTCATGGAGCAGAATTACTTGCTTATCAAGATGCACAAAAAACAATACAAGAGTCATCTAAAATCATTGACGAATTAGATAAATCTATTGAAGACGAACAAGGAAAAATAAAGTTAGCCAAAGAAAAAGAAGAAAAGATACGAGAAGTTGCTTTGGAATTAAGATCCAAAGGAGAAGAAATAAAGCTTGCCGTAAATACACACCGTAGATTTATAGAAAATAAAAAACAACACATAGCATCATTGGGTTCTAACGAACATGGATCAACTTGTGATCATTGCTATGGAGTCATTGATTCTAAAAATATCAAAAGAGTTATAGATGAAGATCAAAAAGAAATAAACGAAGCAAATAGAGAATTGTCTGTCTTAGTTGCCAGTGCTGGTGAACTTTCAACGAAAATGCAAGATATTTCAGACAAACAAAATAAGATAAAAGAATTTATTTCTACAAAAGAATCTTTATCAAGTAGCCATATAACAAATATAAAGTTAGAAAGAAATAAAATATCAGTTGCAATGAAGGTTAAGGAACCAAAAGCAGATAGTTACGAATTGCTTATGGAGCAGGAGATATCACAAATAAGAGATTCAATCACTGCAAAAAACGAAGAATTAAATGGAAAAAGCCCATTTGAAGATATCATCGTTTCTGAAAAAGAATTTGTAAAGACTAACGAAGAATCATGTCAAGAAAAGTCAAAGTCTATTAAAGAATCAGAAGACAATCTTAAATATTATCAATATTGGCAAGCTGGATTTGGAGAAAAAGGAATTAGAAAGATAGTTGTTGATGGAATTATACCACAACTCAATAACAGAATCGCTTATTGGTTGCAATTCTTAATTGATAATAAGCTTACACTTAAGTTTGATAATGAATTTAATGAAACGATAGAACGAAATCCACCAAATGGCGACCCTTATATTTACCACGCAATGTCTGCTGGTCAGCGTAGAAGATTAAATCTTGCTGTCTCTCAGGCATTTGCAGACATCATGATGATTAGTTGTGGAACCATACCATCCATTGTTTTTTTGGACGAAGTTACAACAAATATTGATCCGTTAGGTGTGCAAGGAATTTACAATATGATTCAGGAATTGTCACAAGAAAAACAAGTATTTATTACGACCCATGATAAAGATTTGATAAAAATGCTGGAAACTGCTGATACTATAAATTTGATACATGAAGATGGTTTTACAATTTTAAATAAATAGTTTTTTTTTGAAAAAAAATCAACCTTCTTCCTTACATATATTCCCAACACAATTAAATTAAAGAGGCATCAAATGTCAACTAAAGCATTGTCAGATTATACATTCGTTTCTCGTTATGCTCGTTATAACAAAGAATTAAAAAGAAGAGAAACTTGGCATGAAGCTATTGAGCGTGTCAAAAACATGCATTTGACAAAATACCCAATGGTAGCAGATGACATTAATTGGGCATTTGAACATGTTCATAATAAAGTAGCACTTGGTAGTCAAAGAGCATTGCAGTTTGGTGGCGAACCAATTTTAAAGCGTAATGCAAAAATTTATAATTGCATTAGCTCTTACTGTGATAGACCTAGATTTTTTCAGGAATGCACTTGGCTTTTGCTTAATGGTTGCGGAACAGGATTCTCTGTTCAACGACACCATGTTGATAAATTGCCAGATTTTCACATTTCTAAATCAACTGATTTATCAGAAGAAAAAATTTATAAAATTGATGACAGCATAGAAGGATGGGCAGATGCTCTTGGAGTATTGACTGCAAGCTATAGTCCACATTCAGAGTATTCTGATTTTTATGGCAAAAAAGTAACTTTTGATTATTCTGCCATTAGACCAAAAGGTTCATCTTTATCTTATGGTGTAGGCAAAGCACCGGGACATGAACCACTTGAAAGAGCATTAGAAAAAATTCGTAGAGTTTTTAACAAGTCTGTTGATGCTGGCAATAAAAAATTAAGAACAATTGATGCTTATGACATAATTATGCATGCTTCTGATGCTGTATTGTCAGGTGGTGTGCGCAGAAGTGCGTGTCTTGCTATGTTTAGTGTCGATGATGAATTGATGCTTAATGCTAAAATTGGAGATTGGTATTATGAAAATCCACAAAGAGGAAGATCTAATAATAGTGCATTATTGTTAAAAAATAGTACAGGAAGAGAAGACTATCATCGTTTATTTGAATCTACTAGGCAATTCGGTGAACCGGGAATTATTTGGAGTCATAGTACCGAACAATTATTCAATCCTTGCGTGGAAATTTCACTTTATGGTTATGATGAACAAGGCAATTCTGGATGGCAAGCTTGTAATCTTTGCACTATAAATGGATCAAAATTACAAACTAAAGAAAATTTTGCTTTGGCTGCAAAAGTTGCTTCTATCATCGGAACTTTGCAAGCTGGTTATACTGATTTTGATTATCTTGGAAAGGTTAGTGAATCTATTATAAAAAGAGAAGCACTTCTTGGTGTTAGCATGACTGGAATTATGGACTATCCGAGTGTAACTTTAGATAAAAATAATCTTCGTGAAATGGCAGGTGTAGTTCTTCAGACTAATGAAGATATTGCAAATAAAATTGGAATCAATGTCGCAGCAAGAGCAACTTGTGTAAAGCCAGAAGGAACAGCAAGTTGTTTGCTTGGAACATCTAGTGGCGTTCATCCTGCACATGCACGAAGATATATTCGTAGAGTTCAAAGTAACGCTACCGAAACTCCAATTCAGCATTTTAAGACTTACAATCCTACTGCTATTGAAAATTCAGTATGGAATGCAAATGGTACTGATGAAGTAATTAGTTTTTTAATTGAAATGCCAGAACATGTAATAACAAAAGACAATATTTCTGCTGTTCAACTTCTAGAAACCGTTAAATT
>Ga0209500_10002030_pt1 | contig 14787 bp, 22 predicted proteins | sample S_140212_EF_Meta_FD_187323 | JGI IMG/M metagenome (GOLD analysis project Ga0209500, IMG submission 187323) | Freshwater microbial communities from Lake Simoncouche, Canada to study carbon cycling - S_140212_EF_MetaG (SPAdes) (version 2) | ecosystem: Environmental > Aquatic > Freshwater > Lake ... | reverse complement strand
CTCAATTATCCCCCAGAAGTCCCAGAACGCTCCAGGAGAGGCCAAAGCGTGACCGAGAAGGCTCGGGTACATCCTGAAGGGTTCGTGCTGCCACGGTTGGAGACAGGGCCGCAACGGAGGACTGTGGAAACGCATGGCCCCGCGGCTCGGGTTTGGCTGTCTACCGTGTACGGATTGCAGCTGAGAGGCTGGCAGGCTTACGCGCTCGACCGGGCGCTGGAGTATTACCCCGAAACTGGGGAACTGTGCTGGCCGACGGTCGTGCTTACAGTCGCTCGGCAGTCCGGCAAGTCGGTCCTGTCTCGGGCAATCTGCATGTGGCGGCTTCACCATGCCGAACTGTTCGGGGAGCCGCAGACGATTCTCCATGTGGCCAATAAGCGCTCAACCGCCATGGAGGTTATGCGTCCGGCTGGCATTTGGGCCGTGGAAAAGTACGGCAAGCAAGCAGCCCGATGGGGTAACGAACGGGCAGGCATCGAACTACCGTCCGGCGACCGATGGCTAATTCATGCAGCAAACGATTCCGCTGGCGTCGGATTCTCCATAAACATGGCTTTCCTCGATGAAGCCTGGAGCATCCCTAGCCAGGTGTTCATGGGCGCTATCGCGCCGACCATGGCCGAGCGACTCAACCCGCAGGCCTTCCTAGTTTCCACGGCTGGTGACTCATCGAGCGATCTCATGGCCTCATATCGGCAAAGGGCAATCGACCACCTCGGGGCCGATGATCCTGGAAATATTCTGCTCCTGGAATGGTCAGCGCCACCGACCGCAGATCCTGACGATCCGGAAACCTGGAAGTACGCTAGCCCAGAATGGAACGATAAGCGCGAGGCCTTCCTCCGAGGCCAATGGGAAAACATCGAGCAATCCTCATGGCTGCGCGAATACCTGAATATGTGGGTTCCCCGGGCAAACCATTGGCTGAAAGATTCCTGGTGGAAAGAAACCCTCTCCGACGAAGGGTTGCCCCCCGAGGGGATCTGGTCTGTGGCGGTCGAGTCCGACTTTGACGGAATGGGCCACGCTGTAGCAATCGCCGCACCGCTGGAGGATGGGCGCATCGTTGTCCGGGCCACTACTCACCGAACGATTAAGGATGTCGACGCACGCTTAGGGGAAATCCGCAAGGATCACCCCAGCCTATTTATACAGGTCACCCCAGGCTATGTAGACAGGCTTCAAGAGCGTTTCGACGAACTCGTCGGGCAGCGCGAAGCCGCAGCTGCAACCCAGAACCTCCTAGATCTGTTCGACCGTCGGGCAATAGTCCACGAAGATTCGGAAACGCTATTGGAGCATTTCACGCAATCGAATATCTCCAAGCGCCAAGGCGGATGGGTCATGTCTGCCCGGATGGGCCATGGAGGCGTGTACGCAGCACGGGCCGTCATGTTCGCGGCCTACCAGGCAAGCAAGACCCCGAGGCCCATGGCTCGAATCCATACACGCCGACGCGCATAAACCGCGAAAAGCGCGATGGCTTGACCAGCGTGTGATATGGGACCAGAATTACACCCGTGGCGTTTCCCCGTTCACTCAAGGTTGTACGGGACCAGGCTTTGATCCAGTCAGCGGCAGCGCAGGCCGTGGCCGAGCCGGTCCCGTACATCCGCGACTCTTCCGCGCAACTGCTCACCGCCATCCAGCGCTCCCAGAGTTACGGCGTAGATCTCGGCGTCGCGCTTCAGGTTCCAGCCTTTGTCAAGTGCCTAAAGGTCTACACGAACACGATCTCCGCTTTTCCGCTTAAGGAATATGTCGGCAAGGATCAAATCGTGGCCCGAGGCCTACTTGTGCAACCGTCAATGCAGACCACCTACGCCGCGCTCATGGGCCGCACCGTTCAGGATCAGCTGCTGTACGGCGAGGCATACTGGAAGGTCGAATCCCGAGCATGGGATGGCTACCCGACCGAAATCGTATGGATGCCATACACCCAAATCTCATTCGTGCCGGGGCCGACGACCCAAGACATCATGGACCCGATCCCGGCTTTCGGAACTGTCTATTGGAACGGCACACCCGTCCCGCCCCGGGACGTCATCCGCTTCGATGGCGACGGCGCCGGCGGATGGCTGACCACCATGGCCTCGGCCTGCAACACTGCGGCAGCACTCGAGGCCGCATCGCTCCGATACGCCGAATACCCCGTCCCGAACGTTATCCTGAAGAACTCGGGCGCGGATCTGCCCAGCGCTGTAGTCGATGATCTGCTCGACGCCTGGGAAGCCGCTAGAACTAACCGTTCGACCGCCTACCTAAACTCGACGATCTCGACTGAGAACGTGGGCGGCTGGAACCCCAACGATATGCAGCTCGTCCAAGCCCGAGACGCCTCAGCCCTCGCAATCGCTCGGCAGGCAAACCTTGACGCCGCTTGGGTCAATGCCACACAATCAGGATCAAGCCTCACATACTCAAACCGAACCGACCTTTATCGTCAGCTGCTCGACCTCAGCCTCACCCCGGTCATGCTTCAGATCTCGCAGCGCCTCTCAATGAATGACATCACGCCCCGCGGCCACACCGTCGAGTTCGATACTTCGGTATTCCTACGCGGCAATCCGGCAGAAATCGCCACGCTCATTTCGACGCTGCGCCCCCTCGATGTCATTTCAATTGATGAATCCCGCGAACTGCTCGACCTGCCCGACCTAATGGAACCCGACCCCCAACTGAGGCCATGATGCAGACCACAGAGTTTTCAGCCGATTTCATTGTCGAAATGCGCGAGGACAGCGCAAACCCCGACATCGCCGGACAGGGCTACGGTCGCGCCGTCCCCTACGGAGTCGAAACAAACATCGGCAATGTGCGTGAATCTTTCGGCGCTAACGCTTTCCAGCCCGAGGACGTTATCGGCAAGCCCATCGCCTACCGCCACAATGAGCCCATCGGCGTTATTACCGCAGCTGAGAATAAGCCAGACGGGCTTTACATCGACTTTAATATCGCCAACACAGTGCAGGGCCGCGACGCCGCGACCCTCATCCGCACAGGCTCCGCAAAGGGCCTTTCTGTCGGTTTCATGCCGACCAAATCTGTCTGGAACCGGGCAAAGACTGCGGTCCAGCACATGGCGGCCTCTCTCATGGAGACGTCAATAACCCATATGCCGGCATATCCCACGGCCGGTGTAACAGCAATCCGAGAGGAAGAAATGTCAGTCGAAACCGTAGAGGTGGAAACCGCTCCTGCGGTCACCGCCGACATCCAGGCACGTGAGGCCATTGCCACCGTTCGTGAGCAGGTTGCTCAGATCGAGGCACGCTCATACGCCGCAGCCCCCCAGGTGCACGAACTCGCCCAGTACCGCAGCTTTGGCGAGTACCGCCTTGCAGTTCTGAACGGCGAGATCGAGGCACGCGCCCTGGTCGATCAGATCACAGACAATAACCCAGGCGTCCTGCCCCCGAACTGGTCGAGCATCGTTCGCGGCATCTTCGACCTAGGTCGCCCGACCATCACCGCATTCGGCACGGAGTCAGCTGGCACCTCGGGCACCGTCTTTAACTGGCCTTACTGGTCAGGCGATTTGACCGAGATTGTGGCCGAGCAAATCGACGAAAAGGACGAGGTTAACTCGGTTCGCATCGACCTTCTCAAGGGCACCGCAACGCTGAAGACCTACGCCGCTGGCTCGGACATCTCCTACCAGCTGCTTCAGCGCTCCACCCCGTCCTACGTCGATGCACACACCCGCATCATGCTGAACTCGTACGTTCAGGTTACGGACATCGCGTTCATCGCAGCCGTCTACGGTGCGCGCACCCCGCTCACCTACGACATCACAGCCGACACGGATGGCTCGGCCTTCCGCGAGGCAGTGTTCGCAGCATCCGTCGAGTGCCAGACCGCGACCGGAATGCCGGCCGAATTCGTCCTGGTCTCCCCGGCAGTGTTCATCAAGATCGGCGGCTGGAGCACGTTCTTCCCGTCCAACTACGGCACCTACAACGTGTCGGGTACGGCAAGCGCAAACACTCTCGCCGTTAGCGTCTCAGGTCTCCCGGTCATCCTCGACCGCAACCTGGGCGGCAATGCTGCAATCGTCTCCAACCGCGAGGCAGCCAAGTGGATCGAAGACGGCCCCCGTCTCGCCACCGTCGAGAACGTCGCACAGTTGGGCCGCGACGTTGCGGTCTATGGCTACGGCGCCTCGCAGATCATCTCCGGCGCTGGCATCATCAGCCTCGAAGACTAATTACCGCTGAGATAAGGGACGCGACGATATGGCACTCGTGACGGGTGAGGAACTGGCGACAGCGCTGGACCTCGACTATGACCCGCCCCAGGAGCCTTACGATCAGGTAGCAGCTGCTGCCGACGATATCGTCGCGTCCCTACTCACGGACGGGGCCTACGAACTCGAGCCCCCGGCATGTAAGGAAGCCGCCCTCTCAGTAGCGGTCGAGATCTACCAGGCACGCACCGCCGCAGGTGGGCAGGCCGTGGCGACCGATTTCAGCCCTGGCCCCTACCGGCTATCGGTCTGGATGACCCGTCGCGTTATGGCCCTCCTGGGGCCGTATATGGATGTCCGGGGAATGATCGGCTAATGGCGCTGACCACGGACTCACGAGAGGCCCTTGTCGCAGCATTTACCGGGCAGGGCCTTCAGGTCTATACGACAGTTCCCGCTGTACCTCGGCCCCCAGCGGTCGTAATCATCCCCGATTCCCCCTGGATCACGCATGAGCGCGGAACAGCCCTCGGCTACCGGGTTCGCTGGCGTGTCCTAATCGTTATCAGCCCCCGCAACAATGAGGCAGCAACCCTGGACGTCGAAAACGCTATCGACCTCCTCCTACCTCTCATCCCTGCAGGATTCTCGTGGGATGTCGTAAACCCCCCGCAGCTAAATGATGTGGGAGCGCAAGGCACCGTCTACACCACGGAGATAAACGTCTCCGTCTCAATGAAGGAGTAACAAAATGGCAGTTGTTTCCGTGGCTGGTGCCGCGTTCACCGTCAAGGTCGGCGCAGTCCAGTACGAAGATCAGATCACGACCGGAACGGTCACCACGACCCCCACGATTATCCGCACCAAGACCCTCTCGGATGTTGCGTTCAACCAGACCGATCTCAACTCGTCTATCTCGCTCGATTTCCTCTACGACGAGAATACGGGCCTTTACGACGCACTCCAGACCGCCATTGCAGCTGGAACCTCCGTCGCCATGGAGGTCGAGTCTGCTGTGGGCAAGTGGACAAGCACCGCAATGTGGATTGACTCAGCAGACGTCACCTTTGACGCCGCTGGCGTGGCATCCTGCACCGTTTCGGCACAGGGCACTGTAACCTTCGCATAACCAACTAGAGAACGGGGAAACGTCATGTATCCAAGCATTACCGTCACCACCTCGGACAGCCCCGAGGCCATTACCTACCAGATCTGCTCGGCGGATCTCATGGAGGCCGAGGAACTGTACGACAAGGCAAAGCGCAAGCCGGGAACCATGGGAATCCGCTTGATCTGCGCCTACATTCACTCGACCGGGGAATCGCCTGTAACGCTGGCACAGGTAAAGGCCTGGGCAAAGGAAAAGGCCGTTTGGGCAGAGGACGCCGAGACGCCGGACCCTACCCAGCCGGATCAGTCCGGAGATTCATAATCCAAGTCGCCGTAAGAATCGGCAGGCCGATCGAGGAAGTCGCGGCCTACGATCCCAGGCAACTAGCAACCATCGTGGAGGTGTTGAGCAATGGCGACAGCCAAAGTGTTTGACACCTACGTCGATGGCCTAAATGACGTTCTCCGGGCTTTCCGCAAACTACCCAAAGAGGCTTCAGCTGAATTACGAGATGCCTCGCAAGCCGTGGCAGATAAGCACATGGCCCCAGCATGGCGACAAGCCGCCAATAACTACGCCGGACCATGGGGTCAGGTCATAGCCGATTCCGTCAAGATAAAGCGCGACCGTGTACCAGCCGTCAACATTGGCGGAGCCCGAAAGAAGTTTTCGGGCGGCGCATCTCCCACAATGGTCCGATACCTCACGGATAAGGGCAATCGAGGCCGCGCTGGCGCTCAAAAGCGAGCCCCCGAGGCTTTCGGCGAAGGTACTAACTGGATGGAAAACGTCCGGCAATACCAAGGCGGAGCCATGGAGGAATGGGCAAAGGCTGTTGATCGAATCGTCCTGAAATGGAGTTACCTGTAATGGCTATCGGCAAGACTCTAACCGTCTATCTGGCCGCAGATGTCTCCAAACTCCGGTCAGGACTTGCCCAGGCTGAAACTGGCCTTTCAGGATTCGGCAACAAACTAACCAGCATGATCGGCCCCGCCCTTATCGGTGCAACTGCCGCAGCTGGAGCGTTTGCTGTAGCGCTGGCCGTGGATGGCGTACAGGCGGCAATGGCCGAGGAAGCCGAACTGACCAAACTCAACACCACGCTCGATAACCTCGGTTTTGGCTGGGCATCCGAGCAAGTCAACACCTTCGTCGACGACCTTCAATTCGCTACAGGCGTCACGGATAGCGAATTGCGCCCAGCCTTCGAGCGCCTCCTGGTCTCGACCGGAAATGTGGCCAAGGCCCAAAATCTGCTTAACCTTGCTGTCGACACCTCAATAGGCGCAAATAAAAGTCTGGAATCAGTAGCCAACGCGCTAGGAAAAGCATACGACGGAAACTTCGGAGCCCTAGGAAAACTCAACGCAGGCATCGACGCCTCGATCATCAAAAACAAAGACCTTGACGCCGCAGTTGCCCAACTCTCGGGAACCTTCGGAGGCCAAGCCGCAGCCCAAGCAGAAACCCTGCAAGGCCAAATCAAGATTCTTGGCATTGCTTTCGATGAACTCAAGGAATCACTCGGTAAAGGTCTCATCGAAGGTTTTACCAGCACAGGCGGCGGCCTTGGCAATCTGTCAGTACGTATGCGGGATCTTCAGCCCCAAACGGAAGATCTCGGAAAGAAAGCCGGAATCCTTGCAGGCAATCTGCTCGACGCCGCTTTCGGCGCTAAAAGCCTCGCCGATAAAGGCAACGAATTACTGCAGGGCATCCTCAGTTATGGCGGCCCCGCTTTCGAGCTAATCGGCAACGCCGCAATCGATGCCCTAAACCCCATTGGCCAACTCATTAGCAGCCTCGCGGGTGTAAATAAGGCCCTGAACCCTGGTGGTACCAGTGGCGGCGTTACTGCCTTTGGCACGGGCGGGGCGATGGCCCGAGCGACGGCATCGATGAAGGATGTCGCCGCAGCCGCCGAAACCGCACAGAAAGCCACATCGAGCCTGTCGAAAGCCACAGGCGGAGCCTCCAAGGCCACCGAGGTTATGAACCCGCGCCTACGCGTTCAGATCGATCTAGTAAAGGAACTGACGTCCAAGGTCAAGGACGCAGGATCGGCCCTAGAATCCGCACGCAGGGAAATGAATAACTGGATCTCAGGGATGGCCCAAAACATCCTCTCTGGAATCGATCTTGGAACCATCCAGCAATTCGATGCTGAAGGTAAGCGCACCGGGCAGAGTCTGCTCGACGGCTTCAATAAGCAGATCGAACAGGCTGGCATATTCGGCAATTACCTGAAGCAGCTGAACTCCGAGGGCGGCCCGGAACTCCGGGATGCCGTGGCCGCCCTCGGCCCCGAGGCCGGAAACAAACTGGCCAAGGAAATCATTGATCAGGGCCTTATCCCGACCATGCAATCGAAGTTGGTCGACGTTCAGCACATGGCCGAGACCACAGCCGCCGAGATGGTCCCGCCGATGCTGGTCGCTGGTGTGCAATCAGCCGCCGGATACCTAATGACCATGCAGGCCGAACTTGACGAGTCGACCAGTCTCCTGGAGGAGATGGGCCGCAAGATGGGCAAGACGCTATCGGACGCCATGGTGGCAGAGATCCGGGCGGCCCTTGCAGCTGCTGGCGTGGCCCAAGGCGGAGCGACCTCGATCATGGCGGGAACGGCTGGAACGACCGCGCAGGCGGCATCACAGGCGAACCTCATCGCAGGCAGTCCGTTCCTCAACGGAACCGCGATCATGCAGGCAATCCAGAACGCGATCCAGCAATCCGACCAGAGGCTCGGTCGCACGGGCCAGGTGCTTAACGCATGACCAGCCCTATAAGCCACATCATTATTGGGGGCGTGACCCTCGACCTCGATGACGTCGAATATCAGGTCAGCGTCACGCACGGACGCAATGACATTAAGTCGCAGCCCGAGGCCTCAACCGCTGTCATCGTGATCCGAGGCTCGGCAGGCCTCGACGTCAACCTTTCCGACGTCATGGACATCAATGCCTGGGATACCACCCGATTCACGGGTGAGGTTTCGGATATCCAAATCACTCACCTATCGAGCGTGCCAGCGGTGGCCCTGACAACGATCACCGCCATCGGGAATCTGTCGAATTTGGGAAGCCGGATCACGGGAGCCTCGGGCTACGCCTCCGAAACCGTGTACGCACGCGCCGAGGAAATCCTCACCGACTCAGGAGAGACCTATCTAAACGGTGGAACCTCGAGTCTCGAGCTCTACGCAATATCTGCAGGTAACGCTCAGCCCCAAACCTGCCTTGATGGGCTACAGGCGCTCGCAGAATGGTCTGGTGGCACCTATTTCGACACGCCTAACGGATACATCGTTTTCGAGTCCTACGGTTCCCGCGGGGCCACGGCTTTCGCTGGAGCATGGTCTGCGCTGATCAATCCCTGGGACGAATACCAGCAAACATGGGACTCATTCCCGACCAGTTACGCCGGCACGATGCTTCCTGGCGACGGGGTCGTATTTACCCCCTCCTGGAACAAAAACCAGGTAAGCATCATTAACGATGCCACGGTCAGCCACGGCAGCAATCCGTCATATCACCAAGCGACAGATGCGACCTCAATCGCCACGTATGGCCGTCGAGCCTTAACCCTAGAAACAGGCCTCAAAGCAAATGCTGACGCGATCACCCGAGTCAATGAAATCCTGCTAGCGCAGGCTTACCCATTATGGAATCTGGGCAATATCTCGATCCTGGTAGATGAACTGACAGAACCCGACCGCAATTTGGTGCTTAACCTCATTTCGGGCTCGGCGGTCGTCGTGAATGATCTACCCGAACCAGCCCCATTCAGCCAATTTCTCGGCATTGTCGAAGGCTGGTCCGAAACATATACACCTGGGCAGCACATCCTCACGCTGTCCATTTCAGACCCCAGATATTCCTACCAAACCGCTACATGGGGCGAGGTGTCGGCAACGCTACAATGGGGCAACGTCAACACCGAGGTGATCTGGTACAACGTAGTTACAACTGACGATCTACTAGCAGCCTAGGAGGCAAAGCATGGCAACCACTACAGGAGGCACGACCTACGTCACCTCGACGGATCTCGTAGCCAATTACCCGACGGCCTCCCTGGCCCTCGCCAACCGAGTCGACGTAGTTGCCTCGGGCTCGATGTCCAAGAAGACTGCCAGTTACACCGTCACAGTGGCTGACATTCTTGCCGGAACGACTATCGTGATGAACTCGGCAAGTGCGACAGTTATTACGTTGCCCTCGAGCAGCCTAGTTAATGGAATGCGTCTCAACGTATTTTCGGTTAACACCGGCGCGGTTACCTTTACAGGTGGCACAGTCACGGGAACCGTAAACTCGATTAGTTCACAATACTCGGGCGTCAGTCTCACTTATGACTCGGCCGCCGCGGTGTGGTGGTGCCTCCCTTTTTCCTCGGGTGCTAGCGGCGCAAACTTTACGAATACCGCCACCGGCACCTACACCGGATACAAGTACGTGACGTTTACCGGGAACGGTTCGCTAGTCATTGACCGGGCGGGCTTTGCGGATTACCTAATCGTGGCCGGCGGCGGTGGTGGTGCAGGCGGCGGTGGTGGTGGTGCAGGCGGAATGATTGACTCGACGCAATCGGGCGGCATTCGCCTTTACCTGGCCGCGGGTACTTACACCGTTACCGTTGGAGCGGGGGCAGGCCCACAAGGTACCGGCAATGATTCGGCAATCACTCTCACAGGGCTTTCGGCTACCGGCGGCGGCCCGGCGAACACTTACGCAATTCGTGGCGGTTCGGGCGGCGGCCAGGGCGGCGGTGCTGCCGGTGCAGGCGTTCTTTACCAAGGAACAAATGGCAGTGGTAACAACGGCGGCGGCGCAGGTAGCGCGGCTTCTGGCCTTGCTTACGTCAGTACCGCGGGCAAAGCCTCGTCAATTGCAGGCTCCACGCCGACCACGAGTTACACGGCAGGCTCTTACACCTTTTCCAATGGAGCCTCGGGAGGCTCTGGAGCCGGAGCGGCCAATTCCGGCAACGGCAGTGGTAGTGGTCTAAACTCAGGTTCCGGAATCGTAATTATTAGGGTGGCCGTGTAATGGCGCATTTTGCGGAAATTGACGAGACTAACCGCGTTATTCAGGTGCAGGTCATTAACAATGATGACATTAACGGGGGAGACTTCCCAGAGTCCGAACCTCTTGGGCAGGCCTTCCAGGCATCGCTAGGGATTGCGGGAACTTGGTTGCAATGCTCTTATAGCGGCTCTTTCCGAGGGTCATTTCCTTCATACGGTTGGACTTATGACCCCTCTCTAGACGAATTTATTGCACCGGTATGGATGAATGGACTAAACCCATGAGCGAGCAGCAGACCGAGGAAATCATTGAGGGACTCGAGGAGCCCAAGAAGCGCCCGGCAAAGAAGGCCGCGCCTAAGCCGACTAGCTCGACGGAACGCGCCCGGGCAATCGTGCTCGAGCGCCTCAAGAATCGTTAGCCTGGGCTAATGCAGTGGACAGATGTCGTCGGCGTAGCGGTCGGCGTAATAACCATTCTCGCCGCAATCCTCGCCGGCCTATTCTGGCTAATTCGATCAGTCGTCAGGCAAGAAATCGAGCGCTACACAAAGACCATTCAGCCCGGCTACCGCAACGGCGGCTCCAGCCTGGCCGACATATCGGCGAAACTCGACGACCTCGCAAGTCGACTCTAAGACAGGTGGTAAGTCATGGGTAAATGGCTGGCGGTTACTTGGGAAGGTACGGTCGCTAAGAGCCTCGCAGGAGCCCTCCTAGGGGCCTTAGGCTCATGGCTTGCCACCTCCAACGTTCACCCCCTAATCGTGGCCCTAGGGGCCGCAGGCATCCCCGTCCTAATGAACGCCCTCAACCGTGACGATTACCGCTACGGCATGAACTCGAGGCCCCATGTGGACGACACTGCCACAATGCCCGAGCTAGAAATCGAGGGAGAGTAATGGCCCGCCTAGTAGCCGGAGGCGTAACCCTCCGCAATCAGGTCAATAAGCGCTGGCCCAAGCGCGACAAGCGTTCAGACGGCTGGATCGGCGACAAGGCACACGCCGGAAGGCATTCAGACCACAACCCCGACGCTCGAGGCCTGGTCCACGCCCTCGATATCGACGCCGACCTAGACCCCAAAGATCCAGGCGCAGCACAACGGCTCGCTAACCAGATCGTGGCCTATGCGGCCTCAGGAATTCCAGGCGCTAACCGCATCAAGTACGTGGTCTTCAATGACCAAATTGCTTCAGGGACATACGCCAACTCGATGTGGAAATGGCGCGGCTCAGGCTACGGTCATATGCACCATATTCACGTGTCATTCACAACCAAGGGCGAAAACAACGCCCAGACGTTCCCGCTGCCGATCCTGAACACGCCCAAGAAATAGCGCGCAAATCGCGTAAAGCCTGCTACGTTCTACCTCGAAAGGGGAAACGATGAGCGAAATCATTACACCTGGAGAGGCTGCCAAGATCCTTGGCGTCTCAACTGACACGGTCGGGCGCTACCTCGACCTCGGCATCATCGAGGGACACAGGACGCCCGGCGGCCAGAGGCGAGTAAACCGCGACAGCGTGGAAGCAATCACGCGTACTCGCGTATCGCCTACCGTTACGATCATCGAGGCGGTTTGATCGTCGCGGCCGTGACAGCTGCGGCCCTCCTCGCAGGCCCGACCTACGTGATCCCTCCCGATCAGGCTGCCTATGTGCATTGTGTGGCCGAGCGGGAATCACACAGCAACCCGAAAAGCACGAACCGGACAAACGGGTACTTTGGAATGTTCCAATTCAATGACGCCCTGACCGATGGGGCCACATGGATGATGCTTGACTGGCTGAAGACCTGGCACCCAAAGCCTAGGGAATTTGCCGCACGCCTTAGGGCAACAGAAATGCACAAATGGCCTCGGAATCTTCAGATCGCGGCCATGGTCGAAACGCTTAATTACAGGGGAAAGTGGTCGGGCTCAAAGCATTGGGCCGGCGGTCGCTGGACCTGCACACCAGGAAAGTAGGGGAAATGTCGCTTCAGTATTTTGTCAGAGTCCTGTTCTACATTGGCGCCACAGCAGTCGGGCTGGCCTTCATGGGCCTAATCGGCTGGCTCGAGGCTCCAGGCCTTTAACAAACACAAACACACACGAAGGGGAAACGATGCACGATGGAACCTTATTCGCCACAACGCTTGACGACTGCACTACTTGTGGTCGGCCTATCCGGAATGGCGTTTGCAGCTGGTGTGCTGCTGGCGACGGTTATGCAGCCAAAGCCGCAGCCACAGCCGCTGTCGTCAAGGATGCCGAATGGCACAACCGCGCCAACGATTACAGGCGAAACCTTGGGCCTGGGCAAACAATCACAGCCGACGACCTTAGGATGCACGTGGGTCTACCCTGCGGATCGAGCAACCAGATCGGCGCCCTGATGCACTCCTGGGCCTCTAAAGGCCTCATCCGAGCGTCTGGGTTTACCACATCGATAATCAAGGGCAATCATGGCCGCATCCTCCGAGAATGGGAGATCCTGGCATGACCGCCTACATCATGTATTCGGCGTCCTGCACATGTGGGCGCGTCATGGGGCCAACCGTAAAAACGGCTTTGGCTGAAGCAGTAAAACACCACAAGGAAATATGCGAAGAATGGGGAAAGAAATGATCCTGTACCAATGCAACGATTGCCGGACTGTTATGCACGACGGCGCTTTCATCACGCTTACGCCCCGCGTCGGGCTGACTATGCATTTCTGTTCATGGCGCTGCGTCGAAGTATTGGCGGCAAATCATGGCGTTTGATCTCAGCCAATACGAAACCGTCGACACCCGTATTCATAAGTTTTGGGGCGAACACAAGGACGATGGCCGCATCGAGTCCAGGCTTATCGAGGTTATTCGGGACGAAACAGGCCGACCTCTCCAGTACGTCATGGAGGCCCAAGTCTGGATCGGCGACCGACTAGCTGCAAACGGATTTGCCGAGGAGGTAGTCGGCGGCTCCCCAGTCAATAAGACGTCAGCCCTGGAAAACTGCGAAACCTCAGCCATCGGTCGAGCCCTGGCAAATGCTGGATACTCCAAAGAAAAGTTCCGCGCCTCAATGACGGAAATGACTAAGGCTGAGCGTTTAACTGGTACACCAGCCGACGACCCGTTTTACAAGCCTCAACCTGTGGTCGAGACTTTCCCCAATGGACAACCTATCCCGCGCACAACACGGAATGAGCACGGAGGCCTGGAGAACTATGCTTCCACAGCTCAGAAAGGCAAGATCAGGGGCATGGCCAAAGAGATGGGCATTACGACACGCGAAGAGTTCATGGGTCTTGTCAATGCCTGTCTCATGGCCGCGAACCGTGATACCGTCACCACCCTTGACGACCTGACGAAGCGAGCAGCATCTGACGTCATTGAGCACATGGCTAAATCGACCACGGTCGAAGCGTTCACAGGAGGGGAAACCGAATGATCGCAACCGAAAAGGATGTCCGGGCATGGGCTCGGAAGGTCGGCATTCCAGTAGGTCAGCGCGGCAGGCTCCAAGCCCACGTGTGGCAGGCCTACCTCGAACAGCATCCCGAAGCATCTAACTAACTCGCACAGCACCATCGCCGCATGGCAGCGCCCCCTATGCCATGGCCCGAGTCATTGGCGGGTCTAACCCAGGTTAAAGCTGGTGGGCCTGCCATGCGGAAATGGGTGCATGGTCGCGGAGTAGATGCAAGATCGGAAACGATTAGAGGATGATCGGGGAAGATACTCACTCAACCACCAACGGCCGTTCGGCTGGGCCCGTAGGGACAAGCCCGGACGAATGGCCGCAAACGCTAGGGGAAACAAATGCACACACCCATCGAAATAGACGCACACTGTCGAAAGCCTGGCTGCAACTGCGGCCACGTAATCTGTTACCGAGGCTGGATAGACACCGACCACACCAGCCCCTGCCAGTTCTGCCGACCCGAAACACATGAGCGCTGGCTCATGGCCTGCCAAGCCCGACAGAAGGGCTACCCCGTCGAAGCAGTCCACAGGATTCTTGCCGGACGCCGAGCATGAGCAGTCTCCACAACACAGCGGCCTATCGAGCATGGCGCAAGCAAGTCCTAGCCAAATGCGAAGCCGTCTGTATCCGCTGCGGCTACCCAGTCGACATGACCTTGCCCGGATCACACCCAGACGGCCCAAGCGCAGACCACGAACCACCATTGGCAGAAACAGGCGAAATAGCCCCCAGCCTTGACGCCGCAGGCATAGCCCACCTCAGCTGCAACCGATCACACGGCGGCCGACTCGGATCAGCGCGAGCCACCGCGAAACGGAACGGAAAAAAAGTTGCAACCCGTTTTTCAGACAGGCCATCGGACACTCCCGCCGCCCCTCTCAATTATCCCCCAGAAGTCCCAGAACGCTCCAGGAGAGGCCAAAGCGTGACCGAGAAGGCTCGGGTACATCCTGAAGGGTTCGTGCTGCCACGGTTGGAGACAGGGCCGCAACGGAGGACTGTGG
>Ga0209500_10002022_pt1 | contig 14820 bp, 18 predicted proteins | sample S_140212_EF_Meta_FD_187323 | JGI IMG/M metagenome (GOLD analysis project Ga0209500, IMG submission 187323) | Freshwater microbial communities from Lake Simoncouche, Canada to study carbon cycling - S_140212_EF_MetaG (SPAdes) (version 2) | ecosystem: Environmental > Aquatic > Freshwater > Lake ... | reverse complement strand
ATTATCGCCCTATAGGTTCTGTATTTCAGCATAACACCCACGGACCAATCAATTGATTTTCCCAGTCTTTACCTTTGGTTACTGGCGGTGGCTCAACAGATGGAGTTTCAAGCCCTTCCTTTATCTTTTCTAAGTGTATCAGAAATTATTGCTTCGTCAACACCTTTTTAAAATTTCACTTTCATTGCCCAATGAACCGCTTACGCCGCTCACTGTTTAACTACTCTACCACACTCTCAAAGAACTTCAACACAAAAAACAAAAAAACCGTCACTTATTCAGTTGACGGTTGACATTGTTTCACTTTATCCACTTCACCCTACACAATATCACCGTCAACACATTCACAATTCGTAAATGTATTCCAACGCTTAATATGTGTATAATTAACTCTCATTACTACAATATATATAACCAAAAATAAAAAACAACAATATTATTTAACTTTTATGCCTTTTATTATGTCCACAAAATTTTTTACAATCCATTGATAATATTCTTCGTCACTATGATTTGGATGTTTTTTAATAGTATCAACCAATGTGTTTAATACAGTAGCGGCAACTATCTCTCCATATGATTTACCATTCATATCAACTCCATGTTCATGACTTCTATTACTCAAATTTATACTATTGTCCCTCGACCATTTTTTAACAATATTTTCTACATCGGATTTTAATGATGGATCATAGTAATAAACTTTTAAGCTATCGTTATCTGCCAAGAAAGAATCAAGCTCTGCATGCGTCTTATACGATATTGGAACTTTCTTATCATCAGAAAATTGTTTTAAACTGTTATCTAACTTAATATAGTTGTTTACAAATCTTGCTACATTGTTTTTATCACTAGTGTCCACCGTTATATAGAAGTTGTATGCTTTACCATCTTGTTTATCATTCTTACTCCGATTGAAATCCCTTTGAGCCCAATTGGGAAATCCATTTGGATTAAATGCAGCGTGTTTAAAAAACTTTTCCCATTGTGGTGGAGCATCATCTTTGAAACCCATCGTTTTATGTAGTCCTAAATGACCCGACCCATAAGCATCTCTATTTCTTAATATATAATAAAAATCCTCGGACCAAGAATCATCAATTTCTTCCCCATTTTTTATCATTTTAATAAGTTGCATTATTTGCGTTTTATTTTTATTAAAATTAAAAGTCTGCGCTTCTACTAATAAATCTTTTAACTTTATCATATAATTTCAATTTTTCCATTTTTAACCACAAACGTGTGTTCACGACCATCCTTCAACTTGTTCATATTCTCAGGTGTGGCAAATATGGCACCAATGCTAGAACCAAACTGCGTTAACTTGTTGGTCAACCCAGTCAAAAAGTTTTGTGCAGCATTCTTGGCATTTGTCACAAACTTCTTCACAGCTGCAACACCACGCTGCAACATACCCTCTTCATTGATGATTCCAGCCAACACCATCATACGTTTGTAAGATTCATTTTTCTGTCTCGGCCAAAGATCAACGTTGGTCTTGCCGTAATTGCTAAACTTCTTCATTCCGTTCATAAGTTGATCAACCGTATCATCGTCAACACCACTCGTCAACTGTCGCACCCGTGTATGAATATCAGATGTTACTCCAGTCAATTGGGTTTTAGTAATGCTATACCCATCCGCACCCTCGCCAACTCTATAATAAACTTGTTTCATTTTGGAAATCGTTACACCATTATGTTTCATTTCAAAATCACTTACCATCAAGTTATTAGACGAATCCAACTTCACTTTACCCACCACTTCACCATCTGTTCCAAGTACATCCGTAATGTTACGTATGTCACTTGTTTTATACACGACACGAGCGTCAACATTCATTCCTTTAAAGTGTTGTTCATCCAATACTCTATCCAACTTAGCCAAATTAATCAACCGTCGAACCGTATCATCCCCCTTCTCCATACGAATCTTTTCAATCGCAGCTTGATAATCAGCATAAGCAGGATCATTCATCAAATCAGTAGGAGCGAGTTCATCTCCACCAGTCTTACCACCCTTTTGAAAAAATAATTGATCATCTGGCTTATTAACATCAATTCCCATATCAGCAACAGCTTGATTCAAATTTTTACCAAGTTCTTCATCGTTCATTTTGGTAAGATGATCCAATTTGTCCATTTGATCTGCCAAATCATCAGCATCACCCACACTGCTAGCATCCATGTCAATTCCTAACTTTTCAAAAATACCATCAAACGCATCCGTATTGTTTGATGCTTCATATCCAGCAATCGCACTTCCAATCATCGTCAATACCGTCAATCCAACACGAACACTAGCAAAAGCTAACTTGGGATTCTTAACAAAAAATGAAATAATCTTGCTAACAACCGTAAACATTAACCCACGCTTTTTATCCTTTTCATTGGCCTTTATCTTGGCAATACTAGACTGTAACTTGTTTGTTGCTGCAACATAAATCTTCAAAGCGTTATCATTGACAGCATTTCCCGTCTTCTTTACCGCAAATGTAATCAAATCATTTGCCTTCTTTGCTGCATCCTTAATATTAAACTCGTTTAATTGCCGTCCCTCATTCAACAAATAAGAATAATCATAAAACTCATTGATTGCATCTTGTACGTCTTCAGTCAAAATAAAGCGGGTATCTTTCATGTTCAATATAAATATATCACCATTACCTTTTACCACCACTTTTTCTCACCATCTCCACCACACATCCTCCATACTCCCGAAATACCACAAACCCATACCGACCATAAAACCGCAACAACCGCTCATCTCCTCCTCCATCATCATCACTACTAGGTATACACCGTATATCCAACCCATTAGTATCCGCAAACTCACACAACCGCCCCATAACCTCACCACCTACGCCCTGCCCACGATACTTATCCTTAACATACATATCACTCAAATATATATACCCATTGTTATCCACATACACTCCAAACCTATCAATCTGTATATACTCATTGATTATACACCTTTCAAAATGTTCCACCATATACTTTGTACTCTCTGTACTCTCCTTGTTATCCATATATCAATATATACATTTTTCCCATAAATAAATTTTACCCCAGGATTTTTTTAATTTCAATAGGAAAATTCAAAAAAATAGGGTACCAAAACAATGTTTAAAACAATTATACATATGCTAAATTACCCAAAGAAAAATTGACTCCGTATCTAAAACAAGCATCTGTGGGCTGGGGGGGCTGCTGCGCTCTATGTTAAGCAGTAGGGGATGCTGGGTGGGTAGGGCCGTCAAGTTATTATAAAGTGTAGCCTACCCTATGGGCATGGGGTTGTCAAGTATATGTTGTGGATGGGGTGGCTGGGTGGTGGGGAGTGTAGGGTTTTGTGATGTGGGGTAACCCCGAACCAGTGTGTATATAGTGTACAGTGTGTACAGTGTATTAAGCCCACTCGGAGAAGTTCATGGGTGTATTGTCATAGGGCCAAGCTGTTGCGTAGCTTGCGACTTTGAAGGAGGGTTTATTGTTGTAGATGTTGATGCGTTTGGTCATTATGTTGGTACCTTTGGTGTTGAGGTTAGGCACACAAGTACCTTGCATAGATCCGGTGTAAGTACGATCAGAGCCGAGTGATACTACTTTGACACTGGATTTGGTGATATCAACTACCATGTAGAAGTCGATATTGGTTTGGTCGTAACCCCAGCTGGTATAAAATATATCATTTACTTTGACGGGGTTGGATTGGGTAACCTCTGTCAGATTATCTTTGGTGGTGACGATAGTGGCGTAGCGGTATTGTGCAGACTGACAGTAGATGTGTCCCTTGCGGTTAACCTTCTTGACGGTGAGCATTGAACCTGCGGCGATGGTGATGGGTTGATAACCATCCATACCATTGATGGAGACTGTGTTGGTGACGGTGGAGAAGCGTTTGATGGACATATTTTTTAGAGTGTTGACGGGGTTGATTTCCTTACCGTGATAATAAGGTACAGGTGTTTGCTGCGGCTGTCAAAAAGAATCTAGCACTTTTTTTAAAGGGGGTGAAGAGCATTTTGGTCTGGACGAATAACCCACAACCGTGTACAATGAAGGTTTAAGTGACCGTGTACTCAGTGGACGGCTTGCCACGACCACTCTCTGGCTTGACAACACCTGAAATGGTGATTGCGCCACTTTCCAACCACTCATTAACTGCTTTGCGAATATATACGATGTTTACACCAGTATAGGTAGTCAACATGTTAATAGTGAATTTACTATCCTTCTTAAGGGTCATCTTAACATTCATCTTGACACTAGCCTTACGGCCACGCTTAACAGGTACACCAGTCTTGATGGATTCTTCCTTTGCGTCATTACTACACTTAACCTTCTTAACTAGTTCATCAAACCGTTCTTCTGCACTAACAATGGTCTTACAATCATATGCGGTCTTACCAAAAGCAGCACATCCTGGATATTGTTCATAGGTTTCTTGAACACTATTACCACCAGGTAGAGCAGTACCCTTTTCAATTACCTTAACAACAAACACTTCATAACTACGAAAACTACCGTCCATGTTTTGACGTTCATAAATAGCCACACCGTTTTCCTTCTTAAGTTGGATAAACTTAGTGTTACCTACACGGTCAAAGTTACCAGTGAATTCCTTTTGCAGCTTCTTCATATTATATAGAGTTAAATGGAGTTGGTCAATTCTTTTTCTAAATTATTTCTGTTTCAGATAGTACCCATCGAATAAACGTGGTCATATCGTCCAGCAGGTACACTATATGATTCAGTTTCATCAGTTACCGCTTCATTCAAAACAGCGATATCAGCCCGAATAGCAGCCAACATAGTCATCTTATCATTGTAACGGTTAGTCTGTTCATCAGTGAAAACAGGCAGTTCAGCCATAGTAACAGCCATTTCATCACTGAAACGGATATCATCAGCCGCTTGTAGTTCTGCTTCGGTCAGTTCAATTTCAGGAATCATGGTTTCGGAGATATCGACAGTGATCATGTTGCGGAGGTCAGATTCAGCGGACAGTTCGTTGTTCATCGTAAGTATAGAGTAGAGTGGAATTGGGTTGGTGTCAAAAATTATTTTAAAATCTTTTAACGGGTGTAAATCGGGGTACCATCAACACGACGGTTTTCTTTGCTGGCCAACCAAGCGATGCGAGCACGTCGTTCACCATACTGGATACCTTTGACGGAGTTGGGTGAACCAATCAAAGCGTTAAAGATACGGACCAATTGCTTGCGGTTATTCTGAAACGACTTGACACACAACGGAAGGTTGTTCTGGGAAGCATTGGCTTCTTGAGTCTTGAGCCACTTGATTTGAGCAGCAATCTGGTTGATTTGGTTCTTGATGGCGGAGTCAGAGGTGATCTTCATCGTGAGTATAGAGTAGACTAAGTTAGGGTTGGTGTCAACAGGTTCAGTCAACTTTTTTTAATTTTGTTGAACCGTGAACCGTACTGACTGCTTCCCAACCGTAAATATAAGGTACACGATGAAAGGGTCACCGTCAAGCGTTTGAGTCAACTTTTTTTAATTTCTTTGCGATTGACCGCAACGGACAGTTCATGGTAGTATCTGGATTGTTCCACAGGAACAGTGGTGTCCGACACTTACAAGGACGATGGGGATTATCCTCTTTTTTTGGAGTCCTAGCTTGGGGGACCACGACATGCGCTGATACCGTTACCGTTAACGCAAATAAATTAAAATAAGTGTTGACGGGTGAAAAATGTTGACAATGTGGTGTGTATGGTGTACTATATGGGTAAATTGTATAATAAGTCCGTCAAAGCAAAAAAAAATCCTGTATATAGTTCCACATAGAACATTATAACAACAACCGCATTGTATAACAACAAGCACCACATATACTCAATTACACAAATACAAAATAATCTGCGAAAAAAATAGACACTGTGACAATATGACGCAATTACTGTTACATTATGCGCTTGTTGACATTATGTTCAAAGTACATTGTCAATGATTATAATTGTGTAAAGGTTACTATGTTGATATGAGTATTTATACAAATTGCGATATTGGGTATAGTGATAGATTGTTAGACTATAGGTAGACTATTGTTATGTGATGTATTGAATGTAGGGTAGTGAGTGTTGTATATAGGGTGATACAGTGGTGTATAGGGAGAATATGGGTATAGAAGATATGAGGATACTGTGTATGAGTGTAGTATTGGCGAATGCGTCATAAATATTAATTATATAGTTGACGGGCGTGGATTTGGGGTGTATAGTGAATAAGTAATTGGGAATTCAGCGTCTCATATCATATGTTTGATATTCAGATAGTCATTCCCAATACAAAATAAAATATGCAAAAAATTAAGAGTAAATTGACGGATAAGTATAAGTTAACAAATGTAGTAACTATTGATTGTGGTAAGAACATAGCGTATTACTATAATCCTATGGATAATAACATGGAGAGTGTAAAGATAACGCATCAGGAACTATTGGAGTTACCCAAGCGGTTTAAGAATACATTGTTTGTGAGTGAGAGTGCTCATTTGGATAGGCCACGGACGATGAAGTCATTTGCGCAGCCATTTAAGGTTGAGGAGTTGAAACTGTTCAAGCAATTGTGTGAGGATAATGGTAATTTGTTGAGATTATTTCCCGAGATGTTATCATTTGATGTAATTAGTGTTGGTGGAAAGGACAAGAGTGATGAAAATGATCCTATATCGTTGTATCAGTATTTGTGTAATGATATGAACATTATTGATGTATTAAAGAAGCCGAGTGATGAATATGAGGCGAGTGAGTTGCGTAAGGAGGGATGGGATGTAAAGAGCAATATGAATATGTTATTGAATTATGCTCGTCGTAATGGTTATGGTAAGGATGATGTTAATGATAATATTAGGAATTGGTTAAAAGATAACATTGTTGATATTGTTAGTGGATTGGATGAACAGACCAAGGTAGTATTTGAATTGGATAGTGTATATAAGATGCATAATGTGCGTAAGGGTATAAGAAAGGGTGATGTTAATTTGAATGAAGCTAATATGACGGCAATATATTCAATTGCTGCGGGATTATTTGAATTTAATATTAGTAAAGATTTGACGGTTGAATATGTACCTAGGATGCGTGAGCAAACCGATAAATTGCCAGGATGGAAATTTCTTGAGAAGTATGTATATGGATTTAGTCCATTTCATTTGAATGGTGGATTGGCTAGGAGCAATCTAAAGTTTCATAATTTTAATACATATTTGGGTAAGAGAGCCGTTGATAATGGTTATTCTATGATTAAAAAGAAGTTAAATGGCAAGCCCAAACATAAATTTGATAATATGGAACGACAATTTTTTAGACAAGTTCAAAAAGAGCATAAGAATGCTTGTAAACAGTTATTTTTGAATTTTAAACGAGTTATGCAAAACCCAGTTGTGCATAAATCCGTAGATACAAACTTTTTTTAATGCAAACTGTGGTAATTCATTCCCTCATATCATTTAGTTGATATTCACATAGTCATAATCACAGTGGTTATTAAACAACATACACAATAGGAATTCACCTACTCATATCATTTAATTGATATTCAGTTCGTCATACTTATTGTGTATAAAACAAACAAAACATATGTCTATTATGATTCAAACACTCATATCATTTAGTTGATATTCACCCAGTCATTGTAATAGGCATTGTTTAATCGTGGTATATAAGAATAAAGTGTGGTTAATTGTAGGAATTCACCCCCTTATATCATTTAGTTGATATTCAGGAAGTCATATTTATGATTGACCACACTTTATTTATAAATTGTAATAACTTAAGTAATTCAAACCCTTAAACTATTTATTTGGTTTTCACATAGTCATAATTTAAGTTATTACAATTTTTCTTTTTATAGAGTTTGACGGGTTCATTTTTGTATGGTATCTTGGATAGTATATGGAGATTATAGATGTGACGGATAGATATCCTGTGACTGGACTGCATTGGAAGTTGAATGTGGTAGGACAGGAAGGCAATGAATTTGGGTTAGGAGAGTATATGCAGTGTGTGATGGTGAAGCGACCGGACAAAGAAATAGATGTTACTAAGGTAGATGGTAGTGTGATTGAGCATGCGTTAAAGGTGAAAGGTGTGAATAGGTATTATGTACGTAGCAGTATGAGCAGGTCATTATTTAAGTTATTTGGTGGATTTGGGGTGGATGATGATGTATATGATGATGTTTGGAGAATGTATAACAGAGATCCGTGGAACAGGCGGTTTCCTAAATTTGTGGATGGTAGTGTGGAGGATATGTATATTAATAGCAGTTATGAGAATAGGGTGAGTTATGGTTTTTGGGTATATTATAGAGACAGAGTTATAACCAGTAACAGTGATATTCGTGATGATACTAATTATGGTGTGCGGTATATAAGTGAGGTACCAGTATTAATACTACATACTACGACTATTGAGGGAGTTACAGTTGCGTGTTTGGATGTGGTAAATGCAAATAAAATATAAATTATAGAGATGACGGGAGTTAAATTGTTTAAAAGGAAGAAGAGATGAAGGAAAGGAAGTGGTCATGGGGTATAAGTTTAGAAGGTATATATAGTTGGTTAGAGTTGTGGGATTTGACAGTTCTGTGGTAGCCGTCTAGAATTGCGATGATATGGTTATGATTGAAGTTAGGAGAGTGAGTGTATGGGTAATTATTGTGTACGAGGAGAATGATTGGGTAATGAGTGATTGCGTTAATGATTCTTGTATTGGATGATTTTTTTAATTTATTGATATTGTGTAGTTGGTTGAAGTGAGAGGATGAAATGATGACATTGGTTGGTATGAGGGCACTATTGTAGGTGGAGGATGTAGTAATTAGGTTATTTAGATTAAATTTGAAAGTACCGATGTATGAGTGTAGGATGGTGTATTTATTATTATGTGGGTACATGATGTTTAAATATAAACAAGAATTGGATTGACGAAAAACTATTTATGTTGTATGATACTAGTAATGATTATTGTTGGATTAATTTTGTGGTGTAGTGTATGTGAGTGGTTATTGCATAGATATGTGATGCATAAAGTGCCATTTGGGTTTGAATATGCGTATAAGGCGCATACCAAGGTGCATCATAGTATTTATAAGTGTGACGATAGTTATCATGCGCAGGATGGTGATGATGGTAAAAAGATTCCGATGGCTAAGTGGAATGGTATTGTTATATCTTTATTGGCTGGATTACCTATGTTTGTATTTGGGTATCAGATGTTTATATTAACATTTATTGTTTCAATGTGTTATTATCTAACTTATGAAACAATACATTGGTATATGCATTTGCCAAGAAACCGTAAGGTTGAGTATGTATGGTGGTATAGAAGATTGAATGGACATCATTTATTGCATCATAGATATATGCAAAAGAACTATAATGTAGTGTTACCGTTTGCGGATTGGTTATTTGGTACATTGTTACTAAGAAGTCCTGTTAAATTTAAGCAATGTGGTGAAACATATTGTGTACCAAATGTTCAACCTAAAAGTTAATACAATATAATTTATAGAGATGACGGGAGCAGTTTTGTAACTATTGACAATAAAAACCCCTTATGTTGGATTATAAGGGGGTTTTGTATTTATGTGTATATAGTTTATCTTATAGAGCCAAAGCGCCTTGTGTATTGATAGGTGCGCCATATTTTTTACCAAGTTGACCTGAAGCGGGTATTTGACCTGTAGTAATAGTTTGATGTATATCTCGTTCTAAATTACCTTTTTCACCTGACATTTGTCTTGTTGGATCAACTTTACCTCCTCTTCTAGCTAAACGATCTTTACCTCCAACTGTTTTTGCTGGTGTATAATGTTTTAATAATTTTTTTGTTTCCTCGTGTTCTATATTTACCGTTGAAAAATATCTATCTTTATATATACTTAAAAGTTTCAATGCATATTCAGATATCTCGGATTCTGATTCAGAATCTGATTTTAGATTTAGAATACCATTTCTAATACGCTTCAGAATTGGAGTAGGATCTATATTTAGATTCTTTGAATCAGTACTAAATTCCGTATTAAATTTTCTAGCTATTTCAGATGGACCAATTCCTTGCAAATAATTAAATAAAATAAATGCATCTTGTTCTTCAGTAAATTTATGTCTATATTTTATTTTACCAATATCAAGTTTTTTTATTAGTTTAATAACAGTTGTGTGAGATATTTTTTTATCGATTTGTCTTTCAATTTCAAGTGCATTTATATGTCCGTCATTTTCCATTTGTTTTGTTGCTATATCTACAATTTTTAAAACTAAATTTACTTTATCCACGGTCATTTCTTCAAAACGTTTGTTTTTGTCACTATTGATTGAATTTTTAATTTCTTCTGGATTTTTTCTTTCTTTATGTAGATTGTAAATTTTTTCAGCATTATTTATAATATGTGAATCGTTATCTCTTATCCATGCTGACTCCAATGCATTAGATAAAATCACTTGGATTGTCGTATAATTCATAACAAGTTCCCTAGCTATTTCATCAGCACTCTTCTTCTCATCTGTATGCATCAAACATATATAGATGATTTTTTCAACAGTTTCAACATTAATTTCAAGGTCATCTGCAATTTTTTTTGCATCTTTTTGTGCATCTGGTAAAGATGTCCACGCTTTCCATACATCTTCAGCATTAGGTATAAGAGCATTTTTTGTAGCAACTCTCACTTCATCAATGATAGATAATTGTTCTTTAATGATGTGTAAGTCATCATTGTGGATAAAAAAGTCACGGTAATTAAAATTCATATGTATATAAGTATTAATAAAAAAAGAATTGACGACGATGTTTTTGTGTGGTATAGTGTGTATAGTTGAGATGAAAACTGTATCAATTATCAAAGATGGAGAGTTTATGAAAAGTCATAGTGATTATCCTGTTACCAATGCGCAATGGAAGCGTATTGATAATATTGTATTATGGGATTATTTGACTACGTTACATTTGATTGATTCAAACAATTCTTTGGTGATGTTTCAAGGTACACTTGATATATTTTATTTACGGCATAGGCATAAGGATGATATAATAACCAAAAATGATGTCAATAGTGATCCCTGGGGTCGTAAATTTGTGATGTTTCCGGCAACGTTGCCATTTTACAGTAATGATACACTTTATAGATATGATACTTATATTAGTTATAAGATTAAGATTACCGTTAATATTATTATAACAACGGTTAATAATATGCGTGTTTATTGCGTGGATGTAGTGAAAGATGTATGAATGATATAAAATTGAATAAAATACTGGAAAAATATCCTAAGATTAATAATGAATGGGGATTACATACCTATAATTTTGGTAATAGTACTAGTTTAGGAAAGCGTATTGGTTGGGTATACAATGAATTAATGATGAATGGCAGAATAGATGTAATACATAATGATATTCTGTCTAGTATTAATGAATTGGATAGTGTGACGGAGTATTTTATTAGAAATGTTATAACCCGTGATAATTTTGTGGGTGATGATGTGTATGATAGATTAAAGCCGTATAATGCTGACCCGTGGAATAGGGAATTTTTGGTTTATTATGGTAATGTGATACATCCGGAATATTATTCAGTCAAGAATAGAGATGGATGGGATAAGGTATTTATATCAGTGTATTTTAATAATATGGTAGCTAAGTACAGTGGTATGCATATTACTAATGAAAGTAAAGTACCGTTAATGATTTTGTATTCAACATCTGTGAATGGGTTAAATATTTACTGTTTAGATGTTATAAAACATTAATCTATTTAAAAAGTAGTAAGTTAATATAAATATCATATATTTATTAAGATATGACTAAAAGTGAACTTAAGCAATTGATTAAAGAAGTTATTAATGAAACATTGACGGTTGAGAATTATGAGGATGGTATTAAAGATGTTAAAGACAGAATGGCTTATTTGGCGTTGAGAAAGCAAGAAAAGGATTATATTAACAAGAGCAAGCAAAGTAGTAGTCCTATCAAGAAGCAGCATTATTTGGATATGTCAAAGCAAGTATTGGATAAAGCACTTGCAATTTTAAAGAATCATAAAGTAATTGATTGAATATATGATTAAGCTTAAAGACATATTATTAGAATCTACTGCACCAGATATCTTTGTTCCTAGAAGAATTGAGGGTAGAGTTGAACGGATGATTAGGCTTTATATAAGAAATGGCAGTAAAGGTGATTTAGATTTAAGTAGATTGAAATTAACTGAGTTGCCTGAGATATTAAAGGATATAACTGTTGGTGGAAGTTTTTATTGTTATAATAATCTATTAACATCATTAGCTGGTGCGCCTAGTAGTGTAGGTGAAAATTTTTATTGTAGAAACAATACAGTACAATTTACAGTTCAAGATGTAAGAGCAGTATGTGATGTAAAGGGAGAGGTATTTGTATGATTAAGCTTAAAGATATATTATTAGAATCTACTGCACCAGATATCTTTGTTCCTAGGAGAATGGAAGATAGAATTGAGCGGATGATTAAGAATTATATAAGAAATGGCAGTAAAGGTGATTTAGATTTAAGTAGATTGAATTTAACTGTGTTGCCGGATATACTAAAGGATATAAGTGTTGATGGAGATTTTTTTTGTAATGGTAATAATTTAACATCACTAGAAGGTGCGCCTAAAACTGTTAACGGAGATTTTGGTTGTGGACATAATAAATTAACATCATTAGAAGGTTCACCTAAGAGTGTTGGTGGTAGTTTTTATTGTAGTTTTAATAACTTAACATCATTAACTGGTGCTCCTAAGTTTGTTGGTGGAGTATTTAGTTGTAGTTTTAATGAAATAAAGTTTACAGAACAACAAGTTAGAGCCGTATGTAATGTAAAGGGAGATATATATGGCATTGAAAGAGACCCAAAAAATTCTTGAAAAAAGTTTAAAAAAAGTTTTGACGGCTGCGGTTCCTTGGTGTATCTTGTTTGCATGATGATTGAACTGCTTTCTTTCCAGAAGGGTAACGCAAAATTAGGCAAGAAAATTTATACTTTTTCCATCGTTTCCGGCTACACCTGTCCGTTCGCCAAAGATTGCTTGGCCAAGGTTGACCGCATCACCGGAAAGTTGACTGATGGACCTGATACGCAGTTTAGGTGCTTTAGTGCTTCCCAAGAAGCTTTGTTTCCTGCGGTTCGTAAAAGCCGGTGGAATAACTTTGAAAAGATTCTGAATGCAATTAAGAATAATACTTTGGTTGAACTGATTCTTAATAGTATTCCTAAGAAAGCTACTATTATCCGTGTTCATGTGGCAGGTGATTTCTTTAGCCAAGCTTATTTCATGGCGTGGATGGAAGTGGCCCGTCAGCGTCCTGATATTATCTTTTACGCCTATACCAAGAGCATTAGTTATTGGGTTAACCAGTTAGGTAACATTCCTAGTAACTTTAAGTTGAATGCTAGTTATGGTGGTAAGCAGGATAGTTTGATTGAACAGTATAATTTGAAGAGTGTTAAAGTGGTGTACACTGTTGAACAGGCTGGTAATCTTGTGATTGACCATGATGATACCAGTGCTTTTATGCAGGACAAGTCGTTTTGTTTGCTTTTGCATGGCACGCAACCTAAAGCTAGTGAAGCTTCTAAAGCATTGAGCAAGTTGCGTAAACAGGGTATTGGTGGTTACGGTAAACAGAAGAAGAATAGGGAATTGGCGGTTGCTTAATACTATTTGCTCTTTTATTACACTTTTTTTGTTCTTTTGATTCACTGAATCATATGTATAATACATATGATTAGAAAAAAATTTGACTATGTTGGTAAAAGATTTGGATATGGAGTAGTATTAAGAGAAATTGGAATAGAAACAAAAAAATTTCCTAATTCAAAATATGAAAGACAATTCCAAATTTGGGAGTTACAATGTGATTGTGGTAACATATATCAAAAATCAACAAAGTATTTAAATATTAATAGTGGATTACATTGTGGATGTAAATTAAAAAATGATTTAAACGGTAAAAAGTTTGGTAAAGGTACCGTTATAAGGTTTCACTCTCATAGAATTAAAGGTATAAAATCTCCAAGAAAAGAATGTGTATGGGAATTGCAATGTGACTGTGGTAATGTTTATAAAACAAGTAGTTCTAATTTATTATCTGGTACTACTTCTTCTTGCGGATGTATTAAAACAACATTCCATAATTCTTTTCATAAAAAGACATTAACTACATATTATAAAACTATAAAAAGTGATGCAAAAAGAAGAGGTATAAAATTTGAAATTCAAAAAGATGAATTGGAAAAATTAATTATTAAACAAGAATATAAATGTAATTTGTCTGGAATTCCTATTTCTTTTGATACAGGTACAGCATCTCTTGATAGAATTAATAATGATAAATCATATTCAATAGACAATATTCAATGGGTTCATAGAAGCATTAACTTTATGAAGAATACAATGAATCAAAGTGTCTTTATAGATATGTGTAATAAAGTTGTAGAACATAACAAAGATGTTCGTGAATTGGCTGTTGGTTAATTTATATTTTAATAAGATTTGACGGCCATATATTTATAATGATATATGGCTAAAGCAATACAAGGTAATGTAAGTTTAGAAAGTCTTTATTTAAAAGAAATACCTGATATATTAGATGGTTTAACTGTTAAAGGCAGTCTTTATTTAAGTCATAATCGTTTAACAACATTAAATAATTGTCCTGTTAGTGTTGAATACAAATTTGAAATATATAAAAATAAGTTAACATCATTAATTGGTTCACCTAAATATATTGGCGGAGAGTTTGATTGTTATAGTAATCTATTAACATC
>Ga0209500_10002021_pt1 | contig 14822 bp, 21 predicted proteins | sample S_140212_EF_Meta_FD_187323 | JGI IMG/M metagenome (GOLD analysis project Ga0209500, IMG submission 187323) | Freshwater microbial communities from Lake Simoncouche, Canada to study carbon cycling - S_140212_EF_MetaG (SPAdes) (version 2) | ecosystem: Environmental > Aquatic > Freshwater > Lake ... | reverse complement strand
TCTTAAATGACAAGAACATCGTCATCGATGTCATCACTGGTATTGATGAGAAAGAGCTCATTGATGGTTTAGATCCTGAAACTTGGTATGGCAATTTTCGTGGTCAGGTCTGCAAGCGCACTTCCTATAACGGCAAGATTCGCAAAAATTATGCTGGAATCGGAATGTCTTACGATCAATCCCTAAATGCTTTCATACCCATTCAATGCCATCCATTAGCGGTACTTGATGAGGCAACTTGCCGATGGACTTGCACAGATCCTTCTCATAAGCCATGGCCTACTCAATGATCCCATTAGGTACTGCGGCCAAGGTACTCGAAATCGCTATTGGCGAGATCGGCACTATTGAAGGCCCCAAAGATAACGAAACGAAATACGGAAAATTCACACACTTTGATCAACTGCCATGGTGTGGTTCATTCTGCAATTGGGTCTTTGCTCAAGCCAAAGTCAGCATTCCATCGATGGTGGCCACTGCCATGGGTGCACAGAAGCTCAAGAACATCGGCTCATGGATGATCAACCCACTCCCCGGTGACTTGGTGTTCTTTGATTTTCCTCATGATGGCGTGGACAAGATCAGCCACATCGGAATTGTGATGCAAGTAAATAAAACTGACATTTGGACAATTGAGGGCAACACCGGTGGCGCAGGACAATCTCAACGCAACGGCGGAATGGTGCTGGCAAAGGTTCGCCCACTAGGTAAAGGCTCCCCTGTTGTTGGTTATGGTCGCCCTAAATTTCTACCTTATTCGGGAGAGTTGCCCAAAGTAACTCCCACCGATACCCCAACTCCAAAGGTGGTCAAATGAAACAAGCAAAACAAATCGCGGCATCATGGGCAAGATCTTTCCTTGCAGCAATGATCACCGTGTACGTAGCAGGTGTCACAGATCCGAAGGCAATCCTTATGGGTGGCATTGCGGCAGTTGCACCAGTAGCACTTCGATACCTCAATCCCAAGGATTCTGCGTTCGGAGTCACTAAAGAATGAGTCAAACCGAGTGGGCGGCGATTGCGGTTGCCGTCACGACCTTAGTTGCCGCCTTCTCGGGCGCAGTGCGATTTCTCGTAAAACACTACCTATCTGAACTCAAGCCCAATTCAGGTAAATCCATGCACGATCGAATGACCATGATCGAATACAAAGTGGAAAAGATCTACGAGATCATTCTCAGTGATCGCCTTGATAAATAACTAACCTGCTCGATTAGCCAGGAAAACCTTAAGGGCATTATTGGCATCCTCAGCTCTTAAGCCGCTTCGGGATTCTTGGCGCATGGGTTGAGAGGCTGATGATTCCAGCCAATCGCGGTTATCTTCATACATCAGCAATGCCTCTTTTGCAGCTTTGATGAAGTGATGTAGGTGCTTTCCCCTAATCCTCAAAGCGAACTCGATTTCTTGAATTTTGAAATTCTCAGAAATCTCATTCACGGTGACGATCAATAGATCGCCCGGGTTGGGTATTCGAGCATCTTGGCCATAGCCGTAACACTCAATCCGACCTTCAAGGTTGGAGTGTGATGTGATTCTGACCATACCTGACGCAGCTTCTCTTGGTGCTGACATTATGTGCTCCCTAATTCTCAGAAACCGCGTGTCGGTCGTTGCAAATCGGGTAACAATTCTCCTACCCTGAGATCGCACAACAAACTCGTCGGTTCAGGGATTGAAAATGTGGCTAGGTGGCAATTATCAAGTGCCTACTAGTTACATTATGTAAAGTTGATTTAAGCGTAAAACGCCTTGATCAGCATTACATAATTATTTTCTTGCTCCCTACTCCGACCTTACAGATCGGGAGAAGAAAGTGTTGGATCAAATCGGGTTAATTGCAGAAATCTGCATACTTTTCATAATTGGAGGGCTAACCCTCTTACTTGGATATGTAGCAGGTCATAAGGATGGATCGCAAGAAGGATTCCATCGAGGTAAAGCAATCGGTCGCCACGCAGCAGGTCGCGAGGTAACCAAATGAGTAATCCACTTGAGGGCTATGAATCAGTAGCTGAGAGAATTGAGAAATTTTGGAACCACTACCCTGCCGGGCGAATCGACACCAAAATCATCTTTCAGGATGGTGCTCGCTACATCGTACAAACCGACATTTACCGGGATGCGATGGACTTGATCCCCTACGCCACAGACTTTGCAGAAGAGATCAGAAGCAATGCTAATCGCTTTCCTTTGGAGAATGCCTGTACTAGCTCGATCGGTCGAGCCTTCCACACCGGAGGAATTTCCAAGTTTAGTGATGGAACCCCTCGCCCATCATTTGAAGAAATGCGCCGGGTCGGCTCAAGTCTGAGCGCAGTACCTGACCTACCTACCGCCACCACAACGATCACAGTCCGAGAGAAATCTGATCCTTGGACTATTGATGCAGTAGTGGATGAACTAGGTGGGCAGATCATTACCGGACAAATCCCACCCGCTGCCCCACAGTGCAAACACGGCTCAATGGTGCATAAGAAAGGCAATGGAGCCAAAGGCCCGTACTCGGGCTACGTCTGCTCATCCAAGATAAGAGCTGAGCAATGCCCTGCAAAGTGGGATAACTAATGCCATCAAATGATCCCAACTCATACCTGCGCCTTCTCTACTTCATGCACACACCTGTTGAGGTCACACTGCCTAACGGTTCATGGGGTTGGGCCTGTGACATTTGTGGCAACTATGGCTTTCCCTGCGATTCAGCCAAATTGATTCTTGCGGGAATCGAGGCAAGCAATGGGTGATCTTGAATTTATCTTTAACAACAATCAAGCCATCAGCCTTGGTCACTTCGATTTCTGCGATAAGTGCCTCAAGTACGTGAACATCGAGGGCGGCTCATCCTTGGTGCACGATGGACTTGATCTCATTTGGTTCTGTTCGGAGTGCAAATGATCAAAATCAAATTAGAACGCAAGGATGAACTCACCTGCGCTGCTATTGCCTTTCGCCGAGAAGCTGAATCACCCGGCAAAGTAGATAGAAGCGTACAAAAGGTCACATTCCATGAATCCATTTATCGCAATGCAGAAGCTATCGGCTCTGAGATGGCGGTGGCGGCTTACTTTGGCATTCCTAACTTTGAGCCAACAGTCAACACCTTCAAACTCAAGGCCGACTTTGGTACTGGTGTGGAGGTCAAGTGGACTAAATGGGAAGGTGGTCATCTAATCATCAAGCCCAGTGATCGAGATGATGATGTGGCCATTCTCGTTACCGGTGCATCGCCTACTTATGAGCTGCGTGGCTGGATGAGTGTGAAGCGAGCAAAGGCCTCGCGCTACTTCACCCGGGATGGCTCATGGTGGGTACCTCAAAGCGACCTACTCCCCTTGGATGATTTGGTCAGGAGTGATTATGCCTCTGCTCTCCTTTAAGTGCCGGATCTGCAAATGCTTCCAAGAGCATGAGGTATTGCAAGAGTTCTCCGGCTTTGGCCTCGTCGTTCAATGTCATGGATGCGGTGTTATGGGTGTTGAGATGAAAATCAATGCCCGGGTCAATCCCAAAGACTCGCCGGTGCCAAATGCCTAGAATGTACTTGACAACGCCTGTACGATCACCTCGCTCGACGAGAGATGCGAAAGCATCAATCTCGCGTCGGGCCTATCTAACGGGAGCACTATGTGTAGCTACGCTACAGGTGCTTCCAGCTGCAGCAAGTGAGTCAAAAGACGTTAATTACTACAAGTTATATGCTCATAGTAGATTGATTGATTCAAAGCAATATCAATGTCTAGATGAGTTATACACACATGAGAGCCACTGGAATCCACACTCACGTAACGGCAATCATTACGGCATACCCCAGTTGGCTAACTCAAAGATCAGATACCTCGATGCGTACTCACAGATTGATTGGGGTCTGAGGTACATCAAGGATAGATACAAGACTCCATGTATAGCTCTTACTCATTGGAGGAAATACTCATGGCATTAAAACAAGATCATACGATTGCTCAGATCGGTTCACGTCGTTGGCGTAAGTTAAGAGAACGCATACTTATCAGAGATGCGTACACCTGCGCCTATTGTGGTGAGAATGCAAATGAAGTAGATCATGTCATCGCTCGTAAGAACGGTGGTACTAATGCTGAGGAGAACTTGGTCGCGTGTTGTCGTCGATGCAATCTTGCAAAGGGTTCACGTAAAGGGCTTTTTTTAGCCGGCACGGTTACCCCCCCTGTCTTTGCAAGCAATATCTCCCTAGGAACCCGCTCAGAGAGCCATACCGGGCCATTTGAAGGCCAACCTAAGTCAGATCAAACCTTATGAGTACAACACTCAGAGCAGCCCTACGAGGGGCAACAGAGCCACGCTTACATTCACCATGGTTGACAAACAAAACTCGCGGCGATGAGGTAATTGCATTCGCCAAGAACGTTGGCCGTGAACTTATGCCATGGCAAGAGCTGGTGGTCAAGGATTTCTTTGCCATTGGTGATGAATCTAAATTCATACGCCGTACCGGGCTGCTATTGGTGGCACGTCAAAATGGCAAATCTGAGTTAGCCCGCCTTATGTGCCTTGCTCACTTATTCCTCTTTGGATCTCGTCGGGTTCTGATCATGTCGAGTAACCGGGCAATGACTTTGGTGTCATTTCGGGAAATGGCCTACTTGATCAACTCCAACCCGTTCCTTAAAGAGCAGGTGCGCTCGATCCGGTACGCCAATGGATCTGAGTGCATTGAGTTAAAGAATGGCGCACGGTTAGACATCGTTGCAGCTACACGTGATGGCTCGCGTGGTCGTACCGCTGACTTCCTTTGGATCGATGAGCTTCGTGAGATTGATGAAGAAGCATTCACCGCTGCTACTCCAACCACCCGGGCAACCGATGGGCAGAGCTTCTATACCTCCAATGCTGGTGATGCTTTCAGTTCGGTGCTCAACAACTTGCGCGAGAAGTGCCTCTCCTATCCACCGCAATCACTGGGCTTCTATGAGTATTCGGCTCCTCAGTATTGCAAGATTGATGATCGCAAGGCGTGGGCATTGGCTAACCCCGCCCTTGGGTACACAGTCAGCGAGGAAGCACTTGAGGAAGCTATGAGCACCTCATCCCTTGAATCGTGGCGTACTGAATCCCTCATGCAATGGATTGATTCACTCGCTTCTCCTTGGCCGCATGGGGTGTTCGAGGAATGCACAGATTCCACACTGGAAATGTCGCCGGGGCCTCTTACAATCTTTGCCTTCGACGTTGCACCCTCTAGGCGCACCGCATCTCTCGTTGCCGGTCAGTTACTCCCCGATGGTCGCATTGGTATCGGACTTCTCCAATCGTGGCACTCTGACGTTGCAGTGGATGAGCAAAAAATTGCGGTCGAGGTAAAACTCTGGGCGGATAAATATTTCCCTCGGATGATTTGCTTTGATAAATACACCACCGCAACGATCGCCCAACGCCTTCAAATGTCAGGGGCGGCCACCGTTGATTGCTCCGGCACTATCTTCTATCAGGCTTGCTCGGATCTTCTCGATCAGCTCATTAATCGCAAGATCGTGCATTCGGGTCAAGAATCTCTGGTGGCTCAGATGAATAATTGCGCAGCTAAACAGAATGACTCGGCGTGGAGAATTATCCGGCGAAAATCTGCCGGTGATGTAACTGCCCCGATCTCACTTGCCATGGTGGTTCACCAGCTGATCAAACCCCAAGGCCAAGCCAAGGTGTTTGCTATTTAGACTCGCCCGAGGACACATCCCTCAAATGCTTGACATTTGGGAAAAAATTGATCTATGGGTATAGCAGATATCTTTGGGTTCAGAACTACTAAGGCAGATCCGAGTTCTCGGGTCGTTGCCCAATATGCCCCTGCCGTTATGGATGCACCGTATGGAAATTTCTATGGCGCAAACAATATGGGCGGTTACAACAATTATGTGAATTCGATTGATCGCCAAGCTGCAATGTCAGTTCCATCAGTTGCACGTTGCCGCAATCTCATCGCTGAAACTATTGCCGCAATCCCCTTGGAAAGTTATCTCACCTCTACTGGTGCTGAAGTACCTAATCTCGTATGGATTGGTCAACCCGATAAACGCCAACCACGTGCGGTAACAATCGCATGGACAGTTGATTCATTACTGATGTATGGCGTTGCTTATTGGCGAGTTACTGAAATTTATCAAGATGATAATCGCCCTGCTCGCTTTGAGTGGGTTCAAAATGATCGCATTACCGTAAAACTCAACGCTACACAGACTGAAGTTGAGTATTACATGTATATGAATGAGCGATTGCCTATGGATGGCGTTGGTTCACTCGTTACATTCCAAGCACTTGATCAGGGAATCCTGGTGCGATCTGCTCGCACTATTCAATCTGCTATTGACATTGAACGTGCGGCTTCTATTGCATCGCAAACTCCAATGCCTTCGGGTGTTATTCGTAACACTGGTGCAGATCTACCTGATGCACAGATTCAAGGAATTCTTGCTTCGTGGAAATCAGCACGTCAAAATCGCAGCACCGCATATCTCACGAGCACTCTTGAATATCAACCAGCATCATTCTCACCAAAAGACATGATGTATAACGAAGCTGCACAGTATCTCGCAACTCAGATCGCTCGCGTATGCAACGTACCGGCTTATTACATCAGTGCAGACATGAACAATTCAATGACTTATCAAAACATTCTCGATGGTCGCAAAGAATTTGTCGCCTACTCACTACAACCATTCATCACGGCCATCGAGGACAGACTCAGCATGGATGACTTAACTCCACGCGGTACACGTGTTTCATTTGCACTCGATGAAACATTCCTACGTGCAGATGCAATGGCCAGACTTTCAGTAGTTGAAAAATTACTGAGCCTTGGACTTATTACAACAGAACAAGCAATGGCAATGGAAGATCTAACTCCGATGGGAGAAAATGGCAATGATATTACAGTTCAGTAGCCCAATCGAAGCCAGTGATGCTGGCCGTCGAATCATTAGTGGCATCGTGGTTCCATTTGGCGCGGTAGGAAATACATCCGCCGGGCCAGTGGTATTTGAGGCAGGATCTATCAGCATTGGTGATCCCACAAAAATCAAACTTCTTGCGCAACATTCGCAAGTAGATCCAATCGGTCGCGCAATTTCATTTCAGGAATCTGCAACAGAGATTCGTGGCCAATTCAAAGTAAGTGCAAGCCAAAAGGGATCAGATTATTTGGTCATGGCTAGCGAAGATTTGATCTCCGGTTTAAGCGTTGGCGTTGAAGTCACCGCATCAAAGCCCGGTAAAGATGGAACTCTCTACGTGCAAAAGGCAACACTCAAGGAAGTTTCTTTAGTGGAATCCCCTGCATTTACGCAAGCCATCGTCACCAACGTTGCCGCAAGCGAAAGCGAAGCGGAAGTACAGACAACCACAGAAAATCAATCAAACAATGAAAGTGAGGCAATCGTGGAAACTCAAGCTCCCGAGGCCGTAACACCTGAGGCTCCCGCTGCGGAAACAGTCGAAGCCTCACGACCAACAATCAAGGCAACTGCTCCATACATCACTTCTTCAGTTCGTCACGGCATTACTTCAATGGGCCGTTACACAGAGCACAAAATCAAAGCCGCAATGGGCAATGAAGATTCAAAACTATGGGTAGCAGCATCCGAGGATCCAATGGTGGTTCAGGCCGCGGTTGACTCAATCGGCACAACTAACCCTGCATTCAACCCTGTTCAGTACCTACGCGAGTTCGTGTCTAACACCAACTTCGGTACACCAGCGATTGATGCAATCAGCAAGGGAACACTCCCTGCCGCTGGTATGTCATTCTCAATTCCATCACTTGATACAAACGGCGGCGGAACTGCCCCAACAGTTGCTTCAACTGCTGAATCAGGCACTCCAAGCAATACCGGCATGGTCACTGATTACATCACTGGCACAGTATCCAAGTACGCAGGTCAGAACACCGTCACACTCGAACTTCTCGAGCGATCTGACCCAATTTTCTACGATGAACTCACCGTTCAAATGCAACGTGCATACCTCAAGGCTATTGATGCAGCTGTAATTGCTGGTTTCATTGCTGACGGAACTGCTGCTACTTCACAGACTGCTGACAGTGCTGGCGTGATTGCATACATTGGTAAAGAAACTCCACTTGTATATGCAGGAACTTCTTATCTTGCACGTAACATGGTTGCAGGTACTGGACTTTGGGGCGCACTTATTTCGGCCGTTGACTCAACTGGTCGCCCAATTTACAACGCTTCACAACCAATGAACGCGGGCGGAAACACTGGTCCAACTTCAATCCGCGGCAATGTACTTGGTCTTGACCTTTACGTTGACGTAAACGCAGTATCAACTCTCGCTTCTAACATGGCGTTCATCGTCGCACCTGAGGCAGCAACTTGGTATTCATCACCAACTTCATATTTCTCAGTCAATATCGTGAGCAATATGCAGGTTCAAATGGCAATTTACGGTTACGGCTCATACGTAACAAAGCAAGCGGCTGGTATCCGCAAGTTCGTAAAGACTGCCTAACAAAAAATAATCTGGTGGGGCTATCGCTCCCGGTGGCCCCACCAGCTTTCAAAGAGAGGAATTCCAATGGCCGCCACATATGTCACCATGCAAGAACTTCGCGATAACCTTGGTATCGGCACTCTCTATACTGATCCAGTAGTCGAGGAAGTCTGCCAAACGGCAGAGGATTTGCTAAACTCTTATCTTTGGTTCGATTCAATTCCAGTAGTCGGTGCGGCACTGGCAAACAATTATGCAACTTTGGTTCTTTCCTCTCCCGGTTCTTACGTTGCCGGGCAGACAATCACTATTTCCGGATGCGGTTCTACCTATAACGGAAGCTACACAATCACTGCGACTTATCCTTGGTCATTGGGTTCTGCAACTTTCCCTTGGTTCACCTTCTACCCATTCAATGCAAGCTACTTTCCCAAGGGTTATAGCTTCATTCAATACGCGAAAACTGCAGCAGATAAGAATTATCAGCTCATCGTTCCTTATGGCAAAGCCGCTGGTGTAGATACTAAAACTGCTACCTACGCCACCACCCCGGCAGTACGCGAGGCCGCAATGATGCTGGCAGTAACAATTTGGCAAGCACGTCAGGTCAGTAATTTGGGCGGTGTAGATCCAAACTTTGGCCCATCACCTTTCGCCGTTGGAAACTCCCTTATGGGCAGAATCCGCGGACTCATCGCTCCATACATGGGTCCACGATCGATGGTTGGATAACTATGCCAATTCCTGCGATTACGACCCTGAGATCCACGATAGCCACCGCACTGGCGAATCCTGGTGTATGGAGCACCTTTTCCTACGTACCACCGACACCGCTTGCAAACTCAGTGGTGATCTCTTGGGATGATCCTGCACTGACATCCAATGACAATTCCAATCTGACAATTAGCCCAACGGCTCACTTCAAGATTTCGATGTTCGTTCCAATGCTGGACAATTCCGGAGCCTTACAAACCCTTGAAAAATTCATGATCACAGTATTTCAAAAGATGGCCAACTCTGGACTTACCTTCAATGGCCCACAAATTTCTGCACCGGCGGTTCTCAGCCTTCAATCAGGTGACTTGCTCGCGGCAGATTTATCCATCCAAATTCTCACCAGTTGGAGTTAACAAATGAGCGAACAAGATCTTGCTAAATGGCAAGCAGAGAATGACGCCTTCTTAAAAAAGATCGGCCAAGTACAACAACCAGCACCAATCGCCAAGAAAGCAGAGGAATAAGCAATGGCAATTTTCTTACAGAATAACGTTGGCGTAAAGATCAACTCAGTAGATCTTTCCGATCACGTCACTAGCGTTACCTTGACACAGAACTTTGATGAACTCGAAGTCACTGCTCTTGGCGACACTGCACACAAATTCGCAAAGGGCCTTGAGGCAAGCACATTGACTCTTGATTTCCTCAACGATTTCGCAGCTTCAAACGTTCAAGCAACGCTTCAAGCTGCTTACGGCACAACAGTCACCGCAGTATTGCTTCCAGTAAAGGGAACCGCCGTTAGCGCGACAAATCCCCTTTACACCGTATCAATCATCGTCAACAACCTCACACCCCTCAATGGTGCGGTTGGCGACATAAGCAATTCCAGCATGACATTCACTTGCAATAGCACCGTCGTACAAACCACAACAGGATCCTTCTAAGGAGAAATAACCATGGCCCGGTTAAAGATCACGAAAGCAGATGGAGCAGTATCACTTCATCAGATTACCCCCGCTATCGAATACGCCTTCGAACTTCAATTCAAGGGTGGCATTCATAAAACCTTTCGCGAGTTCGAACGTCAATCTGATGTTTATTGGCTCGCGTGGGAATGCTTGCGTAAAAGTGGACAGACAGTGCCGATGTTCGGAGTCGAGTTCCTCGAATCACTTGCTGAAGTAGAGGTTCTTGACGACGAAAAAAATGGCTAACGCGGGATTCCTTTACTTACCTAATCGCTCAGATTGCGATTGAGACAGGGATCTCGCCGCAGGACATCATCGCTCTTGATTCAGAAATGCTCAAGGCAATGATTCAAGTATTCAAGGATCGAGCAAAGGAGATCGAAAATGCCCGTAGAAATAACAGGCCTCGCCGACACTCTTAAACTCATGAACAAATTTGCCCCGGATCTTTCCAAGCAAATGAATGCTGACGTGAAGGGAGCCATGCTTCCTATCCGAGATCAAGCACGTGCCATGGTTCCTACACCTCAGCCAACAAACCTGACTTCATGGAATATGAATGCCAAGCAAGGCGTTCTCTCAGCTCGATCATCAATGTTCCGGGAAACCACCACAAAGACTGCTCAACGGATGTTTCCACTTTATGACGCTAGTGAAGTTCGACGTGGCTTGGTCTATCGCCAAGGTGCTAACAAAGCCAACAGAGCCGGGTTCAAAGCCCTTTACTTTATAGCGAACACCAGTGCGGCAGGTGCAATCTACGAAACCGCTGGCCGTAAGAATCCCGGTGGAAGTTCCAAATCTAAATCCCGCAATCCCAATGCTGGTGCTTATTTCGTATCGCACATGGGAACTCCTTTATACGGCCAAGGAATGCAGCGTGGTCGCCTTCTCTATAAGGCATGGGATCAAGATCATGGCAAGGCCTATCAAAGAGTTCTCAACGCCATCAACGGTGCTTGCCTAGCGTTCAACCAAGGTGACTATCTCAACCAGTCAACCTACACATTGGCAGCATAATGGCCAATATTCTTGTCAATGTAGTAACTAAATTTGATGCCAAGGCATTACTCAAAGGACAAAAGCAGCTCAGTACCTTTGATAAGTCAGTCAATAAACTAGGCAAAACCTTCCTTGGTGTATTTGCTGCTCAAAAGATTGCTGCATTTGGTAAGTCATCGGTAGCCGCATTCGTAGCTGATGAGAAAGCTGCTCGATCATTAGCGGTTCAATTAAAGAACACTGGCAACGCATTTGCTACTCCCGGCGTTGAGGCTTACATCAAGTACCTTGAACGTGCTACTGGTGTACTAGATGATCAATTGCGCCCGGCATTTCAAAATATCCTTACCGTTACAGGTAGCGTTCAGAAATCTCAAGAAGGATTAAACACTGCACTTAATGTGGCGGCGGGCACGGGTCGCAGCGTTGAAGAAGTTTCTTTGGCAATTGCCAAGGCATATTCAGGGCAGACAACAGGACTTCAACGCTTAGGAGTTGGCTTAGATTCAGCCACACTTAAGGGCGGCAATATGTCCAAGATCCTTAGTGAACTTGATGCGAAGTTCAAAGGTCAAGCCATTGGTCGAACAGGTTATGCCAAAGATGTAGATGATCTCAATGTTGCATGGGAGAACGTCAAAGAAACAGTGGGCAAAGGAGTTCTCGATGCTTTCACTCAAATTGGTGGCAAGAACGGTTTAGCAGGATTCACTGAAGGTTTGATTGGCGTTGCGGATGCTCTGGCCAAGGTATTCAATCTCACCGGCAAAGTGCTTGGTGGATTTGCAAATGTAGGCACACTTATTTTTTCCCTTGGTAAAGTCAATCCATTTGCCAAGGCAACTACTTCAACCAACAAATCAGCGTTCCCGGGTGGAGATCGAGCAGCTGAGGCAGCCATCCTTGCCAAGAAGCCATTAGGTGATCGCGCCATCGATGCCAAGATCTTTGCTCAAAAGAAAGCAGAACTAACACTCCTCAATCAAAAGAACGCCGCAACCGCATTAGCCACAAAAGATGAAGCTGCCCTTGCTGAACTACGCAAAAAGTTTGACGTTGAACGTGCCGGGCTTATGGTGGCACTTGCAAATGCAACTGATGAGGAAACCAAAGCCCGCATTCGTGCTCAAATTCAGATCCTCGATGATCAAGCCAAGGGTTCAAAAGCCGTACTTGACAACGTCAACTCACAATTAGCAGCTGCAAAGGCAACCGATCTACTCAGGGCATCAAGTGATGCTGCGGCCACTGCACTAGCAACCATGGCTCGTCAGGTGTCGCCTTACACCGCAATTCCCGGATACCTTGGTATTCCGACAACCAACGCGGTTTCATCACCTATAGGCGCAACTACCATTTCACCAAGTAGTGCGAGCAATGCAGGAGCCGCAAGCAACAGTGGTGGCGTAACCATCAACCTTCAATCCCTTGATCCTTCTAATGCCCTTACAGTCATTCAAGATGGACTTCAGCAACTTAACCGCTATGGCATGAACTTGACCTACGCAGGATCGCTAGGGATTAACTAATGACACGGCCAACAGTAAAGGCCTACATCAACTTCTCAACTGGCCCATCATTTGCTCAGGCATTCATCATTGGATCAGGTGTATTTGGAACCAACGTGCTAGCTGATTCGACTGGCATCATCGTTGACGTATCCAATCAAGTAGATCAGATCACCACTATTCGAGGCCGTGATGCTCAAAGTGATCAATTCCAGACTGGCCAACTCACCATGCGGATTGTGGATCAGAACGGTGACTTCAACCCTCAGAACACTTCAGGGCCTTACTACGGCCTTCTCAACCCTATGCGTAAGGTGCAGATCACCGCAGTACACAATGGCGTGACGTATCCGGTATTCGTCGGTTACATCACGGGCTATTCCACCACTACCCCAAAATATGTCGGTGACGTGGTGTACACGACCATCACTGCGGTAGATGGATTTCGATTATTTCAGAATGCGCAAATTTCGACCGTTCCGGGTTCAGCCGCTGGTGATCTGACTTCAGCGAGGGTGAGTCAGATTCTTGATTCGATTTCATGGCCTAGTTCTATGAGATCAATTCAAACGGGCCAAACGACAGTTCAGGCAGATCCCGGAACGGCTCGAACCTCACTAGCTGCAATGCAGACTTGCGAAACAACAGAATATGGAGCCTTCTACGTTAACCGTGAAGGTACTGCGGTATTTGCCAATCGCAACTACACCACCGCATCGGTCAATCAAACTGCCACAGTATTCAATGACAATGGCACAGGCATCTCCTATTTCAATGCCATGTGGATTCTCAACGACGTTCTCATCTATAACCAAGCCAATATTACAGCTACTGGCCTAGCCACTCAGACTGCTAGTGATGCGACTTCAATCGCTCTCTACTTCCTGCATTCGTATAACCAACAAAACCTTCTTATGCAGACAACCAGCGAGGCACTTAATTATGCGCAAGCCTACGTCGCCTCACGTAAAGATACTTCGATTCGCTGCGATGCAATCACCTTGGATCTCTACACCAATGACTATGACACTGGCATCGTTGCAGCTCTTGATCTTGATTATTTCGACCCAGTAACAATCACCACGACTCAACCGGGTACCGGTGCAACAACTTCAAGCATCACAAAGACATTGCAAGTGTTTGGGGTATCCCATCGGATTACAACGAACTCTTGGAAAACCACATTCACAACCCTCGAACCGATTATCGATGGCTTCATCATTGGCTCAAGCCTTTATGGAGTTCTCGGTCAGAACGTTCTTTCTTACTAAGGAGCAATCAAATGGCAACTGGATTTCCAGCCGCAACCGGTGACGTAATGACTGCCGCCATGTTCAATGGCCTCGTCGCGTTTACCGCTAACACTCAAACAGGTACGACATACACCACGGTTCTGAGTGATTCGTATCAGGTATTGGTGACAATGAATAACGCATCAGCCAACGCATTTAAGATTCCAACTAATGCTTCGGTAGCGCATCCAACTGGCACCGTTATCACCGTACTTAACCTCGGGGCAGGTACTACAACAATCAGCGCAGTGACCAGCGGAACTACTACCGTGGTAAGTGCTGGAGCGACTTCTAACTCTCCTACATTGGCGCAATACAAGTCTGCCGCGTGTATCAAAACTGGAACCGATACATGGGTAATTTGCGGGGCGATTGCATAATGATCGGAAATATTATTGCTGGAAATTTAGCCAATCCACCAGTGCCATTGGTAATTGATTACCTCGTTGTTGCAGGTGGCGGCGGTGGCGGCGGATACAACGCTGGCGCGGGCGGCGCGGGCGGTCTTCGATCAACTGTCACTGCAACTGGTGGTGGCGGAACTTTGGAAACTGGAATTACCGTGGCATTGAGTACAAACTACACAGTTACCGTTGGCGCAGGTGGCGCAGGTATCGCTAATAGCAGTGGCCTAAATGGTGCCAATTCTGTTTTCAGTACGGTCACATCACTTGGCGGCGGCTACGGCGGCGGTGCTAACGGTGCAAATAATCCCAACACTGGTGGTTCAGGCGGCGGCGGTGGAACAGCTGATGTTGGTGCCGCTGGTACTGCTAATCAAGGTTACAAAGGTGGAGATGAAACTGGCTCATCGGGTGCAGGTGGTGGCGGTGGTGGTGCTGGCGGAGTTGG
>Ga0209500_10002019_pt1 | contig 14838 bp, 27 predicted proteins | sample S_140212_EF_Meta_FD_187323 | JGI IMG/M metagenome (GOLD analysis project Ga0209500, IMG submission 187323) | Freshwater microbial communities from Lake Simoncouche, Canada to study carbon cycling - S_140212_EF_MetaG (SPAdes) (version 2) | ecosystem: Environmental > Aquatic > Freshwater > Lake ... | reverse complement strand
TACACCAATAATCAACAGCATTGACAGTTTGGTCAATGCTGCTATACGAGAATTTAAAAGGGAGAAACTAACATGAAACTAACATCGTTTATATTTGTAATTGCAGTATTTGCATCGGCTTGTGCTTCAGCCTGGACACCAAGTGCAGCAGAAGTTGCATTAAGTGCAAAGGAAGATGCAAGAGACCTAGTATTGTTTAAACTACTTACTAGGTAACATAAAAGATACTATCATCTTTTTCTTAGACTAGAACCAGTTTAAAATTTACACTGGTATATGAATTAACTACTAATATAATCTTGCAGTCACTGCGGCACAATTGGCCGTAAGCCATATTAAACAAGCCATTGCCTTGGGTAAAGATGTTGATCACTTAGTGGAGCAGATGAGTAAGTTTATCTAAACAGCATTAAAACCAAATTTGGTTCTATAAATAAACATGATAAATATTAGAATAAAAGGAAATTAAAATGGCAGATCGTTATTGGGTAGGTGGAACAGGTACTTGGAATACCGGCACCACCAACTGGTCAGCAACATCGGGCGGCTCTAGTGGCGCAAGCGCACCAACTAGTGCTGATAACGTTATATTTGACCAAGCTACCACTTATACCGTTACAATGACAAGTTCTTTAAATTGTCTAGACATTACAGTATCTGCGGGTACTGTTACATTCTCTGGTAATACATCTTCTATTGGTATATATGGATCAATGTCATTGGTTGCGGAAACGGTTTGGCCTAGTACAGGAACTTTATTTTTCAACGCTACTACAACTGGTAAAACTATTACAACAAATGGTATAAGCATGAAATGTACTGTTATCTTTAATGGAATTGGTGGAGGCTGGAGTTTAGGCAGTACAGTTATCTTTGATAATACAACCAATGGGTATGGTATTACCTTAACTAACGGTGCGCTTGATCTTAATGGGTATGATTTAACATGCGGTGAGTTCAAGTCAAATAATTCTAATGTTCGTTCTATTGCATTTGGTATCAACTACATAATTATATGTGGGTTAACCAGTTCAAATTATGGCCTGACGATGAATACAATTACTAATTTTTCATGTACCGGTTCCGGTGGATTTTATGTAATAGAGTTGTCAGCATTGACGGCAAGATATTATGCCTGTGGTAATACTGCCGGTGGTTCATCTGCTAATGCACCAAATCTGACATTCAGTACAGGTACTGGTTCAAACACACAGTTATTTATTACTGGAAGTTGGTTTAATATACTTGATTTTGGAACATCAAGTTACACTATAACGGCAATAGGGGCAACATCACTTAACTTAAATGGATTGACATTATCAGGTAGTGGTACATATACCTCATTAACAGCAACTATGAGAGGTACTGGTACTATTACTTCAAATGGAAAAACAATTGCTGCATTGACTATTAATAGTGCAGGTACAACTACATTGTCAGACGCAGCACTATGCACTACATTTACAATGACTGCGGGTACCATGAATTTTGGTGGATTGGATCTAACTTGTTCAAGTACTGCAACATATACCAGTGGTACATTAGTAAGTATTGGAACATTAGCTTGTACAACATTTACCATTAATGGTCCTGCATTTGATTTTACTAGTGGAACAATAAACCCCTCTACTAGCTTTGTATTAACATCAGGTAGTTTCACATATAACGGCGGTACATTAGGTGCTGTACCCGCTTTTACTCATACCGCAGGTACTGTAACATTTAATGCATCTTATGCATTAACCGTAACCGGAACCTACACCTTAACCGCCGGAGCATTAATATTAGCAGATTCAGTAACATTAACTACTGGTATATTCAGTTCAAGTGGTACCGGCACTCGTTCTATTCAATTTGGTAGCGCATACGCCGGAAATATCAATCTTACACATACTACCGCGGCAACCACGGTGTTGAATATGGCCATTGCCACTGGATTTACATACACCGGTGACGGTGGATTTACTGTGGCTACTATGAGTAATACAAGAACATTTAGTTTTGGTACTACCGGCGGCACAATATCTAACGCACCAAGACTGACATTTACGGATGGTGCTAGTGTTGCAACAATAACCACTGGCAGTTGGTTTAATACACTTGATTTTGGAACAACAAGTTTTAATCCAGGGACAACCGCATTAAATTTAAACGGCCTAACATTATCAAGTAGTGGTACATATACTTCATTAACAGCAAATATGAGAGGTACTGGTACTATTAATTGTAATACAAAATCCACTGGACCATTAGTTATTAATAATGGTGCAGGTACAACTACATTGTCAGACGCAGCACTATGCACTACATTTACAATGACTGCGGGTACCATGGATTTTGGTGGATTGGATCTAACTTGTTCAGGTACTGCAACATATACCAGTGGTACATTAGTAAGTATTGGAATATTAACTTGTACAACATTTACCATTAATGGTCCCGCATATGATTTTCCTAGTGGAACAATAAACCCCTCTACCAGTTTTGTATTGACATCTGGCAGTTTCACATATGGCAATGGCGGTACATTAGGTGCAGTGCCACTATTTACTCATACCGCAGGTACTGTAACATTTAATGCATCCTATGCATTAACAACAACTGGAACCTACACATTAACCGCCGGATCATTACTATTAGCATATGATGCAACATTAAGTACTGGTATATTCAGTTCAAGTGGTACCGGCACTCGTTCTATTCAATTTGGTTTTGAGACCGGGCCCGGATGGATATTTCTTACTCATACCACACCAGGAACTACAGTGTTGAATATGGCAACACTTACAGGATTTACATACACTGGTCCGTATGGATTTTACGTGAATGACATGAGTAATACCAGAACTTTTACATGCGGTACTACTGGTGGTACTACCTCTAATGCACCAAATCTAACATTTAACACAGGTGCAAGTGTTGCAACAATAACTACAGGAAGTTATTTTAACACATTAGATTTTGGAGCAACAAGTTTTAATCCAGGGACAACATCACTAAACTTAAATAACTTAACATTATCAGGTAGTGGTACATATACCTCATTAAGTGCAACTACTAGAGGTACAGGTACTATCACTTCAAATGGAATAACAATGGGAGGATTGACTGTTAATCATGCAGGGACAACTTCTCAAAGTTATAATTTAAGTGTATCAACATTTACTCTAACACTAGGAACCATGGAGTTTGGTGGAAATGATCTAACTTGTTCAAGTACTGCAACATATACCAGTGGTACATTATCAAATTTTAATTCAATAACTTGTACAACATTTACCGTTAATGGTCCTGCATTTAATTTTACTGGTGGAACAATAAACCCCTCTACCAGCTTTGTATTAACATCAGGTAGTTTCACATATAACGGCGGTACATTAGTTGCTGTACCTACTTTTACTCATACCGCAGGTACTGTAACATTTAATACATCTTATGCATTAACCGAAACCGGAACATATACATTAGCCGCCGGAGCATTAATATTAGCAGATGAAGTAACATTATCTACTGGTGCATTCAGTTCAAATGCTGTCAGTACTACTCGTTCTATAGCATTTGGTAGCGCAAGTACAGGAAATATCAATTTGGGAACCACGACCCCAGGAGTTACGGTTTTGAATATTGGTACAGTTACTAATTTTTCATTCACCGGCTCTGGTGGATTTACTGTTACTGATATGTCTGTTACAAGATCAATGAATTTTGGGGCTAACAGTGGCGGGACAACAAATAGTGCACCAAACTTAAGCTTCCCCGATGTTACTGGTTCTGCTACGCTAACACTTAGTACTGCTGCCGGTGGTTATAAGAATGTAGATTTTGGAACACTATCTAGCACAGTAACAGGAACGCTAGGTTCACGCGGAAACGTAACATTTTCTTCAACTGGTACATATACTGGAGTAACAGTATACATGGCTCTTGCTGCATCATCCAACATAACGCTTAATACACAAGAAAAAACAATATCCGCTCTGCAGGTTACCCCGACATATGTTAGTCCCAGTTATACCGGAAAAGTTACTTTTGCCTGTCCAATAACAATAACCAACGATTTTACTTTTACCGGAGGTACAATAGTCGCACCATTTAATATCAGTTGCGGTACTTTTACTGCTTCCACTTACTCCCCTCTGGGAAGTCCGTATACTAGAATTATTAGAGGTAGTAATACTACGTTAACTGTTACTGGATCGGGTGTTAGTGCGTTTACTAATTCACAGAGTTTGGGGTTAGTAATGACTAATATTAGTATATTAATGACTTCCGCTGCAGCAAAAACATTTGCAGGAGGTGGAGGAACTTATCCGGCATTAATTCACGGCGGTGCCGGGGGTAATTTAACAATATCAGGTTCAAACACTTTTGATTCAATTTCTAATGTTGTTCAACCAGTCTATTTCTTTTTTACTATCAATACTACTCAAACAGTAACTAATAATGTTAGGTTTTCAGGTAGCAGTGGTGGCGGTACGGTATTCCTTCAGTCAACTAGCGCTGGAACTAAGTTCACTTTATCAAAATCTAGCGGAATTGTACTTGGAAATTGGGTGGCAATAAAAGATTCAACTGCAACAGGTGGTGCTAGTTGGTATGCAGGTCTAAATGCTACTAACTCTGGTAACAACACCGGATGGCTATTTAATAGTTTGCCTATTCAGATTACAATAACTGATTTGTCAATAGATGCAACTGACGGTGGCATCACCATATCCGGTAGCCCGATTTAACATAAATAAAATATGAAATATCTATTATTTATAATATTCAGTATCACCGCATTACCTGTTTTTGGGCAACAAACCCCCGAACAACAAGCAATTATTAATGAAAGGTGTTATACTTCAACTGAAGTGTTTGCAACATTACAACAAAAATACAAAGAAATCCCTGTGGCCATGGGGAAAATAAATGATAATACAGTGATGACATTGTGGAGTAATCCAGTAGTATCGTCTTGGACTGTAGTAGCATCTAATATTAAAGAATCTATTAGTTGTATAGTGTTTGGTGGGGCAGAGTTTACTGTAGTTCCATATAAAAATTCTTATAAAATTTTATAAAACAAGTTTGAAAAAATACACTACAGCCTTATTATTATGTGCTACTTTTTGTGTAATAGCACAACCTATACTAACGGCTCAATCGTGGTTGGTTGCAGATGATAATGGATTAATACTTGAAGGATCACATACTACTGATGTTCGTTCTATCGCTAGTATCACAAAACTAATGACAAGTATGGTTGTACTGGATGGCGGACAAGCACTAGCTGAAATAATACCAAAAAAACTCTACAATAGAAAATTCACTAGGCAAGAATTACTTAACCTAGCTATAATTAAATCAGATAATAATGCGGCTAAAATGCTTTGCGAATATTATCCTGGTGGTACATTTAAGTGTGTTGAAGCAATGAATAATAAAGCTAATTTATTACAAATGCATAGTAGCACCTTTACTGACCCAACTGGTCTATTCAATACAAATGTTAGTACCGCAGAAGATTTGATTAAGTTAGTAATGGCTGCAAAAAATTATCCAACTATAGTTAATGCAAGCAACACATCAACTATACAATGGCAAATCAATAAAAAGAAATATGCAATATTTCACAATACAAATCGTTTGGTTGGTACCGGGATTGACTTTATAGTAAGTAAAACAGGATGGATAACTGCCAGCGGTGGCTGTATAGTTATGATGTTAAAAGGAGATCAGGGAATTAGAACAGTAGTATTGCTAGGTAGTAAGAATACTAAAACTCGTATACCAGAAGCGTATATGGTATCTAAATTACATTAATGTTTTTTTAGGTACATAATCTACTCCTATGACAGGAGTAAAATCTTTAATTAGATTATTTACCATATCTTCACTGTATTTCAATGTAAGCATACTGAAGTTTTTGTCATTGTTGCCTTTCTGCATACCAATCATAAAATGCTGATACCAGCGAAGTTTGGTTCTAGCAAATTTTTTAATAATACTATCAGATTCAATATCATCAAAGTTATTATTTTCACGGAAAAAGGTATAGTATTTCATTGTTTCCAAACTACAAATGCAGTGTAATCTCTGTCTTCTTCAAAGTAAAATTCATACATACCAGCATCTCGTCCTGCAGGTACTAAGCAAGTATAACCCCATTCCCCTACACAATTACGTTCTAGCCAACCTATCATTGGTCTTAGCTTTCCATAATCAATGATGATTTCAGCCCTAAGTTTCGTATTTAGTAACAACTACACCACTCTTTTCTAAGAATTCTATTCCTGATGTATCTCTATATGTATTGCGATAGTATAAACTATTAATACCACTTTGATAAATCAATTTAGCACAATTAATGCATGGTGCATGAGTACAAAACATTGCTGCACCCTCGCTAGATTCTGTGCTTGCGGACACTTTAGCAATTGCGTTAGTTTCTGAATGGAGGACCTCTTGTTTAGTCACAAGTTGTTTACTAACATTATCGTCCATTTCAACTATCTCAACCGTCTCGCATTCGTTATCCCATCCACTTGGCATTCCATTGTATCCAGTAGCTAAAATTTTATTGCCCTTAACAATCACCGAACCAACTTGCAATCGTTTAGCATAACTTAGTGTGCTAGTGAGTTCTGCTACTTTCATGTAATAGTTAATAAATTTTTGTTTCATTTTACAAAAAAGGTTTTAATATGTTCTTTGGCTCTATTGTTGCTTAAGATACTTAGTACATAATTTGATTGACCATATTTTTTACAAAATGTTTCACCTAATTTGTCATTACCTTTTATTTCTTCAAATAAAAACCCCTTACAAAAGTCTTCATATTCTTGTTCGGTAATATAAAAATCTTTATCTAACTTGTGACCCCATTGACGGGATTCTAATTGCTTTCCCAGTTGATCAAACATATCAATCCCACAAATTACGAAAAAATTTACCGAACAATTCTAAACCTTCTTGAATTCGTTCTTCATGGAGTTTATGTCCCTCAACGTCATACCAGTGTTCAGATGGATTCCTGTCTACCATTTGAAATGTAGCTTCTATTTTTCCTGTGATTGGGTTAGGAAATGTTTTGTCCGTTTTAACCCAATCAAAGTCAGCAGCACCGTGATGATATTGATCATCATATTCACCCTTAAGCAATTGCTCAAAGGACCAAATCATTTTGTCTAATATTTCATCCCAACGTTCTACACCTACTTTCCATGATTCATCATGGGTTTCTTTATAAAAATCAAAACTTTGTTGGTTAACGTAGTCTTCGCCGCCAACTTCGGCAAACTCACTTGGCACACCTTGTTTGGTTGCTTTAAGCTGAAGTAATGCAGGATAGATGATTAATGCTAGGGTATTATCTAAATTCCATGTATCATGATTATCAATTTGGATATTGATTTTTCTATTACCTGAAGATTTTTTTGGGAATTTTCCAATATTTACTTTCATATTGCAGTTTTTACCTCTCCGTCAACAAACCATAACAGTTGTTCATTATAACTGACTCCTGCAATTTCATCATTTTTAGTAAGTATAGCAAGTTCTTCTAATGTCTTTCCTTGGCTTATAAATTTGTTGGTTGTATGTTCGTAAAGATATAGTAATCCATCAATATTCTCTATAAAATATTTTTTTAATTTAATTACTTCTACTTTGGGTCCCTCTGTAAAATCTACACCCGCTTTAGTAAGTATTCTACGGATTTTGTAAAAAACAATTCTTTCTAATACAAACATACCCAATAAGAATGCACTGACAATATCCAATAAATATGATAATTCCATACAATTATTTATTAATAATTAAGTTAGACCACTTTTTCAACTTTTCAAACTTTTTTATTTTAGCCTCATGTATTCCTTCTGGGGTAATACCAATATTCAAATCTGTTAGTAATTCTACCATGGCCATTAAGTCTCCGACTTCTTCTTCTAACATTTGTATGTTGGTCATTGGTTTATTTGGTTTCATTTGATCTATGCCAAATCTAAAACATTTACTAACTGCCTGAGTTACCTCAGCACATTCTTCTTGTAGAATAAGTAAGATTTCTTTAGTGTTGTCGTTCATTGCAGTTCACTTCTGTACAAAATTATTCAATTCAGCAACCACTTGTTCTAATGATTCTGCGACTTCCCAAGTACCATGCGGGGGACAGAATACGAATGTTACAGACTCGGTTTCACCAGAATCACGTAGTAGTGATGAATTATGAATAGTAGCAATCAATTTAATATTAATTGCTATTTTTTGTCCTTTGTGAGCAGGTGTGCTATTTGTTAGTGTAATATACATTAGGTTTCCTTAATTAATTTTTGCATTTTTAAGATAGGTTTCATGGTGAATCCATTTGTTATTCAATACGAATCCCCAATCACGTTTTTGTTGGCCCATACAGAATAATGTAGTAGTTGGTTTGTTGTCATCAAGTTCAAGCCAATGATAGTCACTTGCCTTACGAATAATGATACTACCCGGACCACGCCAAACTTTGTTTTCACCTACTATTTCTTTTGTAAAGGGATTGATACAGGGAGTATGTTCATAGTAACCACCCCAAAGAATGATAGTCATAAACCCCCAAGGATGATCATGCATTATTGGATCATCACTTCTTACAATCTTATGTAAGGTCACATTAAAGGGAAACCATTTACGATCTTTGAGAAAAATATAGTATCGGTGCATGTAGTCACTTCCAGTTCTACGATCCGGAATCAATCTATATCGGCCTAACTTATTCATTATGTTATGAAACATACTCATTAAATTCTCCTTAGCTGATTATAACATAAAAATCATTTTAGCGCAAGCAAAAAAGGGTGCATAATGCACCCCTTTTGTCTCACCGTGAAATTACAGTGTACTAGCAGCCAAAGCCTTGTAACCAGCGGCTACCACACGACGGCTAGGACGACCTAGTTCGTACTTGGTAGTAACACGGCCTTTGCTATCTTTATGCTTATTTGCATATACAGCAAAACCGCTAAAGCGCAAATCGCTAACTGTTGCGGTTGGGTTCTTTACGCCGAAACGTGCAGAAATTTGCTTTGCAGTCAATTTTTGACCGTCTTTGAGAGCCTCCAATACACGGGCTTGTTTAGTTAAAGTCATTTTATTTTCCTTATTAAATGATTCATTGTTCTTACAATGTACAATAATTATACAATAATACTGTTGCGTATGCAATACATATTGGGCAACTAATTGTAATTAGATGTCCAAAAACTTTGTTTCAAACACATCAGCCTGTGCATCATGTCCTGCATAACCACGTGGATTGCAAACCACGCGGGTAGTACCAACCATGTAATCACTAGGATCATGCATGTGACCATGCGTCCAAAGAACAATCTGTGGGTGATCCAAGATAAATTCACTTAGGTCACTTGCATACCCACCATTCATCAATTTTTCATTCAAAAAGCGTTCGTGAACACTTTTGAATGTAGGTGCATGATGTCCAACAAACACAACTTTTTTGTCCTTCAAGTCAGGCAATACTGCTTTCAAGTAGCTGAGTGTTTGATGATGGCGATGAATAGTATGTGCAGGACGTAGTTTAGTATAATTATGCTCATCATTACGAATGATACGATAATCATTCATCATATCACTTAATGAATGAAGTGTAAGTGGATCACCTTTATTACAGTCAGTCCACAATGTTGCCCCAATAAATGTTATATCATCAATTACCTTTATATCCTGTTCAAGGAAATAGATGTTTGGAAACTTATTATATTCATCACGCAGGTGTTGGATACTAGCTTTCCAGTTACCATGATAGAATTCGTGATTACCTGCAATTACCACAACGTGTGGAAATTGAAAACTACAACGTTTCATAAAGTCACGGAACCGTTGCACCTTTTCCTGTCTGCTACTAAGCATTTCAAGCATAGCGGCAGTTCTAACATTTTGCTCTGGAAAGTCGTGGAGATCCTGTGCGATCAGAATATCGCCGGCTAGTATCAAAACATCAGCCTTCTCTGTATTTTGAAGGTTAATGTCTGCGAATTCTAAATGTAGTTTCACTAGAGGTCGGAAGCTATTGCGATACGCAAACTTCCGACCTCTTTCTCTTTCTGGCTCATAATATGATCCTATAAATGTTTAAAATGCTATTTTAACACATATTAGATATAATGTCAATCTTTTTTACCACCAAACAACTGTAACAAGTTAATAAAAATATTAATGAAATCAAGATATAAAGTTAATGCACCTTTAACTTCAGCAACACCATTGGTGTCGTAACTTAATTCTTCACGAATCTTTTGTGTGTCATATGCAGTTAGTCCAAGAAATATAACAATTGCTAATGCACTAATTACCATTTGTCCTACACTACTGCCTATGAATATATTTATTATACTAGCAATTATGATGGCAATCAATCCCACAAACATCCATTTACCAAGACTGTCTAAACTGCGTTTGGTAAAATACCCATATCCACTGAGTGCTCCAAACAACACTGCCGCGCCCATAAATGCATTTACAATTGATCCCATTGTGTAAACTGCAAAGATTGTTGCAAAACTCAATCCCATCAATGCAGCAAATCCGTGTAGCATCATCTGCGCTCCTTGCTTACCTACTTTGTCCATTAAGAAGCCAATGGCAAATATTGCTGCTAGTGGAGCAAAAATTACAATCCATTTTAGGATACCGGTAAAAAAGAACTGTAGTAGTTCTGGGCTAGAGCCTACAACCCAACTGATAATCATAGAAGTGATCACTGCCAAACTCATATGACCGTATACTCGTCCCATTGCGGAATTAATTTCAGCCGCTTCCCGATAGTCATAATTTTTAATTTCTGGTATATACATAATTGTTTCCTTTTAAATTACTATTTATTGTAAAGTGGCAGTGAGATATCCATTACCGCCACTTTTAATCATTGCAACATGATTTACTAGTCTGTTGAATTCATTTATTTCGTCTATAGATGTTGCGATATTTGGTAAAATTCCTTGAATCACATTCCAAATCCTAAGGATATCATTTTCAGTTAACCAGGTATTAAATTCATTGTGCATTGTTTATTAATTGTAAATGTTTACAAGTTGCCCCAAACTCTTTCATATTCTTCTGGCGCCGAAATGTATACTTCGTCAGGGCATAAATTATGTTTCTTTGCAACACGATCTATCCAAATCTTAGCCCCGAGTGAATTATAAAGAGTATCGTTAATTGGTTTACCTGTTGCTTTAACTAAAATTTTTACTTTATATTCAATCATGCTATCGCTACCAGATGTTTGCAAGTGCCACGGAAAGTATATCCAGGGCAAGTGCATGACTTTTCTTCTGTATCAATTGAGTAGACCTGACCTTTGCTACCGGACACTTTGATAACTGTAGCCTTTTCTTTTACCTTGAAAGGATTACTCTTGAGTGGTACAAATTTGCGACCACGCTTGTCAATTGTGATCGGATTTTTGAAATAGAAAGGTGTAGTAGAACCTTGCTTGATATATGCAAAAACCTTAGCACCATCAAGCAAGTATTTATGATTGGGCTGAACATCCCCCGACCATTGTGTTGTTTCTACTACTGCTTCCATTATTCTTCAACTCCGAAATAAAAGTTTGACACCGACCAACCGACTCAACGGTGGCACGAACAGCGGGAGACTCAGTATAACACAATATGTCAATTGTATCAACTCTGGTTCACAAAAACGGTAAACAAATATATTTAACATGCCTGCAATAAAATATATGCCACTAACATAAACCATCCACCAGCCTGGACTAATCGGCAATTTCATAGTTCAAATCCACAATGTGTTTTTATCATCGTCAAAAATGCATCTTTGTCAAAAGACATTGATTGCTGTTCACATTGACACACTGCGGCATCACAGAACATACCGAATTCGTTAGTACGAACCAGTGGGCGCCCAGAAACTTCGCAGGTAATATTAATATTGCCAGCACTGGTTTCTTCTACTTTAATTGACTTTTTCATTCTTCAACTCCGAAATGTTTTTTCATATAAAAGGCTTCATACCTACTATGAGGATAGTATTCTGTAATATAGTTGGCACATTCCCGCACAATCAACTCGGCGAATTTAAGTTCCACCGGGCTCATTGCAGTTTCCGATGAAAACTTTAAGCCAGCCTGTTTAGCGAGTTCTAAGATTCGTTCGTTCATATTATGCCTCTACCATAGTCAATTTTTCAGACAAGACATACAGTTGTCCTGGGACCATGTTGTCAGTTGCATATGCAACACCAACATACCACACACCATCACGCATGATGTAATAATACTCGTAATCGTAATCCTTGCTCAAGAATTCAGCATACGATTGATCCACTGTAAAATCTGTATCAGTTTCTTTACGATCACGACCATAGAAGGTAGTCATCTTGCCGTACTTTTCGTAGTACTCGTCTTGAGACAAGTTTGGGGTAACATCATACTGACTGAAGGGATGTTCTACACCAATTTCTTCTTTTAGACTAGATATGTAACCGAGTGAAACCAAATGATTTGCCTTAGCACTATCATAATGATTTTGCAGGATGAGACCATTGTGTTGTAGATAACCATCCCAATGACAGTAAACGCTTTTCAGTTTGTCACCATGCATGACACCAATTCGTGAACGTGTACCCATTTTCTAACTCCTGTAATTAACTGATTAAGACTCTATTATATACCCAAAACCATTTAATGTCAACCGATTACTACCACACGGCGAGTACCTTCAAAGTCGCCTTCTTCTTCATACATCTCATTCTCATCCATCAGCCGGTCCATACGGTGATATTCACTGTACTTTACCACACCCATAGACACTTGGTCCACAGTTGGAGCAACTTGGGTGTTCCAGTGATCGCCGTAGTTGAAAGAGAAGTGTACTTCTGTATCAGAGTTCATGGATTGCAGTTGCTCAATGAGGTCTTTAACTTGCATAACTTACTCCTGTTTGTTGACTGTCTAAGTATGTATTATACACCCAAAACCATTTAATGTCAACCTTAAACAAGATCAACTTGAATTTGTTTACCGCGGATAGTTGTGCCAAGTCCAGTTGGGATATCTTTGCGGTGTGCTTTAGCAAGGTACCGTTCAGCCGCTAGCATTTCCATTGCATCCCAACACAAGACTCGGGCATTAGTGGTAGCAAACATTTCAGACATTTGCTGGATAGACATATACATACCAATGTCGTTTTCACTGCCATCACCCTTGAAAATTACACGGAATTTCTGAGAATTTTTCAAGCCGTCAATGATAGTTTTTGTACGCATTTCAAGTCCTTTAATTAACTGTCTAAGTGTCTATTATATCACCAAAACCATTTGTTGTCAAGCTACGTAATCGTAGTAATCTTCGGGATGGCCTTGATCAGGGCCGCAATAGTGTGGGTTGGGTTCCCATGAATCGTAGTCTGTCAAGAGCCATTGCTGATCCAGTCTTTCTGCACCCACGATCCAAGCCCATTCGCGGATTGCTTGTTGAATATAAGACATTTTTGCTCCTGTTTGTTGACTGTCTAAGTATGTATTATACACCCAAAACCATTTAATGTCAACCGTTTTTATTCTCTAATTTCCGAGTTAATTCATCCATCTTTGTTTTTAGTTTAGGGTATATTTTACCCACGCTGATTAAGGTGCTATGTGCAGTCTTTGGGTCGAATCCGTAATTGAGATGCTGCATTAAATTCAAATGCGCCATTGCAACCAAATGCAAAGCCTGATCTGTCTCACGCTCGGCAATTTCTACTCTCTGCTTGGCCCATTCTTCGTGTGCTTTGTATTGTACTTCGTACATTATTTACCTTCAAAAATATAGTGTCCACCCCGGCGACTCTGAACCCATGTAAGGCTCCAAAGCATAGAATTCGTTTGCATTGCTCCAATAATGCTTTCATTTCCGGACCATCCTGCAGTGGAGATATGATAACGACGGACTTGCTTATCCTTTACGTAATCATGCTGCTCCAACTTAGTAGCCCAACCCCAAGTGCGTAGATACCAGATATCCTCAATAAACTTAAACCATCCGGGAATATCATCCCAGTGCCACTTCTCAATAATTTCTAGTGCTGCGTCTACGGGATATCCGTCGGTATCTAAATACTTTCCTTCCTCTAAGAGGAAAGCAACCCTCTCTTTATTTTCAGCAATTTTTTTCTCTATTGCTAACATACCTTCTTCAACGAGTAAGTTACGGTGTTCGTTCATTCTACGCAACCTTAACGATCACATTATCTTGCATGGTCACTTCAGCAAACCATTTGCGTTCATAGGCACTAGGACCAACAACACAGAACTTGCCGGTTGATCGGTATTCAGGACCAAACATTGAAGTTTCATTGAACCGCAATGGTTTCCCTACTGAGTTTTTGAGATCCTTCTTTGTTTTGTAACCAGATGCTGCCATCATATACTAACTCCTTTAATTAACTGTTTAAGAGTCTATTATATCACACACCCCATTTAATGTCAAATTTTGGTAAAGTCAATTTCCCAATCTTTTATCTGATAGTAGTTAATTCCATCGTGTTCGCTGTATCTATAAGCACCTAAGATTGGGATAGTTTCTTGCTTAAAAAAGTGTTCCCAAAGATGATTCAATTTATTTTCAAATGGGATTTCAATTCTATATCCTCTATGGTTTTCATCTGTTAACCAATACTCTAAGAATTTCTTTGTTTTCAAATTGATAAAGAATTTTCTAACAGGCTTTAAAGTTTTTATGCCTCTCCATAACTTAGACGTATCTTCAAAATGTTTATTAAAATCTCTAAACATTTCATCATGTTGGATATCGTTGTCATAAAACTCAGGCAATCGATAAATTAATGG
>Ga0209500_10002017_pt1 | contig 14842 bp, 19 predicted proteins | sample S_140212_EF_Meta_FD_187323 | JGI IMG/M metagenome (GOLD analysis project Ga0209500, IMG submission 187323) | Freshwater microbial communities from Lake Simoncouche, Canada to study carbon cycling - S_140212_EF_MetaG (SPAdes) (version 2) | ecosystem: Environmental > Aquatic > Freshwater > Lake ... | reverse complement strand
TAAAACGGATGTGAGTAGTCCATCCTAAGGATCACAACACCGTTTAGACCCTTGGACAATAGGTTCATGAGTTGTACATTTGGATCAACGCCCAAAAGCATGTTTGTGTGTTTGTCAATTAACAGATATTTTGCCATCAACATATTTATATACGCTGTTTAAGGCCGTGAGTTAACTGCTTAAATAACTCATGGGCAACTATATCTCACACCGCACAGATCAACATACCACATGCATTATTGAATTGCTTAATCCCTATCGACGACGCATATTCAACATGTTGGATGTATTTTCCATCTCCGTCATCAGCTTCAGCCTTGGATATATACTTGGCAATTTGATGCATTGAGGTTGGAATGAAGATCTTTTACATACACGGGGCTAACGCTTCGCCCCGTAGCTTTACCTTCTTGTCCGATAGGATACAGCATAACTGTGAATTCGCAGATTACAGCAGTAGCGATGGATTTTTCAACAATCTTAGACTGATGAAAGAACAGGTAAGCCAAGGCAACTGGTTTATTGTGTCTCACAGCCTTGGCGGAATCTATGCCGCGCATTTGAGTTCTTACTTGGGCAATAGATTGAAAGGTGTGGTGAGTCTTAGCACTCCATATGGCGGCAGCGAGATCAGTGATGTGATGATGTTTGTGCATCCGTTCACCCGGCTGTTCAGAGATACAGGTACCATGAGCAAGCCAATCACTGAAGCAAAAAATATCATCCAATGTAACACACATCCAAGCTGGACTGCCATAGTCACAACCAGCGGACGTGTTCCATATCTTCCTGGACAGAATGACGGCGTGGTCAGCGTAGACAGCCAGATGGCACTATGCAACTACATGGATGTGATCCATCTAGATTGCAATCACTATGAGATACTGCAGGATGCCACTGGCGCAGATGTTGTGCAGTCCAAATTACTCGTAGTATCTAGTCGCAAGGTCGCTTAGATAACGCACACGAGAAACATTGGCTGGCAGCGTTTTACGAGTAACATCCGAGTACCAAGTTAAAAACTTTCCCATGGTTTTCAGTGCATCAAGTGCAGGCTCTTGATCGTTTTGTTTTCTCTGCAGAGTCTCGACTTTCATCACAAACTCGTGCCATTGGAAATGTGTTTTATACTTGCCCCACTTTGGCGCAAGATCCGACGCAAGATGTCCAAGTACACCAGGGCTAGTCCATCGTGGTGTTACTGCTAGGTTAAATGTAGGTATGATAGTGTCAAGCAGGCCAATACTTTCTAGCCAAGCCGGAATTTCTGGAAGAGATGCATAGCTCAATGTGCTAACAGTCACATTGATCTCATGGCAGTATCCACGCTCGTGCAATGTCTTGATGTTTTTTTCAAACACATCCCATTTGAGACCACCGCGTATGAATTCTGCTGTTTCACCAACAGCATCTACGCTGAGACGTATGTCTATGCTCCAGCCTGCATCTCGTAGTCTATCCAACTGCTCCATGAACTTGTCGCCATATCTATCAGTGAAGTTGCCATTGCTGGTGATCCTGATAGCAGGTTTGTTTGCAAATTCAATTTCTAACAACTGATCAACGAATGTAGAAAAGTTTGGATCAACACTGGGTTCACCGCCATATACATGTATGCGCTCGATCGTTTTTGCATGACGCTTGATTGTTCCAAGAAGCTTGGTCAATGCTGCCTGGCGCTTGTCATCAGACACTATATTCTTTTGATCATTGAGCCAATGAAACTCTTTTGGCTTTTCGTTTATCTGTAGTATGCCCTGCCATTGGCTGCTGAATCCAGGGCCACATGTGGCACATTTCATGTTGCATGTGGTACTGAGCACAATGTCAATATAACGCAGTCCCATTATCGAAGAATCTTCGCCGCCGTTGGCTTTACGATAGCTAGTGCCGCCGCTGTCTTCATCGTCCCAGCATGCTTTACATGCCTGAGGTCGTCGGTTCTCACGGAGAAGTTCTTTGACTTCTGTCAGTCGTTTGGTAATAGGGTAGTGTTCTTGGAAGCCTGGTGTGAAAGGAACCTTACAGCACCATCTCCACAGATCGCTTTCAAGATTAACCGAGAGCCACGTCCAAGGAAATTGGCAAAAATTATTTTCTGTTGACATCTGATTACTCTGTTTTGTGTGTTCCATTGAACATAGGATGGTTATATTCAGTTGATGTACTGCTAAACACATGCAGAGGCAGGACGATCAGTCCATCTTCTTCTGTGCTAAAATGGTGGGGTATCATTTTATCAAGTACCAGAACCATGCCTGGGTCTAGATCAAAGTCAACTGTTTTACCCGAAGCACCAACATGACTCTTGCCTTTGCCTCGTTGTACATATACCACACGAGCAGTCGAGTGTATATGATGTTTCTGTTCGCTGGTATATGGTGGGATCCACAGCATCTGCCAGGTAGGATCTCCTGCACGATTTGGAGGAATCAATTGCTTTGTGCTACATCCGTTGATGTATGGTAGATCAGTTCCACGAGAAAATGTACTTGATCTAGTTTCCGGCCGATATCCAAATATTTCCACGCATACTACTTTGCTGTCAATATCAGTGGTGCTGGTTCCGGAGATCACAGCGTCACCTTGTATGTGCCAGTAACTGTTATATGGGCTACAAGGTACAACATGTGGACCAACATACACTCGATATGCATACAGGTCATCGTCCTTTGATTCAATAATCTCCGGAGATAGAACTTTGTGTATTGTGTATCCAAGCATTGTCTTTTTCCTTAATAGAATTGTACTTGTATTTAATCCTAATAGAAAAGGGTCCGGAGACCCTTTTCTCGGTACAGGATAATCAGGCAGTGATTTGGGATACTGCTGATATAACAGCGGCAATACGACCAATATCACGAAGCTGTGTTATTGTGATGCCATGATCTTTTAGTAGCTTGTAATGGCTACTAATGCAAAAATGACACTTGCCTACGATACTTGCAGACAATGCATACATCTCAAACTTTTCGCGGCTCACACCCCCAAACGTAGCATAGGCATTCATGCGCAGTTCAGGACGTTGGTTTTTTAGATCTTCATCTGCGGCCATGTCAACATAGGGATACCAGATGTTGTTCATGGCCATCAATGATGCCGCAGTAAGAGCCGCTGACTTTTCCGGTACTTCGCCTAGTTCCTTGGCGATCGCAGTTGTCAATGCTTTGTTTTTGCAAGCAAAGGCAGCGGCAAGAGCTACTGCCTGTGCATCAACTGCATCAAGACTACTGCGATTAACAGTGGAGTCTAGGTTAAGCCGGATGTCCTTGGCCCAGTCTGGAATTGAATCTTTGTATGCATCTACCCAACTCATAGAGTTGTCTACCCAACTCATAGAGTTGCTCCACCGACTCCACGATTGCAAGGGCAGAGTTCGTCAGTCTGGAGACCATCAAGTATACGCAGGATTTCCTCTGGGTTACGACCCACGTTCAAATTGTTCACACTCACATGCTGGATCACATTATCAGGATCAACGATGAACGTGGCACGAAGGGCAACGCCTTCCTTCTCATCACGAACACCCAACTGGTCAATCAAGTTGCCCTGGAACTGACCCAAGGTGTCACCAAACGCATAGTGACCCAGTCGATCTAGATCCTTGTGCGCACGGCGCCATGCCAGCTGTGCATGCTCGTTGTCAGTTGAACCACCCAGCAACACGCAATCGCGGTCAGCAAAGTCCTTGGCCAACTGATCAAACGCAACGATCTCAGTTGGGCAGACAAAAGTAAAGGCCTTGGGATAGTAATAGATCACCTTCCACTTGCCCGGGAAGCTCTCATGAGTGATAGTTTCAAACGCACTAGCACCCTTTTCCTCGTGTTCGTTAAATCCTGGCTTGACACCAGTGATCGTAAAATGATTAAGTTTATCGCCTACAGTAAGCATTGTTTTTCCTTTCAAGTTGAGCTATTGCTCTATGCATGTAACATGTATAATAACATCGTTGATATGATTTTGCAACAGGTTAATCGTCCAAATCATCATCTATTAGATCCAAGTCAATGTCATCAGTGCCATGATACTTGGGATCATCATAGTACTTGTAATAGCCTTCGTTGGGCTTGAGCACACGCAAGTCAGTCTGACTCAGTGCCAACTGCAACATCAGCACCGCTTCCTTGTCATAGATATCCGTGATGTAGAACGTGCTACTACACGCACCACCGATACTTTTGAAAGGACCGTGTTTGATATCAAGGTCTTGGATCTTGTTTTTGAGTTGATCGACCCAGAAGCTCTTTATCACCACACGTGTGATGCCGCGTTCTGCATTGCGCAGGCGCGACTTGTCAAAAATGGTCAGCTCTCCAATGGTGGCACAATTTTCTTCGTCAATGGTGACCAAGCAATCGCGTACCTTGATGCTGCCTTTGGTATGACTGTTATCTGGAGTTTCTTTTGTGCTCCACGGAACGGAGCAGTCTACGTGTTGCACGTAGTAGGTTTCCCCTTTGGCTTTTATGACCCACATGGGGATGGCCGGGTCTTCGATGTGTTTCTTGTTAAAGTGGAACACCGCGTCCTTGCATGCTAGTTCAATCTACGACATTTTGTTTTCCTTTAGGTTAAGTGGTGCGCCTGACAGGAATCGAACCTGCTGTCTCGGGTTTTAGAAGCCCTAGCAATGCCATTTAGCCTCAAGCGCATACACACATTATATATCCTGCTAGCACAATGTCAAGGGTTTCGTCTACCGTACCGGCATAAATAAATCTGTAGGAAAGCCCACCCGGGTGGGCTATACAAAGGAGAAATACAATGTTTTTAGTACAGAGAGTTTTCACAAGACCCAGCGCAGATATTGCGTTCTATCAGCTAACTGCTGAATTCAGAAATCATTATAAGTCAGCATATAAAGATACTGGCAAGATTCTAAGCAACACAGTAACAGTAAGCCAGGATCAGTTGAAGCAGGTGATTTCAACCATGTGGATTGATGAAGAAACATGGAATGCTTATCGTGAAGATGCAGTTTGTGTTGAGCATTTTACTGCACGTAATGCGTATAACGCAACAAACAATATCACCGACGACCGCGTCACTTCTGTGCTGTAATCAACTAAAGGCCTGGACGTTTTTGCTTTCAAGTTTAATTTGGAATGCAATTTGCTCCAGGCTTTTTAGTGAGTCTGCTTCCCATATACTAGCCCAGTAGGTTTTGAGATCATGTTGTATCAATGACCTAACTGATTGTCGTTCTTGTAACATCAGTTCTAGTTCGGCAGGAGTATCAGCAAAATCAATTCCTGGAATCATTCCACTCACGCTTCTATCAAGCGAATAAAGCACAGTTAGCCAGCGCCATGCCATTGCTGACTTTGCACGATCCAATTGAAATATTGCAATGTCTTCGCTATCGGCATTCTCTAGTAGCTCAAGATCACCAAAACCGGCTTTGGGCCAAGCAATGTTAAATTCATTCCATTGCTTGTCATCGGTGAAATTGGTCCAACCTTTCCAATTGCGTACTGCTAGCCTAGGAGTGGCAGGGATCATCTGAGGCCATTCAGTCCATACATTCCTATATACGATGCGTCTAGTTTCTTTGTTCATTACTACTAATAAATTTTCCCACCTCATTTACACCACTCCTTCAAATTTGTTTCTCTGTCCCAGGACAAGTCTTCGTATATGCGCCATTTGCTTACACGCTTGGGTATAAGATTTTGACTGAAGAATCTTTCCTTGGGTCTTGCTTCTGGCCATTTCATCCAGTCTGCCAGATACTGGCGTAGATGAGGCTTTACTAAATTAGATTCTTCTGGCATCAACTTATTGGTAACGATATAAGCCCCGTGATCAGCTAGGTCCTGGCATCCTAAAAACCAAAAAGTTTTCTTACCCGGGTATACTATTGCTGGATCAATTATTGGTTCAGTGCTGTATGCGGCCAACCGATATAGATAGCATTGGCTTTCAACTGAGTTCTCAAAATACCACCATGCATGATAACAGGTCTTGATTGGGATAGGGCTACTGGCCATCAATTCCTGGAAATATTCCCAACACAACCCCGTTGGGTCCTCATGCAGGAAATATTTTTCCATTATGGACCAATGTCCCCATTGCCGCTGTAAACGATCAACATGATTTATATGTAACGTAGAGAACATGGTGCCGTATGGTTCCCCTTCTCCTGTGACTAGCATCCAATTGCTTGTGTCTTTAACTAATTCTTCGTAATCAATGTAACGAACAGGAAGCCCCGAAGCCATCAACCAATCCCACATAACAATATCTTCTCTACGTGCAAATCTTGTAGTGTACACGGATATACGATTGTTATCTATCCATGTCTTACTACGAGGATGTTGCATGATAGCCGCTATGACAAAATTAGAATCGATACCACCACTCCAGCTGATACGTATCTCATCATACCCGTGTTGTTCTGCTTGATCATACATGTCATCAACACGTTTTGCAACTGCATCATTGAAAGAAGCATCAACTAACTTTCCTCTTTCCGGATTGCCTGGCTTAGGCATATAATCCAATGATGAAAAAGTTCTAGCCATATCAAGGCCGTCACCATACTTTTTACTGATACCTGTTTGATCTACCATACAGATAGATCTACCAGTTAACATCATCATTGATGTGTGCCAAAGCGTGGCAGTATTTGGATAGGAAGGAGGAATTGATCCTCCCCAAAAATAATTGCTACCGTGTTGCTTGTTAAATTCGCCTGTGCCGTGAGCAGATAGTAATGCTACATTAAACCATGCCAGTTTGCTCATTTAAGCAACTTGTTCATGCGATAGAACTGCGGCTTTAGTCCTACCTTCTCTGCCGACTTCTGCCGACTGATGTTGTCTATATGCACCAAGCTACATATACGCTCACCGCCAAGGCGCTTAACATCATCTTCCATTGTATAGTGTAACAGTTCATTGATACCTCGGCCACGAAAGTCTGGATCAGTAAAGCTCAATACAATCCATCCCATACGAACGTCTGGAGCATATTCGTAACAGATGCCGCCAACAATCTGGTCATCTTTTTGTGCCCACACAACTCTATTCTTGTTGCTCCAGGTCACGTTGGGATTAGAATATCCCTTGTCAATGGTCTCAGCATACACTTTGAGGAACATGCTGAGTGCTGGACACATGGCAAGATTATCCATCCAGTATATGTCCAACTTTTCTGCTTTCTTATCAACTGTTGATTTGACCAGTTTCATTTATGCATCCTTAAAAGAGTTGTTTGGCTCGTACCAATCAGCGGCATTGACGTCCATGACAAAGTTATATTGGTCATCAATGAGTTCAGCACCGCGCTTGTAAGCCAGAAGCCTCCACAAGCTGCCACGCTTGACTTTTTGCTTGTATTCTTCACCGCAGAAATCAGCAACAAGTTCACGTGCATGCCACTTGTAGTTAATCCATGTATCTTGTATCTTATGTGTGCGGTCTTTCATGCTCCACTTTTGGAAATTGTTATCTCCAAAGAATTGGTAGTAATAGTTTTCTAGATAATTCTGATCCATCTGCGAATGATCACGTGCATACATCAACACTCGGAAATATACACTATTCCATTTACAGCTAAAGTTCAACCACCACAGCCAATCAATCACTGTTTCAACAGGACATCTTGCTTTTTGTATATGCTGTACATGTATACGTGTCCAAAGGTCTGCATCTTCTTCATCAAGACCCTTGAACAAATGATAGCCTTTGATGATATCTTCAGACCAAGGTTTAGATAGTGTTGCATCATCCTTCCAGCGAACGATATCTCTATAGATGTCTGACCCCAGTAACTGATCATTGAATTCACCTCCTACGATGATTCGATCCTTGCCCCAGTCTGCAGAGTGTGATTCACTGCTGAGTATCTCGAACTTGCTGCGACGCAATACACGTTCCCACATCCAGGGATTTTCTTCTATGCTTTCGAAACTCATGACCAGCTGTATGCGTTTTTCACATTCTGCCAGTCCAATCTCTTTAATAAAGCTGGTAAGGATAAGACTGCTGTCAATTCCGCCAGAGTACATCAATCTGATAGGAAGATTGAGTTCATTTTGTTTTGCCAAGATTTCTCGCACACGTGCCTGGCAACATTCCTCATAAGTCATTCCAAAGTTTGGATCAGAGTCTGGCATGATCAACTGTGGGGGTATTGCAGTTCGTAAGGGTATCTTAATGTCGCCGGTCCTATCAATAAAAGTAACATTGTAGTTGATAACTTCATACAATTTAGACCAACGTCTTATATCTTCGCCTGGAAGATCTTTGAATCGATTGGCGTTGAAACATACTGCTCCGCTCATATCCATGTGTCCTTGAAAAATATATCCGTCATTTCTATCCACAATGCTTCTCGCTCTGCGTCTGTTGTGATGAAATTTATTTTTGTTCCGTAGTATTTTTGGAACGCATACGCTCGCATCTTGATGCTATGTATGTTGTTTACTTGAAGTGAAATTTCTCTATATGCTTCTGCAGGAGTGACATGATTTATCAGTGCATATTCTTCAACTGGGTCCGACCATTTTTCTGTTTCTGGATTGCAATCTCTCAGAGAGAACTGCATGTTGTTTTCTATGCCTTCCCATACAGACTGACGAGTAGTTGATGTACTCATAAAGGTACATCTGATAAGAAATTCCAACAATGGAAATCTTAGTTTGACCAATCTCCTACGCTCAAGATATACCTCATTATGTGCAGATACCGGAAGATCAATGATCCCTAATTTCTTAGTAACCTGCAGATGCTTGTTATTAACAAACAGTTCTTCTCGAGTGACAATTTTATACGCATCATGGAAAGGATATAAGACTCGTATTGACGTATCAACAAGCCCTCCTTTAACCAGATTAGCAACTGGTAAATTATCCCCTACGAAAAGTATACCTTCATTGCTGTAATCATCGACAATATATTTCATGTTGTTTCCTTATGTGTATGCTTGTATATTATTGTGTCGCAGTCGAGTTAACTGGACAACAAGTTCTTCTAATTCAAGTTGAGTATTAGCAAGCCATATCTTACTATGGTATGTTGCTATCTCTTCAGCAATCATGTCTTTCATGCGCTGGCTTTCTTGTTCAAATAAATTCCTGTCATTGGTACCGGCTTTCCCAATTGGGACATCTGGAAGATATCCAGATGCAGTACGAGCAAGATCGTTTAATTGAATCAGCCATGACCAACAAATTTTACACTTTGTTGCGAGCAAAGTCAACCTTTCTTTTTCCTCTGGTGTTATTGGCTCGGCAGGAACCAATTGAGTATTTTCGTTTATAACTTCAAACGAGTTTATGTGTTCTGGAGTTACTTCAGCATCTCCAATCCAATTGAAAACAGAAAGCATCGGTGTGTCCGGCATCATGCGAGGCCAATCTCGATAAGCACGATGCCACACTACCCTAGAAGACTCTTTATCAACTGCAATCAATATATCATATCTTCTTGTCATATCAATACCTCTTTGTTTTCCCAGCTGAGATCATCCCAGATGTGTGTCTTGCATACACGTTTTGGGATGATATACTGGCTGTATATCTTTGGCTTAGGACGAGGCTCACTCCATCCCATCCAGTCAGCTGTGTATTTCAAGCTGTGCATCTTTAACAAGTTCATGTCTTCTGGGATCAGCCTATTGGCAGTAACGTAAGCACCGTGATCCCACATGTCTGTATTAGCCAACACCCAGAACTGTTTCTTTCCTGGGTAAACTATGTCAGGTGAAACCACATCGCAATTACTATAAGCAGCCAGTCTAAACATATAGCATTGTGTGTTTGTACACCATTCAAACCACCACCATGCCTGGAAGCAGGTTTTTATTTCAAATGGTGCAGTTGCTTGTATGTCTCGAAAATAAGACCATGCTAAACCCGATGGATCTTTGGTCATGAAATACTTTTCGAGTATCTGCCACGGACCGCTGAATAGCTTGTCGTCTGGAACATAGCCTTTGGCAATAGGAGTGTATGCACTTCCCCATACAGGTTCTACGTCACCTGTTACCAGCATCCAGTTACTGGGATCAGCCATGAGATCATCATAGTTGAGATATCGCAACGGTAATCCCATTTCAACTATACGATTCCATACCAACGGATCTTCACGTTGTGCATATCGTGTGGTATAGATTATCAATCTATTTTCTTTGATCCAACGATGTGATTTAGGATGTTGTAGCATTGCTGCCAGCAATGTGCAACTGTCTATGCCGCCGCCGTAGCTTATATAGATATATTCGGCACCTTGTCGTTCTGCTTGTGTGTATGCACCGTCAGCCCTGCTGTTGATCATTCCAGCAAAGTCTTCGTTCAGCTGGCGGCCGCGTTCTAAGTCCCACGAAGTCTTGTGTATATCTGGTGCATTCTTTACAACCAACGACATGTTTAGCCCGTCACCATAATTGCGACTAAACCCCGTATGATCAGTCATACACACTACGCCCGGCACTACACGCATCATGGCTATATGCCATGCTAGCTTATCGTTTTCTTGATTCCATTGTGTACGAGTCATCCTTAAAGGAAGACTGTTAATCTCTTTAAGATATGGTAGTAATAAATGATGTGAGAACCATACTAATCTGCGCTGTGTCATGCAGATATTTATGTAGGTAGTTAATATCTATCGTTTGCTACGTTGCGCAACCACGATCGGAATGCTTGTTTTTCATCATCGAGATTGTGTTCTGGAACAAACTGCCAGCCAGGTTCGAGCAGTTCTGCTTGCGCTCGATCTTGTTGCCATGCCGTTTCCCATACGTCTTCGTTTGTTGCCCATACTGCGTCACTGGCATCCATATCTCGATATTTGAACACATGGGATGTAGTCTTATTGGTACCAGTTGGTTCATTTACCATGACAAACACAGCACCCGGTTGCCATTCAAACATCGTGCCTGGATATAGTGCTAGCCATAATGCTTTATCGTTCGTGACTATCTGCGCACTTCCGCCATGCCATGTTTTCCACCTGACATCTTTTACATTAGGAATATCGATCTGATCATACACTTTTGGATGTACGATTGGAATATGATCGATGTCTAAAAACAGATCCATGACAGGAACAAACGCAGATGCAATCTTGTCTTGCCTATATTCAACCAATTGATAGTTGGCTGATATGTCTAGGTCTACTGGTATAGACTTATCAAATAAAAACCCGCACCATTCATACACGTTAACAGTTGATAGAGTAGAGTTGTTTTCGCATGCGCTGGTACCGTTGCTGTGTCCTACAGTACCGCTGCCTTTTGGATGGCCTTCACAGTCCCAACTCCAGCCATGGTATGGGCAAACTGGCAAGCTGGTTCCTTTTCCTTGCCTTATGCGACTGCCCTGATGAGGACATACATTATCTTGTAGCATGAATTGGTCGTTGGCATTTAACAAAACTTTGGTGTTGTTATACTGCGACAGCACTTTCCATCCGCCATTAGCTAATTCACTTTTATGCCCCAAGAACATATATGCTGATCTCCTTCATCTTATTTACTCAAGAGAAAGCGGTACTAACTTTCGCTAGTACCGCCACTCTGTTCTATATTATATTCTTTTCCATCGCTACATCTCTAATGGATGTGCTGCCATAATCATGAGTTATACTCTTCGCAATTTTATATTTGCTTTTTTGGCTTCTTCTAGTAAACTAAGCCCTATGCCTGCATCATCCGATTGACTTAACAGTGAGTCGACATCTTTCGGAAAACACATTCCCCCATATCCACTCTGTCCGTCTGGTCCGGGTACTTGCCAATGGCTTGTACCAAGTCTTGGATCTTTCTTTGCGGCTTCTGCTACTGCATTCCAGTTGAGTCCGCATGCATTGGCCAGCTCTGCCATTTGGTTCATGTACACTACCTTGGTTGCCAAATAACTGTTAGACAAATACTTGACAAAGGCAGCTTCACCAATTGACATGTATTCCATAGTAGCGGGTCGCATCACTTGATCCACGATTGTGGATGCTTGAGTGCATGCAGTTGATGTGCCGCCAATGATAACACGCTGTTGATTCGCATACTGTTTTTCTGCATCTGCGGCTGTTATAAACTCTGGAACATGTACCAATGTTTTAACACGAGATGCCCAGTAGTTGTAAAACTTCCACGGTGCAGTACTATGCACGATGATAGGAAATTCGCAGTTGACCAAGCGGACGAGCACTTGTTCTAAAATAGAAACATCGCACTCGCCGCTGGGTTTACTTGGCGTAGGTAAGCAAACAAAAATGGCATCTAGACTTTCTGCAAGCATACCTTCGAGAGTGTATGTTTGATCCAGGGCAGGATCTACAGGCAGTACTTCAACGCCTCTAGACTTCGCAACGGACATCACTGCCCGTCCAATAACTCCTACACCTATGATGCCGATCTTCATCTGACTACCTATTTAGAACTTAAAGCTAACGCCTGCGGTAACAACTGAGTCTTGCTTGTCCCAAGCAATATCAGAGAAGTTGCCAATACGCTTATAGCGTAGGTCAAAATCTACATTCTTGGTAACTTCAGCGCGAACGCCTGCGCCAATATTGTAGATTGAACGGTTACCAAATGTGTCCCATCCATAACCAGCACCAACAAGAGCGTAAGGAACAAAGATTGTTCCTGGGATCTTGTATTGACCGATTGCGTTGCCAACCAGTGTCTGGCCTTGCTTGGTCTTACTATTTGCATCGTAGTAGTCATAAGCGGCTTCCAAACGGAAGACTGGGTTGAACTCACGACCAACGGCAATGCCGTAAGCTGTGCGATCATCACCGCTGGAGCGAACCTGTCCACCACTAATCGTAGCAAAGTTCTTACCATCAGCCACAGTCTGAGCTGAAGCCATAGAGGCCATGCCCAAAACCATCATTGTTGCTAGAATAAACTTCTTCATTTTGTTTTCCTTTAAGTTATGCTGTAAAAAATTGGAGCGGGCGATGGGATTCGAACCCACGACATTCTGCTTGGAAGGCAGAAGCTCTACCACTGAGCTACACCCGCACTAATCATTCACAAGCATATTATATATGCTCTACCACCATGATGTCAAGTGCTTATAAGTATTTCATGGCTAGAAAGAACTTCTGTAATTTACCCTGGCGATTTTTGATCGCCAATGCTGACCGACCTTGGTATAAGTTCTGCTGTTGGGCGCCCGAACTACCTGTTGAAGACTCGTCACTTCCGTATGATAAACAACCGCGTCTGATCAAAATCAAAAATCAATTATTGAATGATCAAAGGCCGGTAGAATGTAATGTATGTTGGCAAAAGGAAGACAAAGGATTACCTAGTTTCAGGACGACTCGTGCATGGACTGTGCGCCCGTACGAAACTTTAGAAACAGACGGATACTTCCCTATTGAAATCAATCTGGGCAACACCTGCAATCTACAATGCTTAATGTGCGGCCCAGAATACAGTAGCAAATGGGCTACCAAAGAAGCACTACAGCTCAAGAGCTATCAAGATTTCAACATTACCAAGCGTGATCCTGAAGCCATGGGAGGAATGATAGAAAGACTGTTAAAAGATCATGGCGCTAATTGTAAACGCATGTTGATATCCGGCGGAGAGCCCAGCATTACTCCGCTGTTCTATCAGTTGAGCCAAATCATAATAGAGAGATGCAGTCCAGGTACTGAAATAATGATCAACACCAATGGTATGTTTGGTGACAGTCACTCCGAACGATTTCTGCAGATTGTGGCAGAACTGAGCAAAAAATTTACTGTCACAGTATACTGGAGCATTGATGCTAGCAACGATGCAGGTGAATTCCTCCGTTGGGGGTTGGACTACAACGGCCTGTGGAAGCAAAACATCAAAGCCTTTGAACAAGCTGGCATACACAATGTTTTACAAATCACAACAACTGCATGGAATATGCATCTGCAAACTGATCTCATAAAAGACATCAATACATGGCTGGGTCGAACATTAGATATCAAACCACTGTATACTGCATTTCGTCCTGTGTATATGAATCCCGAACTGCTAGGAGACAATGTTAATCAATTGTCATGGCCCATGCCTGACGACTTTGAAGGTAATCAAAGAGAATACGTTAGCAGTCTGTTAAATCTATTTGAAAAGATATCCAAGCTAGATCCAGATACTATGGGGTGTAGGCACGGAGTATTCTGGATGGATGATTTCCAACGTCAGTACTCCGTTCCCATGCCAGAACAATTACGCACAATATACGATCTCATAAGCAAGTCTGGACATATACAGACTCATCCTCGGACGACTTGATTTTTTGTCTTGCAATACGCTCTCTTAATTCGCCCAACTCAATTGGTGTGTAATCAATATGTTCCATGCTTACACAGATGTAGTTGGGATCTTTTAGGCTCCTGTAGTGCAAATGACCATGCACATTGGTCTGGTAGTTGCCCATGCATTCCCGATGGATGGGAATATGGGTCAGTATCATGTCTTCTAGCACACGGCATGCATGGATATCATAGAAATACTTTAGGTATTCCTTTGCAGGAAAGATATCATGATTGCCACGCACAAGATTCTTCTTGCCTTTGAGCCTAGCCATGACAGGCAAGAACTCCTTCTTCATAACGATATCGCCCAGGCAATAGACCTTATCGTTAATTCCAACCACACGGTTCCAATTCTCAACCATGGCTTCATCCATGTCTGCGGCTTTTTCCCATGGGCGTAACTTACTGCCGTCCTCGCGAAGGAAACGACAAACACCTTCGTGTCCAAAATGAGGATCAGCAATGAAAAATATATTAGACATCATCTGCTCCTTTGAAAGTTCGCCAATCGTCTATGTTGGGCTTTTCATCTGCGTCATAAGTCCAATGCAATGCCTTCATCATGCGATGCTTGACCAGTAGGT
>Ga0209500_10002007_pt1 | contig 14873 bp, 25 predicted proteins | sample S_140212_EF_Meta_FD_187323 | JGI IMG/M metagenome (GOLD analysis project Ga0209500, IMG submission 187323) | Freshwater microbial communities from Lake Simoncouche, Canada to study carbon cycling - S_140212_EF_MetaG (SPAdes) (version 2) | ecosystem: Environmental > Aquatic > Freshwater > Lake ... | reverse complement strand
TGTCAGCTATCCTAATAGCTGAAAGAATAATTGTTCCTGCAGTACTTGAATTTCCAAACTTTCGAATTTCAAGTAAAGATCCAGCAAAACCAAATGTTCCACCAAAAGAAGAAAATGATGTTCCGGTTCCATTATAATAATAGAGCTTGTATATCATTTCATTGCTATAAGTTCTTCTATAAAGATCTCTAAAACTCGAAAATCCTGTAGCAGAAGATGCAGGACTAGTAGGTGCAAAATCAATTGTTGTTGCTGATGTTTTGCTATTAAAATAATCTCTGAATGATGCGCCAACAATGCTAGAAAAATAATCATTGAGCGATGATAAAGTGCTAGAGTAAAATGGATTAATAGTAAAATTTAAAGAATTTTCTGTACTTCTAAAAGCCTGGATCAAAACTGTTGTAGCATCTGTGTTTGCATTTGTTGAGTTGCTATCTAAAGAAGTGGCAACAAAATCCCTAGAAGTTTTAGTATATGATGCAGCAGTACCAGCTACTAATTTCAATTGATCTTGTAATTGCTTGTCTGCTAATCCTAAATTGATTGCAATACTTGTAAATACACCTGCTTGATAAACGTAAGCCATTTTTATTCCTCTATATATGGTTTCTTTTTAAAAATATTTTTACCTGTTTCTTTAGGAATGGTAATTACCATTCCTTCAAAAGAATGGCAAAAAAAATTCCCCCAATTTCTTGAGGGAATTACTTGACAGAACCCTAATTATGGGTTCAATTCATTGAAGATGTTGAGAGCATCATCTTTTGTAGTGTAGTTGCAAAGACTGCCAAATGGAATCTCGGTGAAACCAAACTCGTTGTTATCACGTCGAATTGCCATTGCCAGAGCAGGACGACGAGACTTGAATAAGTGATTCAAGAGAGTGTGGATATCAACCTTGACTTGACTCCAGTTGAGGTTCTGCATCTTATTGTCAAGGTTTAGGGTCAATTGAACCTCTGTCTTAGGGTTTGCAATCCAAGACAAATCCTTGACATCATCATCCTCATCCTCTTCAGAGTCATCATCTTCAGAGCAATTACAGCATCCCTCACAGCAATCACAATCATCACAATTGCCATAGGATTCTTCAAGACAATCAGAGCAAACCTCATCATCAGAATCATCATCCCAGAGGTCTACATCACCATCTTGGTCTGTTTCAAAACGTGATGCATACAATGGGTCAGTGAGGTCAATCTCATACTCGCCCACTACCTTGTACTTGGAGGTGCGGAGTTTCTGGAATTGGCAATCTGTTGGGATGGAGACTACATCTGCTGGATTGATTTCCACAATCATCAGATGACCTTCACGACCCATAAAGTCCTTGGCATATTCAACGGTTCCTGCGTGAAACCCGTATGAACATCCAACATTCTTGTCATCATCCACCTTGTTGCGTGGCATTTCAAGCACTGCATCAATGGTGTTCAAGAATTTACCAGTGTACTTGTCGGTGTAGTCTTCACGAACCGCCTTGTATGCTAGAAAATTTCCATTGTCGGTGATTGGCAATGCACGATGCTCAAGGAAGGTGTACAATTCATCCACTGCACGTTTAGATGGATTGAGATTCAGTTTCAAGATAAACTTGAAGAGGTGTACACAATCCAACCCTGCCTCAAGGAATGAAAGCACACGGGTAGCAAGTGTGGAGTGAACTGGCTCATCAAAGACGTAGAGGTTGCCATCCTTGACCTCAATACCCTCGTAAGAAGCATAGAGGCTCTTAAGGCGAATTGTTGGGTTGACACAACCAATGAATGCGTCCCAGTCATTTACCTTGTAGGCTTCAAGGGCTTTGCTGAACATACCATTACCAGCATTGATTGAATGACGCTCGCCATCCAATACTACGGTGATGAAACCTGACAACGGGTCAGGGTTTACGATACGGGCTGAAACTACCATAGTGTTTTCTTTTCCTTATAACCAAACTGATATACTATATTACCATCTCCGCTAGACATTGCAACAATTATTTTAGTTAATAAAGCCTAAGCTCGAAATAAAAATTATTCTTGCAAATATTTTTTAGGTGTGGTGAAGACCACACCTTCAATTGAGGTGCAAAAATTTTTTTAGCTCTGACAAAAAAAAGGAGGCTCGAAAGCCTCCCCTCTAGTTGGACTTTAGATAATTTGAGGAAACCTATCAGTCCAACAAGGCTTCACTACGCAGATAATCTTGCGACTTAAGGTAGTTATTGACGTTATTCCAGTACTTATTGGTCGAATTTTCAGCATCATAACGAAATTTATCATCATAACCGAACAAATTACGCAGAATAGGATATTTATCCAAGGTTTTATCAACCAATTGCAAGGCTTCAGCATAAATTGCAAGATTCATCTTAAATCCACGCTTATTAAGATGCTCGACGTTGTAACCCTTGTTATTAAGGGGACTAGTTCGATAGTAGTCTTTGACAATATCCTTAAGGCGGGTCAAGTCAGCATCAGTATCTGCCATACCCTTTTCAAATGCAAATTGCCAATCTTGCGTCAAGTATGTGGAAAGCATATACGTGTTGATTTGAGTGACACTACACTCTATCATTTCATCCATTTGCTGTTGGATGTAGTCTGTCAATTTCACCCAACCGGAGCCAAGTTTATCAACATCTGAATACTTGACACCATACAATTCTGGAACTCGAATTCCACAAATAGAGGCATTGTTAAGTAATTCCCTCAGACCCTCTACAGATGAAATATTCTCACCATTTGGATACTGGGCTACTGGGAGGAACCGCTTAATTTCAACATATACACCCTCGGATTCTTGGAGGGACATATTCTCTGTAGACCAAATATCACGGAGCAAGTTTCGATGTCCGTTGTATTTGTAAACCTCACTCTTGGCAAAGGCTCCGACAGATACACCCTTAACCTTGACATATGGTAGGGTTGATACATCCACGAATTTTGCACCAAGGAATCTGGGGTCATTGACTACAGCATCCTTATCAGCCTCGTTTTTGAATTCAAGCAAGAATGATTTGTCAAGTCTATTCCCTGCATCAACGATGCGTTTGCGTACAGAATTTTGAGGCACATTGCTATGATATGTGTAGATGGTTTGACCAGCAGAAGGAATCAACACTTGAGAATTGACAAATGTCTTACGAGAAGCATCCTGCAATTCTTTAATACCTACACAGGTTGGCATTTCATTCTTCTTAATAGTGAATGCAGAATAGCCACGGAATCCAACACCCTGATAAGTAGGAATGATGCCAAATGTACTGTTCACATCTGACAAATCATTGCACTTGATGATGAATTGATACAATGAATTGCACTGGCTCAATTGAGATTCAATATCTTGGCGTACATCATCAAGGATACGATACAAAGCACCAACGATATACTGCTTGGTCTGGTCATCCATTTCCAACGCTTCACGGGAGGCACTTGGAACTACACTGCCAATCGGTGCAAACAATTTCACTTGCAGGTATCGGAAGCAGTCAAGTTTAGTTGCGTCCTGTGAAGAAATTTGCAAATCGTTCAAATTGAATGGGTAGGATACATTGCCCATACGAATGACACTGGTAGATGAATACCATCGTCTTGTGATTTCGTAATAATCGCTCTTCAGAATGACGTTGTCATCCTTCTTGGTCTGGAAGGCTTGAACCACTCTATCATCATTCAATACGATAGGCTTAGGGTCGAATTCACAAAGGAAACTACCAGCAACCTCACGGAATGATTGCAGGTCGATGGTCTTTACAACTACATCAATTGCCAGACCTGTTTCAGATGTCGGCTCCTCTGCAATCTTGGAAACCTTGCCCACATTGGTTTCATCGATGTATGCAAGGTAAACTGACTTGGTTCCATTGTGATAGGACGTGATGGTGAAATCATTGACGTAGCAGAATGCAGATTTGCTACCCAAGCCCATCATACCGACTTGGTCATTGGTTCCACGCTTGGTAGATTCACCGTAGGATGCGAACACATTGTAAACATCATTCTCTGACAGACCGTAACCAAAATCACGGATGGTCAATGAATTCTTGAATGCTGTTGGGAACGATACCTCAATTGGACGTGTTGCGATACCTGCTTCAACGTGAGCATCAAATGCATTGGTGCAGTATTCACGGATGATTGCCAGAGGCTTGTTGCTGTAGAGTTTGTTGCGAAGAATGGAGAAGATATGCCCAACATTCTTGTCTTTGACGGTGAAGAAGGCTTCTGATTGAACACCAGAAGACTGGACAACGATGGTTGATTCAGCGATTTTCATAATAGGTTTCCTCACTAGAATATTACCATCTGTGTATATAGGATGCAAGGAATATTTTAGAAATAAAAAATTTGACAAAATTTTTTAGGTCTGGTGTCTACCAGACCTGTAACAGAATTGCAAATAAATTTTTAGCTGCCTAATTGATCCTTATAAACACAAATAAGGCATTATTAGTGCATAATAACGCCTTATTTGTGAGGTTTGTGGGCTATACACCCACAAACTGGTACTGATTGATGGTTTTATCTTCCAATTGCTTGGCTCTTTCACCAATCATACCCCATCGCTTGGAAATTTCTTGCAATGATGAATCAATTGCAGGTGCAAGGATGAAACTTGCAGTTGTTTCCATCTGTTCACGGGTTGAACCATTGTAGTCCTGTGCAGACCGGGTCAAACCATTGATGATACCAAAGGCGGTCTTTTCGTGAACATCGCCATGACGTTCGTGGAGGGAATCCAAGTAACCCTTGTGCCAGAGTTTACCCTGTGCTGTAGTCATCTTGTTATCCCTTGCAAGCATCGCAATTGTAGCCAGTGGGTTTTCGACCTTGACTTGCTTTGCGTGACCCATCAAGGTAAGCATATCGTTGCCCTGTGTCAATGCTACCTGAATGGCAACCTTGACCTGATTTTGCAATTCAACAAGGTCAATTTTACCTAGGTGCTTTTGGTTCACGGTAATTTCAGAATTTTGCCGACCCCAAATCATACCATTTAAACAAATGGCACGAAAGAGGAATGGCGAAATGCGGAATGTACTGTTCCGAATCTCACTATTCTTGAATGCAATGCCGACACCATAATCGGAGTCTGGCTCTGATTTCATGTGGTCAGGCAACAAGATGTTACCAAAGATATCATCGCCATTGTTGAAGATATGGGAGGCGAGTGCATCATCAAGGGATGGCAGGGAATTGGCAATAATTTCCATTGCTTCGGCATTGTCAATCACGCCATATCGCTCTGATACGATAGCACGGATAACATCATTGCCATCACCATCTTGGCGTGTACGAACAAGGAAACTACGTGCATCCTTGCCCTTACCATTCCACTCTGATTCACGGCGGTCTAACTCTGCATTGACAAACTTAACCATCTCATCGTTGTATTCACGCTCTTTGAGAAAGTTAAGCATTGTTGATGGAATGTCAGTGAACATACGCAATGAATTCAAGCCGGATTCATTGAGAGGCGTACCATCAATAAGGGTGTTAGCATCCAAGAGGCGGATTTCAGATTCCTTCTTGGTGATGTCCTTCTTGTTTGGTGCTTCACCCTTGACAACATTGACAAAGTCTGCAAGCGGGGTACACTTGTCTTGCCAAATCTTGGAGACGTGGCGGTGACTTGCTGTAGACTGAAGACCGATAGCATTGACCCAATTACCATTGGCATCTTGCTTGGCTGTAGAACCTTCTGCTACTTGAAATCCACCGGCATTGGAGAAGACAGAGGTGTTTGGTTGAATCTTGACTGGTGCATCGTCCAGTTCAAGGAAAGAGGTTCGTGTATCCGACATAGTGGTTTGGCTTCCTTATCAAACAATTTGATACTGAATAATATCATCTGTGTATATGGGATGCAAGTATTTTAAAAAAGAAATAGCTACTAAAATATTTAAAAAAATAACTTGACAAATTTTTAAGGGATGGTATTTACCATCCCTTAAAATATATTGCAAAAAATTTTTACCAGCCATCAGTAAAATCTTTTTCGTCCATAACATAATTCTGATATCGATCTGTTGTTGGATTGTCTTTGAGAGAATATACTTTACTTGTATTAGAGAGAATCCAGAATTCGCCTCTATTGTAATTATCAATATTGGATTTATTTATTCTAGGTAAAGATTTGATATATTCTGAATTAGCCCAGAAGAAATTACCTGAGAAGTGTTTTGGGTTTGATGCTTCATAAAGTCCACCAGCTGCATCATTGTCTCTTAAACCAGCCAAACACTCTTCCCACTTATAAATAGTGTAAAGATCTAAATATCTGACCCAAGCATTTATGTTCTTTTTTAAAATTGGATGAGTATAAGAAGCACCTTTAGTATGAACATATAGCATAGGTGTATTCTTTTCATAACTTTCTGCTTTCTTGAGCATAAAGTTAAGTGTATCAGCTTCGTTATTGAATTCTTTATTAGTAATATTTACATATTCAATTTTAATATAAAGATCTTTTAAGTCCGTAAGAAATTCTTGGTGTTGTTCTATATCACCAAACAAAGTGAGATAAATCTTGTTTGCTTTTTCATACAGGCCAGAAGCTTTGAATTTTTTAAATTTGCTAAGAAGAATATGGGAAAAATCGTTCTTAAGATATACGTGAAAGAAAATGTCCATATTCTTCTTTTACAATTAGTCGTTAATGATGAGAGGTGTATAGATGCCAAGATATCCGCCAGCAATGTTATAGTCAACCCATTCCATTGCTTCTTCTTCTGCATCATCTATAGTGTTGTCTTCATCTTTAGAAAATTCTTCTTTGAAATGTTGCACTAGATCATTGTATGAATAAATTGCTAGCTCCACCCATCTTTCTTCTCTATACAAGCGAGCAGTACCAACAAGAGCAGAGTCACAACCATCATAGAGGATTGCTTCTGGGCTCTTCTCTTTTAGGTATTCGTATATTTGTTCCGTCTTAGTCATCATAGGAAACCTCACATTCATCTGTTCTAACTTTGGTCAATTCGATGCCAAGTCTCTTCAATTGTGCTTCATTGAGTGGTTTACCGTCAAGATAGAAGGCAGGTACAATCTTGAGACATTTACCATCACTTGTTTCGAAGGTACTGTTTACAACGTGCTTTATACTATCAGGTTTAGTGAAGAATGTTCTTTGCAACATTGTCCAGTCTGTTTTGAAACCATCATACTGTTTGTCCTGGCAATATTCATCTTTGAAATTCAACATATTATCAAAGAAGCGTTGTTCCTTCTCTGCTTCTTTAAGAGTGATTTCAATTCCGGCAACAGTATGGCGCTTGATGAATATTCTCAAATCGCCATCTTCTTCAATGTAAACCTTATTGCGTGATTGCTTAGAGTATGGGCTGATGAGTTTTGAAATTTTAAGCTTGCGAAGATAAGCACGGGTAGTCTCAACATATCCGTGGCGTTCTGTCATATAGTAAGTAAAGGTTTTGGCTTCCATAAGGTCATTATATCATTCTTTGGATAATGGGCAAGAAAATATCCCAAAGATAATTCTTTGGGATATCGGTTTAGTCTAGGTTATCAGTCCAGACAAAGGTGTGAAAGATTTTAATTCTAAATTTCTCACCCTTCTTATATGTCTTCTTGTCTCGGAGATAAACTACATACCATCCAGAGGTTGCACAAGAGAAGTACATAGACTTGTCATGCTTACGATGTTCTAGTACAGATTTATAAAGAGATTCAATTGTCTCTACTTCTTTGAGAAAATTGTATCCTGGGTTGATGTTTGTGTATTCTCTGATAGCTTTAACTCTATCTTGTTGTTCGCAAAGATATTGGATTTCCTTATCCAATATCTTTATTTCTTTAGGTGTCATTTTGGCTTCCTTTGAAAGAAATAGTAACTTCCTACTTTAGAATGTTCTATGCCTATTGTATCAAGATATGCGAAGAAATCAAATTTACTTTTCTCAATTACATTCACTCTTGGAAAGTCTGGAAGATCTTCATTAATAAAATAAACATAACAGTGAGCTTTTGCATTTTCTGATATGTAAGTTTTTAAAGATACAAAGTTCTTGATTGGGTCAAGTGAAGTTAAAAGAAAAATACTAATTAGAGCTATCATAAAATTCCCTGTGCCTTTAGTTCGTTAATATCTTGAATGATCCTAGCATTCTTTTCATTTTTTCTTCTACGGATTAATTCTTTAGCTTTAATAGAACAAAGATGTTGGCTCTTAAAACGGAATAATTCAATGCCATTTTCTTCAGCTGTAAAATAATCATCCACTTGATATAATTCGATTGGATAGATGCTGGCCGATATATCAGACCTTACTTTTATTAATCTCTTCAATTGCATACCTTTCTGCTGCTTTTCTTGATGTAATAGTTTTAGAAATATATATCTGGCAAATTTGAATCTTCTTTGATTCTTTTAAAATATGTTGCCTCTGATCTGTCACTATAAAAGAATCATCTATCTCATATAAATTTAGACCATCAGCTGAGAAGATTAATCTTTTAATCTTCAAAGTAGGCATCCTCATACTCAACGGGTTTAATGTCGTGAGATTTCAAATTTTCATCTGTTACAATTATTTCTTTATCATCTGCTTCTAGACCAGCGATTAAAGAATATGTCTTATCATTGATTTTAAAAGAGTAGATTTGATTCTCGAAATCGTACTCATACTCCGCATTATCAGGAACAAAGATAGTGCCTGTGATTGTAAATTTTAATTCTTTCATTACTCTGCATCCTCGAAATAATCTGATTCAATTAGGGAGCTCGATTTTAATTCTTCTACAATGGATGGGTCTTGATATAACCCTCGCATAAAAGCTCGAATTATTAAATCTTTTGTTTCATCATCATATTCGCTCGAAAGTGTATCTCTCAAACGGTCACTCATTGCTCGAATCCACTTAATGTTTTCCATAGTTGTATTATATCATCTCTGTCATAAAAAAGGGGAGACTCGAAAATCTCCCCTCGAATCTTTTAGTCTTCTTGCTCGAATTCACCACATAGAACAATCCGGCAAATATAACCAGACAATGTATCTAGAGCGGGATGTAACACTTCATCTATATAATCTAAATTTACTTCTGGGTTGAATTCATTTTTAGAATGTATAGCAAGAACCACTTCAGTATCTTGGCTATACTGTTCATATTTATTTTCTAATTCTTGAAGTTTTAAAATGAGTTCTCTAAGTGTCATTATATGCTTTCCTCAAACATATCAGCCCATTCATCCCATCCGCCCCATTTACCATCTACTACTGCTTGCTTAAATGTTTCATAAGAGCAGGTTTCCTCGAATTTACCATCTTCACAGGTAAATTCGTAATGGGTATCGTTTTCAATGGAGCCAGAAACCATCTCAAATGTAGCGTTAGGATACAGTTTAGATAATTCTCTAACAAAGTGCTCAGGTGTATCCCAAGGAGAGTCAAAACAGAGCGTAATTGAAAGAAGGTCATACTTAGCAGTTGGTCTTACGGCATCCCACTTAACACCCCAATTATCAATGTTCCAAGTATACCAATCGTGATAACCTGTTTCAATGAATGCTTGTTGGTTCTTTAATGCATTCTTGGCTAAATCAGAAAATCTAGGGTGATTGCTATTAATAATTTCTGTTAAACCCATTGATGTAGAATTGGTTTCTTGATTGTATTCGAGAATCAACTTTTCTACATTAATATTGGGGGATTGAGTACCGTCCAAAATTTCAGGCATAGGTATGAAGGAATTAAACAATCCTTCGAGATTGATTTTTTCTTTAAAAACATTGTACTCTTCCTGTGTTTGAAAAATACAGGTGAGTTCATTCATTACCCAGTTCGGCATTTTTGGCTTCTTTCTCATACATCTTAAATGTACATCTTGTTATATCATCTGCTACAATAAATTGCCAATAATTTTTTGAGATATATCTTTTATATATATGGAAATTTTTATGCTGCAGATAATAAAAATTAAAAGTAATAGTTTCCCAACTAGTTAGAGATCTGGTGTCTCTAACTAGTTGTTTTGCTACATTAACCTTCACAAAATTCTGCATCATCATAGCGTAAATTGGTGATGCTATGATTTTCCATATCTTCGTATTGATGAAGAATATCAAATCCACCAGCACCTTGTTCAGCTACAATACATACCTGGAGCATATACATAATGTCGTTAAACTCTAATGCATATAATTTACCAGCAACATCATAATGCTTGATTGCGTCGTCAGGTATTTCCATTGTACCTGTCACGTTAAAATTGAATTTCATAATTGGCCTCTCTAACAATATATCACTAATTAGATAAGTGTGCAAGAATATTCTTTAGCTTCTAGATAGGGGGAAAACGACATTGTTTTCCCCCATTTATTACAGGACAAGAAGCCAAAATCATCCTGTAATAAATCTTTTAAAAATCAAAGTGTAATTGGTTCTCTAAACAGGAAGACCAATACCTCGAATTTTTATATCCTTGTTTAACATCCCAATAAATACATCTGGCTATATAATTGGGTGCTTTCATTTTCTCTGCTCGATAATGCCATTTACGTTCGCCTTGTTCATACTCGGCAACGTCTTTTTTAGAATCCTTCTTATATCCCTGTTCATTCATTCCTAGTAAACGGAGCATATGAACATCTAAACAAACTGCTTGGCATTTTTCTGGATAGCATAACTCTAAAGCAAATGAAGTTTTTGCTAATCCAATTCCCCACAATTCATTAGAGAGACGATTTCTAAATTTAAACCAATTCTCTCTATTAGTCTTTTTAAACTTTTCTGGATTAGCCCAAAACTTGCTCGAAAAGTCCCAGATATACTTTGTGCGCTGATTATGACAACCTGCTCTACCTATATATAATAAATGAGCAAGTTTATCTTTGTCATCAATCCAAGACTCGAAATTCTTGATATGGTTGTATGCTCTAACATTACTTTCCCATGTAGTATGTATTGATGTATATGCGAACAACCATCTTTGGAAAAATTCTCCATCTGTTTGTGGAGCGACATTATTCCAATACTCTTTATATTGATTCACCTTATGGGAATCAACACTTTCTAAAACACTCTGATAGGTCATTTTGGCTTCGACCCTTTCTGTTGATGTCTTATAGTATCAGATATTCATGGGTGTGTCAAAAGATTTTTTTCTTGATCTCGAAATAATGATCGTGAATTTTGTTATATAAACGTTTTGAGATAGTTCTAGCATCAATACAAGATTTGTCTTTAATATTATAATAAGATATAATACATGTAGGGCTATTAAAGTGATTTGAAATATGAAGCTGTGTATTCTTATCTTTTAAATAAAGAACTCGAAAACTTGGCGCCTCTAATTTGCCGCATCGTTCGTCAAGCTTATATAATTTAAAAAGGTTAGCTGAAAAGGTTGCCTCATCTTCTTCATTAATTAATTCTGGAAATAAGGTATTCATTTTAATAATCCTAATAATTTATCTATTACAGCTGCAGGAACATTCCTAGTATCTAATTCTACATTTACCATAAGAGAAGTTTCATCTGGAAGGTCCTCATTTTGATATTGTGTCTTTTGTAAATTAGCTGTCTCAAAAGCGCTTAGCATTAATTGAAATAATAATGCTGCCTCTTCATCATTTATATTTTCAGCTAGCGTCTTCAGTTTGTTCATTAAATAAATTTAATACCTTATAGATTGTTGTGAGCTCGAAATCTTGAATCTCTGAATATAGATTGATCTTATCATCTTCCCAGCTGTCAAGCAAAAGAGTGAGTAGTGTGATAATATTATTTGTCTCTTTCTCATCTAGTGAAAGGACCAATTCTTTAAATTTTTCTATCATTGTATCTTTTTAATATATCCAAAATTGCGTAGTCTTTACCTTTTAATTCTACATCAAATAATACATCTTTGTCATAATTTACAGGAAGATCTTCACCCATATCCCTGTGAGCTCTAGTGCCATTTTTGCCCTCAGAGTAATGAAATATAGGAGTACAGTTCCAGGTAGAGTATGCTTCGAAAAATGCATCCTTTTGAGAAACATCATGATTCAACATTTTGTGATGTAAATTATCAAATGTAACAGGAATACCATAGGGCTCGAAAAAATATTTTTTTAAGTTTTTCACAGTCCAAGTATTTCCAGTATCGTTATTCTCTAACACTAATCTTTTTTTAATTGATTCTGAAAGCTTATCATAATTGCGCATAAAGGTGTCAGATAAATCTTGAGCTTCTCCTTCTTTACGTACATGAATATTTAAAGGATTATAATAAGATCTCTCTAATTCCAGGCGATCAAATATTTCACCGTGCAATTCTAAATCAATAAGGGAATGATTTACTTTAATAGGATCATCAGAAGTAAGAGTAATGTATTCGCTTGGGTGTGCACTTACTCTAATGCCTGTTTCTTTTATTGCTGCAGATAAATCTTTTATTGAATTTTCTATCTCAGAATAGTTTGGCAGACTTTCAAGGCCAAGCATTACATCTGGATGTTTTATTACAGGACATATATCACTCGAAAGTCTATATCCCTTTATATTATTAGCTGCACAATGTCTAACGATTTTCTCTGTTGTATTAAAATTATTAATTACAATACCAGACAGCTTCTCTAATGACTCGGATCTTTCTTTACTCGAAAAAGATTTAAAAGTCATTGTTCGAAATTTATGGCCTTGTTCTGCCAAAATGTTCGAGATGCAGCATAGGGAGAGGTTCATAAGAATATTCTATCATATGTATGGATTTGTAGGTATAAAATGATAAAATATAGAACAAGAGATTATTATGAACGATGAGATTTTAAAAAAGCTTGGTTATAATAGTATTGCCCTCGAAATGCTGCTTAAAAGAGAAGCACAAATTAATCCTGAAGATATATTGATGCCAGGAGAGAGACCAAGTATAAATAAGGATCCATCTTTAAATGATCTTTCCTCTGACGTCAAAAGTGATGTTAGAAATATCTTAAATAAATTAGAAGAAGTGGAAAGATTAATAAATGATCTTCCAGAGTATACCTTAGCTGAAGAAGAATACGATGAAGATGTTAGAGCTTTTCCTATGCACAAAAGATATGCAAAAGATGAATTGGAAAACCTAATGGAAGAAATAAAATTATTACTCAAATATGCATAATAAAAAAGGATCCTTCTAGAAAGGATCCTTTTTTATTTAATTCCACAATTAAACTGTTTAGGGAAGAGTAGATTCAGTACTTCATTGTCTTATTCGTCTCTTCATTATTATTATATAGGAAAAGATCTATCTTTTCCTATGCTGCGAGAAGATCTAAGCTGAATTGCATTTGTCTCATTACAGGGATAAAATCAATAACATCTATCTTTTCGTCTTGCAATGCCTCGAAAACTTTTAGCGCATTTAATTTAGCACTATCTGGCATATCTGAACAATTGTAAAAATAAGAAACATAGTCGATCAAAGCATCATACAGCATTTTATTTTTCCTAGTCATATTATCCCCCTTAGAAGAAAGATATTCTAAAATTAGAATATCTTTTCATTCTTATCTTTTACTGGAATATATTTCTTATCCACTGCTTTTACACAACTTCTCAATGCTGCCTTATATAATTCAAAATCTAAGCACCAAACATTTTCACAATCATTCTCTTTATTAAACTTGTATACCAAAAACGGCGCATCTGTAAAACATAACTTAAAATAAATTGCGCCCTCTAATTCAAAACAATAAACACTCATCCCCTCTAAACAAATAAAATTAATAGAGAGATCAGAAAATACTTTAAACGATGGATGTATCTTTTGATTATATAATAAAGAAAAGAATTCTTGCACATTACTCTGCTTACTCTCTAACAATAATAATTCTTCTATAGTCATTTTAAAGTTACTCCAAGATCTTTCAATATCTTCCTCGAAATGTTAGGAAAACCTGTCATCATTATATCTCCCTCTAAAGAAGAAATTTCTATCTCTTGATCAAAATGTAATTCATCAATCAATATCTTATTAGAGAAGAAATAAAATTCTTGATTACTAGATCCTCTTAAAGAAAAATCTACTTTTAGATTTTTCTCATATCGTCCATCAATCAAAACATCTATATACCTTAAACACTCTTCTCTAATAGGATTCTCTCGAATTTCATTTCGAGAGAATCCAGTGAACAATATAATTCCCTTAGGTAGTTTTATTTCTTTTAAGAGAAATAAAAGTTCTAACAATTCATCCTCTTGCTCTAAAGGATCTCCACCAGATATTGTTACTCCATCTACCTCGAAATTCTTTATCAACTCAGAAATTTGCTTGGGAGAAAGTTCTTTAAAAATGTTATAGCTCCATGTCTCAGGATTAAAACACTCAGAACATCCTTTAGAACAACCTTGAGTCCATAATACAAATCTATTACCAGGACCATTTACTTTACTTAAACCATACCCTCGAATATTCATAGGCTCGAAATTTTCCTTATAGAGTATTGTAAAAGAGTGAACCTAAATTATTCTCTCACGACCACAAGGGAGTGAGAGAATAATCTTTAAACATTAGGCTCGAAAATCCCAGCCCTCTAATGTCTCGAAAATTGAACCTATAATATTATGTAAGATTTATCTTTCATAATATTTGAATAAGCAACAACAAGAAAATTATCTAGTATAACAATTTTGGTGCGGGGAAGAAGCTTTGATATTCTCCCTATTGTATCAAAGAATATTCTTCCCCGCACTATATGTTAGAAAGTTCTTGCCCTCTAATGGCTCGAAAAATTTAAGCTCGAAAAAGATGCAGGAAAAGATTTATCTAATATAGAATAGAATATATTACGACTCTTTTAATACTTGCAAACAAAAATTGTAAGGATTTTTTTAAGAGCCCCGATAAATTAGAACAATCTTTCAATGAGTTAGAATGTTCTTTTTCTTTATCT
>Ga0209500_10002006_pt1 | contig 14876 bp, 6 predicted proteins | sample S_140212_EF_Meta_FD_187323 | JGI IMG/M metagenome (GOLD analysis project Ga0209500, IMG submission 187323) | Freshwater microbial communities from Lake Simoncouche, Canada to study carbon cycling - S_140212_EF_MetaG (SPAdes) (version 2) | ecosystem: Environmental > Aquatic > Freshwater > Lake ... | reverse complement strand
GGTAAAGTATTCGTATCACCTGGTGTTTATACTTCTGAAGTGGATTTAAGTTTTGTGGCACAAAGTGTGGGAGTTACCACATTGGGTATTGCAGGTGAAACTTTAAAAGGTCCAGCTTTTGAACCTATATTCATCAAAAACTATGAGGAATTTCAAACTTACTTCGGAGGAACATCCGCAGAAAAATTTATAAACACACAAATTCCTAAGTATGAGGCTGCTTACATAGCAAAATCATATTTACAACAATCTAATCAATTATTTGTAACGAGAGTTTTAGGACTTTCTGGTTATGATGCAGGACCATCTTGGTCTATTATAACTCAAGCAAATGTTGATCCTACTACGATTGACTTTTATTGTGAAGATCCACAAATAGTTGATTGTTTACCTTATTGTGATCCTGCAGATTATAAGGTTACACCTTATGTTGTAGAATTTACGGGGTGTTCAAACTCACAAGGAACAATTAGTTATACAACTAGTTTCCCTGCTGAGATTGAAACTATTTTAACTGATCAGTTTGAGCAATTCAATGGAGGTGTATCAACATTAGAAATAGAAATCAATAATTTGGTTTTTGATGTACTTACCGACACTAACCCATTTACTGCACAAACTAACACAATAGCTTATTTCGGAACAATTTATGGTCCTACTTATGATATATTATCACCTGTATTCACAAATGAAACTAATGTTTATGGTGTTCCTTCAGTATCAAGTACTGAAACTAATTATGAATCACCATTTAACGATCCTTGGTATTATTCATTATTTACAAATAATGGTAATAATAGTTATTCAGGATTCTCATTCTTTGCTTATGTTGATAGTTTAAGTTTAATACCAGTAACTACAACAACAACAATTCCATTTACACCGACACCAACACCGTCGGCAGTTAATCCATGTGCTACGGCAACACCAGCATCATCACCAACACCTACACCAACTGCAGTTAATGTTAATTGTTATACAGGTACAATTAATGGGTTGATTTATGAATACACAGGTACATCATATGTTAACTTTGATAATTTAGTTGTTGGTACATTAAGATCAAGAGGTATCGCAACATACGAAGATTCAACAAACCCTGTGTTTGAAGTAACAAATATTAATAATGTAAATTTAAATATGTCAGGACAATATTCAGGTGTTCTTAAAAACCCATATTTACCATTCGTTGTTAATGTAACAAATGATGACGGAACTGCATTCTCTTTTGAGACATCATTCTCGACTTCAGATTCTCAGTACATTTCTAAAGTATTTGGATCAACTAACTTCCAAAAACCAAGAAAAAATGTTCCTTTATTCTTAGAGGAAAGATTCCAAGCTTTATTAAATTATGGATGGAACAAAGGATTCATTAGAGGTTTGAGTTCAAATTTAATTGAATTAGATTCCGCACAAAGTGGACAACAAGATAGTATTGGATGGTACTTAGATAGATACCAATCACCAAGCACCCCTTGGATTGTATCTGAATTAAGAGGTACCAAAGTATTTAACTTGTTCAAGTTCTACTCAATTTCTGATGGTAACTCAGCAAACTCTGAAATTAAAGTTTCAATTATCAATATGTCATTCTCCAATGGAACGTTTGATGTAATTGTAAGAGATTACTACGATTCAGATGCTAACCCTACAGTTTTAGAGAAATTTACAAATTGTAGTATGGATTTAAATCAAAATAATTTCATCGGTAAAAAAATAGGTTCATTAGACGGAGAATATGCGTTGAACTCTAAATTTATAATGGTTGAAATGAATGAGGACGCACCTGTTGATTCATTACCTTGTGGTTTTGATGGTTATACATTCAGAGAATATGCTGATGTAACACCTCCATTCCCTGTTTATAAAACTAAATATGATTTCCCTGGTGAAATTATTTATAATCCACCTTTTGGTTTTACAAGTGGTAACGATGATGCAATCAGATCAAATGGAGATAACGTTAGAAGAACTTATTTAGGTTTTTCTAATAACATCGGATTTGATACTGACTTTTTCCAATACAAAGGAAAAAGAGCTCCAATTGATTTATGTAATGTTGATGGAGTTGAGTGGTCATACCAAACAAAAGGATTCCACATGGATAAAGATGCTAGTGTTATTGTGATAGGACCAGCGTTTACAACAAGTGGAACACCTAAATACTATGTTGGTGATGCTACATTCCAACAAGAACCTACAAGTGAAACAAGTCCATACTACAGAATTTATTCAAGAAAATTCACAACAATGTTCTATGGTGGTTTTGACGGATGGGATATCTATAGAGAATACAGAACAAACGGAGACAGATATGTACTTGGTAGAAATGGATTCTTAAACGGAGCTTGTCCTTCACCAAGATATCCATTAGCAACAGGATGGGGAGCATTTAAACAAATATCAATCGGTGATGGAACACAAAGTTTCGCAAATACTGACTACTACGCTTACTTATTAGGAATCCAAACATTCTCTAATCCTGAGGCGGTTAACATCAATGTGTTTGTATCTCCAGGTATTGACTACGTAAACAATAGTGACTTAGTTGAATCTACAATTGATATGATTGAAAACGACAGAGCTGACTCATTGTATATTGCAACAACACCTGACTACAACTTGTTCTTACCAACAACTACAGGTGGTGATGGATTAATCTACCCACAACAAGCGGTTGACGACTTAGAACAAACAGGAATTGACTCCAACTACACGGCTACTTATTACCCTTGGGTATTAACTCGTGATAGTGTGAACAATACTCAAATCTATATCCCAGCAACGGCTGAGGTAACAAGAAACTTGGCATTAACCGACAACATTGCATTCCCTTGGTTCGCAGCGGCAGGTTACACAAGAGGTATTGTAAACTCAATCAAAGCACGTAAGAAGTTGACTCAAGAAGATAGAGATACTCTTTATCAAGGAAGAATCAACCCAATTGCAACCTTCTCTGATGTTGGTACCGTAATTTGGGGTAATAAAACTCTTCAAATTAGAGAATCCGCTCTTGATAGAATTAACGTAAGAAGATTATTACTACAAGCTCGTAAATTGATATCTGCAGTTTCTGTGAGATTGTTGTTTGATCAAAACGACGAACAAGTAAGACAAGACTTCTTAAATGCGGTTAATCCAATCTTAGATGCAATCAGAAGAGATAGAGGTTTATATGACTTTAGAGTTACGGTTTCAAGTGACACTGAAGACTTAGACAGAAATCAAATGGTAGGTAAAATCTATATTAAACCAACTCGTTCTTTAGAGTTCATAGATATAACATTCTACATCACTCCAACAGGAGCATCGTTTGACAATATCTAATCAGACAAATAAATTAAAGGAAAAGGGGAATTCGTTCCCCTTTTTTTATTTTACTAATATTTATTAGTGTATGAAAGATTACCATAAAGTTATTGTTAAAGAAATTATCAACGAAATTATTCAGGAAAAACAAACACCCGTAATGAAATATTACGCTTTTGACTGGGATGATAATCTTATGTTTATGCCAACAAAAATATATCTTAAAGATGATAAAGGTAAAAGTGTTGGAATGTCAACTGAAGATTTTGCGGAATATAGAACTGATATTGGTGAAGAACCTTTTGAATATAAGGGACACACCATAGTATCTTTTGATGAAGAACCTTTCAGAGATTTCAGGGTATCAGGAGACAAACAATTTATAACGGATGCAATGTCAGCACCAACAGGACCGGCATGGGATGATTTTGTAGAGGCAGTTAATAATGGTTCAATATTCGCTATTGTTACCGCAAGAGGACACACACCTTCTATATTAAAAGAGGGGGTTTATAGATTAATTAAACAGAATAAACATGGTTTGGATTCAAATCAGTTGGCAAAAAATCTTTTAAAGTATAGAGATTTAGCGGATGAAGATAAATTATCTAAAGATCAACTAATACGTTCTTACTTAGATATGTGTCGTTTTCACCCTGTGTCTTTCGGAGATGGTTCCGCAACTAATCCCGAACAAGGAAAAATAGATGCAATGGAAGAATTTGTGGGTTATGTAAAAAACTTATCACATTCATTACAACAAAAGGCATTTATGAAGAACAAAATTAGTAACTACTTTACACCATTTATTGGTTTTTCAGATGACGATGTAAGAAATGTAGAAACTATGAAGAAACATTTTGATAAAAAAGAAGATAATATATTAAAGACTTATTTAACTGCAGGAGGAGAAAAGAAATTATATTAACTAGTTTGTCTGGTCTAATATAAGAATATGTTCAAAAAAAATGTAAGTAAATAGAAAAAATTCATTATCGTGATATTTATAATAAAAAACTAAAATAAACTAAAAAATAAAATAAAAAATTATGGCTGATTTGTTAATGAAAATGCCGATTCCTTACGAACCAAAAAGAGAAAATCGTTGGATTTTAAGGTTCCCTTCATCACTTGGAATTAATGAGTGGTATGTGGAAAGTACTGCGAGACCTAAATTAAAAATTGCCTCAACTGAAATTCAGTTCTTAAATACTTCAACATATGTTGCAGGTAGATTTAACTGGGAAGAAATATCAGTTAAGTTTAGAGATCCAATTGGACCTTCAGCGTCTCAAGCGGTTATGGAATGGATTCGTCTATGTGCGGAGTCTGTAACAGGTCGTATGGGTTATGCTGCAGGATACAAGAAAAATGTGGATTTGGAAATGTTAGACCCAACAGGAGTTGTTGTTGAGAAATGGATTTTAGAAGGAGCTTGGTTAACAGGATATGATGGTGGTACATTATCATATGATTCTGATAAGATTGCGGGAATTGCTTCAAATATTCGTATGGATCGTTGTATATTAGTATACTAAAAAAATTTACTTTTAATATTAACCGTGTACATTTATGATGTATACGGTTTTTTGTGCAATAATAAATTAAAAAAATATAAAAAAAATGGATCAAGACACGGCTGCTCATGGGCAAATGGATTTTAACTTACCACATGACGTGGTAACACTACCTTCAGGTGGTTTATTCTATAAATCAAAAAAGAAAAGTGTTAAGGTTGGTTACTTAACCGCAAGTGATGAAAATATTTTAGTTAATATTGATTCACGTAGAACAATTAACGAGAGTGTTGTTTTACCTTTATTGAGGAATAAACTTTATGAAAGAGATCTTAGACCTGAAGAATTATTGGAAAGTGACATTGAGGCAATCCTTTTATTTTTACGTAACACATCTTTTGGTCCTGAATATATGATTACAACGATTGATCCATCGAATGGACAATCATTTGAAACATCTATAATGTTAGATGAGTTAAATCTTACAAAACCTAAAGTTCAACCTGATGAAGATGGAACATTTACTATTAAATTACCACAATCAAAGGCGGATGTTAAAATAAAAATGTTAAGTTTATATGATACCATTGAAATTGCAAAAATTATTGATTCATATCCCGTTGGTTATACCGCACCTACAGTTACTACAAGATTAAATAAAACCATTTTAGAGTTAAATGGTAGTCCTGATAGGAATGAAATAAGTGTATTTTGTCAAAATATGCCAATTGGTGATTCTAAGTTCATAAGAAATTTCCTTAAAGAAAACGAATCGAGATTGGATTTAAGGAAAACAGTTTACGCCCCGTCAGGAGAAAAGGTTGATGTTGTCATCAATTTTGGGGTGGAGTTTTTTCGGCCTTTCTTCTAATCACTCAAAATTTTTATTAGACGAATTTTATTACTTGGCAAAATTCTTGAGAACATCGTATAATGAGTTCTTAAAACTTCCAACCTATATCAGGAGATATCTTTTAGATAAGATAATACAGGAAAATACGCCCAAAACTTAATACTTAATATTTATAGTAAAAACTAATTATGGGTTACGGTTCAATAGATGATGTATTTAAGAGTGGATTGACAGGGGCTGCTTTAATAGCAGCAGTTAAGTTATTTTATGCTGACGAAAAAAAAGAGAAACTCAAAAATACGGAAAATGATGGTGCCGGTGATGAAGAAACTACTAATTTAGGGTTAGATATTCAAACCGCTAAAAACTTTGGAAACGCATTAACCAATCCATTAGCAGAGATGTCAACTGCGGTTACTGGAATTGTGCAAGCTTTAGATCCCACTAATTTTGACGGTGCTGATTATCTAATGAAAAGTGGTCAAGAATTGGCCAACGCAATGGGTATTGGACAAGCTAGAATGTCCGAAATGAGAACTACAATTGCGGATGCAATTCCTGAAATGTTAAAATTAGGTATTACTTCTGATAAAGCATTTAATGTGTTAATGGATGTACCGACGGCACTTGGGGTTAATACAACTATGGGTACTGAGGCACTTAAAGAAATGGGGGCCGCCGCACAAGTAAGTGGTGTGTTAGTAAAAAATTTAGCTCAAGAATTTAAAGGTGTTGGTATTTCATTATATGATGTTGGCGATAAAATGGCTGAAGTTGCAAATTACGCTAAAAGTGTTGGTGTTAATGTACAGGCAGTTTCAAGTTTAGTTGTAACTAATTTAAAACAATTAAACCTATTCAACTTTGATAATGGGGTAAAAGGGTTAGCTAAGATGGCTTCTCAGGCAACTATGTTAGGTTTTGACATGAGGACCACATTTGAATTGGCAGAAGATCTTATGTCACCTGAAAAGGCAATTGAGATGTCGGCAGCACTACAACGTTTAGGTGTTTCAAGTAGTGCGTTATTAGATCCATTGAAAGCGATGGATTTGGCTCAAAATGATCCTGAAGCATTACAAAAAGAAATGATTAATGTTTCTAAAGAATTTACCAAATTAAAAGCGGATGGTTCAGGTTTTGAAATTTTACCTGGTGCAAAACGTAGGTTAAGAGAAGTTGCGGAAGCGATGGGTATGAGCGCCACTGAATTGGCAAATATGTCAATTAAAAGTGCTGATTTGGACATGAAGATGAGTAAAATTAAATTCCCAAGTTTGGCGTCATCTGAAGAGGATAAATTGTTAATTGCTAATATGGCCCAAATGAAAGGTGGCGAGGCGGTACTTCAGATTAGAAATGACAAAACAGGTGAAATGGATGACATTAATGTTAAAGATTTAACGGCAGATCAAATTACAAAATTAAAAGAACAACAATCAAATGAAAATAAAACAATTGAAGAAATTGCTTTAGATCAATTAACTGCTTTAGAAAAAATTAACACCTCGTTAAATGCGGGTAAACAGGCGGTAAATCTTGGTAAGGCATCAACACCAACAATGGATAGGTTTTATAATGTTATTAATAACGCCGGAGCAATAAGTGCAACAAATTTAACTAAAGGTATTACAACAGAAAATGTTAGGGGAGCGGCAACTGAAGTCCTTACTCCTTTAGAAGAACAAGTAGTTAAATTCTTTCAAGGTGATGCTACTTGGGCATCAGTTACGGAAACTTTAGTTGGGGTTAAAGACAGTCTTTTGGGTATTGCTGGCGATCTTACTAAAGGCGGGTCAAATGTTTTACTTAAAACAAGTACGGATGTAATTAATATGTTTACTAAAGAATATTCTTCAGCTGGTGTAAACCCAACTCAAATGACATTTGATCCAAATAATCCATTTTTAACACAGATGACGGATTGGGTTGACCAATTAACAAAAGGTGGAGTTAAGGAAACAAAATCTACCTCTGACGTTAATCTTAATATTAAAGTAGATGGATCAAGTACGTTACCAAACGGACTAAGTGCGGAAGTATTTAAACCTGCCTTTGAAAGATATTTAAGTGAACCAGCAAATACATCTAAAGTAAAAGAAATATTAGGATCTAATAATTCAGGACTTCTTACAAATCAATAATAGAAAATTATCAAAATTATGTTTTCTATAAAAAAGATCTCAAGGTATTTATTAATAAAAAAGTATGTCGGATAGTACATTATCGTTTGCGTCCTCGTCAAATTTTAGGGATATATTATTAGCCCGTAATTTACAACCATATTCGGTACCAGGGTCTTATTCTCCTAGTAGTAATAGTGTTAATTACGAGACTAATCTTTCTGTAGCAAATGTTATTGACTCACCAAACGGATTAATTTCAACAAACCAACTTGCTAATAGTTTATATTCACTCAATGAATACGGACCCGAAGGTGGTTATGACGGGAAATATTCTGTACCTGGAGCACCACTACCCGTGGAATCAAATTCAGGGCCATACGCACCAACAGATACAGTATTAGATTTAGTTAATGAGTTTTATATTGATGCGGCATACGTACAAAACATTTACGGACCTGAAGGTGGTTTTAAAGATTTAGTTATTATAACCGATGTGGTTGGTAATCCTAAAATGTATACACCATATTGGGATCCCTCAACATTTGTAACCTCATCCTATTCTCCATACGAGATAGTTTTTAGTAATAATCCAAATGGAAGTAATGGTCCTCTATCTCAAGATACTTATTTAGCAAAAATTGGTGCGGCACAACTTAAAAGTTTATTTGAAGAAAGAATTGCAAGTGAAATACTACAAGCAAGTGTTGGTAGTGTTAATTTAGATTCATTACAAGATCCGTTTAGTGCAAGTATGATTGCCACAGGTCAACAACCATTCTTTACAAAAAATTGGAGAATTACCGTACCTGAAAACCCAATAAGTGCTTCTGTAACATTGGCAAATAGATTAACAGGAACATATTTCCCTGTATCATTTATTCCTGGTGATTATTTTGATGAATCGTTTATAGATAATCCACAAACTGAAGCTGCTTTAAATGTTGCAAATAATTTAACAGGTGGATTTTTGGGACCAATCTTAAATAAATTTAAGAATCCCTCTGAAATATTTGTTGCAAACACAGGATTTGGACAAAGGTCAGTATTATTCTCAAGTTTAGATTATAATAAATATAGACCGGCTTATAGTAGAGGTATCATACAAGGTGCAACAACTGCAATAGATAGATTATTCAATCAAGATAAATCACAAAGTGGTGGTTATTATGTTGGTAGTCCGAATTCTGAACCTTCTCAGATTGATTCACCGGCAAATCAAGTCCCAATTGGGAAAAATGGTAGACAAGTACAAACTATTGTTTATGGACCACAAGAACTTGGTATTCTATATGAAGGTAATGAAGCTCAATTACAATTTGGTTTAAAAGGAAAATCATATACCGATGGTGGTGGTATTGATGGGCAATTTATTTGGACATCACCAAAATATAAAGACAATGCAGGATTTAAAGTGGGTCCTGGTGGAGTTGTCACAAGATTAGATAATGAATTTGAAACAATTAAAAGTGATTATGGTAGATACCAATCAACAGATATTGATTTCAAAGGTGATTCAATCTTAGATAAAACACAAAGACTTATTGAATCTGCGGATCAAGTACAAGGTCAAGCAAGATTAAAACACGTTGGTAATGCAATTAACCAAGTGTCTAAGGTATTCAACGATGGGTACAAAGAGATGACAAAGGGTTCTATGGTATTATCTTATACTGATCAAGCTGATGGGTCTCAAGCGGGTATTGAGTATTGTAGAGTGTTCCAAAAAGACACACCTTACTTTACATATGCTGACTTACAAAAGAGTGATGGTATTACAACTGAAGGTAGAAAATTCTCGTATTCAGTTTTGGATAAGACATATAATCTTAACATTGCTCCACTTAAAAATCCTGGATCAACAAATATTGTAGATAACAAAGTTAAAAAATATATGTTCTCTATTGAAAATTTAGCGTGGAGAACTTCAGATAGACCTGGATTTACTTACGATGATTTACCTGTTTGTGAAAAAGGACCAAATGGAGGTAGAGTCATGTGGTTTCCACCATATGATATTTCATTTAGTGATGATAGTACTCCTGATTTCTCATCAACTAATTTCTTGGGTAGACCCGAACCAATATACACTTATAAGAACACTTCAAGAAAGGGTAGTATAAGTTGGAAGATTGTTGTGGATCATCCGGCAATTATGAATACTATTATTCAGAAACAATTGGCGGGAGTTGCAAAACAAAGAGTAGATTCAATTGTTGATTCATTCTTTGCGGGGTGTACAAAATATGATATGTATGAATTAGGTATTAAATTTAACACAATACCGACAAGAGATTTATTTACATACCAACAAATATTAAATAACCCAAGATTAACCAATGAAGAGTTGGGTCAGGTTGCGTTTGAAATACCTGTTGATCCTCAAGTTATTGTTGAAAAAACTGCGGAAGGTGGTGATAGTGGAAAAGATGGCACGGGTAGTAATAGTACCATAACAAATGCAACATCAACATTACAAAATTCGGATGAGTTAAAAGAATTTTTAAATTATGCATTTTATTTTGAAAATGATTGTCCTGAATGTTACGGTTCATATGCAACAACCTCATCAAAACCATTTGATAGTTGGTATGATTCATATATTCCTAAACAAAGTACAACATATGTAACAAAAGCTCCGGCAACAGTTTATGTTGGATCAGAACCGTTTACCAAAGAAGGTGTACAAACATTTTTTAATAATGTAATTAAAAATAATTTTGATAAATTAAAAACTGATTTCTTAAAAAAATTAAAAGAAATAATAATAGATAAAAATGGTACGGTTGTATTAACATTAAGAGGTTCGGCATCGGCACCTGCAAAAGTAGGGTATAACAAAAAATTATCACAAAGAAGGGTAGATAGTGTACAAAAATGGTTTAAAAATCAAAAACTTGGGGATAAACTTATAAGTGAATTACCTGAAGATAAATTTAAAATTATAATTGAAACACAGGGTGAGGAGGAAGTCGTAACTGTTGGTAATTCTAGTTCTAATACCGCATCTGCAAGTGGATCCACTAGTCCTGTAAATGGTATATCTGTTAATTGTAGTACAAATATAACTACAACTCCGTCTGTGAATACAACTGGTGGTGATATTGTGGGAGCTTCTTCTAATAGTGCAGCGCAATGGTGGTCAGTACCTGCAATGGCTTGTAGACGAGTTGCTTTAACTAAAATTGAGGCTAAGGTCCCACCCGACCCAATCCCTGTTGAAAAACCAAAAGACCCAAAAGAAAATGAGACAGGAGATGGTGACGGAACTAACACATTTAAACCTGGTGATCCATCTAAAACAATCAAACCATCACCTAATTTAAGGATTGAACAAAAAATTAAAGAAGGTATATCTAAAAAAATATTAAGATTTTTATTCTCAGAATGTGATTACTTTGAGGTTATTAAGGAAAGTGATCCTATGATATATGATAGTATCAAACAAAAGATTAAGTACTTTAATCCTGCGTTCCACTCAACAACACCTGAGGGATTAAATGCTAGACTAACGTTTTTGAATCAATGTATGAGACCTGGTCAAACAATTCCTGTAATTGGACCTGATGGTAGACCAAAATATAATGATGCGTTAAATACGTCATTTGGAGCACCTCCAATCTTAATTTTAAGAATGGGTGACTTTTATAATAGTAAGATTGTCCCAACATCATTATCTATTGCTTATGATCCAATAACATTTGATTTAAATCCTGAAGGTATTGGTGTACAACCAATGATTGCTAAAGTGACAATGGCGTTTAACTTTATTGGTGGTCATGGACTTAAAGAACCTGTTGAAGAATTACAAAACGCATTATCGTTTAACTATTATGCGAACACCGAAATTTATGACGAAAGAGCAACGGCAACTGAAAGTACTGAGGCAAGAGATAAATACATGGTTGAGAAGATATTGGCTAACCAACCAAAAGTAACAACTGCCAGTGTTGTAAATCAACAACCAAAAAGAGGTGGGGAAGCAATTGGAACAATATCGGGGGATACTGATATTGATTACACTAAATTCGTAAATGACTATTGGAATAGTACTAAAGAATATTTTGATGCTTATATTAATACAAATGCGACAATTGGTAAAAACTATAACATAGGTATTTTAGATTTATTATTTACAGAAAGAGATTACTCTACAGGTACTGCAGAATTTACACCTGTAATTGAAGTTCCAATTTATGGTAAACCAAGTAATGTTGAAGACAAATTGGATAAATTATTTAATAAAGTTAATGGGGATATTTCACAAAGGAACGATCCTTTTATGCAAGTGGTTACCATAAATGATCAATCTATAACTAATGGTGACAAAAGAGAAATTGAAAATAAATTAAAAGAGTATGTAACAGGAATTAAAACAGATTTTATTACAAATGTTAGTAATAGTGTAAACGATTTAGTTTTATTACAACAGGACTATATTCAATATATAAGAAAGGCAAATTTGGTATTATCAAAAACTGACGGAATAATGAATTCAAATAATGAACCTGATGTCTATGATATTTCAGGAGTTACAGATTCATTTACTCAGTTACAAACTTATTTGAAAAAAATAACAGATAAACATATTGAATTTTATCTTGTAAATGAAGGAATAGTTGAAGCACAGGAATGTTTATATTTAAAAGAAGATTATTATAAAAAATTATCTTCAACTTTTACAGATGATAGAGGTGGTCCCCCTAGTGATTATAAAACCTCTAGGGAAAATTTAATGAATAGTGATCCTTCTAATAGATTTTATCAAGTGATGGCAAACATATTTAATGATGAAAATAGTAAAAATGAGTTAAAAACGTTCATACTTAATGGCCAATATAGTAACATAACTTTTGTTACGGATGTTGTTGATAAAGCAATTTTAAGTTGTTCAAATAACTTTAACCCATACACTAAAGTTAATAAAGATAGTTATGACAAAATAAAGACCAATCAATTATATTTAAATTTAATGATAAGTCCAATAGAGGATGATGTTAAATTTGGATTAACATATAAAAAAGTTAGTGGTACCTCATCACAAAAAAAGGCGGTAAAAGAATTATATTCAAATGTGAATGTGGATAATAAAGAAAAAACCTTTGATGGTAAAATTAAATTTAATTAAAAATGAATTTACAATATTATAACAGATATAATGAGTTTTTAATAAATGGACAACAAACAGTTGTTCCGTACATAAATTTACCTGCAAAAACAACTGATAAAAATTTCATATACAAAGTTGGACAATCAAGGTTAGATAAGGTATCATTCCAATTTTATAATACACCATATTTTGGTTGGTTAGTACAAATGGCAAACCCCCAATATAGTGGTATGGAATCAAACATACCCGATGGAGCAATTTTAACAATACCATTCCCCCTTGTTAAGTCATTACAGGATTATAAAAACGAATTAGAAAATTATTACTTCTATTATGGTAGATAAAGGTGAAAATATATTAGTGGAATTTGATTATGATAACATTACCTTAATAGACCCAAATAAAATTGTAGATAGTGAAGGTAAAGTTAGTGATAGATTAGTTAAACATGAGAACCTTGTGTTTTATGCAAATTTAGAATGTAATGTATTACCAAGAACTAAATTAGCCTTAGGTTCGGCATTGAATGATTCCGTTAGAACTGTTTCCGTTGGTAAGATTAATTTCTTAAATCCTGGTAACAAAACGTTCATGGATAACAGATATACCGATGAAATCACCGGTAAAGGATCTTTACAGGGTCAAGGGGTAAATCAACCAAAATTAAACGCAGTTCAAAACCCAAACAAATCCGATGATTTTTACCTTACACAGAGTACGTATTCAAATGGTACACCTGGTGCGGTTGACAATGGTTTATTAGGTATAACTGAGATACAGGTTGCAATTGATACAAGTTTCTTACCTACCGTAACGGTTAACTTAACAGATGTTAAAGGAAGAGCATTATTTGAAGGTGGGAACAACTCACCTTACTCTGCGTTTTTCCAATTACCATATCCTATGTTTTATTTAACATTAAAGGGATATTACGGTAAGGCAGTTAGATTACCATTAATGTTACAATCGTTTACATCAAACTTTGATAATACAACAGGTAACTTTAAGATTGTATTAAAGTTTTTTGGGTATAAGTATACGGTGATGTCTTATGTGAATTGGGGGGCTATGATGGCGGTACCACATATGTATAATAATTTTGTGTCAACTGCACAAGCAAGTACAAACACACCTGCGGGATCTAACCTTGATAAAATGTCAGCAAAACAAGTTAGTAGGGGGTATCAAAAAATGAAAGAATTATATTCTGAATATAAATCAAAAGGTTTAATTGACGATGATTTTCCTGAGATAACAATTACACAATTAAAGGCTCGTTTAGATAGATTTATTAATAATATATTAGAAAAATTTACCAAAGAAAATTTGGGATCAATAACAGAATTAGATAATTTTCAAACTCAGTTAACGGAATTTCAGAAAAAAGTATTTTTTTATGGTGATTCATGGTTTGAAACATACATGGATAAAACAACTTCATATAATTTAAAAGACACTAAGGAAGTTGTTTATACGTATAAGAAAGACTATTCGGATCCTAACAAACAAGCTGAGGCTGAAACTAAATTGGCGGGTATTTTTACTGAATATCAAAAATTATTACAAAGTAATAGTGTTGCGGGAAAAAATGGTAGTTATACGGTTGGTGGTAAAATCACAAAAAGTGAAGTACCTATTGATGCAACTGTAGAAAAATGTTACGCAAAAATTAATCCACTTACGGATATTGATTTTGCAAAAACGTATGAAGAAAGAAACGGTAAACCTGCAAAGACACAAACTGAATTAGATACGTTCATTGCGACTAACTCAATTGTACCTGGAACTAAGTTCTTTGTGTTTGAGGGTACTGATCACTTTATTGATATAACAGAAAAGGCGGCCAAAGAATCGTCAAAACTTAGAAGAGAAATTGAAGAAAAAATTACCGATAATCTTAATGAACAATTAAGTAATAAAGACACTGGTGTTGGGTTTAAACCATCTATTAGAAACGTATT
>Ga0209500_10002005_pt1 | contig 14877 bp, 23 predicted proteins | sample S_140212_EF_Meta_FD_187323 | JGI IMG/M metagenome (GOLD analysis project Ga0209500, IMG submission 187323) | Freshwater microbial communities from Lake Simoncouche, Canada to study carbon cycling - S_140212_EF_MetaG (SPAdes) (version 2) | ecosystem: Environmental > Aquatic > Freshwater > Lake ... | reverse complement strand
ATTATGTTGCTTATCCCTGCGGGTACGCAATTTACTTGGGATGGCATTGATTATCCTTCTAATTGGGTCAATCTCTCTACGCCAGAGGAAAAGGCTGCTATTGGTATGGTTGACGTTGTATATGGTCAACAACCAAGTGACCAATATTACTGGGTAACTGCTGATGCTCCTGTCTATAACGCACAGACAAACCAAGTTGACATCAATTACACATCAACACCAAAAGACTTAACAAGCGTTAAGACTACTGCTATCAATCAAATCAATAGCACTGCTTACAGCATCTTGTTACCTTCTGATTGGATGGTTGTCAAAGCTGTAGAGACAAGCACAACGGTTCCTGCTGCTTGGAATACATGGAGACAATCAATTAGAACAACGGCTACATCGGCTGTTAATGGTGTTGAAGGTGCGACAGATGTGGATGGTGTGGCTAGTGTTGTTAATTCAATTGTTTGGGCTAAAGACCCTGACCAATTAGCTTTGGAGGCTACAAATGGGGCTTAATGCTTTTACTAAGACAGGTAATACCGTTACGTTTACGGCTGCTACTTCTGCACCGACACCAGTTCAATGTGCCTCTACAACATTGGGTGGTAATCAATATCGCATTATTAATGCTGGCACAGTAACCGTTTTCTTAGGTTATGGAAGCACATCTAATGCCGCAACAAATAGTGCAATACAAGTTACAAGCTCACAAGAGTCTTTTCCTTTATTGCCTAATACTGATGAGATATTGACTTTTGTTCCAAATGCTTATTTCACTGGAATAACAGCATCGGGTACGGCAGTAATTTATGTAACACCGGGCGATGGACTATAAGGAGTAAGCAATGTTAAAGGTAGCCGGAGGTGGTGGTGGAGGCGGTAGCGGCACAGTAACCTTAGTTAATACTGGAACAGGATTAACTGGTGGTCCTATATCGACCACAGGAACCATTGCAATATCAAATACATCGGTTACAGCCGCAGCTTATGGCTCTGCAAATACTGTAGCAACCTTTACTGTTAATGCTCAAGGTCAGCTTACTGCTGCTTCAAATGTTGCAATTAGCATTTCTCCAGCCAATATTACTGGCTTGGGAACAATGGCTACGCAAAACGCTAATGCTGTTGTTATTACTGGCGGCACAACGGATAACGTCACACAAACAAATGTAACAATTTCTAGCGGAAACGCAACGCTTAACAATGTAACTGCTGGCAATGTCAACATTACATATAGAGGAATAAGCTCTAATACTGGTGCGCTTAATGTTGGTGGAGCAATGTCTAATTCTGACATTGGTATCATTTCTAGCTTTGTTGGAAATGCTTCTACATATTCTTATATTGCTATTCAAAACACTAATAACAGTACGACATCGTATGCAAGCATTTCAGCCATTAATGATGGCTTTACTGCTTATAGTGATATGGGAGTTAATAGCAGCAATTACAGTTTTGCTGCTGCTGGATTTCCAAACAATGCTGTATCTAATCCTAATGCAAGTTTCTTTGTTGGCTATAACGGAAACGTAGCCATTGCTACATGGAACGCAAACTCTGTTCATTTTCTTGCTAATGCAAGTGCGTCAACAAGTAGCGCAATGGTTATTAACGGAAACAACAGTGTGACTATTAACTCTCTCGGTCAGGCTACGTCTGCAACTGCTACTTTTGCAACATCAAGTTTACCGTTGGTTCCAGCGGGATATTTACAATTTACTTTGGCTAATTCAACCGTTGTTAAGGTTCCTTACTACGCTGCATAACATGGAAAACCAACAATTATTTAATTTAATCATAACTGTCTGTGGCGTACTTGCCGGATGGATGCTCAAGATTATTTGGGAAGCAATACAAGATTTAAAAGATGAGATTAGGGATTTAGGTAGGGAAGTTCATGCAGACTTTGTACGTCGTGAGGACTTCTCTGACGCTGTGAAACGTATTGAAGTTATGTGCGGAAAGATATTTGACCGCTTAGAGAACAAGGCTGATAAGTAATGGATTTTGACACCTTATCTATCGTAGAGTACGGCAACAATGACTCTTTGCAGGAGTTTTTGTTCGTTAATGGTCTGCAACATAAGGTATTTCAGGAAACATTCATGGATTCAGGCATTTCAGTGCCAATTTACCCTTTAACAGACGCTGAAACGTCCAATTTAGACGATTGGTTATTGGCTCATCAGGTCGAACATCAAGCGTTTGCAGGGCTTTTAGGGCTAAATAATCCGTTTAATATGCTTGATGTTGACTTCAATAATGAGTCAGATTTCTACGATTGGATAGCTTCACATTTGTATATTCATCAGCAAATAGCTGCTTCTTTAGGACTATAAATATGCTTCCCACCCCCCCAAAAAATTCAAATATTGCACCGCAACAAAATCAAGGTGATGCTGCGGTAATGGATGCTATTAAAAAAGAGCAGGGAGAATCTGGCGAGCAAAAAGCAGCGGATATTATTTTGCGGGATGCTGCTTTAGCTGAAGGTGCTGACCCGGAAGATTTTTTCTTTAGATTAGCAAGCATGGTAAAAAATGCTGGTGCTAAATTAGTGCAAATAAATAATTCTGTTTTTCTAGTTATTCCAAAACAACAGGGCGTTGTAGAAACTCACATTGCTACACAAGAGTCTCCTAAAGGAATTGCAAGAGCTTATTCTGGACTTGCAAAAACTTTGAAAAATCAAGGAATAAATAAATTTGTAACTTATTCAGATAATCCAGCATTTCAATCAATTGCAAAATTAACTGGATTAAATGTAAAGATTTCTCAAGATGCTAAATATATTGGTGGGCAAATGAAGCCTTCCTACGTTTACGAAGTGGAGATTTAATATGCCTCTTATTCCTATAGCCGTTTCCTTTGCTGTTGATTATGCCATTGTAGAACTAGGAATTGCTGCTGCCATTGAAACTGCTATTGGCGCTGGAATTGTTGCTACAGCCGCTACAGGCGCAGTAGTTGGCGCAACTACCGCAGCTATTACTGGTGGCGATGTTGGAAAAGGTGCGCTAATGGGTGGCGTTGGTAGTGCTGTAGGAAGTCAATTCCAAGGCGCTCCAAAAGATATGACTGCTGCTGGTAAAGCGCAATATCCCGGAGAATTTGCTAAAAATATTGGTGGTGACATTACGCAAGCTGGCGTTAGGCAAGGATTATCCAGAGAAGTTGCTGAAGGTGTAACTAAGGGAGTAGGTCAATTTGCTGCTGGCACTGCTGCTGGCGTTGCTGGAGGTGAGAATATTGGAACGGCAGCGGAAAGAGGTTTGATTAGTGCTGGTACGGGCGCTGCAAAAGACATTCTGTTCCCTGTTAACCCTAACGCATCAAAGGGTGAAAAGTACGCAAATATTGCTGAACGTGAGTTGTTTGATGTGGGTGCATCCTCATTGTTTAGCTCAAATAAAGGTGGCGTAGGCGCAACCAGCTTTACTCAACAAGCGCCACAAACAAGCGTAGCGACAACAGGTTCAGGCACTTCTCCGGGTTCAGAGGCATTGGCTCAAGCATTACGTCTTGACCCCGGTGCGCCTGTATTTGGTGGCGAAAAAGAAGGCGGTAAGAAATCAGGCTGGAACGTAGAATCACTACGTTACATGGGCAATTCGGAGGCTTAATATGTCAAAGCAAATAGCAAAACTTCTAAAAGCGGATATTTCTGAGAGCAGCGATTTAATGAGAATCGCTCAAATGTTAGAGAAAAAAGGTCGTGGCAATGACACGCTTTTAGCTCACATCACAAAGAAAGAAGCGCAAATGCTGAAGGATGCCGGAGGCGCTGGAACCGTCAACCCTGATACTGGATTGCTTGAGTTCTATGATGGCTATGACGGTATGTCTTATGGAGCTGGTGAGTCAATTATGTATGGTAATACTCCTTCCGCTTCTGATTATTCTTTTTCTTATGGTGGCGATTATTTTGGGGGAGATTATTCTCCTCAAAGTTTTGCAGATAGAGAGCCAGCACAATCAGCAATGAATGTTGCTTCTCAACAATATCAATATCAAGCTCCTGCGGGTGCTGCGCCAGCAAGTTATCAGGACGTAACTTCTCCTGCTTACGCACAAGCAATGACCGGATATTATGGTCAACCTACAGCGTCAACTAATGTAATGGGTGAACAAGTTTACCAACCTGTTTCTGGTTCTTTTGCTCCCGGAGGTGTATCGTCAGTTGCTCCTCCAAGAGCAGCTACAGAATTAACTGCTGATAAAGGTGGTGGAGTTAAAGGTTTCTTTGACAAGATGACTGACGAACAAAAGCTACGTCTTGGTTTGGCTGGTGGTCTTGGTTTGTTCGGTGCTTATCAAGGCAGACAAGCAGGAAAACAAGCAGAAGCTCGTGCTGGTGAAATGCAAGCATTAGGCAGACCATATCAAGCACAAGGTACAGAATTACAACGTGCTGCAATGGCTGGTGAATTAACACCACAATCTGCACAAGCATATCAAGCTCTACAAGCAAGATTAGCGCAAGGAACTGAAACTCGTGGTGGTGTAGGCGCTCAACAAGCTGCCGCACAAGCTGAAGCCTTCCGTCAGCAATTGCTTGCACAGCAATACAACTTAGGATTACAAGTCTCTAATATTGGCGACAACATTGCTATCGGTGCTATTCGTACTGGTATGCAAGCAGACCAACAATTAAGTCAAGTCAATAATGCTTTCTACACTAACTTAGCAGCAATAGCGGCTGGTATTCCAATGAGGACTGCGTAATGGCTGAACCAAATCAATTATCAGATAGCAAGGTTTCTGATGCTCTTGGATTAAAGATGGGGCTTGACCCAACTGGAATTCCTGCTGCGCCTAAAGCTCCTGCTGAATCTAAATCTATTATTCCGCAAATAGATTACACAGGATTGGCTAAACAAGCCAAAACTCCAGAAAAAGCATTAGAGTTAAAAGGAAAATTGCTTGGTGAAGAACAAAAGATAGGGCAAAACATTCCTGTATTAGAGCAAAAACAAAAAGAATCTGAAGCGCAATTAAAGTTGTTGGCTGCTCAAGAACAAAAATCAGGAGTTGAACAAGAATACGAAAAACTTGATAGATTTTACAAAGATTTTCCAAGACCGGAATTTCATCCGACTAAAGAAAATATGCAAGACATTGCAACATTGTTTAGTCTTGTTGGTGTCATTGGTATGGCTTTGGGTGGCAGCGGAAAAATGGCTGCAATGAACTCTTTGACTTCAATGACAGGCATGATGAAGGGCTGGAGAGAAGGTCGCTCTGATTTATGGAAAAAAGAATTAGCAGAGTTTGATAAAAATATGGCTGTTTGGAAAGGAAAGTTAGATGAGGCTGTAGCCGCATTTAATCGTGGTCTTCAGTTACAAGCCACTAACCGTCAAGAAGCCGATGCGATAATTGCTGTAGAAGTCGCAAAGTTAGGAAGTCCTATTGTTGCTGAAAAAGTTAAAAAGCAAGGTATTCAATCCGGCTTAACTTTTTTAACTGAATTGCAGTCTGCTGCTGAAAAACAAATTAAACAGAAATTTGAAGAAAAGAAATTTAATGCAGAGCAAGCCCATAGAAATAGAATGGAAGGCTTTAGAAAACGTGAGCTTGACCTTAGAGAGAAAGAAAAAGCAGGTGGAGCATTAAAGCCCGGCTCTGAAGTAGTTAAGAACTACGTTGGTGAAGCACAATTAGGTGCTGATTTAAATAGCTTAAAAGAAAAATTGAAAGACCCTGAACTAAGAAAATTAGTTCAAAAATATCGTCTTGAATCTTTCTTAACTGAAGAAGGTGGAAAGATTGGTAATCAATTATTGCAAGAGGAAATACCTAGTAAGCTGCGTCAATTCATCTCGCAAGCTCAGTCAGTCAGAAATAATGTGTATCTAAGCATTTCTGGTAAAGCTGTTACTGGCGGTGAAGCTATGCGTAACTACGGTACTGTTCCGCAACCCGGAGATACACCAGAAGTTATTGAAGACAAGATTGCCGTACTGATTGACCAAATTAATGGTCGTCAAGCAATGACTCGTCGTACCTTCTCTGCGCTTCCTGACTTCTCTACATTGCCGCCATCAACAACGCCATTTAATGTAAATACGTTGCAAGTGGAGACTGAGCCTACTGCTCCTGCCGCTGTTCCTGCTATTCCAGCAATTCCGCAGGGAGTTCCTCCTTCAGCATCTTATAGCCCAAGTCAAAAGGCTTGGTGGTGGAAGGATAGCGAAGGAAAATGGCAATCTCAAAAGGTAGATTAATATGGAACAACCTCCTTCAGACTTAGTTAGCGCAGCAAGAAACGCAGAGCCTCCTTCTGATTTAGTTTCTGCTCAAGCGAAACCTACTGCTAGACAGCCTTCTGCTCCTCCAACGGATGTTGAGCCAGAAGGTATTTTGACTAAAGCTGCTCCTTACGCAAAAGGCGCATTAGCTTCTGGCGCTGTTGGTTATGCTACGCCTGAAATATTAACTGCGGCAGGTATGGTTCCAAGCCCTATGTCTCCATTCCTTTTAGCTGGTGGTCAAATAGCTAGAGCAGGAAGAATAGGTTCTGCGCTTACTGGCGCTGGTGGTTATCTTGCTGGTCAAGGATTGAAAGCAGTTACACCAGAAAAAGAAAAGACAGCTATTAGCTTACCCGGTGTAAACATTACTAGGGGTGACATTGCTGAGACTGTTGGTGAGATTGGCGCACCTGCCGCTGTTGGCGTTGCTACAAAGTTTGTTACTACTTCTCGCCCGTACCAAGCATTAATGTCAATTGCAGAAGAAAAAGGCGCAAGAACAGGAAGTTTAAAAGCAGCCGCTAATGAGTTAGCAAACTTTAGAAATCGTAAGCCAGTTAATCAACTATTGAACACTGAGCGTTTAAGAGCAAGTCCTAATGACATTGCTAATTACGAGAAGGTTCTTGTTAAATTACAGCAAGCTGATGCTGATACACAAAAGCGTATTGCTAATGATATTGCTTCTGCTGAATTGCAAGCAGAGGCAATCCTTAATCAGTACAAAAGTTTAGCTGAAAGAACTCTTGCAACCAATAAAGCAATGGCTCAAAGAATACTTGATGAGGGCGATGCAAAAGCCAAAAAGCTCATTGAGGGCGCATTAGATGAAGCCAATAGAAAGATGCAGGTTCGTGGTAGAGCGCAAGCTGCTGGCGGTGTTGCGGAAAGAAAGCCACAAGAGACATTGCAACAGATTGGCAATGCTGCTGAGTTTGAGGCTACTACTGGTGGCAACATTCAAAAACGTATTAATCAAGTAGTTAGTGATGAGCAGAAGGCTTTAAACAGCGCTTACAACGCAGCCAAAGATGATGTAAATAAATTAGTTATTGCAAAAGAATCTCAAAATATTGGCGTTGCTCAAACTACTGCTTACAAAGCAATTAAAGATTATCTTGACCAAAAACTTGGCAAAGGTGATTTTGCAAAATCAGCGTTTAAACAAACGGTTGAACCTACTCTCGTTCAAAGTTTAACGAACATTCGTAATGCTATTGGCGGCATAAGAAATGCTGTTGATGAATCAGGAAAACTTGTTGAGGTGGCAGGTAAGACTCCATCGTTTCAAGCATTAGATGAGGTTCGTCGTAAGTTAGGTGACGTTTATGCTGGCAAAGAAGTTGAAGGCTTTAGAAATATTAGCAAAGAACAAGCAAAAGAACTTTACAAATTAATTCGTGAAGCTCAAGTTGAGTACGCTGGCGGTAAAGATGGTGCGTTTGACATGATGTTGCGTAATTATTCTGAAGGCAAAGACTTATTAAATGCTTTGAGAATACCTGCTGGTAAAAAAATTGTCGCTAAAGACTTAATTAATCCTGAATACTTTACTTACGACCCTTCTGGTTTGTCGAGAGAGTTTTTCTCTACTCGTAAAAAAGTTCAAGATTTAATGAATCTTACTAAAGACCCTACATTTGTAGAGCAGCAAGCGTCCAACCATGTAGCTCGTGTTTTGAAAGATGCTGACGCTAAAGGTATTAAGCAATACATAGAGAAGAATGGCGAATGGTTAGATTTGATGCCTAACCTAAGAGCAAGACTGCAAAACCACTATTCTGCTACTGCAAGCGCAGAGAGTATTGTTCCTAAGACACAAGCGTTATCAAAGGCTTTGAAGACAGAAGTTGGTGCGTTGCCGGGTTTACGTCAAGCTGAAGCAGACAAGATTAGGAACGAGGCTGCTAGAGCGTCTAAAGAAGCTCTTGCTACTGGCAAGAAAGAAGCCAAGCAGATTATGGCTGAAGGCAAAGAAGCTGCCGAAAAAGTTCAGATTCCGAATGAAAAGTTTGAGGCAATAATTGGCAAGGGTGACACCATAACGCAAATCCGTAAGCTGATTACTGAGGGTAATACAGACAAATTGCGTAGAGCTTCTGAAGTTATTAAGTCTGACCCTAAAGTTGCATCAGCATTTAAAGAGGCTGTTAAGCAGGAATTGTCTCAATTAGACCCTCGTGCTGCTGGTAGCAGTGCTATTCGTAGTGAGTGGGAAGCTAAGATGAAGCCAGCTTTATTGGAAACTGGACTGATTGATGACGCATTAGCAAAGCAAATATCTGAGCGCATGAGAGTTGTCCAGCTTACTATGGAACCAAACCAAGTCTCACAAGCATTAATATTTATATTAAGACAAGGTTTAGCAGGAAAAATAGGTGAAATAGGGATGGGCAAGTAATGGCAAAGAAACAAAAGGGGATAAATCCAGAGTTGGAGACTGCAATCGCTCAGATGTTAAAGGAAGTAATGAGCGATTCTACGGCTTCAATTACGGATAAAACGAAGGTTATTGATAGGGCTTTGAAGCTGGAAGCCATTAAAATGAAGATGTCGGATGATGAGTGGGGTTCTGGATTTGGTGTTGATGAGGATGACGAATAGGATTAGACTATGAGTATCTTTAAAAAGGGGATACTTTATGGATGCAATTCAATTAGTCAGGCTGGCATTAGGGGTCATTACCGACAGGCTCATCACGATTTTGGTTCTCTTGTCATCGAGCATAATGTGTGGATGGACAATGTGGAACCCAACGTGGGAGAGGGTAACAACATTAGCAATATTTGTGGTATTCAGTTACCTTCTAGTGAAAATCAAAGAAAGGAATACAAATGAACATGATTCCAAAAGTGAAGTCAGTTAAATGCGTACCTCAAATTGGTACTGGCATAACTCAAGACCGTCTTTCGTCACCGGGCGAATATCAATCTGGCAAGTTACCTTCTGGTGGCTTTCAGGCTGTGTGGAATTTTAAAGAAAATCAGCCAAATGATTACTTTACCCGCAAAGAATCTCCGACTTCTGGCGGTGGTAAGAAGGTGTATTAATGGCTAATAACATTCCGTTTCAGCCTAAAGGCAAAACAACTCGCATTAACTTAACCACTACCGCAAACACAGTAGTGGTATTAGCTGACAATCCAAGCAATCAGTTGCGTATTCATAATGGTACTGCTGCTGAAGTATTTGTTCGTATCGGAACAAGCTCTACTGATAATGTAGCAATTCCTGTTGCGGGAACACCTTCATACGGTTTTGTGTTGCACAATAATTCCACAACAACTATTACTGCTCCGGGTCAAGCTACTAGCGGAAATACTTGTTATGTATCAGGAATTGTGGCAAGTGGAACAGGAATAATTTATGTAACTCCGGGAGAAGGACTATGAAACAATATATTTTAGATAGAGCAAGAGAACCATCCTCATGGCGTGGTTTAGTTTTATTTTTAACCGCTATTGGCGTTCCTGTTGCCCCTGAACTAGCTAACCACATTGTTACTGTTGGCTTGGGTGTTGCTGGCATCATAGGACTGTCCACTAAAGGATGATAAACAGCCGTAGTCTGGATGACCTTTTGCCTGTTGTTAAGGTGAAAGTTCAGCAATTTCTGGACAAAGCTAAAGCAGAAGGCATAGACCTCTTGGTTACCTCGACTTATCGGGATAACGAGAGTCAAAATGCCTTGTATGCTCAAGGGCGTACTACTGGCGGCAGCAAGGTAACTAACGCCAAAGCTGGTCAATCCTTTCATAACTGGCGCTGTGCTGTGGATGTTGTGCCGATTGTGAACGGCAAAGCTGTGTGGAATGATGTCAACACATGGGCAAGAGTTGGTGTAATTGGAAAATCTGTCGGCTTAGAATGGGCTGGAGATTGGAAAAAGTTTAAAGAGTTTCCTCATTTCCAATACACAAAGGGGCTAACATTGGCACAATTGCAGCAAGGAGCAACAATTGTCTAATACTAATTTATCTGTCGGTCGTGGCGAGAAGCTCTCAGTTAAAGCTGGAGGCGGTCTTACTGCTAAAGGTCGTAAGAAATACAATCGTGCTACTGGCAGTAAATTAAAAGCTCCGACTAAAGACCCAAAGAATCCTCGTCACAAATCTTTCTGCGCTCGTTCTAAGAACTGGAAAGGTGAGAGAGGAAAAGCTGCTAGAAAGCGTTGGGGATGTAGATGAGTCATCCAGCGCAAATTAATTTTGTTGCGTCAGTTAAAGATAAGTTTCCTGAATACTTTGTCGGCAAGCACGTTCTTGAAGTTGGCAGCTTAAACATTAACGGCACAATCAGAGACTTCTTTTCTGATTGTAGCTACATCGGAGTTGATTTAGCTGTTGGCTCTTGTGTGGATGTTGTCTGTCATGGTGAAGACCTAGACTATGCGGATGAATGGTTTGACGTTGTAGCCTCTTGTGAGTGCTTTGAACACAATCCTAAGTGGTTAGAGACGTTTGAGAATATGGTCAGAATGTCGTCAGGCTTAGTGTTCTTTTCTTGTGCAACCACTGGCAGACCTGAACATGGCACTACAAGAACAAACCCTTGGGACTCTCCTTTTACTGCTCACGACTACTATAAGAATCTAACAGAGCAAGACTTCAGAGATAACTTTGATTTCTCAATCTTTGAAGACTACGGCTTTAGTACGGATGACAATGCTAAAGACCTCTACTTTTGGGGCATCAAGCGTCAGCATCAAGATACCATTCGATAATATAGTCTTTAAATTCAATTAGACCACTGCCTGATTTAATACATCTACCGTCAGGCAAGACTCGCCAGAAGCTATCTACACGCATCCCATTATCGGTGTCGCCATTGATTATCAAGACAGTATTCTGCGGAAGCTCTGCAAGGGCTTTTAAGAGGATTTCTTGCCCCTTGCTAACCTTCTCATTGTCTCGCTTCCATTCACCGAATAGGAAGTGTCCTCTCCTCTCCAGAACCATATCCAGATTAGACGGGACAACCTTCCCAAGTAAGCCGACTAACTCCTCAAAATCAATGTGAGGAGCTTCTTTGTTTCGCATCATGGTCGTTGTATTAGCTGACCTTCAAACGCATACGTTCCGATGTGAGCTAACTGAACCCAAGGAGCAGCCCATACCTTCATGCCATGCTCACGAGCTTTCTTACAGAAGTAGTAGTCTTCTGAGAGCAGGATGTTAGTTTCATCTTCAATAGACGTTGCAAAGAACTCGTTGATAGTTTCACCGTTCTCTTTGTTCGACATATCTAATACGTTGTTCAAGTAAGTAGGAACCTTGCCAATCAGATTCTCAAATACCTCACGCTTAATTAGCATGAAGCCTGTGCCACCATTCCAGATTTGGACAGGCTCATTAATTGGCACTGTTACTTCAGTCTGATAGTCCACCAGATTCACAACAAAAGCGCCTGTATGGAACTTTAACTGGTCATTAGGAACATTAGCGTCCATAGCCATTTTGACTGTTGTCCAGTTAATTTCTTTCTTGGGGTAGATACCGCAGATAATTTCCTTATCAGCCTCCAGCATCGGGAATATCTGTTCAGGATTAAAGCGAATGTCTGCATCAATGAACATCATGTGCGTTGCATTACTCTTTAGAAAGTGTTGCGCTAACAAGTTTCTTGCTCGTTGAATCAATGACTCGTTAAAGAGGAAAGAAAAGCTCGCATCAACATCATTAGTTTTGCATAGGTTACTAAACTGTAAGCATGATTGAGCAAAGTAACCAAAGCATTGTCCACCGTACATCGGAGTTGCTACAAATATGTGTTTTTTGTCTGACATAATTATCCTTAAATTAGTGGGCTGTCCAAAACCTTGCCCAAGGGTTCCTAACCTGTCCTCAGAGGGACTCGCCTTTGGACTGACGGGGGTCTTCTACTGCTTCAATTACTACATGAATAGCACCAAACTTAATTGGTTCGCCACGCATCATTTCTAAATGGTCAACTTGGAAGTCATCATCAAACACACCAGCGTCTTGTAAGCTGTCAAGAACTGCTTTGATGCGGTTGTCGATGTCCACCTTGCGTTTATCTCGTTGTCTGAGAATCATTGTTATCTTCAACTTGCGTTCCCCAAACTTAGGAATATTGTTTTCAATTACATAGTCTTGAACTGCTATCTTGAACTCCCGTCCTGCCTTACTTAATACTGTGCGTCCTCGAAAGTTACGCCAGTAGGTATTCATTGAAGGTGGAAACGGAAGAACAAGGATAGCTCTCATCAGAATGGTACGTCTGAATCTTTAGGGTATCCACTTGGTGTCACATCTTTTGGATACTGTTGCTTGTTCCAGTTAGGGTCTGACACCTTGATGCTAAAGTATTCACCATACTGACCTTCATTTCGCCATACACCAAAGTTTATTATCTTGCCCTCTACGCATAGAGAACCTTTCATGTCTGGCTCTGTGTCTTTCTTTTTATACTTGTTATGTGTAATGCGTCCTTTTAATTCTTGCGGCACATAACTAGGTTTCTTTTCTTGTTCCATTTTCTTTATCCTTTCCAAGTTAGGAAGAAATGCCCCGAAGGGTTGTAGTCCATTAAATCTAAAGTTATTCGACTGCATCTTCTAAATCATCAAACTCAGTTGATTCGACAGAAGCTAATAACTTCACTCTTAATTCAGGAGAGAGCTTCTTCTTAGTAGCTTCATTAGCTGCTTTGAATTGCTTTTCCTTTTCCTTCTTGCTGGCTTTGTCCAGCTTTGCTGATTCACGAATAGCACGAATCATTGTTGCGTAAGACGCTATCCATTCTTCAGAATCATTACAGTTTGCGTAAACGCTCCCGTCGGGTAAAAAAATCTGAAAATCTGACGGTTCACTTAACGCTTCAATTTCTTCTGGCGTAATGACTTCTGCACTCCCCATATCCTTAGTCGGAGCAGAATAAGTCTTCTTCGGCTCAAAGTCCTGCACTTCTTCAGGTGTGTAGGTTCCCACCACGCAGCCCGGATAAACCGTTCTAATGCCTTCAGAGATACATCTAGCTCTGAGCATAGCTCGTGCATAGTTGCGCCAGTTATCTTTGCCTGTAAGACCAATTTTGGTAGCCATATCAAACGTCCAAGTAATTGTGACGCTGCCACCAGAGGGGTGCGAGAAGACACCTGTAACCTCTTTGTCCGTATAAACTTTCCATTCTACTTTGCCACCAGAGGATTGAAACCTCGCCATCATTGCATCAGCTTTCAATGCGGGTCTGCCTTGAATGACATGGTAATCCCTCGCAGCGATTGCGGGGTGCATACCTTCTGCTTGTGCTATCAGCATCAAAGCCATTGCTTGTTCTGGATTTTTAACACCGAATAAGCCTGACTTAGCTACTGCTGTAGCCATCTTTTCAATGTCGTTAATAGGTACTAGGTTGCTCATAGTTCTCTCGCTTTCATCATCTCATCAGCTATTTCATAGGATGCTTCTGTAATTTCTTTTAATGACGGTGTTTTTGTAACAATTGATTCTTCATGCGTATATGAATGAATTACTTTGTATAAATATGATTGCATAGCTTTAGCCGCAAAGTAATCTCTTAGGTTCATGCCAAACTGTGCTGTGCCTGTCTTTGGGTCATGTCCACTTGGAAATGCGTAAGTATTCATATTGTCCTCACTTGATTAGGAATCGTCTAAAGCCTTGCTGCTCGACTACAAACTTCTCATAGATGTCCGGCATTGCAGATTGAAAGAGCTTGGAATCAAATTTCTTTGTTGGCTTTGTGTTCTTCCACGTTGCTAGGATATTGCCGTCAAAAGCCACCAGTTCAGCGTTGTACTGCATGAATGACTGAATGGTTGTCTCTAGGTAGTCTTTGCGTTCTTCAAGCTGCTTAATATTGTCCTTCACCTGTTTCAAAGCTACTGCTGCCTTCTCAATAGGGTTAGGAGCAACAATACTTGTGCCGCTATCCTTTGCGTAGATTAACTTTGTTTGCTCTGTGTCTTCAGGCGCTAGTGGTGTCTTGACTGCCACCGCTGCCCAAAAGGTCGCCATGTCTTTAATAAGACTTTCCTTTTGTTCCTCGTTAATCTGAAAATCAAAGACTTCAAAGTTTTGTCCACCGAACAGAACAGCCAGAACAATTCGCTCCACGTTGTGACAAGCTGCTTCGTGGATAAGCTGTGCCATATCTGCGGGCGGTATAATCCCTGCTTCAGCATCAAACTTGTTGCGTACTGCCGCATTGTAGTTTTTCGCTTCAACAAGCGTTTTCCCGTCACTAGAGATGAAATCGAAATGTGACCGCATCCATGTCTCTTTAGAATGAGTAAGCGCATAATCCGCATCCTTTAATTCAAGTTTTAAACGCTCTGAAGCAAGCCTACCAATAACAGGTTGCATCACATGACCCATCTGTACTGCTTCAATCTGTGATAAATCTGGACGTTCCTTCATGCCTAGCTTCTCTAGGACTACTTCGTTACCTTTGCCGTTGGCTGCTTTACGGCTGTCACCTGACCACCATGCAGAGTTACGTGTTTCTTGTGAAAAATCTGTATGAGCTTCCATTATTTTTTCTCCCCATAGGTTAGGAATAGAGCTTGTACTAACAATTTAATCAATGCGTCTTGACGGTCTATCTCATTCTCTAGTGCCGTTATATGGTCTGACATCTGTTCTTTGATGT
>Ga0209500_10001992_pt1 | contig 14923 bp, 13 predicted proteins | sample S_140212_EF_Meta_FD_187323 | JGI IMG/M metagenome (GOLD analysis project Ga0209500, IMG submission 187323) | Freshwater microbial communities from Lake Simoncouche, Canada to study carbon cycling - S_140212_EF_MetaG (SPAdes) (version 2) | ecosystem: Environmental > Aquatic > Freshwater > Lake ... | reverse complement strand
CTTGCCCGCACGGGCCGGGCCGCTCAGCTCCGAGCCGTCCGAGCCGCCCAGCGTCACCTGGTACCACTCTTGGCCGTCCTTGTCCACGCCCAAGATTCCAATATGGCCGCTGTGGTGGTGGCCGCACGAGTTGATGCAGCCGCTGATGTGCAGGTCAATCTCGCCCAGGTCAAATAGTTCGTCGAGGTCTTGGTAGCGCTCGGTAATGGCTGCGGCCAAGGGCAGCGAGCGCGCGTTGGCCAGGGCGCAGTAGTCGCCACCCGGGCAGGCAATCATGTCGCTGAGCAAGTGGATATTGGCGCGCGCCAGGCCTGCGGCCTTGGCGGCCTGCCACAGCTCAATCAGCTGGTCCACCCGCACCCACGGCAAGACCAGGTTTTGGTCGTGGTTGACGCGCGCTTCGCCAGCCGAGAAGCGGTCGGCTAGGTCAGCGCTGGTGCGCAGTTGGTCTGCGGTGGCGTCCCCGGGCGCCTGGCCCAGGCGTTTAAAGGACAGGGTGACGGCGCGCAGGCCGGGGTTTTTGTGGCCGGCCACGTTTTGCGCCAGCCAGCGGCCAAATTCGGGCGTGGTGTGCGCCTGGGCGCTCAGCGCATGCTCGGCAGCACTTTGGGCTGCCAGGGGCACGGCGTCCACGCCGGGGGCGACAAAGCAGGCGCTCACGCGGTCGAGCTCGGCTTGCGGAATCGTGTGTTTGGCGCCGTCGGCCAGGATGCGCTGGTATTCGGCTTCCACTTCGTCAAAGTAGCGCTGGCCTTCGGCCTTGACCAAAATCTTGATGCGCGCTTTGTAAATGTTGTCGCGCCGGCCCCAGCCGTTGTACACGCGCACCACGGCTTCCAGGTAATTGATGATCTGGTTCCAAGGCAAGAAAGACCGCGCCTCGGATGCAATCACCGGCGTGCGCCCCATGCCGCCGCCCACCAGCACTTGAAAACCCACTTCGCCCGCCGCATTGCGCAGCACGCGCAGGCCCACGTCGTGCCAGGCAATGGCTGCGCGGTCTTCTACCGAGCCGGTAATCGCAATCTTGAACTTGCGTGGCAGGTAGGCGAACTCGGGGTGCAGCGTGCTCCACTGGCGCAGCACTTCGGCGTAGGGCCGGGGGTCCACCGCCTCGTCGGTGGCAATGCCTGCGCGCTCGTCGCTGGTAATGTTGCGGATGCAATTACCGCTGGTCTGTATGCCGTGCAGGTTGACGCTGGCCAGCAAGTCCATCACGTCGGCGCTTTTGTCCAGCGGAATCCAGTTGAACTGTACGTTGTGCCGGGTGGTGAAGTGGCCGTAGTTGGTGGTCAGCTTGGGTGCCGGGCCGTTGCCGATTTGGTCTTGCGTGCTTTGGGCGTGGGCTAGCAGCTCGGGGCTGGGGCTGTCAAAGTCCTGGGCGATTTGCGCTAGCACGCGCAGTTGCGCGCTGTTGAGTTCGCCATAGGGCACGGCCACTCGCAGCATGGGCGCGTAGCGCTGCACATACCAGCCGTTTTGCAGACGCAGGGGACGAAACTCATCGTCGCCCAGCGTGCCGGCCTGGTTGCGGGCGAGCTGGTCGCGGTACTGCGCGGCGCGGGCGTGGACAAACTGGCGGTCGAAGTCGGTGTATTGGTACATGCGGGGGCGGTAATCGAAGTAAGTGAATCTATGGACGGATGGCGCTGGGCTTGAGCGCGAAGCTTCCCTATTGCGAGTGCAGAGACTCTAGGGGTTGGCGCTTATAATGAAAACTACATTTTTGCTATTTCTTTATGCCAAATACGCCTGGTATTCCCAGATGCTGCCCCCGATGGGCGGGCAAAGCAAGGGCGCAGCTCAGGGGTCCAGCGCGCGCAGCTCCCGCATGCGTTCATCAAAGTAGCTGCCTACGGTGTAGCGCTCGGACAGCACCACGTCCCGGCGGGGGTGCAAAAACAGCGGCAGGGAGATGCGGCTCTTGGCACGCTCAGGCCCTGCCGGGTTGAGCACCCGGTGCACGGTGGACGGGTAGTAGCGGCCCGAGGCTTCTTGCAGCATGTCGCCGATGTTGACGATCAAAAGGCCAAAGTCGCAGGGCACGTCAATCCAGCTGCCGTCTGGAGCACGGATTTGCAGCCCCGGCGCGGTGGCCGCAGGCAGCAAGGTGAGCAAGTTGATGTCGGTGTGGGCGGCGGCGCGCACCGCCTGGGGCGCCTCGTTGCCTGCCAAGGGTGGGTAATGGAGCACGCGCAGAAGGGTGTGGTCGCTGTTTTGCAGCATCTGCGGCAGGGGCATGGAAAAACGCGACAGCACATCCGCCGGGGAATGCGCTTGCACCCAGCCCAGCAGCGTGGCGGCCAGGGCGGTGGCCTGCGCGTAGTAGTCGCGCGCCGCCCCAGACAGCTCGGCGGGGTAGCGCCCCCAGGGAAAGACGTGAAAAAATTCTTTGAGGTCGCGCTGCTTTTCGCCCTTGGCCGTCTCTGACACGGCGGTGGAAAAGTAGCCGTCGCCCGAGGCCGGGTTAAAGGCATAGGCGTGCTTGGCTTCTTGGGCAAAAAACGCTTGCCACTCGGCGTAAATGCCTTCAACTTGGCTTTGCGGCAAAGGGTGGTTGCGCAAGACGGCAAAGCCGGTTTCGTGCAGGCTGCGGCAAAACGCCTGCGGGGCCTCAGGGGCGTGGAAGTCTAAAACGGGTAGCTGCATCGTTTGCATCGTTAAGCCCCTAGCCAGGCGCTCATCAGGGTGCGTTCAATCAGCGCTTTGCAGGCCTGCGCTTGCACCTGGATGCAAACCTGGGTGTCAGGCACCTCCGGGCCCCAGCCGCTCTGCGGGTAGGCGATGCTTTTGCGCCGCAGCATGGTCTGGCCCTGGGCCAGGCCGTCCACCGCCACGCGCATGCGGCCCGTCTCGGTGCTGAAAAGTTCGGGGTTGGTGAGCGCCACAAAGGCCAGCACGTCGTGGCCAAAGCAACCGTGGATCTCGGCTACATGCGGGTACAAGCCGCTGTAAAAATTGGCATAAAACGCCACTGCGTGGTGCAGCGTGTCGGTGGCGGGGTGCTGGTGGTGCTGGGCAATCTGCGCAAACAGGCTCACCGGCAAGATCACCTGGTGCGTCACGTCCAGGCCCACCATGGTCAGATCGAACCCTGCGGTGAAAACTATGTCGGCGGCGTGCGGGTCGTTCCAGATATTGGCCTCGGCCACGGGCGAGACATTGCCCGGCTCCAGCACCGCGCCGCCCATCACTACCACCTGGCGCAGCAAGCGAGGCAACTCGGGCTCCAACGCCAGGGCCATCGCCAGGTTGCCCAAGGGGCCGACGGCCACCACGGTGATTTCGCCCGGATGCTGGCGCGCCATGTCCACGATGAACTGCGCCGAGCTGCGCGCATCGAGTTGCGTGGGTGTGGCCTGTCGCTGCGGCAAGTTGCCCAGACCGTCGGCACCGTGGATGTGGTCCGGCGGCGCCTCGCCACGTTTCACCAGCGGCGCGGCCACACCCTGGGTGACCACAATCTCGCCGCGCCCGGCAATGGCCAGCAAATACAGGGCGTTTATCGCTGCCTGCTGTACCGTCACATTGCCAAAGCTGGTGGTGACGCCCAGCACCTCGATGTCTGGGTGGGCCAGCGCGTAGTACAGGGCCATGGCGTCGTCGACGCCGGGGTCGGTGTCATAAATCACGCGGTGGGGGGAGAGGTGGGTCATGGTGGGTAATTGGGTATTGGGGATTGGGTGGCGAAAGAATGGGGTCGGGCAGGGTGCGACTGGACGGCGCTTAAGGCAGCCCGGCGAACTGGCGCAGCGCCAGCAAAGCTTCGGCCTCATCCGCTTGCGAGGCTTGGGTTAAGAACGCAGCCACATCGGCAGCGTGGGGCACGCTGCTTTGCGCACCCATCTGGGTGCAGGCCAGCGCAGCGGCGGCGCTGGCCTGGCGCAGCGCGTGGGCCATACTGTGTTGGCCTGCCAGCGCAGCCACCAGCGCGCCGCAAAACGTGTCGCCCGCGCCTGTGGTGTCCACCACCGGTACGCGAAAGCTGGTTTGCGCATGGAATATGTCGCCCTCACGCGCCACACAGCCGCGCGCGCCCAGGGTCACCACCACGGCGGGGCAGGGCAAGCGCGCCAGGCATTGCGCCACGCTGCCTTGGCTGCCCGCGAGAGTGCGCAACTCGCCTTCGTTGACCACCAGCAAGTCCACAGCAGCCAGCAGCGCGGGGCTGAGCGCTTGCGCGGGTGCGGCGTTGAGCACCACCCGCAAGCCCGCCGCCTGCGCCGCCAGCGCATAGGTGGCCACGGTGGGCAGCGGAATTTCGAGTTGCATCAACAGGTGGCTGAAGCCTTGCAAGGGCGGCAGATGCTGCGCTTGCAGGCAGGCGTTGGCGCCAGGCGCCACGGTGATGGCGTTTTCGCCCTGGTCGTCCACGCAGATAAAGGCCGTGCCGGTTGGCACGCCACTGGGGCGCACCGTGTGCAATTTGACGCCTGCGCTGCGCAGCGAGGCTTCAATGGGCGTGGCAAAAGCGTCCTCGCCCAGCGCCAGCAGCATGTAGGTTGCCACGCCCCCGGCGCGCGCGCAGGCCAGCGCCTGGTTGGCGCCCTTGCCCCCGGCAAAGGTTTGAAACGCGCCGCCCAGCACGGTTTCGCCGGGTGCGGGGATGTGCGGTGCGCGCACCACAAAGTCCAAATTGGCCGAGCCTGCCACCAGCACCATGGGTGTTTCCTCTTTGTAAGGTAAAAGAACGTGTCGATGGAGGGCGCTGCGCGCCCTCATGAAACGAGTTGTTGCATACGCCTGCCCCCGCTGGGCCTTGGCACGGCATGCCAGGCTAGCGCGTCAAAGTGTAGGTGAAGCGCCAGGGGGGTGAACGCGTGGTTCAATCTCCTGTTGAACGTGCTGTTGAACCTGCCGCCGGAGGGCGTACAGCATGCCCAACTATCGGTGCCAAAACGCGCAGATTCGCGCACATTCGGCAACGGCTCGGGCACAATGTTTCAGTGGCCTCGGCCCCCCCATGGCAGGTCCGCTGCAGCCATCCATTTTCCAATCCACCACCTGAGGAACCACCTTATGCGTACTGTCCATGTGTTGAAACTGAGCTTGTTGTCTGTGGCTTTGGGTGCCGCCTTAGGCGCCGGGCAGGCCTGGGCCGAACCCGCCGTGATTTTTGACATGGGCGGCAAGTTTGACAAATCGTTCAACGAAGCCGCCAACAACGGCATACAAAAGTGGAGCAAAGAGACAGGCAAGAAGTTTTTGGAGTTTGAAATCAGCAACGAGTCCCAGCGCGAGCAGGCGATTCGCCGCATGGCAGAAAAAGGCGCCAGCCCCATCATTGGCATTGGCTTTGCGCAGGCCTCCAGCATCGAGAAGGTGGCCAAAGAATTCCCCAAGCTCAAGTTTGCAATCGTGGACATGGTGGTGGACGCACCCAATGTGCAGTCCGTGGTGTTCAAGGAACAAGAGGGCAGCTTTCTGGTCGGCGCCATGGCGGCCATGGCCAGTAAGAGCGGCAAAGTCGGCTTTGTGGGCGGCATGGACATTCCCTTGATCCGCAAGTTTGAATGCGGCTACCGCCAAGGCGCGCTGTTTATCAACCCCAAGGCCAGCGTCATCGGCAATATGACGGGCACTACCGGCGCGGCCTGGAGCGACCCCACGCGCGGCGGCGAGCTGGCCAAGGCGCAGTTCTCGCAAGGCGTGGACGTGGTGTTTGCCGCCGCTGGGGGCACTGGCATTGGTGTCTACCAAGCGGCCAAGGACGCGGGCAAGCTGGCCATTGGCGTGGACAGCAACCAAAACCACATCCAAAGCGGCACCATGCTGACGTCCATGCTCAAGCGTGTGGACGTGGCGGTTTACAACGTGGCGATGGGCCACAAGCCGGGCATCTCGGTGCTGGGCCTCAAAGAAGGCGGCGTGGACTACGCCTTGGACGAACACAACGCCAAGCTGGTCACGCCCGACATGAAAAAGCGCGTAGACGCGGCCAAGGCCGACATCATCAGCGGCAAGATCAAGGTGGCCGATTACATGGCCGACAACGCTTGCAAGCTGTAGCCAGCGACCAGGGCGAGATCGGCGAGCTAGCGCACCAGCCACAGTCCAGCGACCGCTGGGCCTTGCGCATGCGCGGCATGCACAAGCGCTTTGGCGCGGTGGCGGCCAATGCCGATGTGGACTTTGCGGTGCGCGCGGGCAGCTTGCATGGGCTGATCGGTGAGAACGGCGCGGGCAAAAGCACGCTGATGTCGGTGCTCTACGGCCTGTACCAGGCAGACCGGGGGCAGATTGAAGTGTTTGGCCAGACAGTGGCCATACGCCGGCCTGACGACGCCATCGCTCTGGGTATTGGCATGGTGCACCAGCACTTTATGCTGGTTGAAACCTTGAGCGCGCTGGACAACATCATGCTAGGCGCCGAGGGCCATTGGCGCCTGCGCAAGGCCCAAGCGCAAGTGCGCCCGGCGCTTGACGCGCTGATGCAGCAAACGGGCTTGCACTTGAACCTAAATGCCCTGGTCTGCGACCTGCCGGTTGGAGACCGCCAGCGGCTGGAAATCCTCAAAACCCTGTTTCGCGGCGCTCGCATATTGGTGCTCGACGAGCCCACGGCGGTGCTGACGCCGCCGGAAACCGAGCAACTGTTTGTGGTGCTGCGCACCTTGCGCAGCCAGGGCACCACGGTCATATTGATTACCCACAAGCTCAAGGAAGTGATGCGCCTGTGCGACACCGTGACCGTGATGCGCGCGGGCCGCGTGGTGCAAGAAATGCCGATTGACCAGGCCGATGTCGACGTGCTGGCCCACGCCATGGTCGGGCGCAAGGTGCAGCTCGGGCGCGCGGCAGGGGCCGCCAAGCCTGCTGGGCCGGTGCTTCTGCGCGCCCAAGGTCTGGCCTGGAGTGACGCGGCCCGGGTGCGCCAGGTCGATGGTGTGAGCCTGGACTTGCGCGCGGGGCAGATCACCGGCCTGGCCGGGGTGTCGGGCAACGGGCAGACGCCGCTGCTGGAGCTGCTCAGCGGCTTGCGCGCGCCGCAGGCGGGCAGCCTGGACTTGGTCGGCCAGCGGTTTGACGCTGCGCAGTGGCTCGAGCCGCAGACGGCGCGCCACTTGGGCCTGGCGCATGTGCCCGAAGACCGCCATGCGCGTGCGCTGGTGATGGAATTTGAGGCCTGGGAGTCGGCCGTGCTGGGCTACGAGGCTACGCCGGCCTACAGCCAGCGCGGCTGGATGCGCCACCGGCCTATGCAAGCCGCCACGGCACAGCTCATGGCGCAGTTTGACGTGCAGCCGCGCAACCCGCATTTGCGCAGCAGCCGTTTTTCGGGGGGTAATCAGCAAAAGCTGGTGCTAGCGCGCGAGCTGAACCAGGCCCCGCGCGTGCTTTTGGTGGGCCAGCCCACGCGGGGTGTGGACATTGGCGCCATCGAATTCATCCATGGCCGCCTGCGCGCGCTGCGGGAGGCCGGTTGCGCCATTTTGTTGGTCTCCAGCGAGCTTGATGAAATACTGGCCTTGTCGGACCGTGTCTTGGTCATGTTGCAAGGCCGTCTGGTGGGCGACCTTGATGTAGCCGAATGCACGGAACTGGCGCTGGGGCGGCTGATGTCTGGCGGCACGCCATGAGCGCCGCGCCCGCCTTGCCCGTGTGGGCCGACCGGGTGCTGCTGCCCCTGGTGTGCCTGGCCGTGGCCTTGGGCTGCGCGGGCGCGGTGGTGCTGCTGGTGGGGCAAAGCCCCGTGCAGGTTATGGGCGTGCTGCTTGACGGCGCCTTTGGTTCCCCGCGCGGCATGTGCTACGTGCTGTACTACGCCACCACTTTTGTGTTTACCGGCTTGGCCGTGGCGGTGGCGTTTCACGGTGGCTTGTTCAATATTGGCGGCGAGGGGCAGGCCGTGGTGGGCGGCCTGGCCACCGGCTTGGTGGCGCTGTGGCTCTCGCCCTATGTGCCAGCGTGGGTGATGCTGCCGCTGATGGTGGCCGCAGGCGCCTTGGGCGGGGCCTTATGGGCTGCGGTGCCTGGCTATTTGCAGGCCTACCGCGGCAGCCACATTGTGATTACCACCATCATGTTCAACTTCATTGCCGCCAGTGTGCTGGTCTACGTCATGGTCAACCACGTGCGCGCGCCGGGCTCTATGGCTATTGAGAGCGCGGCCTTTGCCCCTTCTGCTGTGTTGCCGTCCATTCAGACGGCCTTGGGCTGGTTTGGTGTTGACTGGGTGGGTTCACCTTTGAACCTGAGCTTTTTTCTGGCCATTGCGGCCAGCGTGGGCGTGTACCTGTTTTTGTGGCACAGCCGCAGTGGCTACCGCTTGCGCGTGGTGGGCGCCAGCCCTGGCGCTGCGCAGTACGCGGGCATTCGGGTGCAGCGCCATGTGCTGGTGGGCATGGCAATGTCGGGCGCCTTGGCCGGCCTGGTGGGCATGAATGAAATCTCGGGGGTAAGCGGGCGTTTGCTGCTGGAGTTTGTCAGTGGCGCGGGCTTTACCGGCATTGGTGTGGCGCTAATGGGGCGCAACCATCCGGTGGGCATTGTGCTGGCCAGCTTGTTGTTTGGCGCGCTGTTTCAGGGGGGCGCCGAGGTGAGTTTTGAGGTGCCCGGTTTTGGCCGCGACATGGTGGTGATGTTGCAGGGCTTTATCGTGCTGTTTTCAGGCGCCATGACCTATGTGATCGCCCCCTGGCTGGCGCGTGGCTTGGCCGGCCTGGCGTGGCTGGCCCAGCGCCTGCAGCCTGCCAAAGACCAGGAGCGCTCCGGTGGATGAGACGCAGTGGCTGGCGCTGCTGACCTCCACCCTGCGCCTCTCCACGCCGCTGGTGTTGTGTGCCTTGGCCGGCTTGTTTTCTGAGCGCTCGGGCATTGTGGACATTGGTCTAGAAGGCAAGATGCTGTTCGCCGCCTTCGCCGCCGGTGCCGTGGGTGCCTGGTACGGGTCTACGCTGCTGGCCCTCGGTGCGGCAATGGCAGTGGCCATCGCCATGTCCTGGCTGCACGGTTTTGCCTGCGTGCGCTATCCCGGCGACCAGGTGGTGTCAGGCCTGGCGCTCAACATCATTGCGGCAGGCCTGACGGTGGTGCTGGGTGCGGCCTGGTTTGGCCAGGGCGGCCAAACCCCGGCGCTGGGCGCGCAGGTGCGCATGGGCGCCTTGTGGAGCCCCGGCGCGCCCGGCACTGGCCCGCTGGCCTGGCTGCAGGCGCTGTTGTCATTGGACCTGCTGGTGCTGGCCAGCTTGGCGCTGGTGCCCATCGCCTGGTGGCTGCTGTACCGCACGCGCTTTGGGCTGCGCCTGCGCGCGGTGGGCGAAAACCCGCACATGGTCGAAGCCGCGGGTGTGTCCGTGGAGCGGCTGCGCTTTGCGGCCCTCACCATCAACGGCGCCTTGTGCGGCCTGGCAGGCTCCTACCTGGTGCTGGCGCAAAGCGCCCAGTTTTCGCACAACATGACGGCCGGGCGCGGATTTATGGCCCTGGCAGCCCTGATCTTTGGCCGCTGGCAACCCGGCTTGGCGCTGTGGGCCTGCTTGCTGTTTGGCTTTTTGGACGCCGCGTCCATTCGGTTGCAGGGCTTGCACATCCCCACCGTGGGGGAGGTGCCGGTGCAACTCATTCAGGCGCTGCCCTATGTGCTGACCGTGGTCTTGCTGGCAGGGTTTGTGGGCAAAGCGGTGGCGCCTGCGGCTTTGGGCAAACCGTACCGCAAAGAGCGCTAGGCGGGTGCGGCAGGTGGCGGGCACGGCGCCTACGGCATATAAGGTGCATAAGGTCCATAAGGTGCATAAGGCGCCTATGGCACCCAAGGCGCTAGCGCTGGCGGTCCAGGCGCTGCGCGTCCAGCAGACGGGCCAGGCGGGCGGGCAGGGGCAGCGGCTCGCCGCCTAGGCGCGCTGCCAGCAGCTCGGCGCACAGCGCGGCCAGCGTCAGGCCCCGCGCGCCCATGGCGGCGCTGATCCACAGGCTGGCGTCGGGCGCTGCTTGCACTGCGCCCACCAAAGGCGAACGGTCGTGGCTGATGCAGCGCTGGCCTTGCCAGAGCTGCACTTGGCCCGAAGCAAACTGCGGCGCCAGCGTGGCCGCTGCATCGGGCAGCAGCCGCGCCAGGCGGGCCAGGTTGGCGTGGTGCTGGGCCTGTGCGTCTGGCGCGGGCGCGGCGTCAAAGCCCGCACCTGCCAGCCACATGGCACCTTGGGCCAGCGGCACCGAGGGCAAAAAACTGCCATGGCCCTGCACCGGCTGCGCTGGCAAACCGGCCAGGCCAGCACTTGCGCCCATGCTGATAGCGCCATAGCGGGGGTGCAGGCCCGCCAGGGCCTGGGTTAGCCTGAATGAACTTTCGTCATTGGGGCTGCTGCGCTCCTTCAGGTGACTGAGCGCGCCGGTGGGCGCGGGGCGCTGGCCCCACCCCGGCGCCTGGGCTGGCCGGGCTGGGCCAGAGTGGTTCAACAAACGCGCCGCGTCCAGCGCGTTGGCTACGATCACCACGTCGCTGCGCGCCAGTTCCAGCCCGTGCTCGTCTTTGCAAACCCAGTGCTCGCCGTGGCGTTCCAGTGTGTCCACGCGCGAGCGCCCGGTGAAGGTGATGCCTGGCGTGGCCAGCCAGGCCCGCACCAGGGCGGACGGTTGCAGCCAAAACGCCTCGGGCAAGTGGCGCGCGTCGCCCGCCGCTTGGGTCGGGTCGTCGGCCACCGGGCGCAGCCAGGCGCCACTGGGCGCCCAGTCTTGGCCCTGCACCAGCAGAGCCTGTGCGTGCTGGCGCATCAGTGCGCAGCCGCTGCGGGTGAGCTGCGACACCGGGCCGTCGTCGGCGCTGTGCACCGGACTGACCAAACCTGCTGGCAAGCCCGAGGCGCCACCAGCCGGATAGTCCTGCGCATCCAAAACCTGCACCTGCCAGCCGCGCAGCGCCAGCGCCCGGGCCACGCTGGCGCCGCTAACCCCGGCGCCGATTACCGTGCAGCGCTGGGGCTGTGACCATAACCGGCGCGGCGTCTGGCGGCTGCGCCGCAGCTGCCACGCGGGCGCAAACACCCAGTCGCCCTGGGCGCCGGCTTGAAAGCCCAGGCCGCTGAGGGCAGCGGCGTCCACGCCGCCAGTTGCAGCTACATCAGGGGAGTAAGTGAGGTGTGTGCCGCGTTGGCAGCACTTGGCTAGCGCCGCGAGTGCGCTGCCTTGCGCGCAGGCAGTGCCCAGAATCACCCGGTCGGCCTGCAAGGCCAGTTGCCCGAGGCTTGTGTGCGGGTCGCCCAAGCAAAGCGTGAGCGAAATCCGCCCGCCATCAATTAGCAGGCGGTAAAAACCAGATTCACCGCTGATGCCTGCGGTCGCCTGTTTCCATGCGCGCAATTGCACTTCGTCCGCGTCGGGCGGCTGGGCGTTCAGGGCTGCGGCTTGCAAGCCAACGTAGTGCAGCATCGCCCCAGGTGTGGCGGCGACGCTCCACTGGCGCCACAGGGCAAAAAACTGGGCGCCGTCGGCAAAGTCGGTGTCCAGCACCGTGAGGGCTGGAGGTGCCGTTGCGGTCACGCGCGGGCCAATGGGGCAGGGCGGTGCAGCGGCAGACTGGGCGCTGGGGTTAGCGTGCGAGAGCTTTCATGACTGGGGGCGCTGCGCACTTTCATGTAAATGAATGTGCAAGAGCTTTCATGGTTGGGGCTGCTGCGCACTTTCGTGAAAGTTAGGCCGTGGGCGGCACGTAGCCCTGCGCAGCATCTGCGCCGCCGCCAAAGAAGTGGTTTTCCATTTGCCGGGCCAGGTACTGGCGGGCGCGGGCATCGGCCAGGTTCAGGCGGTTTTCGTTGACCAGCATGGTTTGGTGCTTGAGCCAGGCGGCCCAGGCTTCCTTGCTCACGCCCTCCCAAATGCGCTTGCCCAGTTCGCCGGGGTAGGGCGCAAAGTCGAGCCCTTCGGCCTCTGTGCCGAGTTTGATGCAATGAACGGTGCGTGCCATGGAGTGCCTTGAAAACGAAAAATACGGTGAAAAACCAGGGCGGATCTTATTCGTTTTGAACCAGGCCCCAGCACTGGAGGGTATCGACCGTCGTCAACGCTCTTGGCTAGATAATGGGCAAAGGGCATTTGTGTCCGGCCAAAAGGAATCTTGCGTGAACTTTGTTTTCAATTTTATGGGCCTGTATCCACGTCGTTTCTTTGCCGTAATCAGCTTGGCTTGCTTGGGGCTGCTGGTATTTGGCATGTACCTTCAGCACGTTGTGGGCCTGGAGCCTTGTCCGATGTGCATCGTGCAGCGCTACGCCATGGTGCTGGTGGCGCTGGTGGCCGGTGTTGCTGCCACCCGCAACGGTCGAGGCGCCTTGCTGGCGTCTGGTTTGCTGCTGGTGCTGATCTCGGGACTGGGCGCTTTTGTGGCGGCGCGCCAGAGCTGGCTGCAGTGGTACCCGCCTGAGGTGCAAAGTTGCGGGCGCGATCTGTACGGGATGATCGAGAATTTCCCACTGCAGCGCGTCATCCCTATGGTGTTCAAGGGCAGCGGCGACTGCTCGGCGGTGGACTGGACCTTTTTGGGTGGCTCGATTGCCAACTGGTCGTTTCTGTGTTTTTGCGCAATTGCGCTGACATCACTGCTGCTGGCGCTTGGCAGCGCGCGGCGTTAAGCCGCCAGCTTTTTCACCAGCACCTGGCTTTTGCGGTCCCAGTTGTACTTGCGCTTGCGGGCGTCGGGCAGCCAGTCGGGGTCCACCAGCACAAAGCCGCGTTTCAAGAACCAGTGCGTGGTGCGCGTGGTAAGTACAAAAATGCTGTCTAGGCCCGCCGCTTTGGCGCGCTGCTCAATGCGTTTGAGCACGCGCTCGCCGTCGCCCTGGCCTTGCACTTCGGGCGACACGGTCAGCGCCGCCATTTCAGCCGTTTTGGCCTCGGGATAAGCGTAGAGCGCGGCGCAGGCAAAGATCACACCGTCATGCTCAATCACCGTGTAGTAGCCCGCATCACGCTCAATCTCGGTACGACTGCGCTTGACCAGAGTGCCGTCTTGCTCGAACGGTTCGATCAGTTTCAGAATTCCGCCCACGTCGTCCTCGGTGGCTTCGCGCAGGCTTTCCAGTTTTTCGTCCACGATCATGGTGCCGATGCCATCGTGAACATAGACCTCCAACAAAATCGCGCCGTCCACCGCATAGGGAATGATGTGGCTGCGCTCCACGCCCGATTTGCAGGCGCGCACGCAGTGCTGCAAATAGAAACCCACGTCCGTGGGCTCGTTGGCCGGGGGCAGTTCGGCGAGTAGCGCTTCTGCGGCGGCCAGGGGCAGCTCGGTGTCAATGGGGTTGTCGTCGCCCTCGGGTTCTTCGGGGCGCATGCGCAGGCCAGGAATTTCGGTCAAGAAAATCAGCTTGTCGGCCTGCAAGGCAGTGGCCACCGAGGTAGCGACTTCTTCCATGGTCAGGTTGAAGGCCTCACCCGTGGGTGAAAAACCAAAGGGCGAGAGCAGCAGCAGGGCGCCCATGTCCAGCACCTTGCTGATGCCCGCCGTGTCCACTTTGCGCACCACGCCCGAGTGCTGAAAATCCACCCCGTCCACAATGCCCACGGGCCGCGCGGTAATAAAGTTGCCCGAAATCACCCGCACTGTGGAGTCGGCCATGGGCGTGTTGGGGAGGCCCTGGCTGAACGCCGCCTCAATCTCGTAGCGCAGTTGGCCCGCGGCCTCTTGCGCGCAGTCCAGCGCCACCTCGTCGGTAATGCGGATACCGTGCGAATAGCGGGGCACATGGCCCTTGGCCTGCAATTGCTCGTTTACCTGGGGCCGAAAGCCATGCACCAGCACAATTTTCACGCCCATGCTCTGGATCATGGCCAGGTCTTGCGCCAGATTAGGCAACTTGCCCGCCGCCACCGCCTCACCGGCAATGCCCACCACAAAGGTCTGGTTGCGAAACTTGTGGATGTAAGGCGCCACCGACCGAAACCAGGGTACGAAGGTGAAATTGAAGACGGAGGTCATGGGGGGTGGTGTGGCGAAAAGGTGGGTTGTTTAGCGGCTAATGTACCGAAAGCGGGGTGGGCGCCTCTGGCCGAGTGACTGTGCCGGTGCTCAAGCGCGGACTGGGGCCGCAGGGCGCGCCGACCACGTTGCTGTGTTAAATTTCAATGGTAGCAACTTTTGACTACCTTACGATTGGGAGCAATCCATGGCCACCACCAGCCTCGCAAGCAAACCCACCAGCTTGAAATTGCCCGCCGCGCTCAAAACGCAGCTTGAAATCAACGCCCAGAATGCGGGCATCAGCCTGCACGCATTCATGGTGCGAACCCTGGCCGACTCGGTGCACCGCACCCGGCTGCGTCAGGCGTTTGTGCAGGACTCACAAACCGCAGTGGACGACATGAAAGCCAGCGGATTGGGCTACGAACTGGGTGACGTCCGCACCTATTTTTCTCAATTGTCCAAACACCGTAAAGGCTTGCAAACCAAGCCGCAAGACCTGCCGCCAACGCCCTTGGGCTAAAGGCCATGGCGCGTGTATTCCTGAGCCAGGCCGCATTTGACGATCTGCTTCGGCTGGAAGAGTTTCTGGCTGAGTCTGACGATCCGATGGTCGGTGGCTTGTTGGATTTCATCCTGGACGCCTTGAACGTATTGACCCACCAGCCCGGCATCGGAAGGCCGGTGGAGGGTGGACTACGCGAACTCATTATTTCGCGCAGGCGCAGCGGCTATTTGGCGCGCTACGAATTCCACCAGATCCGCGATTTGGTGCTGGTGGCGCGCATTCGCCACCAAAGGGAATCGGGGTACGCTGAGGGCGAACTTTGATACCAGCCCGGTGGGCAGCACGCACGTTTTTCTTCGGCCCACGGGGGGAATTGCGCTTGTGATGGTTTCACAAGTTCGACACTTCCTGCACGTAAGTGGTTGATTTCATTGGAAACGAGGTCCAAAGCGCAGACTACAAAGCGGGCTTATCGAGGTCTGATGGTGTGGGCAGTGTCAATTCCAATGCAGCAAACA
>Ga0209500_10001989_pt1 | contig 14937 bp, 9 predicted proteins | sample S_140212_EF_Meta_FD_187323 | JGI IMG/M metagenome (GOLD analysis project Ga0209500, IMG submission 187323) | Freshwater microbial communities from Lake Simoncouche, Canada to study carbon cycling - S_140212_EF_MetaG (SPAdes) (version 2) | ecosystem: Environmental > Aquatic > Freshwater > Lake ... | reverse complement strand
ATCGGTAACTAATTGCGGGTCATCCATACCGTAATACTTTAGAGTGGCTTGCAGAATGGTCGTAGCGGTTTCTACACCTTGCTGAAATTCCAACTCTTTCTGCTTCTTGTAATAATCTTCTGCAGAACCAGTTGCGCTTTCTTCTGGTGCAGCAACACGCTTAATGTAACCATCATCAAACTCGGTAACCTGCATGCGGTCAGCACCGCTACCCTCGTAATAAGTCTTGGTTGCTTTACGGGTGGTAGCAGGGTCAATAACAGGTTTAATAACAGGTTTAACAACAGGTTGTGGACCAGGACCAGGACCGTCCCAGTTACCCATACGTTCTTGAATTCCACCAAATACCATGCTCATTAGATAATCCTTCCGAATGCCTGTGCGATATTACTAGCAAGGCTACGTGCCTCAGTCTTAGCATTGTTGGTCTTCTCCCAACCATAGCGTTGGTCGGTACGCAACAACTTCTCCCACTCACCCGTGGTCATTGCACGCTTCTTGCCTTCTTCGCCATACGACAACGCAACCTCATAGTCGCCTTGTGACATGTCAATCTGATTCGGGTCCATCTCCAAGAGTTTTGCAGCGGATGCTTTGTAGTTAGCAGCGAGGTCTTCAAGGGTTACGCCTTGGTCAATTAACTCAGATAGATGCCCGTAACGTTGCTTTGCCATTGTGCGTTGCTGGCGCTGGAAGTCAGCCACAGTAATACCACCAGTAAGGATATTTTCAATAGTGGATTGTGGTGCTTCGTTGAAATAGTTTTTAGCAATCAACTGCATGTTTAGGTAATCGTTGCTTTGCGTTGCACGCTTTACTGCTGTTGGGTTGGAATACGAACCGTCAGTGTTTTTGCGGAATACTTCCTCATAAGTTTTTGATTTGAGTGTTTCGCCTGTCCAACCAAAGTTGATTGAATCGCTTACAAATTTGGAGAAGTCAACACTGTCAAAACCTACATCGCCAACAAGTTTTTTGATTTCACCAAGTTGTTTAGATGTTGCTATTTCTTTGAAGAAATCTGTTCCATCAAGTTCACCAAGAAACCGTTTTTGACCTTCTGGTGTTGCATAATAGTTTTGGTCAGACGCCCTTTGAAGCAAGTCAAATAGTTGGGTGTATTTGGTTCGGTCAAGTTCTAGCATCCATGCTTTGCTTGGCATGTATGTGCGTAGGTCTGCTTCCCAGTCACCCGATACAGCGGCTGGTTTTGCATTGTATTCTTTGCGCAACATTGCACGGTTCGCTGGTGTGTCTTCCAACTTGCGTGTAATTAGTTCGGCATCAACAAATGTTTTTCGCGCGACCTGTTCTGGTGTGGCTGCAACTTTTGGGGTAATGTCGTTGCCACCAGAAACAACCTTTGCAACATCAGTGACGGTTCCATTGGTATAGACCGTACGTATGTATGTGACGCCGTTCTTTACTACTTCTGTTGGCGTTCCTTCTACAACAAGACTCTTATCCTCGGCAAGTCTTTTTCGTTCTGCTTCAATTGCTGCACGTTCTGCCGCATCAGCAGTCGACGGGCTAACTCCTGGAAGCGTGCTGCCTTCACGTTCTTCACCAGCACGGGAAATACTAGGGACATTAATTCCTTCAAGCCTTTTGTCGTTTGGGTTGACAGCCTGCAATTTTCGGAGTGCTGCACCAAGAACACGTTGGGCTTCCGCAACACCTGTGTTTTGGTTGATAGCACTATCCAATTTGTCTTGGGCGTCATCAACATCTTTCTGAGCCTTAGCAACACCGCTAGTTAGTGTTTGGGCAAACTCGGATGCTCCTTCTTGTACTCGAAAGTCAGAAGGTGCATTAGTTTGTTGTTGTCTGACCTGTATAAAAACTTTATTTCTTACAGCGGCAAGTTCGGCAAGGGAGTAAGACTTATTCTTGTATTTAACGGAACCACCAAGTTGAAGGTTGCGGTCTTCGAGAAGTTTGTCAAGGGTTTTGAGGTCGTCACTTATAGACATTATGCAAGTCCTTTAATCTTTTTATCCATGAGGTCCATTAAGTTTGCCATGCCAATAGCCCTAGCCTCGCCGCCAAATTCTTGTTCGACTTGTGCTTCCGCAGCGGTTTGCAGGCTCGGAGCCTTAACCCCACCTTTTGCTTCAGTGATTTCTTTGCCCTCATAAGCGCGCACAAACTTTTCAATCTCATCGTTGGACACATCTCGTCCCAACATCCTGCGTGTTGCGTCTTTGAAAATTGAACGGATGTCTGCTTTTGCCGTAGTCCTAATTGCTTTTCCGCCGCCAACACTCCCAAATTCTGCTAACAGGGTTGATAAAGCAACGTCGCCAGTAGAACGTTTGCTGTTTGCGTACAGCATAAAATCCTGCACCGCACCAATATCTTTTGAAGCAAACCCAGTGGTTGATGGTTTTGAACCGTTGTATAAACCTCGGCTGTACAACTTATTCAAAAAGGATAGGCGTTCACCCGTGTCCATTTTGGCAATATAAGAATATGCTTCGGTATTTGGGTCGTATTGCGGGCGCGAAATAGAACCATTTTTGTCAACAAGACTGTTTCCCGTATACCCGAATGTAATTGTTGAACCGCTTTCGCGCACCCGTGCGGACGTCGCTTCGGCTGTTGTCAAAGGGGTTTTCTGAACGTTTGTAATTTCAGATTCTTGAACGTTGACCTTTTGTCCTGGCTTGACAGTCACCTGTATTGGGTCTAGCCCGTCACCAGATAGCGAGTTTTTCCCACCAACAATTCCTGGCGCAGTCTTGCTAATGCCGCTTTCGTCTTTAACTGGTATTGGAATTTCGGTCATTGGTCTACCTCGTATGACAGTTCTCGTTCAAAAATTCTTGCAAATTCTGGGGTTTCTTTTATAAGCGCAACTGCAATACTACTCAACCAATCACGCAAAGGTTGAGCAGCATCTGACGATAGTGACTTGTATCCTGCAACTTCAGCCTGTTGTACGGCTTGGTTGCGGTATGAAAGGTATTGTTTCAACGCTTGTGCTGCATCATTGTCACTAAGCGCGGGGTCGGCAACCATCGAATCCATTTGCTGAAGTTTGCGTGGCAGGGCGTTAGGGTCAAACTTAGAGTTCTGCAAGAACCCTGGGTACTCTTTGTACAGTTCATCCTTCCAACCCCGCAACCAATTGCGTTGTTCTTCAGATGGTGATTCACCAAGTTGGCTCTTGAGTTCACGATATTTGGCAGCGCCAACCTTGTATTCAGCCTGTGCAACCAGTTCGCGGTCCGTTAGGCGACGGCGTTTGCCTGTGGTTACCTGACGATTCCATACCTGGAAATCAAAGTCGGTCCCACCAGGAGCCATGAACCCAGCAACATCTGGGTACTTTTTGAACAGGTCTTCGTTTCCACGTTCCCAGTCACCGAAGGCTTCTGTTGGTTCTAGTCCGCCAACCAGTGATTCCGTCTTGGATGAGATATAGAGCAGGGCGTCGTCGCCATAAATGTCAAGGAACCTTGTGACTGCGGTGTCGTAGTTATCTGCTTGTAGTTTGTAGAACTCTTTGACAAGGGTGGTTCCGTAGATGTCGCCTTGCTTGGAGGTAACTTTGAACTCTGCGGTTGGGCTGGTTGGTCCAATGAACTGTCCAAGCACACGCATTCCTGCCAGGATTCTGGCTTTGTTGCGAGCATCTGCATATAATTTTTCTTTTTCTTCAGGGTTCGCTAGGTCGTATTCACCAGAAACAGTTAATGCGCGCAAGGTTTCGATGTAGGTATTGGCAAATACGGTTTCCATGTTTATCGTGTTGCCTTCAATAGCATCTTTTGCTCGCGTCAACCATGTTGGTGCAATTGGGAATCCTTCTTTGCGACCATACGGCATAACAAATTTTGCTATTTCGTCAAACTGTGGGGTGTCTGGGATGATTTGTGCTGCGGCAAATTGTCCTACTGGACCGACACCAGGGATGATTCCAAGACCGATGGATAGACGCTTTACTGGGGCTTGTAGTGGAGCGTTGACGCCTGTTAGGTGTTCCGCCATCCATCCCGAGCCTGGGAAATTAAAGTTGTATTCGCCTGTTGTTGGGTCTTTATAGAAGAAGCCTTCGCCGTTGTTGTCTGGGTCAAAATTGGTTGCACCAGTAAATGCGAGTTGTGCGCGGCGGATACGTGTTGGGTCTTCAATCAAGAAGTCCAGGTAGGTTCCCATTACTTCTTTCCATGCCCCAGCAAAAGGAACAACCACACGCAAAATGTCTTCAAGGTTGCTTCGTTCTGTTGCGTTGTACAGCAGTTCTTTGGTTGAGTTGAGTGCTACTGCTGAAGCGTATTGTTCTAATTGCTGAACAGTCCCTACGGCGTCAGCGTTACCACGTGCAGCAGCATCCTGGATGCTTCTCCAAATGGCTTTGTCACCAACATAAAGTTCGGGGCTAGTTTCAAGGTCCGTGGCAAAACGTGTCACGTTGTTGAGTAGTTGTTGTGCCTCTGTACGCGACAATAGGTCAAGGTTGTCTGCTACTTCTTTATAAAAGTATTGGCGGTATACAACCGAGCGTTCTAGTTTTTGTGTTGCTTGACCGTATAGACGGTTAAAGAACCAATCGGTTCCTGCTCGCCATGAATCCAATGCACGTTTGCGGGTATCAGGGTTTGTTGGCATCCCGCGCTGTGCAACCTTTACTTGTTTTGCAAGCAATCCTTCTTCGCGTTTTTTGCCGATTAGGTTACGTAGTCCTTCGGAACCAAGGTCGCCTTCGAACGCTTCGCCTACTTCTACTGGCTGCAGAATGGCAATTCGCCCTGTTTCTTGGACGCCCGTGAACGGGTCAACGTCTGCTGGGGTTGAGTCGCGTAAAGCCACAACAACACTTTCGTTTTCACCATCACGTACTATTTGACCAACTGCGCGTTCGGTTTCGTTTAGCAGTTGTTCTGGGCGTTCAATGGTGGCTGCGCGTGCGCGTCCTGCGGCAGTTGTCCCATCAGCGTTTAATACTCTCTGATACAGCGGAACCCTATTGTGTGCAATAACAAACTGAAGGTCATTGTCACCACGCACAATGGTATTGATTCTGTTTTCGGACAGACGACGTACCCAGATGTCTAGGATTTCGTCCTCTGGAACGTCGGTGAATTTAATAATTTCGTATTTGCCGTTTGTTGGGTCCGATACTTTTACTCCATTACGGAAATATCGGATTACACGGTTTGCTTCTTTTTGACCTTCAGGGGTTTGGAACCATGCAAGGATTCGCGTGCCACGTTCTTCTGGTGAAAGTGAGTTCAGCAATGCAACTTGGCGCAACACTGGGTCCGCTGAGATTTGACCAAGGTTGTCAACATAGCCTGTGGTATGGGCTGTAGCGTCACCAACGTCAGCAATAGAGAAGTTGCCGTTACGTAGTTGCTTTTCGAGTTCTCGTATTGGGTCGTCCATGCCAACATATGTGCCAAACGTTAAGGCTTCTTGCAAGTCCGCCATTCGTGCGTCATGCGAGCCAAGTAGTTCGGTGACTTTCCCGTTCCAAAGTTGTGGGTTCCCAAGTTCGTTGGCTGTGATTCCACCAATTGCCCTATCACCCATCGCCATTTGGATGTACTGGAATGGGTGGTTAAAGAATCCTTTTAGACCCGACATGGCTATACGTGTTTGTGCGTCAATCATGTTGCGCATTACGTAGCCGCCTGTTGCCAGCGCCATTGGTTTCCAAATTTCGTTTTGTACAAATTCGGTAATTGCTAGTGCTGAACGTTGATTGCCCTTTTTATTCAGGACTACTCGGCTCATAAATGGGTTTGATGTCAGAGCACGCATGCTTCTAAAATCTGGAAGAACATGAACGAAGTCTTGTAGTTCTTTAAGTGAACCTGGTCCAGATAGCACCGCCTCGCGTAATTGTTGTGGGCTAAATCTACGCAACTGTCCTTCTGGGACATAATCTGCAAGTGCCGCAATCAATCCGCCGTCGTCCAGGGTCCCAAGTTCGTTGATATTAAACGTTCTTGCTTCAGCCATTTTATCTCTGGCTTGTTTAATAACCTGGTCAGCGAATACTCTTGCTTGTCTTCCGCCAGCCTGTTCAAAGATAAGACCAATCGCGTCATCAAATAGTTCTTCTACAGCAACTTTTTGTGCGGCTGGGTCAACAACGGCGAATGCGTTAACAGCGGCACCCATGAACCGTTCGTATTCTTGCGGAAGTTTTTGGTCTAGTTTGATTCCCTTTAGATAGTTCGAATAGTTAAGAATTGATTTGGCTCGGTCCAATCCTGAACCGTTCATAATTACTGCGCCTTTTGGCATTGTTGCAAACCATCGTGAATTGCGAAGGGTGCGATATAGCGGTACACGTTCACGTGCTGCTTGGCGCAATGCGTATGTTGCACCAGTTGTTGATACATCACCAATTTGTTTTGGGAGTAGCGTGCTGGATACATCGCCAGATAAGCGTGCGGCTGCTTCTCCAAGGATGCCTTGCTGTTTGAGAATGGTGTCTGCTTCAGCCATGCGTAGTGCTGTGGCTTCGTCAATCTTTCCACCAAATTCTTCAATAAGTTTGAATGCAAGAAACCCACGTTTTTGTGAAGCAACAGTGGAGTCAATTGTTCCTTCTGCTACTTGTCTTGTGATTTCTGCTGCACGGTCAGCGTTGTGTGTTGCGTAGCGAACAGCCTTTGAGTTGCTCGTTACCCATTGACCAAACTTAGTGTTAAAGAAGCCAATTGTTTCTGCTGCTTCTAACCCTGCTTCGCCACGTGCAAGACGACGCGCGGTTTCAACCCATTCACCGCCGACTTTAGGGATGACATCTGAACCAATAATTCCTGTTTCAGCAATGAATTTGCCAAGTCTTTCCGAAATTCCGCGTGTGCCAATTAGCCCTCTTGCTTTTTCTCCAGTACGTGCAACCTTTAACGCTTGACCAGCAATCATGGTTGGGTCGGCATAAAGGTTTACTGCGCCATCAAGAAAACCTGACAGCAATGAGAACTCGCGTGAGCCTGGGGTGAACACAAGGTCTGCTGCACCACGCCCAATGGTCCACGCATGGTTGTTGATTGTTCCGCGGAATTCACGTGCTTTTTCTGCTTGCGTTTTTGCGGCTTCCCCGCCAATAAAAAATCCTGAACCAGAATCCCTACCACCAGCCATTTGTCCAAGCGACGTTGAAGCAAACCATCCGTCTACACCTGCTGGGTCGTTACCTGAAAAGACTTGTGAGCCGAGGTTTTGTGCAAGTTCTGGAGTTAGGTTTAATCCTGCAAACGCCCAACGTGACAATGTTTTTGCTTTGCCCGATACGTTGCGTTGAAACCATGATTCTTTTTTTGGTTTTGCTGGGTTGGCATCTGCAATGTATTGGCGCATACCAATTGATGATGCGGCGTCAATGGTGGCTTGTGATGCGTTTCCTTTTGCTAATGCCAAAATTACGGGGGCAGACATCCACGGTGATTGAGAATAAATTTTTGCTACGTTCTCCGAAGCCTGTGGCGTAACAAATGTTTTTAGTTTGTTTTGATTTGCAATGTTTGCCTGTGCATCTTTGATTGTGTTTTCTTCGTCAACAGGGTCAATCCAGTCAAATAATCCCATTAGTATCCTTCGCGAATATAAGAATCAATCATGTCTGCCAATGCTTCGTTTGGCGATACGGAATAGATTGCACGTAGTTCGTCAAGAATTGGGTCGCTGTTGCGTGCTCCCATATATCCACCAAGTTGTTGGGTGCGTCCTGGTCCGAACGGTGCGCCCGCTGTAACAGGTTCGTCTGGGCGTTCTGTCGGACGGTTTAGTGGTCCCATTGAACCTGGTGCTACACGTGGTTGTTGCGGTGTAGCAGTTGGTGCTACATCTGTTGGTGGGGCTGCCATTGGAACTGCGCGTTGTGCAGCCATTTGTTTTCCTGCTTCACCATAGGTTTGTCCTGTGGCTGCTTTTGCTGGAAGTTTTGCTGAGTTGCGAAGGTCTGAACGATTTGAGTATTGCTTTGCCATTAACCTAACCTACCTGCTAGTGAGAGAACACCGCCAGGTGTTCCTGGTTGTGCTTCTGCTCCTGCAGGTGGTCCCCCAAGTTGTGAAAGCAATCCTTCAATTCCTGCTGGACCTGCTGGTGCTGGTGGTGCTTCTGCACCCATGCCTGGCATTGCTAATCCAGGCATTGTTTCAGGGGCTCCTGCTGGCGCAGGTGTTGCCTGACGTTGTTGTGCGCGTTCGTTGGTTCGGCGTACAGCCTCGTGTAGTGGTACGTTTTCTTCCACTGTAAGTTTCGTCAAGTATGCAAGGTCTTCTGGTTGGTATGGTCCGTTAGGGTCAGCGGCTTGTGCCTGAATCGAAGATAGCAATGCTGCTTCTACTGACTCTGCGGTGATGCGGTCCTTTTCCAACTCTGGGTCTGAGATGAGTGGGTCGGCTTCGCGTGCGGATTCTTTTGACATAAGCCCCGTTCCGAGGCGCTGTCCAAGTCCAACGATGAGTCCGTTGACGTCTGCACCTGATGATGGATAGTTTACGTAGTGGAAGTCTGTTTCCCAAATTTTGTTTGGAACATAATCGATGCGTCCACTTGATTGGCGTCCTGGCATAAAGAACGATTTGGACATGTTTCCGAAATACGATTTCTCCAAAGCAATAGCAATCTTGTCTTCTTCAAGGAGTGATTGGGAGAAGATTGATTGTGCTTCTTGCACGCGGAAGTCTACGGTTGCTGAGAGGACTGACTCTCCACGGCGACCTGTACGGATGTTGGTTCCTGATTCGCCACCAAACTCGGCAGGGATTGCACCTTCAAGACGCTCTTGGCGTTCGAGGCGGTCTAGGGCAACATCGGTTTTGTATCCAGGGTTTGATTGCAACTGTTGAATGTCGCCACCCTTTACAACGCCAAGTTGTCCTGTCTTACCATCGGCAATCTGCAAGATTTCTGGGTTCTCACCTGGGCGTGCTACGAGGTATTCGTCTGGGAAGATGCCGCGTTCGATAGCGATTTCGGTGAGTGCTTGCAAACGAGCACGTGTGTAGTACATACCCATAACACCGTCGAACTGTCCTTTTGGTAGGTCAAGGGTGATGCGTTGTGGTACGACTGCTAGTGGGATTCCTGCACGGTTAGGGATGCGTTCTAGTTCTACAACTTCTAAACCTGAGCGTTCCTCTGGTGAAAGTGTTTCGGTGTTCTCTGGTCCCATTACACAGCAAATGATTTCGTTCTCATCAACGTATTCAAGGATTACGTATTGGGTGTCGAAGCGTACTTTGCCCATGCGCAGGCGTCCGATGACTTGTTCGCCGTAGTTGGAGATAAGCCATGATGCTGGCTTCATGTAGGTGAAGATGCAGTCGTCTGGGACTAGGTTATCTGGGTCATCCGATGGTGCGGCGTATGTATCTAATGGGTTTCGTACTGACCATTTTGGTGAAAGGTTCTTGAAGTCTGGGCGCAGCATGACTGGGCTTGACGAGTATGCAAGAAGGTGACGTGCGCGGCGTCGCATTTTCAAATCCATTTTGTTTGTATCCCACATGGATAGGATTGCTTTGCGGCGGGTGCGTGATAGTTCTTTACTTCGCTCGTTGCCTTCTTTTACTGGCGGGAAGTATGGCATCGGCATGGTTGATGCGACACGCATAGATGTCTGGTCCAAGCCTTGTACGAGTAGGTTGGCTGTTGAGGTGCGTGCGTTGCGGTCTAACTCGTTCAACGGTACGATGACGTCGCCGTTGGCTAGGTCGCGGACGCGGCGCATTTGTGCGAGCACTGGTCCTTGTGTTTCTCGACGTGATTTGTAGAGACTTACAATTTCTTCGACGGTAATTGCCACTAATCAACCTTTGCGATGTTAAACCTGGTGGTTATAGCATACACAAGTGTTATATCCATGAGGGTCGCCACTGTCTTGGTGGACGTTTTATTGTCGTGAGGTTCGGTGCGTGTAGACATGCGAACCATAACGCCATTGCTAGGTCGGTTCCGTTCTTTTTGTCGCGGGTCCACTTGCAAAGTTCGTCCACGAGGGCGAGTGTCTTCCAGTTTCCGCGCATTGTTGGTAGTCGGAGTGCGCCTGAGCGTGCAAGTGTTGGGATGATTGCTTCGATTCCTAGGTTTTGGTCTAGTTTGTTGCGGGCTGTGGTGTGCGGGAGGATGTTGACACCCCATTTGGCTGTCCATTTGCGCACAAAATCGTGTTGGAGTAGGAATCGTTGGGCTGCGTTGATTTCCACGATGATGTGGGAAACGGGGTAGCCAAGGTATTGGGCGCGTTCGCACCATTCTTGGAGGATTCCTGTGAATGAGCCGTCGGTTGTGTTGTATCCGAGGAGGTTTTCTGCTGTGAGTTTGGTTCTTTGGATGTCTACGATGTGATATAGGTTGTGTTCTGGTTGGTAGAGCATCCAGATGAGTCCCCAGAATTGGGTTGGGGATGGGTCAATGCTGATGATGGAGATAACTGGGGCGCGTAATCCTGGTGGGATGTGTTCTGGTAGACGTTCGTTGTCTATGCACCCTGAGTAGAGTACGCCATCTTGTCCTAGTCCGCCTGTAATCCACGTTCTATCAACAAGATAGGTTTCATCTGCGAGGTCTTCTTGTTGGTAGATGACACGGAACCGTTCATTGTTTGAAGAACGGAGATACGAGAGGTCTTTCCACGAAAGCCTTTTGGGGTCAAGTAGCGGTCCATCAGGGTAAGCAGGCGCGTCAAGACGCCTGGACTTAGGACCAGTATCCAAGTCTTCGTAGTACGCCTTGTAAATAATATGCTTATATTTTTGTTTCTTGGTAGGTTCGGGTTTCTCAAGCACATTGGAAGTTGTGACATCTTCGCCATCATAATCGTCCTCATCTAAGTCATACGTTACTTTGTTCAGACAGTGGGCATACAGGTCGCCTGAGCCGAGTCGCTGTCCGACTACCACTAGGGTGCCGCCTGGGTCTACGCGTGCTTCTGCCATTGAGTCCCAGCGTTCTAGGAGTTTGTCGCGGGCTGTGGATTCGCGTGCGTTTTCGGTGGAGGCAACGTCGTCAAAGAGGCATAGGTCTGCACGGTGTCCGATGAACTCTGCGTCGATACCATATGCGCGGACGGTTGGTTCTTTGTTGTCTAGCCCGTTTCCGTCTAGTTGTTCTACAATGAATTCTTCGGCACGCCATAGCGCGCCTTTGTCTGCTGGCTTGAATCGCCCATAGTCGATAGAGAGGCAGCCGAGTGCGTCTTTGGCTAAACCTTTCTTGGCTAGTTCTGTGTCAGCGAGCATAGGGTTGGGGCGTTCTAGGGTTTCGCGGATTCGGCGGGAGTACATTTTGGCTAGGTTTTGGTTGGCGGAACCGATGAGTACACGGATGGCACGGTTCTTCACGATTGCCCATACAGCAACATCGTGGAACAGGGTGGATTTACCTGCACCTGGTGGGACGTTGAGGCAGATGAATTCTTTTTCTTCGCTGTCTAGTGACATAACTATTTCTAGGGCGGCTTCTACTTGCCATGGTGCGGAGACTCGTCCTAGGTAGTGTTCTCTAAAGAATTGGAAGTCGTCTAGTCCTCTGCGTGCTTCTGGGGTGAGACGGTCTAACGGTATGGCTGGTGGTAGGTCTGCTGCTTCAGCCAAATCCATTGCGTCTTCCCATTGGACGCCACCTTGACGACGGGTGTGTTTGGTGAGTTCGATTGCTGCGACATCGGCGTTTGCTTTGGCTACTTTAGATTTTTTTATCCAGTTGTAACCTGTGTTGGGGTGTACACCTGCGATGCGGCATGCGTCTAGTGTTGTGTGTCCTGAGTGGATTGCTTGCCAGAAACGTGCTTTGTCGTTTGCTGGAACTTTACGAATTCCCTGTGCCATTTGTATTTTGCAGGTTAGCAGATGTTTGCATTTTGTTTTGGTGTGTGTATACTTGCTGTCAACTTCACAAGTCGTCACTGTCGGGAGATAGCGATGCACGCATGGCTGTACACCTGTTGCAAGGTGCGGGGCGTAAACAGGGGAACCTGGGTTGATACCTATTCTTTGAAATAGGTAAGCAGCGTGATGAACGTCATCTCATCAAATAAAGGTGTCGGCTGAAATATGCTACGGCGACCTTCCGTGGGGACGGGAACTGTGGGGGAGAGCAACGTACTGCTATTTGTAGAGTGCCGAAGACGGCGAAACCATCTAGCGCGCCCTAGCGGGCTTGCTTGCAAAGAAGAAGGAGCAATGTCGCTAACGTCTGACACCCTCGTTCAGTGCTTCTTTTTTTTCTGTTTTTTTCTTCTGCAACATGCGCCGTTGTATAACACTTGCCAACAGAAACAACAACCAAACCCACACAGCCACCCACACTAATTAGCACTAAATCTCGCACCAAATTTCGAGCCACAAATGTGCATGTATACAGAACACCTATATCTACCGCCCCCCTAGCCAAGCCTCGGCAGAGCCCCAGTCGGTGATATATCAACACAGCAGAGCGAACACATGTTCTCATATATCACGGCGTGACTGACACCAAACACATGTTCGCTTGCAGATACCCCTACCAAAGTGCTTGCAAAAGTAAGCAGACCGCTTGCTGTAGTTGGCAGGGCGGGTCGCCTACTTGACATTGTCTAGTCTTTTGTTACCGAGGAGTAAGTTACCCGCTAGTAACTTGTGGCTATGCGAACACTTGTTCGGCTGTTTCTTGTTGGTGATATATCAAAAGAATTCCACGTTTGACCCTACCAACTGTCTTACTCATTGATATAATTCTTGTATCGGGATATTCAAGCCCGCGAACAAAGGGGATACATGAATACAGCAACATTCACCGCCGAGGTTGGCGAGGGCACACTTGCCCCCGTTATCTCGGCACTACATGACGTCTACGATGACCTCGCAATTCACGTGAGGAACATGACGCGGGGCGCGGTAGTGCTCCCGCCTGTCGTCTTCATCTCGCAACGCGACTCTCGCGCATGGGGACACATTACAACCCGCCCAACATGGGCAACGCCATATGAGGCAATAGACGAAGACTACGCTTACGCGCCTTTCGCCGTTGCAATGGGGCTCGGCACCGAGACGAAGTACCTCGGAAAATATGAAATAATGGTAAGCGCCGAGAACCTCGCGCGAGGCGGGCGCGAAGTGTTCGGGACAGTTGCCCACGAGGTAGCCCACGCAATAAACATCGTGCGCGGGGTACAGGACGTGGACATAAACGGGCGCCACAACAAGAAATTCAAGACGACCGCCGAATACTTCTTCGGGCTCCTGATTGAAGAATACGCTCCTAACCATTGGGCGGGCTGGACGAAGACAACAGTCACCCGCGAATGTGCGGAGCAGTGGAGCGCCCAGATAGAAAAAATCTCGGAGAGTATCCGCGTTGCATCGGGTTACGGACGTAAGACAGGCACAGGAACCACAACGGGCGGAGGGTTCACCGTCACGGGCGGAGACTTCAACAAGGGGCGCGACAAGAACGGACTACGGGCAGAGTGTGGCTGTGGCTCCATCATTCGGACATCGCGCAAGGCGCTAGAAAAGGGCATCGTCTGCGGGGGCTGTGGTCACCCGTTCCTACCATAAGACAGGGAGAGACAGGGCGGGAGCGCACAGGCGCCACGAGGAGCGAGACCTCACCCGCCCGCGACAGTACTTGACAGGCACTAGCCTCCTCATGTAATGTGATACATAACAACAAAACACCAACAAACAAAGGGGGAAATATGCAAATAGTAGGCACTAAGCACATAACGAGAGAGTACGGGCGGGCAACACTTCGCGCGAAGTATCTCGGCAACACTAAGCGGATTACAGTAACCCGCTACGAGAGCAACGCCTACGGGCGAGACACGCAAAAGGTCACTGTCTCATGGGATAGCAACCTAGACCTACACGAGAACTACGTCCACGCGGTGAACACTTACCTAGAGCGCGCGGGGTGGGACGGGGTGTACGTTGTTTCGCTCATCACTGACGGAGCCGTAGCGGTGTATGCGGGCGGGGTGCAGGCATGATAAAAGAATTTCTGTGGACTGGGCTCGGCGCCCTTGTCATGTTGTCACCATTCATTCTCGGGGCGGTGCTCCAACGGTGGAACGATAACCGCCCGAGGTACAGCACCCGCGAACTAGTGGAGATGCAAAGAAACAAAATCAACCGCTACTGGTGGAACAGGTAAGGACTTAAGACATGAACGACATCTACGCAATAGAGACAGAGACACATAGCGACACAACCACCACGCACTACGTGCCATACGGCAAGCAACTGGAAGGCAAGTACGGAAGGTGGACAGCATCGTGCGGACGATACGTACGGGGCGAAGTGTGGAGCGCGGGTTCAGTGGACGGGGTGCGGTGTAAGAATTGCATCAAGCGTCAAGCCGAACTGGAAAGACTAGAAGCCGAAAGACTGGAGCGCCAACTCAAAGCGGGCAAGTGAGGACGTAAGACAGCAACCCCTAGCGCCTCGGGCGTGCCGTTCAATCGGGACTAGGGACAAGGCAACACCGCCGAAGACAAAACAAAAAGGGACAAAATGAAAACAACATTCAAGCCACGACTGGTGGCGCACATTAGTTGGGGAAGTATCGGGGTGGAAGAAATGACCGCGAGCCTTGACGAATACAACGAAGCACTGGAGCGACAAGGGATACCCGCCCGCCTCGTGTTCGCTGGCACGTGGTGCGACAACAACGCCATCAAAATAGGCGTTCGTTTCAACGGCGAAGACATCGCCAAAGTGTGTGACGTTCTCGGTCTTACGGCAGGAGAACTACTTAGCGGAGATGTCGCGCTCGCAATGGGAATGGACTGAACATATGAAAACGGCAATCCGAATTACCACGACAGGAGAAGTAACCACGCTGGACATCAGCACCGAACCACTCGCGACACTACAGCAGGGCGTCGGCGGGCTGGTGCAGGCAGTAGACCTAAGCGAACGTCTCACCCTATGGTTGAACGAAGAAGGCAAGGTCTTAGGACAGGCACACAATCCATACGGGCAG